>Ga0209498_1001438_pt1 | contig 14604 bp, 14 predicted proteins | sample WalLakDeSediment_FD_184131 | JGI IMG/M metagenome (GOLD analysis project Ga0209498, IMG submission 184131) | Lake sediment microbial communities from Walker lake, Nevada to study Microbial Dark Matter (Phase II) - Walker Lake 11/02/13 Deep... | ecosystem: Environmental > Aquatic > Freshwater >... | reverse complement strand
GCCCATCCAGATCAGCCCGTTGATGGGAATACCATTGCGACCTGCAGTAAATTCATTCTGTCCAAAAACCCTGGTACCGCCATTACGCAGGTCTTCAATTGCAGTTTCCAGCCCGAATCGAATGGCCGGGAAAAGGTCCCCTCGTGTTTCAATCCAGTTTTCGTAATCGTTTATGTTTTCGCACACCTGATGCAACTCCTGTTCAAAGCCCTGGCGATTATCAGGACTCAGGCCGGGTATCAGGCTGCATTCCCCGATTCCCTTCACGTTCAAATCGGCTTGCTGCTGCATGATAATGAACCAAGACTCCTTGGCATGCAGCACACCCCTGGAAGTGCCGGCAGGACGCCTGAAAACGAGCCTGTAAGGGATGTATGACGCCCGGAGCATGTCAAAAGTTGATTAATGCACCGAAAACGATGGTCAAAAGAAGGGTTTTCAGGGCAAGTTTACGTAAGAACGGATCGAGTGATGCGCCGCCGAAACTGTTATTAATTCTGACCAGGTCGACCAGAAACAGTGGAAGTGTTATAACAAACAGGAACACTCTCGCATCGGCCTTAATGAGCAGCACAAAAACGCTGAGCAGCACAAAAGGCAGTAAAACCAGCAGGCAATGATAAATAAATGCTTTTTCAAGTCCGAGCTTAACGGCAAGGGTATTTTTTCCGTTCCGCTTGTCGTTTTCAATGTCGCGCATATTGTTAAGGTTCAGCACCCCGGCACTGAACAAGCCCATTGCCGCCGAAGGCAGAAGAATGATCCAGTTCCAGCTTTGGGTGGCCAGAAACCATGTGCCTGCCACTCCCAGCAGCCCAAAGAACAGGAATACGAAGAGATCGCCAAGGCCAACATATCCATAAGGGTTCTTCCCTACAGTATATTTTATGGCCGCCACAATGGCTCCAAGCCCAAGCAACACAAAAATGGCTGAAGTTTTTACCGAAATGCTTGCAGCCCAGAAAATTAAAAGCAGTCCGCTGATCAGCGCCAAAAAGGCAACCAGAACAATTGCCTTTTTCATTGAAGCGGGGCTTATCTCGCCTGATTGAACCGTCCGCCTGGGCCCTACCCTTTTTTCGTTATCAACTCCTTTGCGCGAATCACCCAGGTCATTGGCCAGGTTTGAAAGGATTTGCAGGAAAAGGGCGGTGATGGCGGTCATTACCACCGCTTTCAAATTGAATTCTGAATGGGTTGCAGCCACCAGCCCGCCCATGGCCACGCTGGCCAGGGCAAGCGGAAGGGTGCGCAGGCGCGCTGCTTTTATCCACGATTTAAAACTTGCCATAATGGCTTACGGGAATTTTGGATATTTATGGAAATCAGGATCTCTTTTTTCAAGGAATGCATGCTTGCCTTCCTGCGCTTCTTCGGTCATATAGTAAAGCAAGGTAGCATTTCCGGCAAACTCCTGCAGGCCAATCTGCCCGTCGAGTTCGGCATTCAGGCCAAGTTTCAGCATTCGCAGGGCCATTGGGCTTCGCTTATGCATGATCTGGCACCATTCCACGGTGGCATCTTCCAACTGATCCAGTGGTACAACCTTGTTCACCAGGCCCATTTCAAGTGCTTCCTTTGCAGAGTAAAATTGGTTCAGGAACCAAATCTCACGGGCTTTTTTCTGGCCAACTATGGCTGCCAGGTAGCTGCTGCCCAAGCCTGCATCGAAACTACCCACCTTGGGGCCAACCTGTCCGAAACGGGCATTGTCAGAAGCCACCGTAAGGTCGCAGATCACATGAAGCACGTGTCCGCCGCCTACGGCCCAGCCGTTTACCATGGCCACAACGGGCTTGGGCATGGAACGGATGCGACGTTGCACATCGAGTACATTCAGGCGCGGTACGCCTTCTTCGTCAATGTATCCGCCGTGGCCCTTCACCTGCTGGTCGCCACCGCTGCAAAAGGCCTTGTCGCCTTCGCCGGTAAGTATAATTGTGTAAATGTCCTGGCGCTCGCGGCAAATATCCAGCGCATCGGCCATTTCAAAAGTAGTGGTTGGCCTGAAAGCATTCTGAACCTCGGGGCGGTTGATGGTGATCTTTGCTATATGGTCGAAATACTCAAACCGAATATCCTTGTATGTCTTGATGGTTGTCCAGTTACGTTTTGTTTCCATGGTGTTATCAGATTTTTTACAAAGATAAATGCGGCGAAGCGCCTTTTGTTTTTCAAAAGTAAAAATAAAACAAGGAAAAATGCAGGAAACATCAATAATTCATCAGAAACCACGCACTAATCCTGAAGCCTCCTGAAATAGGCTCGCAGGGTGGCGGCGCTTTGCACGGCCGGGCTTTTTATCTCAAGTACGGCTGGCTTTTCGCTTTCGCGGAAAAATACGCTGAGCTGGCTTCGCAGGCTCTCCATGTCAGAGGCCACAAAATAATTAAGCCCGAAAGCTTTTGCAATATGTTCGGCCGAAGTATCGTGGCTGGCTTCGAAGAATTCTTCCAGCACCCCGGTTTGATCGGGGCCATCAATGTACCTGAAAATACCCCCGCCCCCATTATTGATCATAATGATTTTCAGATTTTTGGGCAAATGCTTGTTCCACAGCGCATTAGAATCGTAGAAAAAGCCCAGGTCGCCGGTGATCATCAGCGTGGGTTTTTCTGAAACCAATGCAGCGCCGGCTGCCGTAGAAATGCTTCCATCAATGCCGCTAACCCCACGGTTAGAATCGAAGCGAAAGGCATGCGGGTATTCAAACAGCTGGGCATATCGAACAGGCGTGCTGTTGGCTAAATGAATATTGTAACCTTCCGGAATGCCTCCAACAATTTCATTAAAGATCTTTAGATCAGAATAAGAGCAATCCTGCAGGAATGCCTCATGAGCCCTGCGGGCCTTGGCCGAAAGGTCTTTCCACCGGGCTGCAAAATCACCCTCTGAGGGCTTGGCTTTTTCAAGCAATTGCTCCAGAAACTCAGCCGGATGCATTGGAATACTGCGGCTCAAATGCTGATAGGTGTCCATGTTCAGGTCGGCAATGTCAACATGCCAGTGGCTTTTTACCGGCATTTTTCGCAACCACGATTTTATACGCTTCGAAACCACCGCCCCGCCCATGGTTACTAAAAGTTCGGGTGCATAGCCGTGCGTGTCGGCTGCCATGGCGGCAAGGCAGCGATCGGTCCAGGCAATGAAATCGGGCCCGTGAAGGTTCGATGTGGTTTCCGTTAAAACAACCACGGTGGGGTTTTTGGCTGCCTGGTTCAGCAATACCTGCAACAGATCATCAGGGACAAACTGCCCGGTAATGATCATTTTTTTTGACGCTCCCTCCCATTCCGATTTTAATTCAATAAGCGCTTTCGCGGAAAGCAAAGAACTGACCTGAACCACCTGAAAGTCTTTAGGTGTGGGGAGTTTGGGAATATTAACACCATATAGCGGTTCTGAAAATGGCAGGTTTACATGCACAGGTCCGGGCGGTGGATAAACAGCTGCATTCAGCGCTTCTGAAGCAAGCCTGTTCGCGTACCACAGGTCGTCATTGGTTTTTATGGTCTGCGGTATTTGAATGCTTTTACGGATATAGTTGGAAAAAACGTTTTGCTGCCTGATGGTTTGCCCGTCGCCCTGGTCAATAAACTCAACGGGCCTGTCGGCAGTAAGCACCAACAAAGGAATTCGCTGATAGTAAGCTTCGGCAATGGCAGGGGCGAAATTGAGCACGGCAGTGCCCGAAGTGCACGCAATGGCCACAGGCTGCTGAAGTTGCTGCGCCATGCCAAGGGCAAAAAAGGCGGCGCTGCGCTCGTCAACAATTGCTTTGCATTCGAAACCGCGCTTTTTGCAAAAGGCATCGATTATGGGCGCGTTTCTCGAACCGGGCGAAATGATCAGGTGCCTGATGCCACGCTGGTGCATTAGTTCTGCCAGGTATTCCAGTCCCATTCTGTCGTGCAGCATATTTTCCATTTCATTCAAATTTCCGAATAACGGATAAGAGTGTTTCTGCTTTCAATGCGGTTTCCTGCCATTCGCGCTCAATGTCTGATTCGGCCAAAAGCCCTCCGCCTGCAAAAATAAGCGCATTTTTGCCAACAATTTGCATGCAACGCAAATTCACGAACAAACGGGCATTATGTTTATTCGCCACAGGCCCGATTACACCTGCATAATATGCCCTGTTATGAGTTTCCGTTTTTTGAATCTGGTTCAAAGCCCTTTCGGTGGGTAAGCCACAAACTGCAGGTGTGGGATGCAGAGCCATGGCCAATTGTAAAGCAGAAATATTCTCGGGAAGATCGAACCTGAAACGCTTCAAAAGATGAACAACCGGGCCAGCGGTTCTGGTTTCAAGCGGAGCTTCAATAAAATCCATTATACCACTGGTAATGAGCATATCACGAATAAATTGCGTGACCATTATTTGCTCTTCTTTTTCCTTATCCTGCCATTCATTTCCGGTCAAACCATCCTTCATGGCAGGCAAGGTTCCTGCCAGCGACATGGTGTGCGCTTTTCCGTTTTCCGAATCGAGCAAGGTTTCGGGTGTGGCTCCGGTCCAGCAAAGGCCTTTGCCATCATTGAACAGATATACAAAAGCTGCAGGGTATTTTTCGCATAATTCCCTGAAAAACTCGCCGGACGAAAACCTTTCCGGAAGGCTCTCAATCAAAACCCTTGATAATACAACTTTGTGAAGCTCGCCATTGCGCAACAGGTTAACCAGGTGGTGAGCCTGTTTCTGATACTGATCGAAATCAACGCTTTTTGGTAAAGGCCTACTATCTTTCTCCGAAAGGGGTTTGAATTCAAATTCATCAGCCTTAATAACGGTTTGCCAGCCCCGGAGTTCCCTGGCATTTTCAAAAAAAAGAAAAGGAGATTCGTTAGTAACGACAAATGGGGCTACCAGGAAGCCTGCTTTGCCTTCCAGGGTTTGCCAGTCAGTTGTTTCAGTAATAAATCCGCCCAGCAGGGTAAAAGGCTCAGCGGCCCCGGGCAAGCGGTAGCTTACAAATGCCTGGTTTTTGGCAAGCAATCCGTTTATCAGGCCCGTGAGGTGCATGCTTCAGGGTTTATACGCCGTTTTTGGGAATAATAAAATTAGTTACGCGGCAGCTTGAGATGAGTTGGTCCTGCTCATCAAGAATGTCGATATTCCATAGGTGGGTGTTTTTGCCACGGTGAATCAGGGTGGCCTTTCCATACACCCAGTTTCCGGTACCGGCCCGTAAGTGGTTGGCGCTGACCTGTGAGCCGCGCACATCGAACTTTATATTATCAACAATCAGCACTGAGCCAAGCCCACCAATGGTTTCGGCCAGGGCAAGGCTGCTGCCGCCGTGCAGAATGCCGGCCGGCTGCAGGGTGCGGTGATCAACCGGCATACGCGCCAGCACAAAGCCTTCGCGCACTTCAAGGTATTCCATACCCAGGTGCCCCATGAGCGTATCACGGTTTATGGCATTGATTTCTTCAAGCGAAGAGTTATGATTAAGCATAATAATGATTATTTGTTTGCAGCCACTCCAAATAACTCAAAATCAGTGGCTGAGGTAATTTCAACGTTTACGAATTCTCCAATTGTAATGCCGGATTGTTTTTCAACCAGCACTTCGTTATCCACATCGGGCGAGTCAAACTCTGTACGACCAATGTAGTATTCTCCTTCCTCCCTATCAATCAGAACCTTAAAGGTTTTTCCGATCTTTTCTTCATTGAGCGAGCCACTGATTTCGGCCTGCAGCTCCATAAGTTCTGATGCCCTTTTTTGTTTTTCTTTTTCAGGAATGGTGTCGCCAAGCGGAAAAGCCGCGGTATCTTCTTCGGGCGAGTAGGTAAACACACCCAGGCGCTCAAAGCGCGCCAGCTTCACAAACCAGAGCAACTCTTCAAACTCCTGGCGGGTTTCGCCGGGGAAACCCACCAAAAGGGTTGTACGCAGGGCCACGCCAGGTATTTGCCTGCGAAACTTCTCGAGCAGCTGCAGGGTGGCCTGTTTGTCGTGCCCGCGCCGCATGGCCTTTAAAATGCGGTCGTTAATGTGCTGAACCGGAATGTCGAGATAACGGCAAATCTTGGGGTTATTGGCCATTACAGGAATCACATCTTCCGGAAAATTCTTGGGGTAGGCGTAATGCAGCCTGATCCATTGAATGCCATCAACCTTCGACAACTCTTCGAGCAGCGGCGCCAACAAGGGTTTGCTGGCAAGATCGTAGCCGTAGTAACTTAAGTCTTGGGCCACCAGCAAAAGTTCCTTCACTCCTTTGGCCGCCAAGTCTCTGGTCTCTTCAACCAGGCTTTCGATGGTGCGCGAGCGGAACGCACCCCTGATCATGGGAATGGCACAAAACGAGCAGGTGCGATCGCAACCCTCAGCAATCTTCAAATAGGCATAGTGGCCGGGTGTGGTAAGGTATCTTTTGCTGCTTTCGCGGGAATATTTCTGCGAAAGATATTCAAACAGGTCATCAGGCTCGCGGGCGCCAAACCAGGCATCGGCCTCGGGAATCTCCTTTTGAAGTTCTTCCTTGTAGCGCTGCGAAAGACAACCCGTAACGATCACTTCTTCCACCAGACCTTGCTTTTTGGCTTCCACGTATTGCAAAATAGTGTCGATGCTTTCTTCCTTTGCATCCTTAATGAAGCCGCAGGTGTTAATAATTACGATATCGGAAGGGCCGTCGGCATCGTGGGTGAGCTTGAATTTGCCGGACGGCAACTGGCCAAGTATTCGTTCGGAATCAACCAGGTTTTTTGAACAACCCAGCGTGATCACATTCAATGATTTCTTTTTCACAAACAAGTTGAAGTATTACTCGAATAATGACTCTATAAAGGCTTCACGGTCAAATAGCTGCAGATCGTCAAGCTTCTCACCTACCCCGATGTATTTTACCGGCACCTGAAACTGATCGCTCACACCTATTACCACTCCGCCCTTGGCAGTGCCATCGAGTTTTGTTATGGCCAGAGCATTTACTTCGGTGGCAGCCGTAAACTGTTTGGCCTGCTCAAAAGCATTCTGACCGGTACTACCATCAAGAATCAATAAAATTTCATGCGGGGCATCAGGAATTACCTTTTGCATTACCCGCTTGATTTTCGAAAGTTCGTTCATCAGGTTTACTTTGTTGTGCAAACGGCCTGCAGTGTCAATGATCACCACATCCATATTGTTCTTTACGGCATACTGCAGGGTTTCAAAAGCCACGCTGGCCGGGTCGGCGCCCATGCCTTGCGAAACAATGGGCACATCCACTCGCTTTGACCAAATGGTTAGCTGATCAACTGCAGCAGCCCTGAAGGTATCGCTGGCGCCAAGAACTACTTTTTGGCCTGCATTTTTAAATTTATGGGCCAGCTTGCCAATGGTGGTGGTCTTACCTACTCCATTAACCCCAACCACCATAATCACATATGGGCGTTGCTGTTTGTCGCTGACCAGGTTTTCGAAGTCAGTGGCATGGTTTTCGGCCAGCAGGGCAACCACTTCTTCTTTCAGTATCTGGTTCAGCTCACTGGTGCCCAGATATTTGTCGCGAGCCACGCGCTCTTCAATGCGTTCAATAATGCGAATGGTGGTGGCCACACCTACATCAGAGCTGATTAGAATCTCTTCAAGCTCATCAAGCACTTCGGCATCAACTTTCGACTTTCCTGCAACGGCTTTCGAAAGCTTACCAAAAAAGGTTTCGCGGGTTTTGGAAAGCCCCTTGTCGAGACCTTCTTTCTTATTTTTTGAGAATATATCGAACAGACCCATTTGGCTTACAGTTTAATCCATGCAAAGGTAATGAATTTGGCTTGTTAATTATTTGCGAAGGGAATCAACAGCCGTGTATAAAAACAAAATCAGACCTGCCCTTTAAAAAGGACAGATCTGATAGTAAATATTGTTATTCAGGAAGATTATTTCTTGCTGAAATAATCTTTTACCTGATCAGAAGCAATGATGTTTTCGTTAAAGGTGTAAGCACCGGTCTTGTCTGATTTTGACATACGGATAACCTTGGCAAAACCTTTTCCAGTGTCAGTTTTAAGTGTAGCAACAACTTTCTTTGCCATAATTCAAAGGGTTATTTAATTTCTCTGTGAACAGTCTTTTTGCGTAAAATGGGGTTGTACTTCTTGAGCTCAAGTCGCTCAGGGGTATTCTTCTTGTTTTTGGTGGTAATATACCTTGAAGTACCCGGCAACCCGCTCTCTTTATGCTCGGTGCATTCCATGATTACCTGGATGCGCGCTTCTTTAGTTTTCTTTGCCATGATTCGGAAATCCTTATATTAATTTTTCAGGAGCGCAAAATTACAAAACTTTCTCAAATATTCCCAAATAAAATGCAAATAAAATTGAAGCATTTCGTATGCCATACCATAATTGCATTTCATTGGCATGTTATTGAGCCGCCAAAATTAACAACTATTTCTCTTGCGGGGTGTACCATTTTGATTATCTTCGCACAACAATAACATGCAGGGATGGCTGACCCGCCCGGGCGGTCGTCCCCTTCATTTTTTAACCGTAACAAAAAATTTTATGTCTCAAGCAAAAGTAATTTCATTAACCTACGAGCTGCGTGCCGGAAACGCCGAAGGCGAGATCATTGAAACTGCTAAAAAAAACAATCCTGCTCAGTTCCTGTTTGGCACAGGTAATCTTATCCCCGATTTTGAAAACAATGTTGGGAACCTCAATCAGGGCGAAGCTTTTGAATTTACCATCCAATCAGACAATGCCTATGGCCCGGTAAATGACCAGGCTGTGGTTGACTTACCCAAGAATGTGTTTGTTATTGATGGCGAACTGGCCACTGATATACTTGTTGTTGGTAACATTGTGCCTATGCGCGATCAGGAAGGCAATCCGCTGAACGGTAAGGTGATGGAAGTTGGCGAAGAAACCGTTAAAATGGACTTTAACCACCCTCTTGCCGGCATCGACCTGCACTTTAAAGGTGAAGTGCTTCATAGCCGCGAAGCCACATCCGAAGAAGTGTCGCACGGACACGTGCACACCGGCGAAGGCGGCCACTAAAACCATACGAAATAACTGAATTACTTTTCCCCTAATGGGCTATAGTATAAATGCCGTCAGAGCAATGAAAAGTTCTGACGGCATTTTTTTGGAAAGGCTTTAGAATTCTGCCATTGCAAACACAGTTGCAAATTACTGTAATGAGATCATTTTAAGGTCTTCAGCGAACTGATATGCATGGTTACGCCAATGGCTATAATCACCAGCAGCGCCCTGACCCACCAAAGGCTTATGGCGAAGGTGGCTGAAATAATGATAGTAATCCACAACAGTGAAATGGCCCAGATTTTCACCTTCAGGTCAACCCCGCCCCTTTCGCGATAGTTGCGAATATTCTTTCCGAAATACCGGTGATTGATCAGCCAAAGGTAAAAACGCTCGGAGCTGCGTGCATAACACCAGGCAGAAAGGAGTAAAAAAGGTGTGGTGGGTAGTAAAGGTAATGGAATTCCCAATAAGCCAAGGGCCAGCGAAATGCTTCCACCGGCAATGTAAAGGTTTCGTTGCCAAGGCCTTAGCTTCTTTCCAAAATTCGGACTTTCACTATTTTGATCCTTCTGTCTCACAAATTATATTATTTATTTACCCGGAACATGAAACCAGAAATAATTTAAATCGGATTCCGGCTGAACCAACTAATATCTTTGATAATTTTGAAGGGAATTTCCGCTTAGCGCTTTTGCTAACAGAAATTATTCCCGGGTGGCAAAAATACATCAATTATTACAAAACCCTAAGTCCTTATTAATTGCGGAGAAGTAACATGGAAGCACAAATCATAAAGGAGCAGTCGTTTTTTCTTACCAGCAGTTCGCTCGAAAGGTTTTACGTAAAGAGTTACCTGCCTTCTTCGGGTAAACCAAAGGGTATTTTGCAAATCCTTCATGGAATGGCAGAATATGGCGGAAGATATCATGAACTGGCGGTTTTCCTGGCGCAGAATGGTTACGGAACCTTTGTGGCAGATCATCCGGGGCATGGACAGACGGCCGGCAGTATCGACAGGCTTGGCTTCATTTCGAACAGCCGCGGCTGGGAAATGATGCTTGAAAACACGCGGGCGCTTTACACGCACATCAAGAAAAGTCAACCAGAGATCCCGGTGTTTCTCATGGGCCATAGTATGGGCTCTATACTGGCAAGGCATTTTACCGCGGTTTATCCGGTTTATATTCAAGGACTTATACTCTCCGGCACTTTTGACACACCAATTTTTTTGCTCAAACTGACTCACTTTGTTGTAAGGCTTCAAATTCTTTTCCAAGGCTCGCAAAAGAAGAGCAAGTGGTTTAACAGTTTCTTTTACAACACCTTCAACCGGCACTTCAAACCCCGACCCACCCATTTTGAATGGATATCATCAGACCGGCAGGAAGCCGATCAATATGTTGCAGACCCTTATTGCGGTTTCGAATGCTCAAACGCCTTCTTTAATAACTTATTCAAAGGCATTCGTGAGATGAAAAAAGCCCACCATAACCTGAAATACCGCAAAACTATGCCTTTACTGATCTTTGGCGGGCAGGACGACCCGGTTGGAAACTTCGGCAAGGATGCCATGAAAATTCACCGGGAGTTTTTCAAACAGCGTTTTCAAAACCTGAAGGTTAAGGTCTTTCATGGCAGGCACGAAATGCTTCATGAAACCGAAAAAGAAAAGGTATTTTTTTTCCTTCTTAACTGGATGGAAGAACATTTACATACCCGGTAATTATTAATTAGCAGGAAAAAACGAGGCTGTCTCAAAAGTTCAGGACAGCCTCGTTCATATATTCCAAACTTCTTAATTACTTGCTTGCTTGCTTACTTTCTCATTTTCTCCCCTTCTCCGATTCTTAATTTCAGCTCATCATTTTGGGGATGATGCTTTCGAACAGCTCGTCAAGTTCTTCTATGCTTCCGAACGACTCGCCATCAACAATGGCATCGGTTCCGATTACTTCGCCAAGCAATGAAAATTCTGCATTGGTCTGGGCCAGGAAGGCTGCAAATTCGCCTTCGTTTTCAGGTTTAACTGAAACCACCACCCTGCTCTGGCTTTCGCCGAAAAGGAAAGCATCCCTGCGAAAGTCAGGATCGGTATCGATGCTAAAGCCCAGCTTGCTGACCCTGGCCGATTCGAAAAGGGTAATGAAAAGACCGCCATCGGCCACATCGTGAGCCGACTCAATCAGGCCTTCACGAATCAAGCCCTTTAAGGCTTGCTGTATCTCGTACTCTTCATCCAGATCAAAATAAGGCGCCGGTGATAGCTTTACTTTGTGATAGCTGTAAAGGTACTCTGAGCAGTTAATGTCGTTGCGCGGGCGGCCCACAAGGTATATCAGGTCGCCTTCGCTCTCAAATCCCAGTCCCGTAATATGTGCCTTGTCTTCTACCACGCCCATCATACCGATGGTAGGGGTTGGGAAAACGGGTTCGGTCTTTCCATCTATGGTAACCTGGTTGTAAAAGCTTACGTTGCCCCCGGTAACAGGTGTTTCGAATTTAATGCAAGATTTGCTCATGCCTTTAATGGCGCCCACAAATTGCCAGTAAACTTCGGGGTTGTAAGGGTTGCCGAAGTTAAGGCAGTTAGTAATGGCTGATGGCACCCCGCCGCTGCAAACTATGTTGCGGGCAGCTTCGGCCACGGCAATGGCACAGCCCTGCTCGGGGTCGGCATGCACATAACGGGCGTTGCAGTCAACCGTCAGCGCCAGGGCTTTGTTGGTGCCCTTCAGGTTCACTATGCCTGCATCGGCCGACAGGTTGGTGCTCATGTTCTTGGTACCCACCATGGTATCATACTGATCGATGACCCATTTCTTTGATGCAATATTATGATTGCTCAGAAGGAAATGCGCCACTTCTTTAAGGTTTTTGGGTTCTTTAACCTGGTCGATGTGGAACTTGTCTTTTTCTTTAAAATAAGCAGGTTCACTGTATTCGCGTTCATAAACAGGAGCACCGCCGCCCAGCACCAGCGAATCGGCCGGCACTTCGGCCACCAGCTCGCCATGCATGTAGTATTTCAGAATGTCGCCTTCAATCACTTCGCCGATCTGCACGCAGTTCAGGTCCCATTTGTCGAAAACCGCCTTCACTTCGGCTTCGCGGCCCTTGTGGACCACTACCAGCATGCGCTCCTGCGATTCGCTTAAAAGTATTTCGAAGGGGTGCATGTTTCTCTGGCGCATGGGCACCTTATCAAGGTGTATGATCATGCCATGTTTGCCTTTTGCTGACATTTCGCTGGTTGAACAGGTAATGCCTGCCGCGCCCATGTCCTGCATGCCCACCACTGCGCCGGTTTTTATAACTTCGAGTGTGGCTTCAAGCAGCAGCTTTTCCTGGAAGGGGTCGCCTACCTGCACGGCAGGGATTTTGTCGGCCGAAGCCTCGGTAATATCTTCTGAGGCAAAAGTGGCGCCATGAATGCCGTCCTTGCCGGTTGATGAACCAACGATAAACACCGGATTGCCCACTCCATAAGAAATAGCCGAAATGGTGTTTCCTGTTTTTACGGTACCCACTGACATGGCATTGACCAGCGGGTTGGTGTTATAACTATCGTCAAAGAAAACTTCGCCACCCACAACCGGTACGCCAAAAGCGTTGCCGTAATCGCCAATGCCCTTAACTACGCCCTTGAGCAGCCATTTGGTGCGCTCAAGCTTTGGGTTACCAAAGCGCAGGGAGTTAAGCTGGGCGATGGGCCGCGCACCCATGGTAAATATGTCGCGATTAATGCCGCCAACACCAGTTGCTGCACCCTGATATGGCTCAAGGGCTGAAGGGTGGTTGTGCGACTCGATCTTAAAGGCACATGCTAAACCATCGCCCAGGTCAACAAGGCCGGCATTTTCATCGCCGGCTTCAACCAGCAGGTGCGGCCCTTTCCGCGGAAGCGTTTTTAGCCATTTTATGGAATTTTTATAGGAACAATGCTCAGACCACATGACCGAGTAAACGCTGAGCTCGGTAAAGTTGGGCTCGCGGCCAAGAAATTCGCAAATCTTATCGTATTCTTCGGGCAACAGGCCAAGTTCTTTGGCAACTTCAAGTCCGGCCGGGAAATCGTGTGTTTTGTAATCCATGTAATGCAATGGTTAAATTCTTGGCAAAAATAAACAACTAAGCCAAGCCATGAAAACATTTCTTTATGAATTAAGAATTATCTTTGAAGGTCATGTTTGAAGCCCTGTATTCATTGCTCTGGATTTACCTGTTTTTAATGGCAATAAGGCATCTTCCGTTTTTTAAGGATTTGCCCGGCCTGCCACAAAAAACCCTGATTCTTTTTTTCCTGATTAAAGCCATGGCCGGCGCAGCCTTTATTTTAATTTACACTTATTACTATGAGCAGCGAACCGCTGATGTGTTTCGTTATTTCAATGAAGGCAAGGTAATTTTCAGCGCACTGAAGCAAAACCCCATTGATTACTTGCGAATGATTACCGGCATTGGGGCAGATGCACCGCATTTGCAGGCATATTACGTTAAAATGAGGTATTGGTGGGATCCTGAACTTTACCCGGTTTACAACGACAACCGACTAATAATCAGGTATAATGCTATACTAAACCTGGTCTCTTTCGGAAAAATTCATGTAAATTCAATTATTGCCAATTTTATTTCAATGGCGGGTTTGACAGCACTTTACAAATTCGCCCTTAATTATATTGAAAAGGAAAAAATTACATGGATTAAATATGGGATATTCCTATTCCCTTCTCTGGTATTTTGGGGCTCGGGGCTCATTAAAGAAATAATGCTTATTTCTCTGCTGGGTTTTTTCTTGTACCTGGGCGATATGATTTTAAGGGGGATTAGGCTTAAGCCCTTGCACTACATTGTTTTTTTATTTTTTACCATACTACTATTTTTACTGAAGTCTTATGTCATTCTTTTGCTACTACCTTGTATAACAGCATTTTACCTTTCGGGGAAATTAAAAAAAACCGCACCTTCGGTGGTTTTTGCGTTGGTTGTTTTGTTTGCGGCATTAGGTGTATTTGCCATAGGATGGATATTTCCGGAACTTAACCCTGCAGCTGTAATAGCCAAACGACAGAACTTTTACATGGGTTTTTCGGTATTCGTAAACGCAGGAAGCCTGATTCATGAAGTTTACCTGGAGCCAACACTTACTGGTGTTCTTTCATATATACCAAGGGCATTGGCCAATGTGCTGCTGAGGCCACATATATTTGACAGCCTAAATCCGGTAATTTTAATGGCAGCCATTGAAAACCTGGCCATTTTATTGATGATAGGTTTTATTGCCTTTTGGGTAATTAAGAAAAAAAAGATTGGCCGTTTAGCATGGATGGGCTTATGGTTTACCCTTATGCTTTTTATTTTTATTATTATCGTTATCTTTTAAGTTATTAATGACAAAGAAAAACCACCCATAATCATGGACTAATTGATTTCTCTTCCAGATTATCTCTTTGCCACTTTCTGTAACCATGATGATGATTCTATCTTCTTTACAGTAGACAATTCGTTTGATTGAATCTTTTGTTTTATCAGAGATGTACTTGTTTTGGTTAAAATAGTGTTCTAGGACTTCTTTAATTGGTTTCTGAGGAATGTTTTTCTCTTCCATGCTTTCTTTTTTCT
>Ga0209498_1001437_pt1 | contig 14609 bp, 14 predicted proteins | sample WalLakDeSediment_FD_184131 | JGI IMG/M metagenome (GOLD analysis project Ga0209498, IMG submission 184131) | Lake sediment microbial communities from Walker lake, Nevada to study Microbial Dark Matter (Phase II) - Walker Lake 11/02/13 Deep... | ecosystem: Environmental > Aquatic > Freshwater >... | reverse complement strand
AAAGCTAAGAAAAGACCGGGAACAGTTCAAAATGGATGCAATGGATGCTTGGAGATATGGAGTTAATGCCATGTTTCCCAACGGATTGCAGGACATTGTAAAATTTGTTGAAAATTTATTGTAAAAAAGATTGATAAAAGTTTGCAGTTATCAAAAAGGTTTGTATATTTGTATAACAAAAAAGGTAAAACAATGACAAACGCAGAAAAAAAACAATCCATTTTAAATGTGATTTTTGAAAGAGCTTACCAACTAGTAGAAAAAGCAGAAGAATACAGAGGCATTCTTTTCCCCGAAAATGCAAATCATCAAGAAATTGAAAACGCTGCATTAAAAAAGGCTTTTGAGGAATGGAAAGAAAACAAGCCAGTATTTAACAAACCAGCTTTTTTATAATGAAAAAGAAAAAAGAAACGAGAGGGGGCAGCCGCCCCTTCTCCGGGCGTAAACCTGCTCCTTACCAAACTAAAACCGTTTCTTTTCGTGTTCGTGTCGAATGGGCTGAAGAAATAAAAGCAGCGGTAAAAGAAAAAATATTGCAACTAAATGAAAATTTATTGTAAAATGTTTTGTTGTTTAATTGTAAAGTAATAGATTTGTGAATGAATTTTTTATAGACATTAGGTTATTAATTGTTTCCATCCGGGTTGAACGCAGCTCGGATGTTTTTAAAAGGATTTTGTAGTTTTCCATATAGCCGGGCATTCAATCGAGTTTGTCCGGCATTTTAAAAATTAATATGATAGAAAACCCTTACATAGAGATAACCCGCCTTAAATGGATGGTTTCATCCTGCGAGTTCTCAGCCAGAAGGGAGATAGGAAAGGAAAGCAGCTACATAATTGAAACAAAATTCCTAATGTATTACTGGATGATGCACTTTTGGGATTTGACAAAGACCTTTCAAGAGTGGTTGGAAGATGCTGAAACAGAGGAAATAAAAGTGATCTTATTGCATTTGCTTAACAACCCACATAAGAGAGAGCATGAGTATTAAAGTCATCTATCCTTTGGGTTGGGGTTCAAACTGGAAGAACACCGAGATCAAACTGAGCATTCAGCAGCTCAGAAAGCATTGTCAAGACGAAATTGAGATAATAGTAGTCGGAGAAAATCCAAACATTCAGGGCGTTAATTGGGTTGCTAATTCACCGAGAGGAACGAAGTACAACAATGTCGCAAGGAACCTTTTGAAGGGCATGGAGCAAAGCGGAAACTATGCCTTAATGAATGATGACTTTTTTGTGATTAAGCCTTTCAGCTTTAAGGATATGCCACTTTGGTACGATGGCTTGTTAGCTGACCGGATAGCAAAGATAAACGTTAATAATGCATATCATAGGGTGTTGAAAAACTCGTCATCAAAATATTCTGATCTTAACTTTGCGGTTCATTATCCGTTCCCGGTGCGTAATTGGGATTTGTTTTTAAGCGTTTTAGAACAATCGCTAAAGAAAGACATATCACACAGGTGCGTGTATGGAAACGAAGTAGACGAGCAAAAGGAACAAAAAAAAGATATGAAGTTCTTTAGAAATATCGGTTTTTCCGATTTTCTGGATCAGGTTGCAGAGTGTGACTGGTTTTCGATCGGTGATGGATTTTTAACGCAAACAAACAAAAACAATCTTATTAAATATTTGGAAAATGAATAGCATTATGATAGCTTTGTGTGTAGTAATTATAGCTGGTGTTTTTGCAATAATGATCTTAAATAAAGACGAATGAAAAAGAAATACTGGAAAAGATTTGCAAGGGTTGGGGCTGAAGTGGTTTCAATAGATAAAAGCTGCGCATTTAATTATCTTTTTGATGAGTATGTTTATGAGATAGAATTAAGGGGAATAATTAAAAGGTTCATAACACAGGATATTGTTGAGGTCGGAACCTTAGAAAATAGTGATGCACATTTCAGGTTTCCAATTATACTGCACAGGAAGCAGATCCACTCAATAGTTTTGCCGCTGCCAAAAGACGATCCCTTGTATGGGCTATGCACGGATACGGCAGTCGATTTAGATAATTTTAATACCACGTTTTGAAGCTATTTAACCGGAAGAAGAAAAGAGATTATCTGATACGGCATGAAGTTGATGGAACGGCTTTTTATGTATATCAGAGTGCTTTGGCTTTGCCGTACAAAAGGCAATTATTTTTCCAGAGCGCATTAAAGGAGGCTGAACTTGGGATCACAACCAAAGACATAAGAGCGATCATTAACCTGATGCATGAGGCTTTGAATAACAGCGACATAGTACAGGCATCCAGTTACCTGAGTGCTTTACGGATGTACATGGACTTATACGCATCGAATGAAATAGTATTCAAAATAGGTGATTCGGTGATCTTACTTGAAGGTGAACCGGAGGATGACATAAGCGAAGTGATAAGCGAAAAGAAAAAGAAGCTATTCCAGAACGATAAAGTAAAAGGTTTTTTTTTGTCCACACTACAAACCATATTGTTGGATTTGGGAAAGCTGTCCAAAGATTTCAGCTTAGAGGATTATTTGAGGAATCAACAAGTATTATTGACCGAAATGCACTTACGGAGATTAATCGAGGGCAATACCTAGAGAACTTTTATCAGGAACTTTACAAATCGGTCATACTTTTCTCAAAAGCCTCTCAGATGTCTTTAAATGACATTTACAAAATGCGAGTTGGTGAAGTTTGGGAATTGATGTTAGCTTATTCAGGATTGAATCAAAAGAAAAATAGCGCAATAGAAGAGTTAAACATTTAAAACCAATAATATGAATTACGAATCAGACAAAAGAATAATTGATGCGGTGAAAACACGTGAAGTGTTACAGACATCAAAGGACTCAATTACAATAGAAAATCTTTGTGAAACGGCGTTAAAATATATTGAGAAATGTGAACAATTGGAAAGAGATAATAAAAAACTCATTGACCGCAAAGTGCCGGAATCATCATATGGAACCAATGGGATGATTTATGAGGATGAAGTTTATACTATGGTTCTAAAAAGCGGGGTTAAGATAATTGTGGATATGCATTTGGCAGACTATATTGAATCATTTAAAGCAGAAAAAAATGAATACGCATATTTTGAAGATTCAGGATTTGTTAAAATTTCAGAGATAGCGTACATAGGCAATCGAAAAGTGTTATAACTATAATGATATAAACCATGAGCATAAAGTTAGATTTAAGTAAAGCTAGAATTAGAGAACTAATCGAATTGAAAAAACAAGTTGACAAGCAGATAAAATATAAATTGTCTGAGGGTAAAACAAGAATAGATAATTGTGACATTTCAGCGAGAGCATACAATTCATTGAATTATAATGGTATATTTTATCTTGAAGATTTGGCTAAAATGTCAATAAAAGAGTTTTCAGGATTAAAAAATGTCGGAAAATATACCGTTTCAGAATGTACTGAAATATTACAGGTTCATGGAATGAGTTGGCGATCTTAAAATTCCTTATAACTACAGGTTTCAAGACGAGAAGAACGCTCCTTAATTGGGGCGTTTTTTTTTGTATCTTTGTGTAAATATTCGCTATGGCTGAGATTGATCCACGTAACGTAGTTTATAACATATTAGCAGGAAAAAACGAGTTAACCGCTGAGACTGAAAAGTCTTCAAAGGCGATTAGTTCATTGGATAAGGATATAAAGGAAACAGGCAAGAACGTAGAGAACTCATTTAAAAAAGGGGGCGAAGGTCTAAAGAATTACACAAAGTTGCTCCAAGACGCTGAAAACAAGTCCAAGCGATTAGGTAGGGAAATCCGGGAGCAGGAAAAGATTACAAACGATTTTCAAAGAAGGCTTTCACTTGTTAATCAAAGGCTGAGTGAAGTGGGCAAAAACTCGGTGCAATTTCAGAAGCTAACAAAGGAGGCAAATTTATTAAAGCAATCCATTCAGGATAATAACGTTGCTCTAAGAGGATTAAAGATAGATAAAAGAAACATTGATGAAAGTGTAACATCATTGCAAAAGTTATCAACGGCCGCAAAAGGTTCAGCAGTCGGAGTTAAGGACTTAGGAGAACAAGCCACAAGGGCATTACCTCAACTTGGGGGCATAACAGGCGCATTAACCAGACTCGGACCGCTTGGATTAGCAGCAGGCGCAGCAATCGGAGGTATTGCAGCTGCGTTTAATTTAGCAACTTCAAGAGTTCAGGCGTTTGGCGAAAGTTCAAGTATAGTTTTTGCTGGGCTTCAAAATACTTTAGACAACGTGAAAGATCAAATAGCTTTAATATTTGCAGATGCATTTAGTGGTGATTTTGGAAAAGCCTTAGAGGGAATTGATGTCTTTTTTGGTCTAACAACTTCAGGAAAACAGGCTAAAAAGATTTTAGATCAGGAATTAAAAAGAAGGCGTGAAGCAGCAAGGGAGTTGAAGAAATTAGACATTGAAGCAAACAAGGAAAGGATTGCAACCATACGAGAACTTGCAACTCTTGAAAGAGAAGAAGCAGACGCCCTGTTAAAATTTGAGGAAGCAAGATCAAAAGGCAGATTAGATTTAGGGGCTCTGGATGAAGCTGAATCAAAAGTAAATAGAATATTTGAAATCAGAATCGGACTTCAGGAAAAGTTAAATAAAATAGAAGTTGAAAGGAATAAATTAATACTTAGTGGAATAACCGAAAAAGAACAAGAGGAGCTTAATTTGGCTGCACTTGAAGAACTTGCAGCACAAAAGAGCGGTAGGATAAAAGCAATTGAACGTAGGCGAAAGGAATTAATATCAGAGGAAACAGGAATCATTTTAGAGTTAAGAGATCAGATTAAAAAATTAACAGCTGAAAGAGATACGGCCAAAGACCCTTTAAGATTAATAGAAATCGGAGAGCAAATAAAAGAAGTTACTGAAACCTTAGCTTTGTTTGAGGATTTGGCTACAAATGGATTTAAAAGAATACAGGAAGCTGCAAATCAAATTGATTTATTAAAGCCTGATGAGGTTCAATTAAGTGCAGATCAAATCAGAGCTGAATTGACAAAACTTGTTGCAGAGCTTGACAAGCTGGCTTTTCCTGATTCAGCATTTGGCAAAGCAATTCAAGCAAGGGTAAACAAACTCAAAGACGAGCTAAAAGCAGTTGATCCATTGATTGCAAATATAAATCAATCTTTGGGCGCTGTTGGAAGATTTCAAACAGGACTTGATCAGGACGCAGCAGACCAAGCCGCGAGGGATGCAACTATTGAAAGGGCTAGGGAGGAAGCATCACAATTGGCGGTAATCGCAGGAGAATTAACGCAGGCTTTTCTACGTGAAGAACAACAAAGAACGGATCGCCAAATTGAGTTGGCTCAGGATCGTGTAAACGCATTCAGGGCATTAGCGGAACAAGGTTCAGCCGAACAGCTTCAACTTGAAGAGGAAAGATTAGCCAGATTGACCGAACTTAGAGAGGAACAAGCGAGAAAAGAACGAATAATCGCAGCGGCTCAAATTGCGGCTGCAAATGCGGTTGCAATAGCAAAAGGTATTCAATCAGTCATATCTGGATTTTCATCAGGAAACCCGGTCTTAGGAATAGCCAACGCAATCGCTTTGGCGGCTACAGTTGGAAGTACCATATTAGCACTTAAAAACGCAACAAGTTCTATTCCTGCATTCGCTGAGGGTACGGAATATGTTAAACTAAACGGAGCGCCAAAGGGCCGTGATACTGTTTTGGCGAGGCTTGACGAAGGTGAAAGGGTCGTTCCAAAGAAACAAAATGCGATGTTAAACGGAATACCAAATGAGAAACTTGTTGAAGCGGTTAAATACTATCAATTTAACCAAAGAGTCAAAGACGATGCAGTTAGACCTTCAGGAAGTAATAACCTTCCATTGATTCAGGAGATACGCCAAATGAGGGAGGATATAAGGGATATGCAAATGTTTCTATCGGTGAACGAATTTGGCATAGCAGCCGGTGTACAGAGGGCAAACACAAAGAAAAAAAGAATCAAAAACCTAGCTCGTGGATAGAATATTTATTGATAATATTGAATTTACGAGGCAGGTAGCAGGACTTGAAGAAATCGAGCTAACATACCAGTTAGACGATTCAACAAAGACTGTTAATTATGCCACTACTTCCGAATTGGTTTTCGGTGGGATCGCATATGATTATCTTTATGATAAGTTCTTTGTTGATCGGATAAAAGGTTTCACACACGTATCTAAGTGCAAAGTAATTAAAGATTGTTGCGGAAACAGGGAATATTTTTTTGACATAATAAGCGAGGGCGTTCAACTATGTCCGGATGAATGTGCAATAAAAGTAGTCCTAAGGGCAACGGATGAAGTAGGAGCCTGCTTTGATCGCTTAAATTCGGAGGTCTTTTGGAAAAAAGGGCTTATGTCATTCATGTCTAATAGTGCTTACTTTTCAAAAATTAAATATTGCGAGCCAGTTGACATTTGGAGGCTTGTTGTCCTTTATTTTTGGCTACTTGCAAAAGCAACACCGATAATATTTATAATTGATATATTCGATGAGATATTCGGCTCAGGAGATGGATTTGTAAACCGGGTAGATGATTGGACAGTTGGAGCAGGTAATTTTCATGTGAGCTTCAACGCAAACAAAGCAATAGAGTACAACGTTCAAAAGTGCGGTTTAGAATGGGTTTCACCTGCACTTCAGGGAAGTTATTCAAACCTTTACATACTTTCATGTTTTACTGAAACAGGCATCGATCAAAAGCATATAAATTCTGTTACGAGATGCCGGGAATTATTTGAGTTAAACGCACCAAATCAAACCGTTTTTCAATTGCTGGATTCCCTGAAACCTGTTTTTGATTACGACTATCGGATCATAAGAAACAAGCTAATCTTTGATCATCCTGAAAAGTTAGTTGAAGAGTATGAATTTCTCTTTGACCTAGACCAGAAAGTTTTAGAGGGCGTAATGGAGCCTTTTTGCTATCAGTTTGTTCAATTGGAAAATTACGCTTATGGAAGGTTTGAGTATTCAAGAGATTCAATTGATACTGTAGGAAACCGAATGATTAACTTTTATAATGATATAGTAGATTGGAACACAAATCCGACAAACGAGTTTCAGAAAGGAGAATTAAACAACAGAATAGATTATTCTCCAGTTACTTTTATGAGAGATCAAAGGCAATCAGGCTTGGAGTTTGCATTTTTTGTAAACACACAAAGAGAAAGTCCTTTTGTGGGGAGAACACATAAGAACGAGCCGATTATTACTTCAGGAATGAGCATATTCCCCAAGTTGCTTTTTATTGAAAATGCAGATCAGGGAACGATAGTTAAAAGATCACTTTCGAACAATAGGTTTGAATATCAAAGGGATTTGTTTTTTCAGGAAAACGGACCGGCCACAAATATTTACAATAGATTTCACAAAAGAAGAAACCCAAGATTAGGAGGTAGAAGAACAATTCAAATAGATAACTTAACTTTGGCTTTCGATTGTGACATTTTGGACAAGCTGGATGAGTTCAAAACAAACACTTACATAAAGACTAGATTCGGGAAGGCAACCTTTGAAAGTGCAACGGTCAACTTTGAAACAGGAACAATAACATTTGAAAACATTTTAGTATGATAACGGCAGTCAATCCACCTACTTCAATCACTTCCGGTGCAGCGGGTCAATATGCATCGGTGACCGTTCGTTATTCAAGTACTTTGTCTTTGAGCGGAAAGCAACTTCATTTTAACCCGGCTCTTTGGGTTGGTTCTTATGACGTTGAAAATTCATTACCTACGACAGGATTTAGGGTTACTTATCCTTTTAGCCCTCAGACATTGAACTTTACTTTGTTACCCGCTCCAAATTCTCAAAGCCAACTTAATCTAAGAGCTGAACTGACTGTTATAAATAATAAAACTTTTGATGTAACCTTATACTTTGTTCATTTTGCGGATATAAACAATTTCATCACTAATTCGAATATAGACGGGCTGCAAAGAATAATTCAAAAAAGAATCGGTTCAAATTCTGTTTACGATGAGCAAAGGCTTTTAGTTTTTCGTGTAGCTTATCAAACCGGAAGCACTTTACATCAAGCCTATACTGATATAAACTATCAAGCCAGCCACTACGGAAGGTCGATCAACAACGGTCCACCGATAGCACCCTCAATTATGGTCTTAACAAGGGGCGCAATTCCGGTTAATTCTTTTAGTTTGGTTGCGGATACCAAAGTAAACTTTTCGATCAATACGACTCAAATCGTATCTCATGAGTATTACGCAGGGGTTTTTCAAATCAATGCAATAGGCGGTGGCAATTATTGGAACTCAACCAACCTTCAGTATGGAAGGCTTTCAAACGTAGTTAATTCAGTTGAAGCTATTCAGTCGGGTCAATTAAAAAGCCCGGTTCAGCTTACTCAAATCGGGGGCGGCTATTCGGGTTCATTTGTGATTGATAAGGCTTATTTTTCAAACTCAGGTATTTATAGAGTCTTTGTAGCTTATCGAATCGGAACGCAATGGCAGTCACTTTTATCGAATGAAATAGCAGTATTAGAAAACTTTGATACAACTTTTGGAGCAACAACAGCAACTTGGACAGTAGGATCAGAAACTTATGCTGATTGTCTTAATGGAGTTCAGCCGGGTCAAAGTGTTACACTTGATTTTGAGGCCGACAAAAACGATTACAATACAAATTTAGCTGCAAATGGTGTTGGGGGTTCGTGGAATCAAAACTTTGTTTCCGTAAATGTGATTCAGGTCAATGGGGCTCCGATTTCAAACCAAGTCCCGACAGGCTCGAATTATCCGGTAATTATAACCGAAGACGCAAATACACATACGACCTCAACAGGAATAATAATCCCACAAGGTTGGGCGGGTGAAGTCATTTTCTTTGCAGCTATTTATACATTCTCAGTTCCAACGCCACAAGGAAACCTAACAGATACGGTTGTCAGATATGTCCAATTAGGCGTTTCCGATGTCACAGGGGGCGTTTCTTTGGTTTCAGTCAGGGATGATGAGAATGTAGAACTTACTTATTTGTGTGACGATTATGATGGCTTAATCACAGTCACAGTCCAAAACGATACCGGGTTGACCGGGTTAAATATAGAATGGTTTGTTCACGAATTAGGAAACTTTAATAATCAATATCCGGGCGCAATAGCAAGTGCAGATTCGGTTTATACGGATGGTGAAGCGGTGATCGTTTTAGACCCTTCACAGCTACCAATAGGAATACCGATTTGTATTACAATAATTAGTACCGGAGACGATGAGCCAGCAGATTGCCCTTGTTTTGATTTCGTGGGTAATCTTTACTCTACTGGAATATCAAACGAATCAATAAGTTACGCATTAGGTTATGATTTTTCAGACTTAACAGGCTATCAGGGTTCAAATTGGACTTTTGAATTATTGGACAACAACGGAAACCCGGTGATTGAGATTGTCGAAAGCAATGTAAACAACGGATTAATTGCTTTTAGTGATGCGGTAAACGCTGAAGGTTACTTTATAATCTCAATGAGCGCAAATGTGGTTGTTTATACTTCATTTTGTATTTATGAATTTTGTTTTGATCTGATTATCTCAGTTGGTCAGGATGGATTTGATATAGACATTTCGCAGCCAGTTTGCACCGGATTGAATACGTGTGAAACGTTTGGAAGACCTTCAGAGTGCGAGGAAGTTGATGCAGGAATAACAGCCGAATGCGCTGAAGGAGTAATAACAGTCACATCAACAGGAAGCCCGGCAGATGTATTGACAGACGAATTGGATTATTATGATTTCGTGACTCAAGATTTTGTTCCATATTTGGGTCCAACTGAAGTACAGGCCGAAAACAATCCAGAATGTGAGTTTTATGTAAGGCGAACAATTCAATTTGACAACGGATGTGAACCAGTTGAAATTTATGAATTATTTGGCCCCTGTTGCCCACCTGATGAATGTCCGGAACTCGAATGCGAACCGCAAGAGGATTATGATCCAGAATTAAATGAATTAACTTTGAGTATCGAATGCGGTTCAGAAATAGCAGACGATATATTAATTGAATATTCAATAGATGGAGGGGTTACTTACTTAGAATACACAGACCCTATTGATATGACCGGAGTTGATTCGGTAATGTGGCGAATGATAGTTGATTATTCTACTAGCTTTCCGATATGCGAGCCAAACCAATTTGAGTATGAGGGCGAATTTTCATTAGATGGAGAGAATCCAAATTTGTGTATTTCAAATCCGGGGCTAATTGCTACTTTCTTGAATGGATGCCATACAGTTGAGGAAACCGGAGATGTTTACTTTGTCGAATCAGATGTGACCGAATATTCTACAGACTTTGGAGAAACTTGGATTGCTTATTCAGGTGAGGTGTGCGGTCCGAATGTCGTACTTTTTAGACGAATAGTAATGTATTCAAATATGTGTGAAAAATCATGTGTGTTTGTTGGAAGTGCTGATCCTTGTTGTAATGCAATACCATGTGAGTATGGATGTTACTTTAATTTCTTATTCGATGAAAGCTCTGAGGATTGCGGATTAATTGGAATTGAAATAGCAGGGTGTACGGATGGTGAAACAGTTTCTAGTATTGAAATGATGGTAAACCAAACTGACACAGAATCAAATTGGAATGACTTTGGATTTGAAGTTGATCTTGATGCTCCTGTAACCTGTGATGATACTGCCGTGATTCATATTCGGGCGACAGTAAGCAAAAACGGATGTCCAGATAAGGTTATAAAAGCTACTTTCGATTGTGAAGAGTGTTCAAGCTCCGGTGATGATTCACCAGATGACATTGATTTAGATATAACTTATTGGGGACCATTAGCAGACTAAAATAAAAGATATGCCACCTATCAAAATAAAACCGGGTATTGATCACGTTCAGGCTACTGATACAGACCTGACAGGAACCTTTTTGAAGCTAATTTCTCAGAACGATCAAAACAATGAGGAAACTTGGATACATGAGTATGATCTAAAAAAATACATCGTTCCGGATGTGAATAATACACCTATTGCGTATGTTCCAACGGCTTCGGGAAATACTTTAAATCTTAATGAATTTGTAATTGATTCAAATGGTGATAACTGGTTTATTGACGAGTTTGGCGATGCCGTTAAGCTAAAAGAACCAACCGGAGTTGGATCGATAATAGTTAGGAAAAATTCAGGTGCAAACGTTGGAACCAGACCGAGATTGAATTTTATCGAAGGGGCTAATATTACAATCGATGTAGTTGACGACAATCCGGATGATGAAATTGACATAACGATCACTGCAACAGGCTCAGCGGGCGGCTATGATACGATTCAAGAGGAAGGTTCAGGTTTAACCCAAAGGACAATTTTAAACTTTGCTGGATCGAGTTTCACGGCTTCAGACGATGGAGCAAATACACGAACTAATTTAACAGCGGCCGCATTACTTGATTCAATTGTGGATCAGGGAACAAATGGATGGATCGTTAAGACCACAAACACGACTTCAGCCATTAGAGAGCTGATCGCAGCTTCAAATAAAATATCGATAACGAACACAACAGGAGTAAGCGGAAACCCTGAGTTTGATGTGGTTGAATCGAATATAAATATAAACAACTTAGATGGTGTTTTAAACATAAACAAAGGTGGAACCGGAAGGAATACTTTAGGAAGCCCGAATCAGGTTTTAGCTGTCAACACAGCGGGTACGGCTTTGGAGTATAGAACCATGTTTGGTTCGGGCGGTGTGACTGTCACACATTCCACAGGTTCAATCGAGGTCAATGGTTCGGGTGTTGGCGGTGCTGGTTACGATAGAGTTCAAGAGGAAGGGTCTAACTTAATTCAAAGATCAACTATTAATTTTATAGGAACTTCAATTACTGCAACCGATGACATAGCAAATACAAGGTCAAATGTAACAATGTCCTCTTTTATTAACTCCTTACACGATCAATCCGGAACAGGAATTTTAATAAAGGTTAATTCCACCACAGCAGCAACCAGAACGATTACAGCAGGTTCTAACAAGATAAGCGTAGTAAACGGCTCAGGTGTTTCAGGAAACCCTACAATAGACGTAGTAGAAGCAAATATAAATATAAACAACCTCGGAGGAACTTTGCAAGTGAACAAAGGAGGAACTGGATTAACTGCTTTAGGCGGTCCAAATACGGTTCTAGGGGTCAACGGTTCGGGAACTGCACTTCATTATAAGACTTTAACAGGAGGTGCAGGAGTTTCGATAATTCATTCAGGAACAACCACAACAATCAGCGCCACAGGTTCAAGCAACTGGACTTTAAGCTCAGGTACTTTATACCCTAATTCCACCTCAACGAATGTAGTAATCGGTGGAACTGCCATGAGTGCAACCGGATTGAAGTTTCAAGTAAACGGAAAATCTTACCTTCAAAGTGATACTTTCGTCGGCGCTCCTTTGGATTTGGCAGCATCTCAGCGTGGTTATATCAATGTGAGAATGTACGAAGGTGGATATGGTGGATATGGTCAGCATTCAGGAAGCGGAAGTACACACAATTTAACAGCCGTTCAGGATTCTGCAATATTTTCCCGATGGTTTTCAGGAACCACCCAGACCACTTTAGTATCAATCGGAACGCAAGCAAATGTAAACCCGCTTAACTTAGAGGGCATACACAACAACACAGCGACTCAGGTGGGGGCTGTTAAGATCAACGGAAGGAAAAGAAACACCACAGGCGCACAGGCTTTACTAGATTCTGAATTGATCTTAGAAGTAATGAACAACAATACTTCAAGGGTTCAGTTTTTCGGTTCGGGAAGGACTGACTTTTTAGGTAATGTTGGAGTAAGAGTGCCACAGGGGCCAACAGCGCAAAGAGAGGCAGTTAGGGGTATTATCCGATTTAATACGGATACTTTGAAATTTGAAGGCTGCACAAACGCAACTGGTCCGGTTTACGTTGATTTTCATTAAAAAAAAGGTCAAATATTTTGTTTTTTCTTTGGATGTAATTATCTTTGATTGCGATATGCGATAAGGTATAATATATCATTCATTAAGTAAATTATATGTGATAGTGTATGATTTATCATTCATTAATCAAATTATACCCGAAAGCGTATAAATTCAAAGTTGTCGAATTTGACCACTTTAAAATGATTATTTTATGAACGTTTTGCAGCTAACAGAAGTGTCTGCTTGTAAGAACTTCTGAATTAAAAACAAATGCTTGTAGCAGCCATTTTTGTTAGGTGCTGTTATAAGCTGTAAAATAAAATTTGAGCGATGGAAAATATTGAATATGGTTATTGGGAAATACAATATGTTAGCTGTGAAGGTAATGATAGGTGGACAGTTGCACGAACGCCTATTGAATGGGGTGAATATGAAGTTAGAAACAGAATACCTATGGGTGGATGTGGTGATGATGTAGCAGAGGTTCGTGAAGTATTTGAAACATCAAATGATGATTATGGATGGGATTTCTGTGATTGAGCGTAGGCAATTTTATTTTATTGCTTATAACTCACTTATTCACGCACCTTTCAAATCAATTAAAATTCTTATCTTTGTGATATGGCAAAAGAAAAACAAACCGAGTTTGACATTCCGGAAGGTTTGACAAACAAACTGAAAGAAATCAACGCAGAGATAAGCCGGGTTAATTTAATTCGGGATTCTTTAATGAAACAATATCAAGCCCTAGCAGAGGGTTTTTTAGCTGCTCAGGATTGTTTTCCGGAAGCAATTAACATCAATGAAGAGTTTACAAAATTGATCGTAAAATAATGGGCGTTTATACTTTTCCGATAGATTTTAGTTGTACCAATGTCTTTTTTGACAGTTCAACTATTTGCCTTCCAGTCAGAGAGGATTGCAATCCGGGAGTTGGTGACGAACCCGGTATTATAGTATTTCCCGGTGATGAATGGAATTATAATCTTTGCCAAACGGATAAGTGTTATTTTACTCCATATTTTAGAGGCGATAAAATTCAGATTCAAACGCTGTTTGTTGATCCGGGTAAAGAAAGCCCAACGGCTTATAATACTCTAATCGGGGTTCGTTTGTTGGATCAACTTAACAACGAACTGGAAACCACTACCGGAGCTATTGCGTCAAGATTAATGTCGGCTTGGAATGGAAAGTATAACTATCAGATAATCGAGATTGATACATCTTTATTCTCTCATGGGTGTTGGAAGTTAGAACTGGAAAGCGATGGTGTTATCGTAGTGACGAATGACTTTAAACCAGTTCCAAGTTGCAAAAATACTTTACTTATAAAATCCAACTACGATAAAAAGGATTGCTTTGGTTTCTCTTATGGAGAGCCAGAAGAGTATGTGGGTCAATTAATCGAGTATGATAACTCCCTTAGATATTGGGCGTCAATCAAAGTTTCTGGAGATACGATCCAAAAGGAAAGGGTAGGATCAAAGATCACATCTGCAATTGTCACTAATTCATGGAAACTGATTTTAGCAGAAATGATTCCACCTTATACCAAGCGAATAATGGTTAATCAGCACCTAGCAGGTCAAAAGGTTTACATTGATGGAATTGAGTATATTTTTGACGATGTGGTGATCGAAGAGGAAAACACAAGAAATAATATGTTTATGTTTACGGTAAGACCAGAGAAGCGATGTAACATAAATTATAAT
>Ga0209498_1001436_pt1 | contig 14614 bp, 13 predicted proteins | sample WalLakDeSediment_FD_184131 | JGI IMG/M metagenome (GOLD analysis project Ga0209498, IMG submission 184131) | Lake sediment microbial communities from Walker lake, Nevada to study Microbial Dark Matter (Phase II) - Walker Lake 11/02/13 Deep... | ecosystem: Environmental > Aquatic > Freshwater >... | reverse complement strand
CCGGCATGTCGGCGCCGATATGCATTTTCAATGGATTCAGAGTGTCGGGGGTACTTTGAACGGATCGACTTTTTTTGATCGTACCAATTATTTCGAAACCCTGCCCAGCCATTATCTGGAATTGGGATTGTGGCTGGAATCGGATCGCATGGGTTTCCTGCTGCCGGCAATGACACAGGAGAAACTGGACAAACAACGGGATGTGGTCAAAAATGAACGCCGTCAACGGATCGATAACCGGCCTTACGGGCTCTGGCTGGAGTATTTACTGGAATTAGCCTATCCCGAAGACTTCCCCTACCATTGGCCCATTATCGGTTACATGGAAGATCTGGATCAGGCTACGCTGAATGATATCGAAAACTTTTTTCGCACCTTTTATGCCCCCAATAATGCCAGTCTGGTGCTTGCCGGTGATTTCGAAAAAACGCAGGCCAGGGAACTGCTTGAAAAATATTTCGGCCCCCTGCCGGCCGGTCCCCCTGTCCTGCCAAAGGTTCTGACTAAAGATTTTTACCACAGCGGTGAAAAAAGCCGGGTCGTGCGTGATGCGGTTCAACTACCACGTATTTACCTGGCATACCATCTGCCCGGTGTGGGTGCCCCGGAATTCTTTGCCCTGGATTTATTAACCGATTTATTTTCGCAGGGTAAAAGCGGGCGCCTGTATCAGGAACTGGTCTATAAAAGCCAGATTGCCCAGGATGCCCAGGCTTTTATTTTGCCCATGCAGGAAGCCTCGCTGCTGATTTTTATGGCGACCGCCAAGCCGGATACGGACCGGCACTTACTGCAAAGCCGGGTGGAAGCACTGATCAGTGAATGGCAAAACCATCTGGTTAAAGCTGAAGAACTGCTGCGTGTTAAAAATCAGGTGGAGGCCCGTAAGATTCGGGAGCTGCAGGCAGTTGCCGGTAAAGCGGACACATTGAACATGTGCGCCACCTATTTTGATGATCCCGCTTTTATCAACCGGGAAATCCACTATTACGATGCAGTAACCCGGCAGGACATCATGCAGGTCGCGCAACAATTTCTGGTACCGGAAAATCGCGTCGTTTTGCAGTTTATCCCGGAATAATCAGAAAGGGATGTTTCAGGCAATATATAGACAGGATAATAGTTGAACTGCTTTTACTAGAAAGAGATACCCTCATGAAAGCAATTATCTACACCGAATACGGCCCGCCGGAAGTCCTGCAACTTAAAGAGGTCGAGAAACCTGTCCCCAAAGACAATGAACTGTTGATCCGGGTCTTGGCCACCACGGTCGGATTCGGTGATATTTTAGCCCGCAAATTCAATACAACCACGCCGCGCAATTTCGCCATGCCCGCCCTGTTCTGGCTGCTGGCACGACTGGAATTCGGTTTTCGCCGACCCCGGAAAACCATCCTGGGCAGCGAGTTTGCCGGTGTGGTTGAATCCGCCGGAAAAGGGGTGAAGCGATTCAAAGCCGGCGAAGCGGTCTTCGGCTATCGCGGCCCGGCCTTCGGCGCCTATGCCGAATACCTTTGCATGCCTGAAAACGGTACGGTCGCTCCCAAGCCGGCCAATCTTTCCTCTGAAGAAGCTGCCGCCATTCCCTATGGGTCATTGATGGCCTTAAATCTTTTGAAAAAAGTAAATATCCAAAAAGGGCAGAAAGTCCTGATCAACGGCGCTTCCGGCGGGATAGGTTCAGCCTCCGTGCAGCTTGCCAAACATTATGGGGCGGAAGTCAGCGCGGTGTGCAGCACCCCGAGAGTGGAGCTGGTGAAATCTCTCGGTGCTCACAAGGTCACCGATTACACCCGAGAAGATTTTACCCAAAACGGGGAAACGTATGATCTCATCATGGATATTTTAGGCAAAAGTTCCTTCACCCGTTGCAAAAAATCACTCACGCCCAATGGCCGTTATCTGCTGGTCAGTTTCAAGATGAAACAGCTTTTTCAGATGTTCTGGACCTCGCTGAAGGGTGGAAAGAGAGTCATTTGTGCCCTGGCCATGGACAAGCAGGAAGATCTTATGCATATCAAACATCTGGTTGAGACGGGAGTAATTAAATCATTCCCTGACCGGAAATATCCTCTTCAGGATACGGCCGAGGCGCACCGCTACGTCGAATCAGGGCAAAAAAAAGGTGCGGTCATTATCGCTTTGGAGAACCATCCATGAAAGCAATTGTCTATACCGAATACGGGCTGCCGGATGTGCTTAAACTAAGGGAGATTGAAAAACCAATTCCTGGCGATAGTGATGTTCTGGTCCGGATACGAGCCACCTCCGTAACCACGGCCGATTGCAACGTTCGTGGTTTTACCTTCGTCCCGCCCGGTTTCGGACCCCTGCCGCGTTTAATGTTTGGTTGGAGAAAACCCAAAAGAAACATACTGGGCTATGAACTGTCCGGAGAAATCGAAGCCGTTGGCAACAAGGTCAAATTGTTCAACGAGGGTGATGCGGTTTTTGGATCGGCCGGATTCGGTTTCGGTGCCTATGCGGAGTATATCTGCCTTTCCGAAAAAGCCGCCCTGGCCCTCAAGCCGGCCAACCTATCCCATGAAGAAGCCGCGGCGATTCCCTTCGGAGCTGTTACGGCCTTATTTTTTCTGAGAGATAAGGGCAACATTACAAGCGGACAAAAAGTACTCATCAATGGCGCCTCCGGAGGGGTCGGGGTGTATGCCGTACAGCTGGCCAAACACTTCGGGGCGGAGGTCACCGGGGTGTGCAGTAAGGCGAATCTGCAATTGGTGCAATCTCTGGGCGCCGATAAAATGATCGACTACACCCGCGAAGATTTCCGAACCCGTGGCGAAACCTATGACATCATTTTGGATACGGTGGCCGGTCAGGCCTCCTTTGCACGTTGCCGGGACGCGCTAAGTGAAAAAGGACTCTATCTGGCCGTTGCCGGCGGGTTGAAAGAGATGATGCAGATGCTCTGGACTCCCCTGTCCGGCGGCAGGAAAGTAATCGCCGGAACACCCCCGGAGCGTAAAGAAGATCTGATTTTTCTCAAAGAACTCATCGAAGCCGGTAAATTAAGAGCCGTCATTGATCGGCATTATCCCCTGGAGGAAACAGCCGAGGCGCACCGCTACGTGGATCAGGGGCACAAAAGAGGCAGTGTGGTGATTACCGTAAGCGGCTCAAACTCCTCACAGAATAAAGCAACTTAACGGTAATAAACAAGAACGGTTAATGTCTTTAATGATCCCTTGACGGTTTTGTCCCGGGCTATCTAAAGGATGTACCGGAGCCATGCCGGGTTGTAATGATATTAAGCCCACATAACCGGGGATCACCAGTAAGCTCAGCAAAAGGAAATCATATTATCCATGGAACCAACCTATACCTATCAACGCATTCCCACATCGAGAATCGCCACCTTTGATATGTTTACGATTGGATTATCAAAACATCACATCGTGGCCTTACTCGAATTTGATGTTACCGACAGCCGAAAAAAACTAAAGACGTTAAAGCAGGATGGGACGTCCATTTCCTTCAATGGCTGGCTGATCCGGGTCATCAGTAAAGCTTTGCAGCAGCACCGGGAAGCGGCAGCCTATCTGCACAGCAAAAGGAAATTAATCATCTTTAACGATGTCAATATTTCCATGCTTGTTGAGAAAAAGATCAATGACAGGAAAGTTCCCATCCCCATGGTCATTGAAAAGGCTAATGAAAAAAGCGCCCGGGAAATCACCCGTGAAATCCGGCAGGCCAAAGATCAGGAATTAAAGGATAAGGATATTGTATTACAAAAATCTTCAAAAAAATTGGAGCGGCTCTATTACCATTTGCCGGGAATCTTCAGAAAAGCAATCTGGAAATTTCTGCTCAGAAATCCTAAATTAGCTTTCCGCAAAATGGGCAATGTTGCCATCACTTCCGTGGGCATGATGGGGAAAATAAACGGCTGGTTTATCCACAAATCAGTTCATCCCATTTCCTTTGGAATCGGCTCAGTAATCCCCAAAGCGGTGGTTAAGGATGGTGCTATTGTCATCAGGGATATGCTAAACATGACTATCCTGGTCGATCATGATGTTATCGATGGCGGGCCCATGGTACGATTGTTAAACGAATTAACCCGCGCCATTGAAGAAGGCGATGAATCGGGCATTTAGCGTGAATGAAATACCTGGATTATGGAAAGAACAAACGTAAAAATCCGGTTAACTATCCTGACCCTGGCTATCTTCGAATGGTTTCTATCGATTGGTGCCTATTAGGCCAATATATTTGCGACCCTTATACATGTTTTCGATTCGGATAACGAGTATATCGTTCATATAACTTTGAACTGATTTAGCGGAGTGTTTGATGAAAGTCTTCTTTTTAATTCTCGTTGTTGTGCATGGGCTCATCCATATTCTGGGTTTTCTCAAGGCATTTGGATTCGCAGAAATCAAAGACCTGACCTTGCCGGTCTCCAAATTCTGGGGTTTGCTCTGGCTTTTGGTTACCCTACTTTTCCTGATTTACGGGATAACCTTTTTCACCGGCTACACCTATTCATGGCTTTTCGGCCTGATTGCTTTAGTGATATCACAGGCACTGATCATCAATTTCTGGCCGGATGCCAAAGTCGGGACTGTGCCCAATGTGATTATCCTGCTGGTGGTTATCTGCGCCGTAGCCGGCTTCCGATTTGATCGAATGGTCGCTGCTGAAACCCATCATATCCTGTCAAGCGTGGCGCCCGGGCAATCCCAAATTATAACGGCTGAGGATATCGTCAATCTGCCGGAGGCGGTACAGAACTGGCTGAAAACAACCGGAATCATCGGCAAACCGGCCATAAGGTCGGGCCGGGTGGTACAGAAAGCCTTGATGAAAATGAAACCCGAGCAGGAAGACTGGTATCCCGCCAGCGCGGTCCAGTATACCACGACTGAACCTCCGGCATTCATCTGGACGGTGGAGTTAAAAATGATGCCCCTAATTAACATCACAGGACGGGATCAATTCATCGATGGGCTCGGCGAGATGCTGATTACAATCAATGCACTGATCCCGATTGTCAACGAGAGGGGGCCGAAATTAGATGAAGGAACCCTGCAGCGTTTTTTGGGAGAAGTGGTCTGGTTTCCTTCTATGGCCTTAAGTCCTTATATTACCTGGGAAGGTCTTGATGACACTTCGGCCAGAGCAACGATGCTATATAAAGACAGCAAGGCCAGCGGCACGTTTTATTTTAATGAACAGGGTGATTTCATCAAATTCGTGGCATTACGCTATAAAGGAAATGAGCCGGAGGCGCAACGCTATCCCTGGGTTTTAACGGTGGATGACTATGCTGAATTTGACGGGATTCGTGTTCCGGTTAAAATGAAAGCCACCTGGGAATTGGAAGAAGGGGATTGGACCTGGCTGGATCTGGAAATCGTTGATCTGAAATATAATTAACCATATCAACCCCTGAATCGATCCGGATAAACCCGGAAAAAGCGGGAAGAAGCCAAAACCCTGGCGCAATCCTGCGGTGCGTGAATGCGTGAGCATTTCAATCTGAAAAGACGATCCCTACCGGTGATTCAAGGGTTATAATCAGTGTGAGGAGTATTATGAGCACCAAACAATGGTATGAAAGCCTTTTTGAAAATTACGGGAAAAAATATGACAACGAAAATTTTACCAAAGGTACCATCGGTGAATGCGATTTCATCGAAAAAGAACTGAATTTTGATAAATCATTAAATATATTGGATGTCGGTTGCGGCACCGGACGGCATTCCATAGAATTGTCCAAACGCGGCTATACCATGACGGGTATCGATTTTTCGGAATCGATGCTGCAACGGGCCAGGGAAATTGCCAAAGCGTGTGAGCTTACAATCAAATTTCTGAGGCATGACGCCAGAAATTTACCGTTTAATCATGAATTTGATGTCGCCATCATGCTCTGTGAAGGGGGCTTCCCCTTAATGGAGACCGATGAAATGAATTATGCCATCCTGCAAAGCGTGACCCGGTCGTTGAAAGAGAAGTCCAAGTTTATATTCACCACCTTAAACGGACTTTTTCCTTTATATCATTCGGTGCAGCAATTCTGTTCGTCAACAAGCGAGGAGGGTAATGCCACCTATCATAGCAATACCTTCGATTTAATGACCTTGCGTGATTTTAATATCACGGAAGTGGAAGATGACAATGGTAATAAAAAGACCCTTGAGTGTAATGAACGATATTACGTACCCAGTGAAATCACCTGGTTACTAAAATCACTGGGTTATAAACGTATTGAAATATTCGGGGCCAAACTAGGGGCATTTTCAAGAGAAGATCCCCTGACAACCGAAGATTTTGAAATGCTGGTCATTGCTGAAAAATGATTACAAAGAAGCAGACCTGATCCTGTGTTTACCGCGATCAGTCGCTGAAACACGAATCTGGTGATCACTCCCGTTTGTGATAATGATTTCTGAGGGGATTTCTTTGTAACCAATACTCAAAGGATGTTTTTTACCATCATTCAAAATGATCATGATCAACCTTTTTGGAGACAATCGTTTGTGCATGAACCTTAATCCCAATAAATTTGCTAAAATTCAGCAAAAGATAAATTAATACAGAGCAGCCCATGTCCAAATCACCAGGCAATCAAACCCTCAATGGGACATTCGATCGCCGGCAAATTCCTAAACCCGGTTTCCCGCGGCCTTTTCAATTTCCCGACTTTAAGCGCAGCCGACTGGACAACGGCCTGGAAATCATTTATGCCCGGCAAAGCCAATTGCCCTTGCTGAGTGTCAATCTGTGTGTAAAACGTTCGGTCCTATTCGACGAACCATCCAAAGAGGGCACCGCCCACCTTTTAGCGGAAATGCTCTTCGAAGGAACGGCCGATTGGGATAGCGTGGCCATCGCCCGGCAACTGGAATTGTTGGGAGCCCATTACAGTGCCCAGGCCGATTGGAATGCCATCCAGGTGGAAATCAATGTCATGAGAAAGAATTGGCGCAAGGCTATGGATTTGTTCGGGGATATTGTGTGTCGTCCGGCCTTCCCGGGGCACGAGTTGGAACGCATAAAAAAAGAAATCGCCATTGAGCGCATGCGCCTGGTCGATAATCCCGCCCGGCTGAGCCAGGAATATTTACAGCAGCGCATATTCGGTCGCTTTCGCTACGCCCAACCGATCGAGGGTACGCTTGAGACTATAGCTCATATTGAAATGGATGATGTGCTGCGCTTTTACAACCGCCATTTTACTCCGGCGAATGCCGCGCTGATCCTGGCCGGGGATGTCAGCGAGAGCATGGCCAGGGAAATCGTTGAGCGGTATTTTGCTTCCTGGCAGCAACCGGAGGCCGCGCCGCCAACCCTCGAGAATCCGGACCGGATCGATAAAGGCGGCATTTATCTCATTCACAAAGCCGGGGCCGCCCAGGCCGAGCTGCGTATGGGTCATCTCGGCCTCGCCCGCAATAACAAGGATTATTTTGCCGTTACACTGCTGAACGAAATATTCGGCGGATACTTCCTGTCACGGATTAATCGCAATCTGCGCGAGGAACACGGCTTTACTTACGGAGCCAGCTCCTACTTTGCCTTTCGCAAATGGCCCGGTCCTTTTGTTATTGCTGCGGCTATTCAAAATGAGCATATTGCCGATGCCATCGGTGAAATCCTGAATGAGATCACAAACATCCGAAGAGAACCGGTAAGCTCCGAGGAACTGGAGCATGCCCGTGGCTATCTGAACGGGATCTTTCCCCTGGCATTCGAAACGGTGGACCAGGTTGCGAACGGTTTGGCAAATCTGGTCATCTTCGATCTGCCGGGTGATTATTACCGGACTTTCAGACAGCACCTGGAGCAGGTGACCCGCGATCAAATTTTAGAGGCGGGGCAAAAATATCTGCATCCCGATCGAATGGTTATCGTCGTCACGGCCGACCGGCAGCATGTTGAACATGCCCTTCGTCAACTGGGGGAGGTTACGGTGCTTGATGTTCATGGTCAACCTGCTTAAATTCCAACCGAAACCTGAGGGTTAAAACAAATGGGACTGCGCCATTGGCGTGCACTCACATCACCACTTCTAAAGGGGATATTCCATGACCGGGCATCAGATTTTTGAAACGCTGGGGAATGTTGAATTACTGAGTCAGCAAAAAATCGCCTTGTTTGCCTCCCGTTCCGCCCCACGCCAAATTTATGAGCCGACCCTCGGGTTGTTCAAAGAGCTGGGCCGTTTACCATTGACCCTGGCCAGTGGCTGGCAAGCCCCTCTGGAAAAATTTCTTTTCAGACATATTGAACCGCAACAGCAGGCCAATTACATCCATTATCTTTCCAGTAATATCAATCAGTTTAAACCGGACGCCCGACAGAAAGAACTCCTGCAGTTGAAGAAGTTGCTGGTCATCTCACCATTGCTCAAAGAAAAGCGGGCATCGCGACCATCCGTGAAGAAAAGGGATGAATTGATTTTCCGGCAGGTTAAAAAAATCCTTTTTCTGTATGTACATCCCGGTGGGAGGCTGGAAACCTATTTTCGGCAGTTGAGTGAACAGGATTACCTGTTGTATCTTCTCGATGATCCCCTGAACCAGGCTTTCCGGCATGAGGATGTGATCCCCGTATCCGTGGATAATCCGGCCATGATTTTACAGACCTGATCCTGTTTCAGGTTCGTTCCTCGATCCCTTTTCCCAGAAAGCGCACCAGCAAAAAGATACCCGCCAAACCGATCAGGATCATCAACCAACCGGGCGCACCGTAACCGATCGGGATATAGCCCAATACCATGCTGATTGCGCCGACCATCAGCGCATAGGGCAGTTGGGTGCGTACATGATCGATATGATCGGCTCCGCTGGCCATGGACGACATAATCGTCGTGTCCGAAATGGGCGAGCAGTGATCGCCAAAGGTGGCCCCGGCCAGGATGGCGGCAATCGAGCTCAGAAAAATGGTGTTGGCCATACTCTCGGAAATCCCCGGACTCAATAATGGAATCTGATAGGCCAGAGGCATGACAATGGGGGTTAAAATGGCCATCGTACCCCAGGACGTGCCGGTTGAAAAAGCAATAACTCCCGAAATGATGAAAGTGAGCAGGGGAATCCAGTGCGGTGATAAGAAATCCCGGCTGATCTCAATAACATATCCGGCGGTTTGAATATCACGGCAAATATTGCCGATCGACCAGGCTAAAACCAGGATCAGCGCCGCCATGACCATGGCTTTGATCCCGCCAACCCAGGCCATGATGGCCTGATTCAGGCTGAGGATTCCCTGCACCAGGGCTAAGATAATGGCACTAAAGCCCCCGATAAAAGCCGCCCACATCAGCACGGAAAACGAATCGGAATTGCCGATCACCGTGCTGACGTATTGGACAAAACCCATGGCTTTTATCTGAGCCGCGGTGAGATCGCTGACCGCCTTCCCGGTAAACCACAACCCCACCAGGGTGGTCAGGATAACCAATAAAACCGGTATCAGGGCGTTATACCAGCGCAGCGGCGTCCCCTCATCAGCGGTCAATTCGGCGCTGTTCAGGTCGGAAAGCGGGACGGCGCCTTCCCTCAAAACGCCCCTACCTTGGGCAGCCCGCAGCTCGGCTTTGTGCATGGAGAAAAAATCACGACCAAAATAGGCAATGGCAAAACCGAAAGCCAAGGCAAAGATCGGATAAAAGTTAAGGGGGATGGTTTTAAAAAAGGTGATGTAGGCATTCTGGTCCAAACCAAGACTCTGCAGGGAATCATTGATCAGGCTCAGTTCATAGCCGATCCAGGTGGAGATGATGGCGATATTGGCTACCGGGGCCGCGGTGGAATCGACCAGGTAAGACAACTTTTCCCGGCTGATTTTCAGCTTGTCGGTGAGGGGACGCATGGTATTACCGACAATCAATGTATTGGCATAATCATCGAAGAAAATCACAATGCCCATAAACCAGGTGGCAATTTGGCCGTGACGGGCGTTGCGGGCATAAGCGGACAGCTTTTGCACAATTCCCTGGGTGCCTCCCGATTTGGAAATAACCCCCACCATTCCCCCCAGGGCCAGACTGAAAATGAGAATGGCAATCCGATCCGGTTCGGCTGCCGCTTTGCCCACATATTCGGTGAGGGCAAATAGAAATCCGAAAAAGGGATTGTAACCATGGAGAAAGGTTGCACCTAACCAGATACCGGCTAAAAGGGCAATCAAAACCTGGCGGGTCAAAAGCGCCAGAAGGATGGCCGCAAAGGGCGGCAGAAGACTCAGCCAGCCGGGAATAACGCGGAAAGGTATGGATTCAGGTTGCCCGGCAATGGACAGATTATGGGGGCCGGCGTGGGGAAAAACCATATCGATTTGCCAATAACCTTCCTGAAAGGTCAATTCCTGCAGAGGTTTGCTTAACCAGGTCTCTCCCTGATGGCGTAACTGAAGGACAGATAAGCTGTCCTTCTCGGATGGGCCGGTAAATTTTAAGGTGTATTTTACTTCGGTCAGATAAACAGCTTTGGGATCGTGCAGATGCATCCCCGTTTCAGCAGGGTTAGCGCACAAACTGCCGGCAATAATGAGCAGGGCAATTAATTTCGGAATCATGAAACTTCCCCGTATGAACTAAAACATTGCCGCATAGTACAAAAAAATCAATAAACTAAAAAATTTAAATGGGTTTTTGGGCTGAGCTAAGATATAACAATAATCGGCAGAAACCCCGTCTTAGCATGAATAGGGTGATTATGTTAATCTCACCAGAGGCCTCTTGCTTAATATCTATCTATGTTACAGGGTTAGATTAAGATTATGATTAAGAAGAGCATAGCAAAATCAGGTATTAACGGGAAAATTGTGAATAGTATGGATCTGTTGTCTTTGCCATTTACGCCTGGTTTCAGAGAACCATCATGGCTTCTTAATTAGGGAATTGATCGGCTAGAACCCATTTACGTTTGCTTCAAGGCAGGAAACTTGATTTAAAAATCACAGTCATTTAAATTCACCAAATTAGGAGTGCGAATATGAGAATCATCATCAGCACGGTATTACTCTTTTTAATCGGCATAAATACTGCTCCCGCTCAACCGCAGAAAGATATGATCAAGATTAAAAGCCGCTACGGGTTTGAAGTGGAACGCCGTACGGCGATTAATTTTAATGTGTTTGTGAATTACCACGCTGAAAACTGGCAACCGCAGTTAGTCGTTGCCGTGAATATACAGAATGATGCGTTGCAGTTCACCAAACAGGGGGATCAGTATCTGGCGGAGTATCAGATCAGCACGGCCATCCGCCGCGATAAACGAGCGGTGTATAAGCAAACCTGGACAGAGCAGGTGTTGCTGGATAATTTTGAGCTGACCAATGCCAAAGACGTTTTTCAGTACAACCAGTATTATCTGAATCATTTCGATGCAGATGGTGGTAATTTACTTTCACCCGGTGAGTACGAGTGTTTACTTGAAGTCCGCGATTTAACATCCAGAAAAACCTACCAGAGTACGAGGTCCTACAAAATTCCTGATCAGGGAAAATCGAATGTCGTACATTCCGAGATTGCCTTTTTAATCCCCGCTGATGAGGATGAATTCAGGTTGGCGGCCACGGATAAGGCGTATGATTTTGCTCGTCCCTTCGGGGCTTTTGTCCGTATCGGAACCGCAATCGCGGATTCAATTACAGTAAACGCCCGGATTTTCAGCATTGCTAAGGAAGGGGATCGGCTGTATTATCAACGATTTTTTAAGGTGGGCAGTGATACAACGGTTACCGATATTCGTTTTCCCATGCCGGTGGATTCGCTGCGTGAAGGACCCTATCGCCTGCGCCTGAGCATTCCCACGGAGTCGGCCAATGTGGATGTGGAACGGGAGTTCTCCATCCACTGGTTTGATAAAGCCACCTATCTATATAAATATGATCTGGCAATACGACCCATGCAATATATTCTCACCCGGGATGAATACAAACAAGCAACCTCACTCAGTTACAATGACCTGGAAATATGGTTTAACAATTACTGGAAACAGCGCGACCCATCCCCCGGTCGGCAGTACAATGAGCTTTTGACCCTATTTTTTGAACGGGTGCAAAAAGCCAATGTCGAATTTTCTCTACGCTATAAGGAGGGCTGGGAAACCGATCGCGGAAAAATATTAATATTATACGGAGAACCGGACCGTATTGAAAACAAGCGATTTGCCATTGATCAAAAACCACATATTATCTGGGTCTATGAATCCCAAAATCTGCAATTTATTTTCGTCGATGAAAAAAAGGACGGCGATTTTACACTTTTAACCGAAGATGCGAAGGGTCAATGAATGGAAAAAACTAAAGTCGGTGTGATTGGTGTCGGTCATTTGGGTAAACTGCATGCCACCCTTTACAAGGAAGTCAACGATGCCCGACTGGTCGGTATTTATGATATCGATCAGGCAAAGAGTAAGGCTTTGGCTGATGAGCTCAAGGTCATTGCTTTTGAGAACCTGGAGCAGATGTTTGAGCAGGTAGAGGCGGTAAATATCGTTACGCCAACCATTACCCATTTTGATGTTGCCAGCCAGGCCCTGGAACACAATAAGCATATTTTTATTGAGAAGCCGATCACCCAGAGCGAGGAACATGCCCGGCAGTTGATTGATAAAGCCCGCCAGCGGAATTGCCTGATTCAGGTCGGTCATATCGAACGCTTCAATCCGGCCATCCTGGCCCTGGAGGATGTCCAGCTCTCCCCCCTGTTTATCGAATCCCATCGTCTGGCCTCATTCAATCCGCGGGGAACGGATGTGGCTGTGGTTCTGGATTTAATGATTCATGATCTGGATTTGATTCAATATCTGGTTAAAAGTAACCCCCTGCGGGTCAGCGCCAGCGGCGTCAGTGTGGTATCGTCAACGGTAGATATTGCCAATGCGCGCATTGAGTTTGAGAATGGTTGTGTGGCCAACATAACCACCAGCCGCATTTCGGCAAAGAAGATGCGCAAGATGCGTATCTTTCAAAAGAATGCCTATGTATCCATGGATTTTGTGGACGGATTTTCCGAAATCTTCTTCATCCCCACGGAAAAGCAGGAGCCGTTTCACGACGGTACGCTGGCCTTTTCGCTGGGACAAATACAGGATGGAGCAAACAAGAAAGAGATTAAATATACCCGCCTGGAGCGCCGCAATGTGAATCCGCTTAAAATGGAATTGAGCAGTTTTGTCGATGCCCTTCGTAATGGCTTGCAACCGGCCGTTACCGCCCAGGATGGCTTGAATGCCCTGCACCTGGCTAATGAAGTGATGCAGGAAATCGAAAAACACCGCCATGCGGTTGAGGGGAATTAGTCCTGAATATAGTTACCTATTCCCTGAAGATCAAACATGGGCTTTATGCCCAGCAGAGCATTTTACAGGTACTTGCTTTTAAATATTTCCAGTAGACCACTGATTAATTGTCTAATAGTATGAAGACTCAACAGTTGTACTATAACGATAGCTATTTAACCTCCTGCGCGGCAAACGTACAGGATCAGAAAAACACACAGGATGGATTGTGGCTGGCCTTTGATCAGACCGTTTTTTATCCCGGCGGAGGCGGACAACTGGCCGATAAGGGGATGATCAATCAACAACCGGTATTGGATGTAAAAGTCGAGGACGATCGCATCTGGCACCAGGTGCAACCGGCCAATGAGGAAGATTGGTCCAGCGCCCGGATGCAAATCGACTGGTCCTGGCGCTATTACAATATGCAGCAGCACAGCGGCCAGCATCTGCTTTCCCAGTTACTTTGGGAGCGGCAGTTAAAGACCGTATCCGTGCACCTGGGAGAAGCCCATACCCTCATCGAGGTCGAAGGGGCAACACCGCAGATCGATCAATTGCCGCAAATCGAGGCCCGGGCTAATGAGAAGATCAGGCAGGCCGTACCGATCCGGGCTTATTGGGTAGAGCGCGACGACGTGCAGAATTTACCCATGCGCAAACCGGCCGGGGAGTGGACGAAGTTGCGGCTGGTGGAAATCGAAGGACAGGATTATTCGGCCTGTGGCGGCACCCATGTCCGCAATACGTCTGAAATCGGGCTGATCAAGTACATCAGCATGGAAAAAATCCGCGGTCATTTTCGCCTGAAATACAAAATTGGTCAGGCGGCTTATGATTATCTGAATACCCTGCATAATCTGACCCGGGAATTAATGGATAAATTACATACGGATCCTGAGCAGTTTGCGGTTAAACTGGAGTCCCTGGAAAGCGAACTGGCCGCGCGTAAAAAACAGGGCAACTTTTACCGCCGCTATTATATTGATTTTAAAAGTCAGGAAATAGGGCAGACCTTTAAAAAGCCGGATGGGGTGATTGTATTAATAGCCACGGAAGGAACCTTTGACGATTGGAAGGAAATCGCCCAATCCCTGGTAAATCGCTACGGGCAAATGGTGTTTATTTATGTTGAGCAGCGTTTTATGCTGCTCATTCCGGAAAACATAAAACTGGATGGCGCAGATTTCCTGAAAACGTATGGGCACCGTCTCGGTTTACGCGGAGGCGGACCCGCCGGTTTTATACAGGGAATGGCTTCACAGCGCGATCCGGAATTAGTCAGACAATGTCTGATCGAAGCCATCAATCAAACAACAGGTAAAAGCTAACCAATGCAGTATTCAGATTAA
>Ga0209498_1001434_pt1 | contig 14625 bp, 9 predicted proteins | sample WalLakDeSediment_FD_184131 | JGI IMG/M metagenome (GOLD analysis project Ga0209498, IMG submission 184131) | Lake sediment microbial communities from Walker lake, Nevada to study Microbial Dark Matter (Phase II) - Walker Lake 11/02/13 Deep... | ecosystem: Environmental > Aquatic > Freshwater >... | reverse complement strand
AGAAGGCGAAGATCGAGCTCTCCGGCCTCCCCGAGACCACCGTCAGCCTGCCGTTCATCGCCATGGACCCCGCCTCGAACGCCCCGCTCTACCTCGAGAAGAAGCTGACCCGCTCCAAGTTCGAGGAGCTGATCGCCCCGCTGATGGCCCGCGTCCGCGGTCCGGTCGAGCAGGCGCTGCGCGACGCCAAGCTGAGCAAGGAGCAGATCGACGAGGTCATCCTGGTCGGCGGCGCCACCCGCGTCCCCGCCGTCAAGAAGCTGGTCAAGGAGCTGCTCGGCAAGGACCCCAACCAGACCGTCAACCCCGACGAGGTCGTCGCGCTCGGCGCCGCGATCCAGGCGGGCGTGCTGACCGGCGAGGTCGATGACATCGTCCTGCTCGACGTCACCCCGCTCAGCCTCGGCGTGGAGACCAAGGGCGGCGTCTTCACGAAGCTGATCGACCGCAACACCACCGTGCCCGTGCGCAAGAGCGAGACCTTCTCGACCGCCGATCACAACCAGACCGGCGTCGAGGTCCACGTGCTGCAGGGCGAGCGAGCGATGGCGTCGGACAACAAGTCACTCGGGCGCTTCAAGCTCGACGGCATCCCGCCGATGCCCGCCGGCATGCCGCAGATCGAGATCACCTACGACATCGACGCGAACGGCGTGCTCAACGTGTCCGCCAAGGAGAAGTCGACCGGCAAGGCCGCCTCGATCACCATCCAGAACACCACCACGCTGGCCGACACCGAGGTCGAGCGCATGGTGCAGGACGCCACCAAGAACGCCGAGGAAGACAAGGTCCGCAAGGAGAAGGCCGAGGCGCTCAACCAGCTCGACGGTCTGCGCCTGCAGGCGCAGAAGGCCATCGACGACGCCAGCGAGGCGACCGACGAGCAGAAGAAGCCGCTGGAGGCCGCGATCGCCGACGCCCAAGGGGCCGTCGAGGCGCAGGCGCCCAAGGCCGAGGCCGAGGTCAAGACCCAGGCGCTCGCCAGTGCGCTGCAGGCGTTCCAGCAGGCAGTGGCGGCCGCGGCTGCGGCGGCGGCCGGAACGGACGGCGGACCGACCGCCGAGGATGGCGCCGCGCCGGACGACGACGTCATCGACGCCGACTTCAAACCGGCCTCGTGAGCGCGATGGACGACCTCCGGGACGAACGCGAGCAGCCCACGCCGGCGAACGGCGCGGCCATCGACGCGCTCGAGCTCGACGAGATCGAGGTGTGGCGGGCCGAGCTCGCCCGCGCCAACGAGGCGCTCGAGCTCGCCCGCAGCGAGCTGGCCGCGGTCGAGGACCGGGCCCTGCGGGCCCGCGCCGACCTCGAGAACCTGCGGCGACGCCACCAGGCGGACCTGGAGCGCGCCCGGCAGCAGGGCTTCGACGGCGCGCTGCTGCCCGTGCTGAACGTGCACGACGACCTCGAGCGCGCGCTGCACGCGGCTTCGCGCAGCGAGGACCCGGCGTCGATCGTGCCGGGTGTCGAGGCGGTGCTCGCGGGCCTTCTGCGACAACTCGAGGCCCTCGGGCTCGAGCGGACGGGGCACGAGGGCGAGCCCTTCGACGCCGACCGCCACGAGGCGATCATGGCCGTCCCGGCCAGCGAGCCCGGGCAGCCCGGCACGATCCAGTCGGTGTTCGAGTCCGGTTTCGTGCAGGGCGACCGGCTCGTTCGGCCGGCCAGGGTCGTCGTCTACCAGGAGGGATAGCGTCTGCGTTGGGTGCCGATCGCAGAGCGATCGGCACCCAACGCAGATTCGGGAGCGCAGAATGGCCGCCTTCAAGGACTATTACCAGGTGCTGGGGATCGCCCGCGACGCGACCGAGAAGGACGTGCGCCGGGCGTTCCGCTCGCTGGCGGCCAAGCACCACCCCGATCGCAACCGCGACGACCCGGGGGCCGAGGAGCGCTTCAAGGAGATCAACGAGGCCTACACGGTCCTCTCCGATCCCGAGAAGCGCAAGGTGTACGACGAGTATGGCGCGGGTGGGCCGCCGTCCGGCGGCGGCTTCCCCGGCGGTGGCTTCAGCCACGGCGGCACCACCTTCTACGGCAACGTCCGGCCCGAGGACGCGGCCGGCTTCAGCGACTTCTTCCGCTCGCTCTTCGGCGGCGGGGTCGGCGGCTCGCCGTTCGCCACCGGCGGCTACGGCGCCGATCCGTTCGGCGGTGCGGTGCGGCAGGCGCCGCGGCCGCGCACCGTCGAGGCCACCCTACAGGTCGAGCTCGAGCGCGCCTTCCACGGAGGACCCATGAGCGTGCGGGTCGACGGCAAGGCGCTCGAGGTCGGCATCCCCGCCGGGGTGCGCGACGGCACCAAGCTGCGCCTGCGCGGGCAGGCGCCCGGCGGCGGCGACCTGCTGCTGGTGGTGCGGCACGCGCCGCACCCGCGTTGGCGGCTCGAGGGCAGCACGCTGCACGTCGTCGCCGACGTCCCCGACCACGCTGCGGTCCTAGGCGGCACCGTGCGCGTGCGCACGCTGGACGGCGACGTCGACCTCACCGTGCCGCCCGGCACCGCGGGCGGGCGCAAGCTGCGCCTGCGCGGCCGCGGCTGGCCGCTCGCGCCCACGGGGCGGCCTGACGCCGCATCGCGTGGTGACGCCGCAGCATCACCCGGCGATGCTGGCGCCTCGCGGGGTGATGCAGTGGCCGAGATCCGGGTCGTGGTGCCGCGGGCCCCGAGCGAGGCCCAGCGCGAGGCCTACGAGCGGTTGCGCGAGCTCGACGCGGCCGACGGTGACTGAGGCTGGCCTCTGGTAGCCTGCCGCATGCAGCGATCCCGACCCTTCCGTCCGCTGGCCGCGCTCCTGGCCCTTCTGCTCCTCGCCCTCCCCTCGTTCGCCGCGGCCCACGACGACCCCGTGCTCATCGAGCTCGGCTCCACGCGCGAGCGGGCCAGCGCCGTGATCACGCGCTTCGACATCGCGGTGCGCGGGCTGATCGCCAGCCAGGGCGGCGTGTACCTGCCCGAGATGGTCGAACAGCTCTACCCCTTCATGCCGCAGTTCCTCGAGCAGCGCGCCAGCGAGATCGTGCTGATCGACGCGGCGCGCGCCCGCGGCCTCGCCGTCGACGAGTCGGTCGTCCAGGCCTTCCTCGACCAGGCCCGGCTGCAGTTCCCAGAAGATGCGGCTTTCGAGGCCGTGCTCGCCGGCGCCGGCTTCGACGACGTGGAGCAGTTGCTCCAGGTCCTGCGCGACGAGGAGCTGGTGCAGGTCCTGCTCACCCAGATCGAGGCCGATATCGAGCTGAGCGAGCTCGAGGTCCGCGTGGCCTACGAGGCGCTCAAGCCGCAGCTGACCCAGCCCGCGCAAGTGTGCGCGCGCCACATCCTGGTCGACGACGAGGCCAGTGCAGCGGCGCTCGCCCGCGCCGCGCGCGCTGGCGCCGACTTCGCCGCCATGGCCGCCACCGCCTCGACCGACCGCGGCTCCGCCACCCGAGGCGGCGACCTGGGCTGCTTCGGGCAAGGGATGATGGTGCCCGAGTTCGAGGCCGCGGCCTTTGCGGCCGAGGTCGGCGCCGCCACCGACCCCGTTCGCAGCGCGTTCGGCTGGCACGTGATCCTCGTCGAACGGCGGGTGCCGCCGCAGGCGCTCGCGCTCGAGGAGATCCGCGCGCCGCTGGAGCAGCAGTTGCGCAGCGAACGCGTCGAGGCCACGATCCAGGCCCTGATTTCGGCGTCGGGCGTGCGCACCTACCCCGAGCGCATCCCCTCGTTCGCCGAGGCCTACGGCACCGGCGACTGAGCGAAGAGGATCGGTGTGGCGCCGCCTGCTTGCTGGGCGGCGCCACACCGTGTCGGGGCCGTCAGGGCGCCAGCCGTGAACGCGTCCAGGCGGTGCCGCCGTCGTTGACGCCGGCGGTCCGCTCGTAGCGGAAGCGGTCGTGCAGGCGCGATGCACGCCCCTGCCAGAACTCGACGGCGGTCGCCGTCACCGCGAAGCCGCCCCAGAAGGGCGGGCGCGGCACCACGGCGGGGAAGCGCGCCTCGCAATCCGCCAACGACAGCGTCAGCGCCTCCCGATTCGGCAGGGGACGGCTCTGGTGTGAAGCCCACGCGCCGAGCTGGCTGCCGCGCGGGCGCGACGCGAAGTAGGCGTCGGCGACCGCGTCGGCGACCCGCTCGGCGCGGCCCTCGACGCGCACCTGCCGCTCCAGCGCGTCCCACCAGAAGCAGAGGGCGCAGCGGGCGTCGGCGTCCAGCGCCGCGGCCTTGCGGCTCTCGAGATGCGTGTAGAAGACGAACCGGCCGTCCTCCAGGCCCTTGAGCAGCACCATGCGCAGCGACGGCGCGCCGTCGGGCTCCACGGTGGCGAGGCCCATCGCGTTGGGCTCGAGCATGCCCGCGGCGACCGCGTCGGCCAGCCACGCCTCGAACTGGCGCAGCGGATCGGGGTCGAGGTCGGCGAGGTCGAGGACGCCCTCGCGGTACTGCGTACGGAGGTCGGCTAGGCGCATGCCCCAGGGTACGGCCTGAGGGTACCGTGGCCCATGGACGACGCCCCGACCGCCGCCGCCCACCGGCTCGCCGACAACACGAGCGTCTACCTGCGGCTGCACGCCCACCAGCCGGTGGCCTGGTGGCCCTGGGGCGAAGCGGCCCTCGCCGAGGCCCGCGCGCGCGACGTGCCCGTGCTGCTGTCGGTCGGTTACGCCACCTGCCACTGGTGCCACGTGATGGCACGCGAGTCGTTCGATGACCCCGAGGTGGGTGCGCTGATGAACGCCGGCTTCGTGAGCGTCAAGGTCGACCGCGAGGCGCGACCCGACGTCGACGCCGTGTACATGTCGGCCCTGCAGATGCTGACCGGCAGCGGTGGGTGGCCGATGACGCTGGCGCTGACCCCCGACGGGCGCCCGTGGTACGCCGGCACCTACTTCCCCCCCGACGACCGCTTCGGACGCCCCTCCTTCCGGCGGGTCCTGCACGCGCTGACCGATGCATGGCGCGAGCGGCGAGCCGAGGTGGAGCGCGCCGCCGACGAGGTCGCGGCGGCGCTCGCGCGGCTGGAGGGAGGCACGCCGCCGAGGGTGGCATCTGCCACTTCGGTGGCGCCCGCCACGCGCGTGGCGGCCGCCACACGCGTGGCGGCCGCGGCGGACACGACGCCGAGCGCGCGGCTGGCGGAGGCCGAGCCGCTGCTGCTGCAGGCCCTGCAGGCGACCTATGACGCCGCCCGCGGCGGCTTCGGCGACGCGCCGAAGTTCCCGCCGCACGCCGCGCTCCGCTGGCTGGAGCTCGTGCCCGGCGCGGCGGCCGACGCGATGCGCCACCGCACCCTGCGCGCGATCGTCGATGGCGGCGTCACCGACCAGCTCGGCGGCGCACTCCACCGCTACGCGGTCGACGGCGCCTGGGCGGTGCCGCACTTCGAGGTCATGCTCGTCGACCAGGCGCAGATGCTGCCGCGCCTCGCGCGTGCCGCCGCCGAGACGGGCGACGCGCGGCTGGGGTGGGGCGCCCGGGCGTTGCTCGAGGCTGTCGAACGCGACCTGCTGCGCGACGACGGCCTCTTCGCCACCGGCCTCGATGCCGAGGCGGGGGGTGTCGAGGGCGCCTTCCACAGCTGGACGCCAGACGAGCTGACACGCGCCCTGCCCGCGGGCGACGATGCCGCGGTCGCCGCCCGGGCGTTCGGGGTGGTGCCGGCCGGGCCGTTGGAGGGGCGCTCGGTGCTCGCCTGGCACGGGGACGAAGAGGATGCCGAACGGGTGGCCGGGCTGCGGGACGCGCTGCTGCGGGTTCGTGACGCGCGCCCGCGTCCGCGGCGCGACGACCCCGCCATCACCGCCTACGTCGGCCTGATGCTGCGCGGTCTGCTCGAGGCGGCGGCGTGGCTGCCGACCGCGTTGGCCGCCCGCGCCCGAGCCCTAGCGGTCGGCGCCGCCGACGCGCTGTGGACGCGCGCCTGGGACGGCCGCCGCTTGCGGCGGCTCGCCGACGCCGAGCCCGGCGATGCGGACCACGGCGTCGCACTGCTCGACGACCAGGTGCACGTGGGTTTGGCCTGCCTGGCCCTGCACCGGGCGACCGGAGACCGGCGCCACCTGGCGCGCGCGCTCGAGTTGGCGCGCGCCGTCGCGGACGACTTCGCGGTCCCCGGCGGCGGCTTCGCCACCGTGCCCCTCGGCGTCCCCGTGCCGCTCGTGCGGGCGCGCGACGCCCTCGACGGCGCCACCCCCGCCGCCGAGCCCGCGGCCGCCCTGCTCCTGGCCAAGGCGGCCACGTGGATGGGTCGCGACGGCTATCGCGCCGCCGCTGAGGCCGCCCTGGCCGAGGTCGCCGCGGTCGCCCGGACCGCGCCGACGGCCGCGGTGTCCGCCCTGATCGCCGGCCGCGCCCTGCGCACGCCGCCCCACCAGGTGGCGGTGGTCGGCCCCGCGGACGACGCGCGCACCCTTGCCCTGCTCAGGGCCGCCGGCGATCACCCCGGGGGCGCCTGCGTGTTCCGGAGCGACGGCCCCGACGACCCGTGGGTCGACCGACTGCCGTGGCTCGCCGGGCGCGAGGCGGTGGGCGGTCGGCCGACGGCCTACGCCTGCGCCGCTGGCGTCTGCCGCCTGCCCGTCCACACACCCGACCACCTCGCGGGCGAACTCGCGGCGCTCGATGCCGCGGCTGTGGCGCACGACGCTGCGCGCGGCATCTCGCCGGCGCCCACCGGCGACGCCGCAGGCTGACGGGACGCGCCGTGTCGTGGCGGTGGGTGATCGGGCCTCCGGGCGCGGGGAAGACCGAGCGCGCGGTGGCCGTGGCCCGGCGCGCCGCTGCCGATGGCCGCCGGGTCGCGTGGATCGGTCTCCCCGCGCAGCGCGACCAAGTGCTGCGTCGGCTCGTGGCCGACGGGCCGCTGCTGGGCGTCGAGTTCCTCACGTTCCAGCAGCTAGCGCTTCTCCAGCTCGGACGCGCCGGCCGCCACCGGCCCCAGCTGCTCGCCACAGCGCGCCTGGCGCTGGTGGCCGAGGCGCTCGCCGAGCGCGTAGGTGTGCTGCCGACGCCGGGCGAGGCCGGGCTCTTCACCCGCGCGATCGCCGAGGCCAAGCGGCACGGCCGCGACCCGGCCGCCATGGCTGCGCTCGCCGGCGAGCTGGGCGACGGCGCCGGCGAGGTCGCGCGCCTGGCCGAGGTCCACGTGGCGTACGAGCGCCTGAAGGGCGACGCCTGGGACGATGACGACGTGCGGGCGGCCGCCCAGGTGGCGGCTGGAGCCGCTTCCAGCGACGCCCTGCGCGGCTGGCTGACGGCCGAGGTGCTGGTCGTCGACGGGTGGCGCGAGGTGCCCGCGGCCGACCTCGCCTGGCTGCGGGCGATCGCCAGCGCCGCCGAGGTGGTCGTGACCTCGGTCGTCGAACCGCCACCGGGCTGGGTCGACGACGCGGCGACCGAGCGGTTGATCGAGCGGCCCGTGGCGGTCGCCGCGTGGCGCTTCGCCAACCCCGTTGCCGAGGTGCGTTGGGTGCTGCGAGCGCTGGCGCGCGACCTCGCGGAGGGCCACGACCCGCGCGACCTCGCGGTCGTCGCGCCGCCGGGGTCGGCCCGCGCCCTGCTGGCGCTGGCCGGTGAGTTCGGCGTCGCCCTGGCCGACGAGGCGCCGCGGGCGTTGGTCGACCTGCCCTTCGGCCGGGTGCTTGCCGATCTGCTCGAGCTCCCCGACCACCCGACCGCCGGACGCCTGCTGGCGGTGCCCGCGCTGGTAGGCCTTGGTCGCCGGGCGCTGGCCGACGGCCTGGCCGGGCGCGAGGCGATCGGCCGCCTGGCCGACGCGGCCGGCATGGCGCGCGTCTGGGACGACTGGTTGACCGCGCTGACGCCCGCCGCCGACGCGCTCGGCTGGGCGCGCGAGATGGTGGCGCTGGCCGCCGACCTCGTGCTCGCGGCCGATGGCCGCGAGCCAGCGGCCGGCAGCCGCGAGCCCGCGGCCGGCGGTCCGCCCGCGGCCGACGCGGCGGTCGCCCGCGCTCAGGAGGCGGCCTTGAGGCGGGCCCAGGAGGCCGCGCGGCTCGCCAGCGGCGAGGGCTTCCGCGCGTGGTGGTTGGCGCTGCTGCGCGCGTCGAGCCTGCGCGAGCGACCGCGACCTGGGGTGGCGCTGATCGAACCGCGGCGGGCGGCCGGGCGCCGCTTCCTGCGTGCCTACCTCGTCGGCGCGGTGGCGGGAGCGTACGACGTTGGCGAGCGCGAGGACTACTTCGTCCCGGAGGAGGCACGGGTGCCGGCGGCGACGCTCCACGCCGCGGTTCGCGGCGCGCTGCCGCAGCGTTTCCGCGGGCTCGACGCCGCCTGGCGCGCCGAGCTGCGGGCGCGGGCCGACCACGTCGTCGTCACCCATGCCGACGCCGACCGCGGCGGCCCGCTGCGCGCCGACGAGGCGCTGCTCGGGGCGCCGCGCGGCGATGCGCCGCCCGAGCTGCCGACCGCCTCCGCCCTCGAGGTCCAGGCGGCGCTCTCCTTCGAGCCCGCGGCCGCGACGGAACCGGCGGACCCGACGACGGTCGAGACCCTACGGCGCGCCGAGGCGTGCGCGTTCCAGGCGTGGGCCGCGCCCCTGGTCGACGCGGACCCGCGGGCGCCGTGGGCCCGGCGCGCCCGCCGGGCCCTGACGGCGGAGGAGGCCTGGAGCGACGCCCGCGCGGCCGCGCTCGCCGCCGAGTTCCCGCTGCTCGCCCCCTGGCTCGCCGACAACGCCACCGCGCTCGCGCGCCTGCGCTTCGGGGTGCGCCTGCGCGGCGAGGGGACCGAGGCGCGGCTCGACGCGATCGAGCGCGATGGCACCCACGTGCGGTTGGTGCGCTTCCTGGTCCCCGGCGAGGAGCCGCTTGCGCCCCTCCTGCCCGACCGCCGCTGGAGCGAGTTGTGGGCGGCCGACCTGCTCCGCCGGCACCACGCCGCGGCGTGCACGCGGGTCGACGTGGTCGCCTGGCCGCTGGGCGGCTCGCCGACCCTCCTGACGCCCGAGGGCATCGATGCCCCGTCGCTCGCGCAGCGCCGCCGCCTCGTGCGCCAGGGGGTCGGCGCCGCCCGCGACCGCTGGGCGGCGGGCCCACCTCAGCCCTCACCGGGGTTCCGCTGTCGCGACTGCGCGGTCGCCGACCTCTGCCGCGCGGGGACGGCGGCGCGATGAGGGTGCGCGTCGCCTCGGCCGGGACGGGGAAGACGACCTCGCTGGTGCTTCGCGTGCTGCGGGCCGTCGACGAGGGCGTGCCGCTGCGGCGTATCGCTGCCGTCACCTACACGCGGGCTGCCGCGGCCGAGCTGCGTGCTCGCGTGGGCGAGGCTATCGGGTCCCTGGCGTCGACGGGCAGCTACTTGGGCGGGGCCGTGCGCCTCGACCCCGCCCACCGGGCGCGCTTCGACGAGGCGGCGCGTGAGCTGGGCGGCGCCACCATGGCCACCATCCACGGCTACCTGATGCTGGCGCTGCGGTCGGTGGCGCCCAACCTCGGGCTCGATCCGGACTTCACCCCCTACGGCGAGGGCGAGGCGCAGGCCGCCTTCGACGAGGAGCTGCGCAGCCTGCTGTTCGTCGCCGAACGCCCGGGTCACCCGCTGGCGCCCGTCGTGGAACGGCTCGGTGAGACCGCGGTCGAGGAGGTGCTCGCGCTGTTCGCTCGGCGCTCCCTCGCGCCAGAGCCCGTGCCCGTCGACGACGAGGCCGCCGATCTGTGGACGCTGTACCAGGCCGCGGTCGACCGCTTTCTTGCGCGGATGGGTCCCGCCCGCCTGGCGCCCCCCGAGATCGAGCGGCAGGCCCTGCGCTGCGTGGAGGCGCCCGCGCTGGTCGCCCGGCTCGTCGCGCGGACCCCGTTGCTGCTGGTCGACGAGTACCAGGACGTCAACCCGCTGCAGGGCCGGCTGTTCGAGGCACTCGAGCGCGCCGGCGCGCGCGTCGAGGTCGTCGGCGATCCCAAGCAGTCGATCTACGGCTTCCGGCAGGCCGACGTCGAGGTCTTCCGCCGGGCCGCCCGCCAGGCGGTCGAGGAGGGCACGTTGGAGCCGCCGTTGGTCGAGACGCGGCGCCATACCCCCGAGGTGGCGATCCTGCTCAACCACCTGACGGGGTGCCTGGCGCAGGAGGGCTGGGGGTTCGGCCCGGAGGAGGCCCCCGACGTCGTGCCCGCGGGGCCGCAGGCGTCCCGCCGCGGGCGCGTGGAGCTCCACTGGTGGCGCGACGACGCGCGCGGGATCGACGAGCTGCGCGCCGCGGAGTTCGCCGCCCTGGCGCGCAGGCTGCAGCGCGCCCACGCCGAGGGGCGGCGCTGGGACGAGATCGCGGTCATCGCGCGCTCGCACGCGGCGCTCGCGGCCGTCGAGGCCGCCCTGCGGGCCGCCGGTGTGCCCGCGGTGCTGCGTCAGGGCCGCGGGTTCTTCACCCGCCCCGAGCTTCGCGACCTGTGGCACGCGTTGCGCGTGGCGCTCGATCCGCGAGGTGTGTCGCTGGCGGCCTTCCTGCGCGGCCCTTTCGGCGGACTCGACCCGGCGGCGGCTGCCGCCATCGCCCGCGACCCCGATCCCGAGCGCGTCCTGGCCGAGCGCGCGCCCCAGGCGGCCGTGCGCCTCGCGGCCGTGCGCGCCGCCGTCCGCGGCGACCCGCGGCGCGCCGTTGAGCGGCTCGCCTACGCCCCGCTGGTGGACGGCGTGCCGTTCGTCGCCCGCTGGCCACGACGGGCGCGTGACAACGTCGACGCCCTCGTGGTGGCGCTGGCCGAGCGCCCGCCGGCCGACCTCGAGCGCCTGATCGACGGATTCGAGCGGCTCGCGCGCGAGAGCGATGCCGGCGACGTCCCGCAGGCGGGCGAGGGCGTCACGCTGCTGACGGTGCACGCCGCCAAGGGTCTGGAGTGGCCGGTCGCCGCGGTCGTCGACGCCGGCGCGCGCGGCTGGGAACCCGCCGCGCCGGTCGCCCTCGACGCGCGCGACGGTCGCCTGGCCCGCCGGGGGACGCCCGAGTACCGCGCGTTGGAGGCCGAGCGACGCGCCCGCGCCGAGGGGGAGACCTTCCGAGCGCTGTACGTCGCCCTCAGCCGCCCCCGCGACGAACTGATCGTCACCGGAAGCCAGGGGAGCCAGGGCCCGGGCCCGTGGCTGCGGGCCTTCCACCTCGCCGGTCTGGGACCCACCGAGGGTGCGGCGCCCGTCGCCCGGGCGCTCGGCATCGACATCGTGCAGTATCGCGCCGACGACGTCTTCCGCGCCGCCGCGGTCGAGGCGCCGGCAGCGCTGGCCGCCGCGGCGGCGTGGACGGGCCGGGTTCCGGCGCCGGCGCCGTACCCGCCGGTCGTCAGCCCCTCCTGGGTCGTCCTGGAGGGCGCCGGTCGTGCGCCCGAGGCGCGGGTGCGGGCGGCGTGGCCCGCGCCGCTCGTCGCGCCGGGCGAGGCGATCGGCGACGACGACCTGCGCCCCCACGATCCGGAGGCCGGCGAGCGCTACGCGGGGCGCGGCACGGCCGTCGGAACGCTCCTTCACGACGCCCTCGCGCGCATGGGGCGCGGGCAGCGCGGCCAGGACGAGATGGCCGTCCTGGCCGGCCAGGAGGTCCTGTTCCCCTTCCCGGCCGACGTCCGCACGGCGATCCTGGCCGAGGTCCGGGACCTGGCCAACGGTTTCGAGGCGATGGTCGCCGACGGTTCGTTGCCCGCGCCGGGCGCGGCGGACGAGGAGCACGTCGAACTGCCCTTCGCCTTCGAGGCCGGCGGCAGCACCTGGCAGGGCGTCATCGACCGGTTGACGAGGACGGGCGACCGCTGGTGGCTCGATGACTACAAGACCGACCGGCGGCTGAAGCCCGATCGCTACGCCTTCGCGATGGCGACCTACGTCCGGGCGGTGGAGCTGGTGCGCGGCGTGCGGCCGGTGGCGCGCCTCGTCGACCTGCGCCGTCGGCAGGTGGTGACGCTGGACGACGAAGCGTTGCGGGGCGCGTGGCGCGCCCGGGTCCGCGAGTTGGGGCGCGACGAACCGCCCGGCGAACCGCCCGGCGAAGGGCCCGACGAGGGACCCGATCACCTCCAGCGACGCGACCGCGGCGACGCCTGAGCACCCGCCGGGCGCGTCAACCCGGCCCGGCGCCCTTGCCGGCGGCGGCCTTGCCGGCGGCGCCCTTGCCGGCGGCGCCCTTGCCGGCGGCGGCCTCGCCGGCGGCGCCCTTGCCGGCGGCGGCCTCGCCGGCGGCCGCTGGGCTCGGCTGGCGGGCGTACTGCACGGCGTTGCCGGCCTTGCCGACCATGGCTAGGTGCCCACCGCGGCGCAGGCAGTAGACCAGCTTCTGTGCGGTGCTGCGGCTCATCCCGGAGACCCCGGCGAGTTCCGCCGTGCCGAACGGCTCGGCCAGCGCGGGCGGGAGCAGGGCGAGCAGCCCGGCGGTCCCGCACCAGCGGCGACGCTCGATGACCGACAGCAGCCGGCGATCGACGGTCACCCAGCCGCGCCGCCGCCAGGCGACGCCGACGCGGTGCTCGCGCCACTCCTCCTCCTGGATGAGCACGAGTTCCAGCTCGAGCCGGGGGTGGTCCAGCAGGTCGGGGATGCCGACGAGCTCGCGGGCCACGTCGGCCGGGTGCCCGCGCTTGGGCGAGCGGCGACGCGACGGCCGCTCCCCGAGCTTGACGATCCACTTCTCCACGGTGACCGGCAGGACGAGGCGCACCGGGTGGTCGCGCAGCAGCGCGGCGAGCTTGCGGCGCAACTGGCCCACGCCGCGGGTCTGCACCTCGATAAGCAGGCCGTCGTGGACGGCGTCGACCACGAATCCCGCGACGGGCACTTCGAAGGTCGCGCCGGGCGGCGCCACCGTCCGCTTGAGCGCGTCGTGGAGGGGAGTCTCGTTGAGCCCACCGATGCCGGACACGCGGCGAGCGTACCAACCGCGCAGCGCGTTCCTGGCACGCGGCCCAGACTGCCTTGGCATAAGCCGAGGTCGTCGTGCTGTATGCGCGGTGCGCGGGGCATCCTGTCGGCATGGTCATCGAACACGCACCGATGGTTCGGCTGCAGGGCCTGCCAGGCATGCTCCGGCGTGTCGTCGGAAGCGAGGCCTCGGGGGGCGGCGACGGTACCGAGGACCCGGTGTCACGCTGGCTGTGGGAGGGCGCGAGCGACGGACCGGGTCTGGCCGCGCTCCTGCGCTCGATGATGGTGCACGGCCGGGTTCCCTGTGACGTCGACGGACGTCCGCATCGGGCGCGGGCGATCGGTTGCTGGTACGACGCCGGGCGCGGCACGGTGGTGGTGGAGTTCGCCGAGCGACCGGAGCCCGTGGCCTGAACCGGCACGGTGTCGTTCGTCAGCGCGGGTTCCCGCGGGTGGAGGCGCGAGGCGGTTGGTACGCTCGCGCCATCACCGAGGAGGTCGCATGCCGCAGCCACCCGCCCCCGACGCCGATGCCCGTCCCACGCCACCGGCGACCGTCGATCAGCTCGTCACCCGCCACCACCAGACGACGATCGGCGGCGCCACCGTTCGCTACACCTCCACCACCGGGCGCATCGTCCTGCATCAGGAGAATCGCAAGCCCGGCGACGCCACCGCCACCTGGGAGGGCGCCCGCCCGCGCGCCGAGGTCTTCTTCGTGGCCTACACGCGCGACGGTGCGGGTGACCCGTCTCGGCGGCCGGTGACGTTCTCATTCAACGGCGGCCCCGGTTCCTCGTCGGTGTGGATGCACCTGGGGCTGCTGGGTCCGAAGCGGGTCCGCCTGCAGGACGACGGCATGCCGGTGCCGCCGCCGTACCAGCTGGTCGAGAACGACGCGAGCCTGCTCGACGTCAGCGACCTGGTGTTCATCGACCCGGTCGGCACGGGCTTCAGCCGCGCGGTGACGGGCGAGAAGCCGAAGGACTTCCACGGCTTCGACGGCGACGTCGAGAGCGTCGGCGACTTCATCCGCCTGTGGGTCTCGCGCTTCGGTCGCTGGTCGTCACCCAAGTACCTGATCGGCGAGAGCTACGGCACCACCCGCGCCGCCGCCCTGGCGGGCTACCTGATGGATCGGCACGCCCTCTACCTCAACGGCCTGATGCTGATCTCCTCCGTGCTCGACTTCTCGACCGTCCGCTTCGAGGTCGGCAACGACCTCCCGCCGCTGCTCTTCCTCCCTACCTACACGGCTGCGGCCCACTACCACGGCGCGCTCGACGCCGAGTTGCAGGCGCGCCCGCTCGACGACCTGCTGGCCGAGGTCGAGGCGTGGGCGCTCGACCGCTACGGCCCGGCCCTGCTGCGCGGCGACGCGCTGCCCACCGACGAGTTCGACGCGCTGGCGGCCGACCTAGCGCGCTACACGGGTCTCGACGTCGGGTACGTGCGCCGCTGCGGGCTGCGCATCAACATCCACCGCTTCACCAAGGAACTGCTGCGCGAGCACGGCCGCACGATCGGGCGCATCGATGCGCGCTACACCGGGGTCGACCGCGACGGCGGGGGCGAGAACCCCGAGTTCGATCCATCGATGGGCGCCACCATGGGCGCGTACGGCGCCACCGTCAACGACTACCTGCGGCGCGAACTCGGTTTCGACAGCGACCTCCCCTACGAGGTCATCTCGAGCCTCTACGCCGTCTGGGACTACGGCAAGTTCCAGAACCGCTTCGTCAACGTGGCCGAGACCCTGCGGCGCGCGATCGCCACCCACCCGTTCC
>Ga0209498_1001433_pt1 | contig 14631 bp, 10 predicted proteins | sample WalLakDeSediment_FD_184131 | JGI IMG/M metagenome (GOLD analysis project Ga0209498, IMG submission 184131) | Lake sediment microbial communities from Walker lake, Nevada to study Microbial Dark Matter (Phase II) - Walker Lake 11/02/13 Deep... | ecosystem: Environmental > Aquatic > Freshwater >... | reverse complement strand
CACTACTGCATGGCAATTGGCCTCCGCGACGGCCTCGTCGAATTTTGAGCCTGGCCGCCGGTTGTACTTTTTCTCCGAGACGCTACCGGAAGGCGCGCGCAATATCCACTATGTCTATGCGCCTGTGACCAAACACGGTGTCGTCTTGGCGGGCGACGCTCCCTGGGAGGAAGGCGATGCGGCGGCCTCGTTTTGTAGCACCGTACTACGCCTCGACGATGGGCGCTACCGGCTCTATTACACCACAGCCAACGCCGGAGCTATGCGCATCGCTGTGGCCGAATCCGCCGATGGCTTGACCTGGGAGCGCCTGCCGCTAGGCCAGGAGCAATGGCTGGGACACACGACCAATCGCATCGTCCTAACCGGAGTGCCGGGGGCAGAAGCAGCCGGTGGCCAGACGATTGTGCTCGAAGGAGAAACCAGCCGGCAAAATCAGGTGGGGCAGCCCCAGGTGCTGCGCCTGCCCGATGGCCGCTGGCGGATGCTCTACTGGCACCACCAGCACGGCTGGGGACGGATTCCCTACCTCTACACTGTAGCCGAGAGCGACGACGGTCTGCGCTGGCACGTGGCGCATTTCGACCGCCCGGCGCTCAATGCGCACTGGCTCGGCGACCAATCGAAGTTGAGCGCTGCGGCGCGGTTGGCGGAAAAGGCGCGCCGCACCAACGACGCCAATTTCGTTTACTGGAATCCGCGCTTACAGTGTTACGAGCAGTTTTCGCAGTGGTTTCTGGACGCCAGTCCTGAGCGGCGGGTAGCCGAAGACAACTGCCCAGACTTCAACCGGATGATCCAACGCCGCGTCAGCGCCGATGGCCTGACCTGGAGCGCGCCGGAATTGGTCATCCAGGCAGACGCCCGCGACCCGTGGGATCAACAATTCTATCATCTTGCCGTCCAATACCATGAGGATTGGCTGATCGGTTCACTCGGCCATTACCGGGTCGAGAACGCGCAACAGACCATGGATCTCGAATTGGTCTTCAGCCGCGATGGTCGCCAGTGGGAGCGCCCGCTGCGCGGCGGCTTCATCCCCCGCGAGCCGGGCGGGCGCGATGCCGAGGGGATTTACCCGCCCAACGCCTGGATCGATCGCGGCGATACCTGGTTGTGTCTCTACACTGCGACAGCCCGCAAACATAACCAGCACGCCCAGGGCGCCGCGCCGCCCAGCTGCATCATGGCCGCCAGCTGGGCGAAGCATCGCTTTGTCGGATTGCGCGCCGAACGCACGCCGGGCGGCTTTTTGACGCCGGTATTCTATCCCCAAACCGCTGAAATCCGGGTGGATGCCGCCGTGCGCGGCTGGCTGCGCGCCGAACTCTGCGACGCCTGGGGTCGCAAACACGCGGGCTATCACCTGGAAGACAGCGTACCCGTGCACGGCGATGATACGGCGCACGTCTTGCGATGGCGTGACCGGGATACGCGGGACTTCCGCCACGATCCCGCGCGGCTGCGTTTCGAGTACGCCGACGCCGACATTTACGGGGTGCTGATGTAGTCTTTCTACCCAAAGCAGTAGCGCAAGCGGCGCTTGCGGATGAAACTGTGGCGTGACAACGTCTACCTCAACAGCGAGACCATTTCGGAGGTTTATGATGACAATTCGCAACCTAAGCCCACAACAGATGTTTATCGACCTGGCGAACGCACACACGCCGGAATACCGATTTAACGGCGCTACCCACGCCGACTTCGACGCCTGGAAAGAGGCCGCGCTGCCCAAAGTCCTGGCGACGCTTGGTGATTTCCCGGAGCGCGTACCCCCCAATCCGCAGTTGCTCGCCGAATGGGAAGATCGTGGCTTGCGCCGCCAACGCTGGATCATCGACGTGCAGCCCTACCTCTCGGCGACGCTGCTGGTCAACCTGCCCGGCGACCTGCGCGCGGATGAAAAGCGCCCGGCGATCCTCTGCTGCCACGGGCACGGGCCTTATGGCAAGGAGGCCGTGATGGGCAACGATTCCAGTCCCGACTTGCGCGCGGAGATCGCCAACCACAATTACAACTACGGGCAGCAGATGGCGCAGAAAGGCTATATCACCTACGCGATAGACTGGATCGGCTTCGGCGAGCGCAACGACAATAACAAGCCCAACCACCTGGCGCTGAACCGGGGCCGCGATTGGTGCAACCTTTACTACCTTCACGCGACGATGTTCGGGATGACGTCGCTCTCCATCAACGTGGCGCACGGGATAGCCGCCACGGATGTCGTGTGTACGCTGCCTAACGTGGATGCGGATCGCCTGGGCGTGATGGGCCTGAGCGGCGGCGGCACGATGACGTTGTGGATGACGTTGTGCGATACGCGCTTCAAGGCCAGCGAGATTATGTGCTACAGCGATCTCTGGGCCGCGTTCGGGATGCGCGACATCAATTACTGCGGGATGCAGGTCGCGCCGGGGCTGTACAAGCTCGTGGACTTGCCCGACTTGCAAGGGCTGATCGCGCCGCGCCCGCTGCTCATCGACATCGGCGCGCAGGATACGTGCTTCAAGGTAGACACAGCGCTGGCATGCTACCACCGCCTGGCCGAAATCTACCGCGCAGCGCAAGCCGCCGGCCAGCTCGAACTCGACCTGCACCCCGGCGAACACGGATGGGGCGGCAACAAATCCGAGGGATTCTTCAAGAAACATTTGGGCCTGTGACATACGTTCTATGCCATATTGTGCTTTTCCTCAATAGGCATAGAATAGCATTATGGGTGTGGAAGATCGGTTGGAGCATTATCGTCGCCGTTACGCGGCCCTGAAGCCGGGATGGGAACACGCGACGGCGCGCTTCCAGCGACGGATTGCCACGCAGCTCACGCCGGACAGCCGTGTGCTGGATCTGGGATGTGGGCGTGGAGGCGTCGTCGAGCGGCTCGGTGCAACCGGGCAATGGAGCGGCTGCGATCCCGATTGGCGCTCGCTCGAAGAGCATCGCGTGACGCACCTGCGGCGCAGCCAGGCCCTTTCCGAGCGCCTGCCCTTTGCCGACGCTGCGTTCGACATCGTGATTGCATCGTGGGTGCTGGAACATCTCGTAGAACCGGCGCTGACCTTCGCTGAGGTCGCACGAGTGCTGCGGCCGGGCGGCCGGTTCTTCTTTTTGACGCCCAACCGCCGCCATCCAATCCCGTGCGTGAGTGTGTTGCTGGCGCAGCTCAAGGCATTGCAAGCGCCGCTGGTGAAGGCAATGTACCGGCGCGCGGCAGCCGATACCTTCCCGGTGCAATATCGGGCGAATACCTTCGAGGCGCTTGGTCGTCTCTCCGCCCAGACCGGGTTGCGGCTCATACAACTGGAGTGGGTCGATGATCCCTCCTACTTTGCGCTCACGGGGCGCGAAGATTCGCGCGCGGTCTTTGCCTTATCCATCTACCTGGAGATGGTCCTCCCGGCGGCCTGGCGGGTCCATCTCGTCGGAGAATGCGAAAGACTGTGAATCTTCGCCAATTCACACCAACGCTTCCTTTTGTGAAGATTAGTGCAGAGTCGTAGTTTTTTTAATCGAGGAGGTGCAAAATGCCGGATCCTATGGATTCCCTCTTGCTTGTGCTTGGAGTACTCATCGTTGGCATCATCGCAATCACATTCTGGATAGCGTGGATGATTTTCAAGGCGCGCTACAAGAAGCAACACTCGACTGCTAACGCGGCGGCTGCCACCACACCGCCCTTCAGCATCGTCCCGCGCGATGTGTTCCTGTTGGCGCTCGACCGTGCACCCGATGGGGCTTGGGAGATTGCCGTCAACGGAAAACACTACCCCACTTTGGAAGCCGTACCCGACGACGCCGTGCGCCAGGATGTCGTTGCCGGCCTGAAGGAGCTGGCAGCCTTCGCCCGCAGTTATGTCCAGAAAGACCGGGCGTTGAAGCAGCCTCCCGCTCCCGCTGCGACGCCGCCCCTGGAGCCTGCTGCGCGCGTAGTTGCTCCTGTTGCGCCGGACAACCAGGCTCCACCGGTGAGAAAACCGGTGGCTCCCGTGGCGCCGCCTGCCGGCCCTCAGATTGCACCGGTCCCCACAGACAGGTTGCGCGTCTTCCTCAAGGGTGAGCCGTCGCTCAAGCGATCTGACGCCGCGCCGGCGATTATGCCGGCCCTCGACCTGGCGCGCGAGATCGGCGAGATCGTGGAAGAAATGCAGGCACGCATCCCTTCGCTGGCCCAGCGTTCCATCAAGCTGCAAGATGCGCCGAGCGGCGGTGTATGTTTCGCCGTTGATGGCATCGTCTACGCCACCGTGGATGAGATTCCCGACGCCGACGTCCAAGCGTTGATCCGGGCCGCGACGAAGGAGTGGGAACGCCGTTAAGATGCAATATCATATTTGGACGATTGGTTGCCAGATGAACGTCGCCGACTCGCAGCGCGTCGCTGCCGGGTTGGAACGGCTCGGCTACACGCCCGCTGCCCGCGCGGAAGACGCCGACGTGATGGTCCTCAACACGTGCGTGGTGCGCCAACAACCGGAGGACAAGGCTGTGGGCCGGCTGCACCAATTGCGGCGCGTCAAGGCGCGCCATCCGGATCGAATTCTCGCGCTGATGGGCTGCATGGTCGGCGTCAAAGAGATGGCAGCCCTGGAAAAGCGCTTTCCCTGGGTCGATATCTTCCTCCCACCCTCCGATCCTACCGAGTTGTGGGCGCTGCTCGCCGAGCGCGGCCATCTGGACGAGGCCCAAACCCTCATCGCCGATGCAGAGGCGCGCCGCCTGGCGTTAGGCCGCGCCGATACGATCCTGCCGCCCTCGGAACAGGAACACGTCGTCAGCGCGCACCTGCCCATCGTGCTCGGCTGCTCGCACGCTTGCACGTACTGCGTCATCCCTTACCGGCGCGGCGTGGAGCGCAGCCGCCCGCCGGAGGCGATTCTGGCCGAGGCGCGACAGATGGTCACCCAGGGCGTCAAGGAGATCACGCTGCTCGGCCAGATCGTGGACCGCTACGGCTACGATCTGCCCGAATTCGCAGGCGCGGCGGAGATGCCGCTCGTCACGTTGCTGCGGCAGGTCCACGAGATCGAGGGATTGGAACGGTTGCGCTTCCTCACAAGCCACCCCAACTGGATGACCGGCGATTTGCTGCGCGCCGTGGCCGAACTGCCCAGGGTCTGCGAGCACATCGAAGTCCCCATTCAATCCGGCGACGACGAAGTGCTGCGCCAGATGCGGCGCGGCTACACGGTGGACGAGTACCGGCGACTCGTGACGCGCATTCGCGAGACCATCCCCGGCGTTTCCATCGCCACCGACGTCATCGTGGGATTCCCTGGCGAGACCGAGGCGCAGTTCCGGCGCACCTACGATCTGCTGGCCGACCTGAAGCTGGACAAGGCGCACATCGCGCGCTACTCGGCGCGCCCGCTCACCGTCGCCACGCGCACGATGGTTGACGACCTTTCCCGCGCAGAGAAAGAGCGCCGTCGCAAGGCGCTGGACGACCTGCAAGCCACCGTGCTGGAGGAGCTTAACGCCCGTTACCTCGACCGCACCGTCGAGGTACTCGTCGAAGGCTACAATCCGAAACAAAAGCGCTGGTTCGGGCGTACCCGCACCGACCGGCTGGTCTTCTTCCCGGCAGAAGGCGACTGGCGCGGGAAGCTGGCGCAGGTCAAGGTGACGTGGGCCGGGCCGTGGTCGCTGATTGGGGAAGTGACCGCGAATGGAGGATAGCGGTGTCTATCAAGGTGCTTGGGGGAGGTGTGTAAGGTGACAACTTTACCTGCGTTGACCGAAAATGACATCCGTAGTTGGGCCGATTCTCGCACGTTTGGACGGGGCATAGAGTATTACCGGTACGGCTACATTTTGAGACCGCGCCGCCAGGGGATGGCGCTCAAAGCTCAATGTCTCGGCTCACAGTCGACACCTTACCGCGTGCAGGTCACGTTGAATGACCGGGGCATTGCCATGGCGACGTGCTCCTGCCCAGTAGGCTATGCCTGTAAACATACTGTAGCCCTGTTATTGACGTGGGTGTATAAACCGGACGACTTCACCACAGAAGAAACCCTGGATGCGACGTTGGAGAAGCGTGACAAGGCCGAGTTGATTGCCTTGATCAAGAAAATGTTAGAGCACGTCCCTGAACTGGAGGATTTACTACACATTCAAGCCCTGGGTGAGGTTGCGCCAACGCAGCAGATTCCGCCCGACGCTATCAAACGACAAGTAGAAAAAGCCATGCATAGCGGGCGCGGCGAATGGGGGGAGAGCTACGAGATCGCCAGGACGCTGGACGAGATTGTTGGCATCGGTGCAAGTTACGCAGCCCGTGACGACTGGCGTAACGCTGCCGTCGTCTACGCCGCTGTTGCGCAGACGATCTTGGATAACTACGAATCGGTCTATGATGATGAAGGCGAGACGCTGTCGCCGGTTAATGACTGTGTCACCGGTCTGGGTGAATGTTTGGCGTATATCGAAGATGAGGATGCCCGCGAGGAAATCCTGCGCGCGCTGCTCGATGTTTACGCCTGGGATGTTAGTTTTGGCGGCATTGGGTTGAGCGACGAAGTCCCTTCCATCTTCGACCAGCAAACGACGCCGGATGAAAAACAGATGCTCGCCGGTTGGGTGCGCGACTTGCTGGCAGCTTCCGGCGGCGGCAAAGACGATTTCCATCGTAATTGGAAGCAGCAACACTATGGCGGCCTGTTGCTGGATTTGGAGGCCGATACACTGGACGACGAAGCGTTTTTGCGTGTGTGCCGCCAGACCGGTCGTATTCACGATCTGGTAGACCGCCTGTTGCAACTCGATCGAGTCGAGGAAGCCGCACAAGTCGCCGAAAATGGCAGCGATTACGACTTGTTATCGCTGGCTAATCGCTTTGTAGCGCACCGGCAGGACGTTGTGATTCTCCGGCTGATGCGTGCGCGGGCGGTGAACAGTCAGGACAGCCGGCTGAAAGCGTGGTTGAAAGACTACGCTCTGGCGCACCGACAACCTGGAGAGGCGCTCGAACTGGCTACAGAGTTGTTTTGGATGCAGCCTTCGGTGGACGGATACCAGGAATTGCAAAAGTTAGCCACGCCTTTGCAACAATGGGATGCGCTGCGGAGCAGAACGTTAGCCCGTCTGGGGCAGGATGCGCGTTACGGCAACTTGTTGGTGGAGCTTTATCTCTCCGAACATGAAATCGAACTGGCGCTTCAGACGTTCAAACAGGCAGAGAAAAACAAAATGGCTATGTGGGGTACGTATGGTTATGGTACACCGTTGCGTATACGCGTGGCGCAGGCCGCCGAAGAGGATTTCCCCGGAGAAGCGATCGACCTTTATATGCATACGATCTTGTCGCTGGTTAAGGCGCGCGGCCGTGAGAATTACAGGACAGCGGCGCAACACCTTTTGCGTGTGCGTGAACTCTACAAACGTCTGGGCGATTCAGAACGTTTTACCTCCATTATGCAAAACTTGCGCGATGCGAACAAGAGATTGCGTGCGCTGAAGGAAGAACTGGATAAAGTGGGTCTATAATGGATCCACAACCAAAGATTTCCACATAATTAAGGTGATCCCTTTGACGAATACTAAACCATTGCATATCGGCATCATCGGCGCGGGGGTGACTGGCCTGAGCGCCGCCTACGACTTGCTAAAAGCCGGCCATCGCGTCACCATCTACGAGGCGCGGCCTTATGCTGGCGGACTGGCGGCGGGGTTCAAAGACGCGGCCTGGGAGTGGCCCCTGGAACGCTTCTACCATCACATCTTCGCCGGAGATCGGGATATCCTGGCGTTGGCGGAGGAGCTCAACTTCGGCGACCGGGTCTTCTTTCCCACGCCGGTCACGTCCATCTACAAAGACGGGCGGCTGTACCCCATCAACAAACCGCTGTTCGGCCCGTGGCTGGAGCAGTTGCCGCTTGGCAAGCAGCTTGCCAACCTGGGCGATCTGGCGGCGACAGCGCTGCGCGTGCTGGCCTTCAAACCGATCCCCTTGCCGGGGCGCTTCCGCGTGGGGCTGGCGACGGCCTACATCCGCTATAACCCGCGCTGGCAGCCGTTGGAGCAGGTGACGGCGCACGAATGGCTCACACGAGCCGTCGGCGCCCGCGCCTACGAAGCGTTCTGGCAGCCGCTCCTCGAAGGCAAGTTTGGCGAGTATTACCAGCAGGTGAACATGGCGTGGTTCTGGGCGCGGGTCGTGGCCCGTAGCCCCAAGCTCGGTTACTTCGTCGGCGGGTTCCAGGGCTTCGTGGATGTGCTGGCGGACAAGGTCCGCGCGCTCGGCGGCGACATCCGCCTGAACACGCACGTGCGCGGCGTTCATCCTGAGGGCGGTGGGCAGATTCGCCTCGAGTTGCGCGACGAAGCCCCTTTCCACGACCGTGTGCTGGCGACGTGCTCGCCGCACATGCTCAGGGAGCGCACGAGGTTGGCAGACCAACCTTCGGCTCTGCCGGCCTCGTACACCGCCGGCCTCGACAACCTGAAGTCGATGGGGGCAGTGGTGGTAGTGCTGGCCCTCAAGCAACCCATCACCCGCGAGCATTACTGGATCAACATCCCCAAGCGCGAGGGGTTCCCCTTTCTGGCCTTCGTCGAGCACACCAACTACATCGACAAGCAGCACTACGGCGGCGACCACCTCGTTTACTGCGGCGACTACCTCGCGCCGGGCCACCCGTATTTCGACGCAGAACCGGAGGCGTTGCTGGATACCTTTATCCCGGCCATTCAGCGCCTTAACCCGGCCTTCGACCGCTCGTGGATCCGCACATACTGGAAGTTCAGCGAAATCTACGCGCAACCGGTACCCTTTCTCAACCATTCACAGAACATTCCCCCCATCCCTACCCCCATCCCTAACCTGTATATGGCGAACATGAGTCAGGTATACCCCTGGGACCGGGGCACCAACTACGCCGTAGAAATCGGACGGCGCGCCGCAAAGATAGTGGCGAGTAAGGATTAGTAAAGAGTAAAGAGTAAAGAGTAAAGAGTGAAGAGTAGAGATAACTACGTCTTACTCATTACTCATTACCTTACCACGTTGGAGGGTCAGGTATGGAAGAGCCGCAAGTTGCGATTTTTGTTGATTTCGAGAACGTCGCCATCTCGGCGGAGGATTTGTATGGCAAGTGCGATCTCGGGCTAATTATGGCCGTCGCGGAACGGTGGGGGCGCATCGTCATCCGCCGCGCGTACTGTGACTGGACCGGTTTCGAGCAATACCAGCAAGACCTCATCGAGCACGCCATCGAACTGACGCAGTTGTTCCGCTACAGTTCGCGCCATCGCAAGAACGCCGCCGACATTCAGATGGTCGTCGATGCACTGGAAACCGCTTTCAACCACCCGGAGATCGAGACCTTCATCCTCGTTACCGGAGACAGCGACTTCAGCGCCGTCGCGCGCAAGCTACGCGCCTACGGTAAGAAGGTGGTAGGAGTAGGGCTGCGCCAGTCCACCAGCGAGGTGTTGGTCAAGGCATGCGACCATTTTGTGCTCTACGACACGCTCGTCGAGGATACCCGCACGTCGGTTTACCGGTTGGAGAAAGGGCGCCAACTGCTGCTCGACGTGATGCGCCTGTTGCTGCCGCAAGTCGAGGGCGACGCGGTCAATGGCAGCCAACTGAAGATGATGATGCTCAAGATGGACCCCACCTTCAACGAGGCCGATCTGGGATACCCGCAGTTTCGCAGCTTCTTGGAGGCGCAATCCGACCTGGTCAGGGTGGATGTGCGCGAGCAGATTCTGTGGGTATCGCTCAAGCCTGCCGTAGCGCGCACTGCCATCGAAGACGCGTTGATGCAGTATCGCGTCTCCCTCAGCACTGCCGGGTTATCCTTGCTCGATCCCCACACGCGCGCCGACGTCCTGCTCGACTTGTACGCGCTGCTCTCCGAAGCGCCCGGCGTCTACACCTTCGATCAAGCCATCATCCACCTAAAAGCGAAGTACGACACAGAGAACGTCCTGCGCTCGCGCGAAGAGGTGCAGGAAGTGGTCAAGCTGATCAAATACGCGGATGTACTCACGGTGCGGCCCCAATCCTGGAAACTCGACGCACTTACCGTCAAAGCGGGCCTGCAAGCGCAAGATTTCGTCGACCGCAGCGAGAGCGCCTATCTGACGGTGCTGCTCCAGAACAACCTGGAACTCAAGCCCGATCTGCTGGCTCAATTACTCTTTGGGACGCTGGATCAGCGCGCGCGGGTGATGCGCCTGATCACCCTCTCCCGCCAGACTTGGGCGGCGGCGGTCGAATCGGCGCGCAAAGCCCAGGTGCCGATCAGCGAAGGCGCTTGTTATCTCAACGACATCGAGCAACTGCTGCCGATCCTGCACGCCCTGGAGAAGGTGGACCTGACCGCCCCTCCATCGCTCGAACGGGCAGCGCAGTTGAACCAGGAGGGTTTGCAAATCCGTATGACGGACTTTGAGCAGGCCCGCGAGTACTTCATCCAGGCCGCGCGGATGATGTGCGACTTGATGCGCGCCGGCAGTCAGGGCGTGGGGCGGATGGAGCTGGAGTGGTACCTCGCCAGTTATTGCGCCGCGAGTGCGGGCTTGTACTACTTCCGCGCGGAATATACCCAAGCGAAGGCCTACTATCTGGCGTTTTTCGCGTTGGCGAAGGAAACCGAGCCGGTTTGGGAGAAGGTGCAGCGATTGGTGGAGCCGCTGCTGTCGTTCTACTTCATCCTCGCAGCCGGGGCCTATGGCGAGCTGCTCGAATTCCGTCCGGGGCGCACCCATCCTGCGCGCATGGCCATTGCGCTTTACACCTATCCCAACGAGACCGTGCGCGAGCAGTGGCTTGCACTCGTACAGGAACTCTACGCCATCAATCCGGCAGTGTTGCGCAGCGTCGTCCGCCGTCTGGAAATCCTTGAGCAAACGACGCAAGTCCCCGGTGCACGTGAAACCCGGCTAGTCTTGGAGAACAAAGTGCTGAAAGAATGAAGACAGCAAAATATGCTCCTATGAATTTATACGCAATTCTAACCAAAAAGACTTGACAAACGCCTGATTATGCCCTATACTATAATTACCTGAAGCCCCAAGGCACAAAGTTACAAACAGGGGAAGATAACCGAAAAACAAGCTAAAGTTGGTAAGCGGCAGACATCTTCATCCAATTGGAGAAGAAATAAACCGTAAGTCAATGAAAAGGTAGAAACAATACCAGGAAATTGACAAGCAGAAAGTTGAACGAAATATCAACCCACTGGGAACCAACGTAGGCAATCTTCCATCAGTAATGGAAGTAAGTAAGTTATCCAAAACTGAAAAGTAACGAGGTTGGCAGACCAACCTAGTAACTTGGGGCTTCACCTTGTCTCGAATCCGTTTCGCGTCTAATGGCTGATGCGCACCGCAATGAGGCTGATCACCAGCGCCACCAACAACACGAGGGTGATAAACGTTGCCAACCGCCGTTCCAGCCGGGTTGGCTCCACCAGACGGCCTGAAATCCACAGAAAAACGCCTCCTGCCAGACCAAACCCCAACAGCACGCCGATAGTATACGTTATTGCTGTCGCCATCAAGCGCGGCAGGTCCACGGTGATGATCAGCCGCCCAAACACCGCAATAGCGAAACGGCTGCCCAGAAAGGCGTAAACCCCGGCGATCACAAATGCACTGCCCATCATCAGCACACCTAGCGTCCGCTTGCGCCCGCGCTCGATCCACCACGTAAACGCGCCCAGCACCAACAGCGCCAGCGCAAACGTAAACACCACGATCGAGAGGAATTCAATCGCCATAAGTCCTCCTAAAAATAAACCACCAATCTTCACGAATCTCCACGAATAAAAATTAGTGTAGATTCGTGAAGATTGGTGGTGAAGTTTTCGCTTTCGTCATTAAAACAAGTTTGGGACTCCGCTGTATTGAAGCGTAAGACAATAATAGTGCAGAAGCAGCAAAGCGCCAATGGGCTTTTAAGTTTTTCCCTTTTGGCGTAAACTGTAGTCCATTACATCCGTTAAATCCGTTGACAACAAGGAGCACGCTATGAACCCTCAAGGAAAAACAGCTTTGGTGACCGGCGGCGCGGTGCGCGTAGGGCGCGCGATGACACTGGCGTTGGCGCGCAGCGGCGCAAACGTGGTCGTCCACTACAACAGCTCGGCGGGACCGGCAGAGGAGACTGCCGCTGAAGCGCGCGCATTAGGCGTCGAAGCGTTGATCGTACAGGCCGACCTCAGCAACCCCGAAGCCGTCGCCGGACTGGTGTGCGCCGTTGAGACGACGTTTGGCGGCGTGGACATTCTGGTAAACAGCGCCTCGCCCTTCGTTCGTAAGGCGCTACACGAGACAACGTTGGAAGACTGGCATTTCGTACTTGGTGCGCTGCTTGATGGGCCATTTTTACTTGCGCAGGCTTTTGCGCCGGGTATGATGGCCCGAGGAGCGGGCGAGGTTGGCAACACCAACCTCATCGTCAATATTTTGGATCAGGCCGCCTTTGCACCGTTTCCTGCGTACCTGGCGCACAGCGTCGGCAAACACGGTCTGCTTGGCCTGACTCGGAACCTGGCTGTGGCGCTAGCGCCATCCGTGCGCGTCAACGCCATCGTGCCGGGGCCGGTACTGCCGCCGCCGGACTACACGCCGGAGCAGAACGCCAGGATCGCCGAGAAGACGCCGCTGAAACGCTGGGGAACGCCCGACGACGTGGTAAAGGCGCTGCTTTACTTCGTGGATGCGGATTACGTGACCGGCGATGTGCTTTTCGTCGATGGCGGGGAGCGATGGCTTTGAAACTTATCCTTTGAAATTGGCAGACCAATTTACACACCCTTAGGCATACCAACCTCAGTGGTGATGACTTTGGGTAGATGCCGTGTGACGCCCGGTCGGATGCCCTGGCGTTCGGCCAGCTTGTAGGCGAGCACTTGCACCGGCACGATTTCGAGAATCGGGCGCAGGTAAGCGGGAATAGCGGAAATCGGGAAATGCATATGCATCGCCCCCACATGTGCGGCATTGTCCCAGGCTGGTCTGCCACCCTCGGCGTCGCCTAGCGTCAAAACCCGTCCGCCGTGGGCGAGGATGTCCGCTGCCAGCGCCTGGTTGAGCAGCGCGAGATCACCCTCGCCCAGGCTGACGATCGCGCCCAAGTGCTCATCGAGCACTTCGATCGCGCCCTGGCGAAATTCACCCGCTTCCATCGCCACGGCGGGACGGCGCGCGACTTCTTCGAGCACCAGCCGCGCGCACTGCCCCATCCCCTTGGACGCGTCGCGGTAGAGCGTGTAGATCGGGCGCACATCGGCGAACAGCGTAGCGAGCGCATCCCCGGCCTCCCACGCGCGGGTAACGGTGTCCTCCATCAAGTCCGGCAATGCCTGCATCTCCGCCTGCATCTTCGCCGCGCGGCCAAGCGTCGCCGCGGAGAGAACCAGCAGCGTCGTCATCATGCCGGTGACCATATTGATGGAGACGAGATCATCCTTGCGGGCGTCAAACCAAACGATGTGCGGCGTCAAAGCCGCGAGCGTGCTTCCCGGCTCGTTGGTTACGGCGACGAAGGGCGCTCCTTCCGCCTTGAGCGCCTGGGCTAACTTGACAACCTCGACGGTCTCGCCGGAGCGCGAACTGAGCACGAGGTTGGCAGAGCAACCTACGGCGGCGTACTTTAATGCCGGCAAAAGCGAGTACAGCGCGTCGGAGGCGTTGAGGGTATAGGCGGCGCGTCCGTAGCGGCCGAGGTAGAACTCGGCCGGCATATTGACGTAGGCGGCGCTGCCCATACCGATAAAAACGATAGGCCGGTCGTTTTGCAGGAATGCGGCAGCCGCGCGCAAGCGCGGCGCTTCGTCGCCCGCGAGATGTGCCAGGATGTGTCGCAGGTTCGCGCCCTGCGCGAGAATATCAGCTTGTAGTGGATTTTCCATAGTTGAAGTCTCCTTGTAAATAGCGTCTCAGCGTCTTAGCGTCTCAGCGTCTCAGCGTCTCGGCGTCTCGGCGTCTTGGGGCAAATCTCCTGATCGGGAATGGAGTTCCCCTGCTAAGCCGCTAAGCTAAATTGGTCTGCCAATTTCAGGCGCTTGCGACCGTTACCCGGCTGCCCAGGGAATCCAGGCGCGATTGGCGGCCAGCAGGTCGTCCAACAGCGCGCGAGCGACGTCCCAATCGGGCCTGAGGGGATGCGCCAGCAACGCCTGCAGTGCGATGCGCTTCGATTGCTGGATGGCGGCCTCTACCGTCAAGGTCTCGTAGGTTTTCACCGCCTGGATCAAACCACGGATCGGCAAGGGGATGGCGCCCATACGCAGCGGATGCGGCCCGGTGTGATCCACCAGGCATGGAACTTCCACGGCGGCGTCATCCGGTAGCCCATCGAGCGCCCCCTGGTTGAGGACCTGGATCACCTGACGGTCGCCGGTATTGTGGGCGATAGCGGTCATCGCCGCGAAGGCCACATCCGCGTAACCGCCGCCGCCGCGTTGCCGCAATAGCGCGGGTTTTTCGTGCAACGTTGGATCGGCATAAGCGCGCAACAGGCCGGCCTCGATGTCGCGCACCTGCTCGCCACGGGTGCGGTGGTTGGGTTGACGATACTGCGCTAAAATGTGATCGTGCCGGTAGTAGTACTGCAAGTAACTGGCTGGGATGGCGCCCAACGTGCGGATCAGATCGCCGTCCAACGCCCAGGCATCC
>Ga0209498_1001431_pt1 | contig 14648 bp, 13 predicted proteins | sample WalLakDeSediment_FD_184131 | JGI IMG/M metagenome (GOLD analysis project Ga0209498, IMG submission 184131) | Lake sediment microbial communities from Walker lake, Nevada to study Microbial Dark Matter (Phase II) - Walker Lake 11/02/13 Deep... | ecosystem: Environmental > Aquatic > Freshwater >... | reverse complement strand
GATAGCTGCACCCAACAGCGCGTTATCAACGGAGAGCGAAACGACCAGCGCAATGCCAAGAGGTTAAATCGCTGGGGATGAATGGGTGCATATGTTTGCACACATTTTAGGTAACAGTAGACGCGCCCCTGGTTGATGCCGGGCGAGGACGGCTGTTAACCCCGTACCCCCAGCTCCGGCCAGCCAAAAGACCAGGTCCGGGGCCAGCAACGAAGCCAACCATAGGCCCACGAACCAACACACCCCCAGATAGATAATGGTCATAACTGCCCATTTTATCTGCTTGCCGCAGTCTGTCTACTTTTGGGCAAATTTGATCAGGTCAGATGATAAGCCGAACCAATCGGAATTTGCTATACTAGATCAACATCTTGACAAAAAGGGTGAAAGTTTACTAGAATGCTTTAGTTGGGAACAAAGTACTACTTCTTTTCCTGGCACATTTGGTCTAACGAATCAAGCATTGGAGGCAACATCATGAGTATGATAAAAGTGTCAGCCCGCTCGCGAACTGCATCTGTAGCTGGCGCGATTGCCGGCGTAGTGCGTGAAGTAGGCCGCGCCGAAGTTCAGGCTATTGGTGCCGGGGCCGTCAACCAGGCGATAAAAGCGATTGCCATTGCCATCGGCTATCTAGCCGAGGAAGGCGTGGCCCTCATTTGTGTTCCCTCTTTTGTCGATGTAGCCATTGAGGATCAGGAGCGAACGGCCGTCAAAATCCTGGTTGAGCCGCGTTAGTTTATGCTGCATCCAGCCGATTTCTTTGATCTACACGATCCCTTCACAGCCACATTTTTCAGCCATTGTGACTTTGTCTGGCAGGCGCTGCCTCGTCTTGCCCAGCAGATTGCCGAACTGGTGGGCGGTCACCAGATTATCCAGGGTGACGTAATGCCGGGCGCCTACTTGAGCGACCGGCCCTTATTCATTGCTGAGGGGGCGCGCATTGAGCCGGGCGCTTATGTTCAGGGACCCGCCTACATTGCGCCCGGTGCCGTGGTGCGCCACGGGGCCTTTGTCCGTGAAAATGTGGTCATGCTGCGTGACAGCCTGCTCGGCCACGCCAGCGAAGCGAAGAACGCCCTCTTTCTCCCCCAGGCCCATGCCCCTCATTTCAACTATGTTGGTGACAGCATTCTAGGCCACCGCGTCAATCTAGGGGCAGGCACCAAGCTAAGTAATCTAACCATTATGAGCGGCAAAGACCCGCTGACCGGGCGACGGCCGTCTCTGATTATTCCTGTCAACGACGAAACATATGATACAGAACTGGCCAAATTAGGTGCAATTCTGGGCGATGATACGCAGACCGGCTGCAACTCGGTGCTGAATCCGGGTACGCTTGTTGGGCCGCGCAGCCTGGTCTACGCCAATTTGAGCCTGCGGAAGGGCTATTATCCGGCCGACACGATCATCAAACTGCGTCAGGAAGTCGTGCTGGCAGCCCGGCAGACCTGACCTATTCCCCGGGCACAGCAACCTTAAAGCCTACTACTATTTACCCCATACGCCGCGGCGCTCACCAGCGCCGGACGTTCCAATACTGCCAAGGAGCATCCCCCATGTCCCACCCCCATTATGAACCAACCGCCTGGAGCTTGGCCGATCTCTATCCGGCTCATGATTCGGCTGAAGTACAGCAAGCCATTGCTGACCTGGAACAGCGGGTTGAACAGTTTGCGGCCCAACGCAGCCTACTCACGCCCACTATCAGTGACGACCAGTTCCTGCAGATGCTGCAGGCTATAGAGACGATCGTTGGCCTGCTATCCCGTTTGAGCGGTTATGCCGGGCTCGCCTTCTCCACCGATACCCAAAATCAGCAGAACCAGATCTTCATGGCCCAAATGCAGCAGAAAGGAGCCCAAATCCACAACCAGATCCTCTTTTTTGAACTGTGGTGGAAACAGCTTGGCGATGAGCCGGCACAGCGGCTGCTGGCTGTATCCGGCGATAATCGCTATTGGCTCGAAACGCTGCGGCTGGAAAAGCCGCACACCCTCACCGAACCCGAAGAAAAAATCATCAATCTGAAAAATGTAAACGGTAGACGAGCCCTGATGACGTTGTACGAATCCATCACCAACCGGTACAGCTTCAGCATGAGCGTCAACGGCGAATCACGGGAGTTGACACGCGGTGAGTTACAGGTCTGCTTCCGCGATGCTGATCCCGATCTGCGCGCGGCCGCTTACCAGGAATTCTTTCGCGTGTACAGCGGTGACGCAACCATATTGGGACAGATTTACCAGTATATGGTGCGCGACTGGCGCAGTGAAAATGTAGACCTGCGTGCTTACAGCGATCCCTTAGCTGTCCGCAATCTGTTAAACGATATGCCTGACGAAGTGGTCCAGACTTTACTGGCCGTGTGTCGCCAAAACGCGCCCCTTTTCCACCGTTATTTTCGGCTGAAGGCGCAGGCGCTGGGCCTGGAGAAGCTGCGTCGCTACGACATCTACGCCCCAATCAGCGCGAGTGAGCCAAGCTATCCCTTTGCCGAAGGGGTGCGCCTCACTCTGGAGAGCCTGCACCGGTTTGATCCCCAGGTGGCAACCCTGGCGCAGAAGATCTTAGACGAAAACCACCTGGACAGTGAGGTACGCAAAGGCAAACGAAGCGGTGCTTTTTGTGCCACCCTTGCACCCGAGCTGACGCCCTGGGTTTTGCAATCATATCAGGGTCGCACGGATGATGTGACCACGCTAGCCCACGAAATCGGGCACGGTATTCATGCGCTTCTGGCGGCCGAGCATAGTATTCTTACGCAGCATGCCTCACTGCCGCTGGCGGAAACGGCCTCAACCTTTAGCGAAATGCTGCTGGTGGATCGGTTGTTGGAGATTGATCCCGATCCGGCCGTGCGGCGCGATCTGCTCTTTGGGCAGATGGATTCAGCCTACGCCACGATTATGCGCCAGGCATTCTTTGCCATATTTGAGCAGGAGGCCCATGCCCTCATACACGACGGGGGCTCGGTGGAAACGGTATCAAAACTGTACCTGGACAATTTGCGTGAGCAGTTTGGTGACTCGCTGGAACTCAGCGATGACTTTCGGCACGAGTGGGTAGCCATTCCCCATTTCTACAACAGCCCGTTCTACGTCTACGCTTACTCATTTGGCCAGCTGCTGGTACTCTCCCTCTACCAGCAGTTCAAGCAAGAAGGGGATGCGTTCAAACCCCGTTATATGGCAATTCTGGCGGCGGGTGGTTCTGACTCGCCGGAAAATATTCTGCAGCGGGCCGGGATTGACATTCGGGCGGCCGCATTCTGGCAGGGCGGCTTTGATGTTCTGGCCGAGATGTTGGCTGAACTTGAGGCGACTTCGGCGGCGCCGGCTTAGGCCGGTCCATAATGATATCGGCGACGGGATCAGGTTAGCGGCTGCCCCGCTTGCCGGCCGCCCGCAGCTCTGATGAGGAAATATCGCGGCGGAAGCGTTCACTGGGGATAGTAGCAAACAGCGTAGCAAATTCTGGCGGGAGTTCCAGCTCGCTGGCTTCATGGAAACGGCCGTCGTAATATTTGCGGCCGGCCACCAGAAAGGTGCAGCCCCGCTGCTGAATCTCTGACAAAGCAGCGTTCATCTGGGCCGGATCGTGACGGTAATAGCGCGGGCTGAGGACCCGCACGGCCGTATCGTAGCCAATCACAAAAGTCGCTCCGGGGAAAAGGCGGGCCTTCTCCAGAAAGGTGGGCGCACTACTGGCATAAACAGTCCAACGGCCGGCGAACTGGGCCACCCGATCCAGCACCGCGTGCGGGGAGAGAGAGGGCTTATCCACATTCACGGCCGCCAGCTCAAAACTGATGGCGCGGCCCAACATCTCCTCAGTGACCCGCGCCAGTTCCAAATGGCCATCGTGCAGCGGGTTAAAGGCGCCCGAGAGCAAGGTAGCCGGCTGCGTGTGGGTCAGGCACAGCGTCCCATCAGGGTTCACCCCAAAATACCGGCTGCGGCCTTGACAAAGCTGCCGCGCCTCATGGGCCAGATCGACGGCCGTGGCTTCCAGTTGGTCGCCAGCCAGCAATGGCAGATCGACCTCATCAGCCAGCCCCGTAATTTCGGTCACCACATTCAGAATGAGGCGGCTAACCAGCTCCTCTTCCTCGGCTCGATTGCGCCCCCCTTTTTCCAGGAACAGGCTGCGGCGAATGACACGCTCCTGGCCCCAGGCTGCAATATAGGCCCGATGTTCGCCGCGCTTGGGGCGATCGGTAACGATGGTGGCCGTACAGGCCAGACCAATCACCGGTTCACCTTCCTGGCACAGATGGCGGGCGCGTGTAAAAGCGCGCCCAGCCATAAAGCCGGCTGTGTCCGCCGACACATATTTCTCCGGCCGACGACCAAGAAAATCGTGGAAGGCGGCCTCATCATAGGGGACAAGCGCCTCCAACAAGGTGCGGGTAGCGCCAGCCACACCCAAAATCCAGGAAAGGGCTTGTGTACCAGCTCCGGCGGTGACCATCACCAGCCGCACGGGGTTGTCATGCAATCTTTGGACGAAGTGGCGAATAGCTTGATCCATGATGATCTATAGTTCCAACTTGACTGCCCTCGATTGTAACAAGATTGGGGCTAGTTGTCAGCGGGTCAGGGTTGTGTTACTTTTTCCCTGTGGAAGTGCGCGAGAGACATTTGTTGCCAGCGGCCGTTATGCTGCTCGGGGGCCTGACTTTGGCCGTGCTTGGACAGATGTTGTGGCCCCTATTTGCCCCGGCGGAGCGCGGCTGGTTGATCCCCATTGTGGCTGCCGGGGTAGGCTCATTCCTGCTGTCCGGGCAGCTATTTACTGGTCGCCAGCTGCCCTCCAGCTGGCTCCTTCCTGGCCGGCAGCTAGCTGCTTATCTGCGCCTGCGGGGCAGCCAGTTGCTGCTCCTCCTGTTTGCTCCCTGGTTATCGCTGCTCGCCTGGCTGGCCGCTGGCGATCAGCTATTGATGATCCATGCTGGGGTGGGCTGGGCGGCCTGGGTTTTGCTCTGGCTGACACTCATACTGGGCAGTTGGCGCTCCGGTGAACGGTGGCAAACAGGAATCAGCCGATTTGACGCCCTTTTCTTGCTGGTTGTCCTGGTGGTCGCTTTGCTGCTGCGGGGCGTGGGGCTGGCTGCCTGGCCGAATACTTTGTCAGGGGATGAAGGGTCAGCCGGTCTGACCGCCTTGATGTTCCTCGACGGCCGCGCCACCAATCCTTTCACTGTTGGCTGGTTCTCCTTTCCCTCCTTTTACTTTGCCGTACAAAGCCTGGGGATATTGCTGCTGGGTCAAACAACCGAAGCGCTGCGCATTACTTCATCATTGGCCGGCGCACTGAATGTGGTAGCCATCTACTTTCTGGGGCGCGCCTTTTTTGACCGGGGCACAGGCCTGCTGGCGGCTGCCTATCTGTTAACCGCCCATTTTCACGTCCATTTCAGCCGGATTGGTCTGAACAATATCTGGGACAGCCTGTTTATCACCCTTATTCTGGCAGGCATTGCCCATGGCTGGCGCACCGGGCGGCGCAGCAGCTTTATCCTGGCCGGTTTTGCGCTGGGCTGGGGACAATATTTCTACGTTTCAATTCGCACACTGCCGTTGCTGCTGCTGCTGTGGGCAGGGCTGGCTTTGTGGCGGCAGCGGACCACATTTCAGCAGCGCCTGCCCGACCTGATATTGACCGCCTACATAGCCTTGCTGCTGGTTTTGCCGCTGGCCCTCTTTTTTGGGCAGCACCTTGATGAATTTCAGGCGCCGCTGCAGCGGGTAACAATTCTGGATGGTTGGCTGGAGCGGGAACAGCTGATTACCGGGCAGCCAGCCGGGCAAATCGTGGCGGAGCAGATGCGCCGGTCACTGCTGGGCTTTACCCATGAACCGCTGCGGCTGCTGTATGACCCGGGCACACCCCTGCTGCTGCCGGCCGCCGGCGCCCTGTTCTTGCTGGGATTGTTGGGACTGATAGCCCAACCCCGTCTAGTCAACCTGCTCCTGATCCTGCCGCTGATCGCGGTGGTCGTTATGGGTGGGCTGAGTCAGGATCCGCCGGCGTCACAGCGGTATATGCCGGCTATGCCGCTGGTAGCTCTGATTTTGGTTTACCCGCTGCGGCAGGCGTGGGAATGGTTGACGGCCGTTTGGCCAGGGTGGCGGCCGCTGATAACAACGGCCGTCATAACCAGTATGGCCTTGCTGATGGTGACCGATGTCCATTTCTATTTTGTGCAGATTCGGCCCCATTATGTTTTGGGTGGCTTTAACACCCAGACGGCGACAGCCATTGCTGACTTCTTACAGGAGCAAACACCGCCTAACCAGCTGGTCTATTTCGCCGGCTTCCCCCGCATGGGTTATCGCAGCTTATCTACCATACCTTTCCTGGCACCAGAAATGCGCGGGCATGATATCAATGAACCGTTGACGGGGCCACCTACCTGGATGATTGCCCGGCCGTCCATCGCCATTTTCCTGCCTGAGCGGCTGTCAGAGTTGCAGTTTTGGGAAATGGTGGCGCCGGACGGCCGTCGGGAGGACATTTACCTGCCCAATGGCCTCCACCTTTTCACCGCTTACATCCTCGACTAGATCGACAAGGGCGTGACCTGTCCGGCCACGCCCTTGTCAAGAATCTGAGAGACTACAAAAGTCTGGGAGACTTTTGTAGTCTGGCGTTGCGCCAGCAGTTGTTATCCGGCCGGTTCTTCGGTCAGCAGCGCCGGCAGCAGGCCTACCCGCTCGTTAAAGGCATCAATCAGCCCGTCCAGCTCATCCACGTGACCCTGAATACTGGTCCAGTAATTGGGATCATACCACTGCGCCTGGATTTCCTCGTAGGTCTTGCCCTGCTGTTCTACCCAGGTGTAATACTTCAGGTTATGCACCCGCTTGCGGTCGTAATAAGTGAGTTCTTGCATGTAGTCGAGGGTCTGGCCAAGCAGGTGGCGATGGTAAACGGCCGTGGCGCTCTCTTGCGTAAACTCACCCTCTTCCTCCCGCAATTCCACCAACCGGCTCTCATACATCTCCATCGAGTCGGTGGCCACGGTGAGCACCACGTCATTGCTGTCTAACTCGTAATACTTGGCAAACTTAATGGCCGAAAGCATATTGGAAACGCAAGAGATGCCCAACAGGTGCAGTTGATCCACGAGATCCTGCGCCACACCTTGCTTGACCAGATATTCTTTGCCCGCCGGCTCGTTAAAGAGGCGAATCACGCCTATCGGGGCCGCGTCGTCAATCGCGATGACCATGTCCGTGTTCTTGACGTTGTGAATCCAGGGCACGTGCTTGTCGCCAATGCCTTCAATCCGATGCGAGCCGAAGCCGTTTAGCAGCAGCGTGGGGCATTGCAGCGCCTCGCTGGCCGCGATCTTGCTGGTGGGGAAACGTTCTTTTAGAAAGTCGCCGCATGCCAGCGTGCCGCCCGAACCCGTCGCCAGCACCACGCCGCGGTACTGGTCGTTGGCGTCCATGACCTCGTCGAGAACTTCCATCATTGCCCGGCCGGTGATTTCATAGTGCCACAGGTAGTTGCCGAATTCGTCAAACTGGTTGAAGATGACCAGGTCTTCGCCGGAGGCGCGCAGTTCCCAGCATTTGTCGAAGATTTCTTTGACGTTACTTTCGGAGCCAGGTGTCTTGATCACTTCGCCAGCGACCAAGGCTAACCAGTTGAACCGTTCCTGGCTCATTCCCTCCGGTAAGATGGCAATGGATTCGCAAGCCAGTAAACTGGAATCATAAGCCCCGCCGCGGCAGTAGTTGCCGGTAGAGGGCCAGACGGCTTTTTGTGTGGTGGGGTCAAACTGGCCGGTAACTAGCCGCGGCACCAGGCAGCCAAAGGCTGCGCCCACTTTGTGCGCGCCGGTGGGGAACCATTTTCCAAGCAGCATAACAATTTTAGACGGAACGCCAGTTAGTTCCGGCGGCAGGACCAGGTAGTTGACGCCGCCATACTTGCCACCGCTCTCTTTGGGCTCATTATGCCAGTTGATGCGGAACAGATTGATGGGGTTCAGATCCCACAGCCCAACTGACTCTAATCGCGTCTTGATGACATCGGGAATCAGGCCGGGGTTAATCATTTGCTTGAAAGTAGGGATGATGATGTTTTGCTCGCGAGCGCGTTGCACGGCCCGTTCCAGCTTGGCTTCATCATGGATAGTCAGATCAATTAAGTCGCTCATGGTTTTCTCCTTGTGGAGAGACTGGCGGCCAGAAACAAACAAGTCTCCAATCTCTAGTCTCTAATTTTCTCCATAACTCTTTTCAAGTCATCTATGTTTGGCTCCACGCGGTTGGCCTTCGTGCCGACCATCTCCACGCTCTTCATCGCGCCGGCCACGTCCTTCAAACCGTTACCGGTATTCAGGATGACGATGCGGTCATCAGCGGTGACCAGGCCTGACTTCACCGCCTGGAGTAGCCCGGTATGGGCGGCCGCGCCGGCCGGTTCGGCAAAGACGCCGGTAGCGCGGGCCAGGGCCGGGATAGAAGCCAAGATCTCATCGTCGCTGACGCAGATATAGGCGCCATTGGTCTCGGTAACGGCCGCCAGAGCCTTGATCCGGTCGCGGGGCAGGCCAGCGCTGATGCTGTCGGCCACGGTAACGCCGGAGACAGGCGCCTTAGTCAGTACATTCTCGCCGTCACGCCAGGCTTCATACATGAAGGCGCTGCCCTCAGCCTGCACGCCGTAGATACGCGGCATCCGGTCAATCCAGCCCAGAGCCAGCAGATCCTTCAGCCCTTTGTGCAGCCCACCAATAATGCAGCCATCACCGACGCTGACAAAGATAGCGTCAGGCGCTTCCCAACAGAGCTGCTCGCAAATTTCGTAAGCGGCCGTCTTTTTACCTTCGGTCATGTAGGGGTTGTAAGCGGTGTTGCGGTTGTACCAACCATATTCAGCCGCGGCTTGCAGGCAGAGTTCGAAGGCGTCGTCATAGGTGCCTTTCACCAGCATAACCGTGGAGCCAAAGACCAGCAGCTGGGCAATTTTGGCCGGGGGCGCCTTTTCAGGCACGAAGATAACGTTGGGCTGCTTGACGCTGGCGCAAATGCCGCTGAGCGCCGCGGCCGCATTGCCGGTGCTGGCCGTGGTGATCATGGCCGCGCCCTTTTCCTGGGCTTTGACAACGGCCAAAACGCTGGCCCGATCTTTGAAGGAAGCGGTGGGGAGACGGCCGTCATCCTTCACCCAGACGTTCTTTAGTCCTAACTCTGCCGCCAGCCGGTCGGTTTTATACAGCGGTGTGCCGCCAATGGTCAGGGGGGGTACCGGCGCGTCCGGCCGAACCGGCAGCAGGGGCTTGTAGCGCCAAACCGTCGTGTCTGGGTTCCGCGCCAGGCTTTCGCGGCTAAGGCGCGCGCCGATCAGTTCATAATCATAGCGCACATCCAGAATGCCATCGTTGCCATGATCCGGGCAGACATATGCAACCTCATCCGGCGCATACTCCTTGCCACAGATGAGACATTTCAGGTGTTTTACGTGGTCCATAGTCTTTAGTCTCATAGTCGAGTAGTCGAGTGGTCAAGTAGTCGAGTAGTCAGGCTATCCGACTACCAGACTATTTGACTACCAGACTAAGGTATAACATAGGTGCCGGTTTCGCCACGCAGGGCGCGGGCGATGTTGGCCGGGTTGGTGATCAGGGCCTGCTTGCCGCCATTCTCCAGGAAGCTGACAACCGCTTCAATCTTGGGGGCCATGCTGCCAGAGGCGAAATGAATCCCTTCGGCCAGATATTGCTTGGCTTCGGCCAGGGTCATACGATCCAGCCATTGCTGGTTGGGTTTACCGAAGTTGAGGGCGACTTTCTCGACGGCCGTGCTGATCAGCAGCAGATCGGCGCCGATTTCTTGCGCCAGCAGGGCACTGGCCCGGTCCTTGTCGATTACGGCATAGACGCCACTCAGTTCGCGCAGCTCACCCTTGCGGTTTTGCACCACCGGAATACCGCCGCCGCCAACGGCAATGACAATGTCGCCAGCCGCGGTCAGTGTTTGGATGGCATCCTGCTCAACCACCTCCAACGGCATCGGTGAAGCCACCACCCGTCGCCAGCCGCGGCCGGCATCCTCTACTACTTGCCAGCCTTCGGCCTCAAACTGGCGCGCTGTTTCTTCACTTAAGAAGCTGCCAATGGGCTTCGTCGGATTCTTAAAGCCAGGATCATCCCGGTCCACCAGCACCTGGGTGACCACCGAAACGACCGGCCTGTCGATACCGCGGCTGTTCAGCTCATTGCGCAGCGCCTGCTGCAGCATGTAGCCAATCGAGCCCTGGGTATCGGCGCCGATCAGGTCTAGCGGCGTGGGGTGAACCTCATGGGCCGCCAGCTCATTGCGCCGCAGGATGTAGCCAACCTGCGGGCCATTGCCATGCGTCACCACCAGCGTCCAGCCATCTTCCACCATATCCGCCAGGTGGCGGCAGGTTTCACGCACCGCATCCCATTGATGCGGTACATCAGGATTATGTTTGTCGGTGATTAATGAGTTGCCGCCGACAGCAACCACAGCTAATTTGTCGCTCATAGTGGGATCTCCTTCAGTAGCTAGAGCTAGAGCGAGAGCTAGAGTGCTGCTCATTCGAGTTGTTGACCTTGGTTAGAGAGGTCAGGATAGCAGCGATTTCGTTGGCTTCCTGATAATGCTTTCGATACATTTCTCTATCAAGGAAACCTCTTTTACCTACCATTATCATCAAACTATAACCACCTCATAAACCGCACCTTTGGCAACGCGGAAAAAGTATTGCTTTTCCTTTAAGCCATCCCGTCCGCCACCTTCGGCGATGTTAGTAGGAATGCTCAAGGTCGCACGACGCAACTGCTCAACAAGCGAAAACTGATACTTTTGAGGTATCTCATCCGCCAAAGAAAACATAGCATCGGCAAAGTCAATGCTCCTCTTCCAAACCTCCAAAGACTCAAACTTAAAGCCCATCTTAACTTACACTCTAGCTCTAGCTCTACACTCTAGCTCTAGCTCTAAACTCTAGCTCATCGTCAATGCCATTACCGCTTTTTGGGCGTGCAGGCGGTTTTCAGCTTCGTCGAAGACAACTGAGTGCGGCCCATCCAGAACGGAGCTGGTTACTTCGATGTCACGGTCGGCGGGCAGCGGGTGCATGTAAATGACGTCGTCCTTGCCCAGAGCCATCAACTCATCGTTAGCGATCCAGTCCACGTACTTGTCCTGTAGACGCTTGCCTTCTTCCGGGTCTTGCGTCGTCAGCAGCGGACCCCAGGATTTGGCATAGATGACATCAGCATCCTTGCACGCCTCTTTCATGTCGTGCACGACCTCAAAGCCGGTATGGTACTTGCGCGCCATCTCCTGCGCCTGATCCATGATCTCGGGCATCAGTTGAAACTCCGGCGGATGGGCCAAGACAACATCCATGCCAAAGCGCGGCATCTGCAAAATGAGTGACTGCGGTACAGAGATGGGCTTCAGGTAGGAAGAGGCATAGGCCCAAGAGACAACGATCTTCTTCTTGCGCAGGTTGCGCCCCTTCTTCTCCATGATGGTCATCAGGTCGGCCAGACATTGGTGCGGATGGTAGATTTCACACTGCATGTTCAGCACTGGCACTCGGCTGGCGCTGGCCACCAGGTTCAGGTAGCGGTTGCCCGTACCGTAGGTCACGTGGCGGATGGCGATGCCGTCAAAGTAACGGCCGAAAATCTCACCCATTTCCGTCTCCGTGTCGCCATGAGAAATCTGGGTTGTCCGGCTTTCGATGAAGGCCGCATGACCACCCAACTGAGCCATACCCGCCTCAAAGCTGCCGCGGGTGCGCGTGCTGGAGAAGAAGAAAAGCATCGCCAACACCTTGTCACGCAGCAGCGCGTGTGGCTGGCCCAGCGCCCGCTTCATCTTCAGGTCCCAGGCCACATCCAATACAGTTTCGACCTCTTCCTTCGAAAAATCGAGGTCACCAATAAAATCACGTCCTCTCAATCCGGTTTGCATTTTTAGTCTCCTTGTCTAGTTGTCTAGTTGTCTAGTAGTCTAGTTGTCTTGTAGTCTGGTTAGCGATTTGGCTTAGGTGTTGTGTAGGTAGCCAATCATTCCATTGACAAGTCTTTTGACTTCTGTCGCCAGTTGATAGGCATTTTGAAGCTGGTCTTGCACAATGTATTCTCGATCTAGTGCCAGGTACAGTTGTGATTGCACTTCGCTGGCGGAGCGACGGGCCATTTTGAGGAAGCGCACAAACTCAGCGTCTGTACCGGCATCAAAGCCTTCGGCAACGTTGTGCATGGCCGAGCCTGCAGCACGCCGGATCTGATTGCGCAGTTCAAAATCCTTGGCAAAATCTCCACTTCCCGAGATATCGTAGACTGCATTTGCCAGTTCGCGGGCCTTCTGCCAGCTTTTCAAGTCCTCAAACCGCTCAATCTTTGCCATCCCAAACCACCTAACTACCAGACTACTCGACTACCAGACTACTCGACTTTCTTATTCCGTGGCACCCAAAACCAGCGCCAACAGGGCCATCCGCATGACAACGCCGTTGAAGGCTTCTTGCCAGTAGCGGGACCAGCGGGTAATGTCCACATCGGCCGGGATTTCATCCATACGCGGCAGCGAGTGCAGCAAGATGGCGTCTGATTTCGCCTTGGTGCTGAGCAGTTCGCGGGTAATCTTGTAGTTGGAGGGTGTCCAACCTACCTCGCCGGTGCGCTCATCGCGAGATTTGGTGTAGTCCGGCTGCACCACCGGCTCGACGAGGATAACGTCGGCCTCGGCAATGGCTTCCTCGACATGGTCCACTTCTTTGTAATCCAGGCTGTACTGGGCCAGATCAGCCTTGAACTCCTCGGTGAGGGACATTTCAGGCGGGGAAACGAAAGTAATGGGGCAGTCAAACTGGGTCAGGCCATAGGCCAGCGAATGCATGGTGCGCATACGCATATCACCAACCGCCAACCATTTCAGGCCATCAAGACGGCCCTTTTCACGGTAGACGGTGTAGAAGTCGGTGAGGATCTGGGTGGGATGTTCACCCCAGCCGTCACCACCGTTGATGATCGGCACGCTGGCCCATTTGGCCGCTTCGTGGGGAGCGCCCTGCTGGAAGTGACGCATGACAATGACGTCACCATAGAACTCCAGCATCTTGACCGTGTCTTTGATGGTTTCCTGGTAAAAGTCACCGGCGCGGGTCATTTTAGCATCAGAGAAGCCGGTCACACCGCCACCCAGACGAATCATGGCTGCTTCATGAGCCAGACGGGTGCGGGTGGAGGGCTGGTAGAAGGCGGTGACCATGGTCTTGTCTTTCAGCAAGTCCGTATTGCGCCGGTTGCGGGCGATTGGCTCCAGCTGTTCGGCAATCTCGAAAACGCGGAAAAACTCTTGGCGTTCAAAATCCTTAAGGGACAGAATGTCCCGTCCTGCAAAACTACGCATCAGAAATCTCCTTTAAAACTTTACTTGTTGCCGGCGAAAGACCAGCAGGGGGTATGGGTAAAGACAATCGGGTAACGATCACCCGTCGTTGGGGACAACATTCATGTAATCTCCTCCGAAAACAATGACGAACGACGAACGACTGACTACAAGCTATCCTTCAACATGCTGGGCAGCAGAGCATAAAACTCGGCAGCCCGCACGACGTCATCAAGCGCTACACACTCAAGACTGGTGTGTGCTGTTCGCTCATCACCAGGGCCAAAACCGATGGAAGGGATGCCGGCCTTGCCCGCCCAATAAGTACCATTGGTCGAGAAGTTCCAGGTACCCACATCGCGCGTCTCGCCCCACAGCGCTTCAATGGTACGCTGCCCGGCCTGGATCAGCGGGTGCGCCTCATCAAGCAGCCAGGCGGGATAATACTTCGAAACCGGAAAGACAAAGCCGGTGTATGATGGTGTATCGTAGAAGAGTTCTTTGACCTGGATCTCTTCCTGCAGATAGTCGGGAATCAGCCCCTTGATCTGGGCTATTACCGCTTCACGGGGCTCGTTCAAAGTGATGCGGCGATCGAGATAGATTACGAACTGATCGGGTACCGCATTGAGGGAGGCAGTGCGAGTCTCAGCATGGGTAACGGCAATGGAAGAACGACCCTGTACCGGATGAGAGCCCATGCCTAACCGGAAGCGGCGGTCTAATTCACGAATTTGGGCAATGATCGAAGCCATCTTGTAAACGGCGTTGTCGCCCAGGTGATGAGAAGCAGCGTGCGCCGACTGGCCCCGTGCCGTAATTGTTAGCTCGATACGGCCTTTGTGTCCCCGGTAGACCTGCATTTTGGTCGGTTCGCCAATGACGACGAAGTCCGGTTTGACCTGAGGGTCAACCTCGACGAAGCTGTTAGGCGCAATGCCGTCACACCATTCTTCCATGTTACCAAAGTAGTAGACAGTAAAACCATCCAGCAGCCCCAGATCGCGGGCAATGGCCAGGCCGTAGATCATGCCCGGCGTAGAACCTTTTTCATCACAGGCGCCGCGGGCATAGAAAATGCCATTCTCTTCTTTACCTATGAATGGGTGCCAATCCCATTCATTGAGGTCCCCAACGCCAACGGTATCAATGTGGGAATCAAAAACAATGACTTTTGGACCACTGCCGATACGACCAATGGTGTTGCCCATCTGGTCAAAGCGGACTTCGTCAAAGCCGAGCTTGTGCATC
>Ga0209498_1001429_pt1 | contig 14651 bp, 11 predicted proteins | sample WalLakDeSediment_FD_184131 | JGI IMG/M metagenome (GOLD analysis project Ga0209498, IMG submission 184131) | Lake sediment microbial communities from Walker lake, Nevada to study Microbial Dark Matter (Phase II) - Walker Lake 11/02/13 Deep... | ecosystem: Environmental > Aquatic > Freshwater >... | reverse complement strand
CTTCGAGCTTGTGTGGTCGGATTTCGACCGATATTATCCATTCTTTATCGATAAAAAAATTGACTGGGATGCGGTGTACTCCGTGTATCGGGAGAAAATCGGTAATAGTATGAGTGATGAGGCATTATTCACGGTGCTTTCGGATATGACCAAAGTGCTCAGGGACGGGCATGTGAATATATACACTCCGTTCGGAACATCGGCATATACCGGCTGGTATGATAACTATCCGAAGAATTTTTATTTCAGTATTATAAAAAACCGGTACCTTCTGTTTAACCACACGATAACGGGCGGAGGGAATATTCATTACGGCAGATTTGGACCGGTGGGATACGTGTATATCGAGAGTTTTTCGGGGCAGGGGAATTGGGCGGAATCCATCGATGAAGTTATCGAGGGGTTCAAAGATCTCGACGGGATGATCGTCGACGTCCGGCACAATGGAGGAGGCAGCAGCGCGGCTGCAAATACCATAGCCGGCCGTTTCACCGACCGGGATCGTGTGTATTCATACATCCAATATCGCAATGGTCCGCGGCATACGGATTTTACGGATTTACAAAAGCGAACGATATCACCGGGCGGGCCAAGACAATATCTGAAGCCGGTTGTTTTATTGACAAACCGATCGACATATAGTGCGGCGGAGGATTTTACGCTTGCGATGAGAGAACTGCCTCACGTTACCCACTTTGGCGATACAACCGGTGGAGGTTTCGGTAACCCGATATTCAGGGAGCTCCCGAACGGTTGGGGATACCGCCTGCCCGTATGGAGACAGTTTCCGGTCGATTTAACGCATCTGGAGGGAATTGGGATCACCCCTGACAGACAAATAAACATCAATGGTCTTGACGCGCAGATGCAGGTCGATACCATAATCGAGCGTGCGTTGGAGTATCTCGTTAATATTGAGGAATGATTCTTTTTAGCGATTCAGTCATGTCGGATAAATCTTCCGGAAGGAGATGCATTCTCTGCGTTAGATGAAACTTGCCTTCACACGATGCTTTTTGTATATTAGTACAGTTTAAGTATCAGCCGCAGTGGCGGAACTGGCAGACGCGCTGGACTCAAAATCCAGTGAGGCTAACACCTCGTGTGGGTTCGACCCCCTCCTGCGGCACCGAAACACATAGCAGCATGACTCATTGATTCCTATCTTAGTGATCGTATCACTCTGCGCGGACAAGCACATATTCATTCTCTCCGATCATAATTGCATTCAATTCCTCTTCGAGATCCAATAAATGATCCTGAACAACCGTAACAAACTCATCCCATTGTACCGAAACACTCTCTGCAAGCTGCTTGTAGTATGTCACACCTTCGTGTAATTTATTCTGAAACGCCTCAAAGTATTTTATTTGTGAATCGTTTAATGGTTTTGTAGATTGTTCTATTTTCGACCGGAGGTAATCGATGTACAGTTTGAGTTCATTGATAAACATATGCGGACGATCATTGCGGGTCATCAAATTGATCCGACCGTAAATATGATCCACCATCTCTTTCAGCGATACGATTTTTGAAAAATATGCAATGTTCGGTCCCGGACATACCGAAACACCCTGACTCTGTAGATGCGTATTCATTTCACCGGCGATAAGTGCGGGATTACCCAATCCGACACAGAGACACATCTTTTCAACTACTTCGCTTACCGCTTTACTCAATTCTTCTTTCCCGAGATTTTGTGATTCGAGTTCATTGATTTTTGTCTTCTGATAAACACGCGAAGCGGTACAGATCGGATTTTTACTGAACTCGGTATTGAACACAAGGTGTTGTTTAAGACAGGGGGCTCCCGGTTTTCCTCCGGCGATCCGTTGCTGTTTTTCGATCTCGGCCGTGTTATTTCTCACCGTGTTGAACGGTACACCGAGCGGAGATACATCGCTTAAATAAAGATCTTTCTCCCGTGCATCACCCAATACCTGCAAGGTCTCTGCGTCTATATTTACAATCTCCGGAACCAACAGAAAGGGTGTTCCCCAGCCGACCGAGTCGACATCATAATACTCCTGCAGGAATTCATGTTCGCTTTGCGTACCGACTCCACCCTGGACGGTAATTCTCATCGGCGGCGGTTCATTGACGGGGGCTCGTTCGCTTCGTTCCAGACCGTTTGCGTATAGTTCAAATAACGTGGCGGTCAGTTCGTTCCTGTTCGTTTTAAACTCCTCGAGAATCGGGCCGAGAAGATAACCGTCGGTGGCAAATGCATGACCTCCGCAATTCAGTCCCGATTCGATCCTGAATTCCGATATCCAAAGACCTTTCTTTGTGAGGAATTTCCCCTGGATTAGTGCAGACCGGTAATCGCTTACTTTTAAAATGATTCTCTTTTTAAGGTTTCCCTTTTCATCCGGATAAAAATCGTCGAAACGTGCTGCATAGCTGTACAGTCGCGGATTCATGCCTGCGGAGAACACTACCGATGAGTTGAGTTTACTTCGTGCGAAACCCCGCAATGCTGCATGCGCGTCGTTAAACTCATGTGGGAGGGCCTCATTCTTTTTTGCATAGTTCACACGATCGAGTTTTGTCATAATGTTCACGTCAATCGCGCCGGGGGAGATTTCTTCCCGAAGTTCTTTGCCGATCACGCCCGGATCATGGCCGTTGGTGCGAAGCATTTTGTTATATTTTTGTTTGAACTGTGAGGATTCCGGCAGAAGGGCGAAATACTTCGTAATTTCAGTTCCATCTTCGAAAGGGGATCCTTTCAGATCCTCGAAATTTTGTGCGACGATGTCGTCAACAAGATTCAGATAGGCGGTAATCCGCCGTGCCCTGCAGTCATCTTCCCGCTCGTGGATCGGTTCAAAATGGATCTTTCGTAAATTGCTGTGGTATTCACGCATTCGTTCCGTGAGACGGTGGTCGACGATTGAAATGACGGAGTCGATTCCGTAGTGGGCAATTTTTATCGGTGTATCTACAGTATAACCCGTCCCCATTACGGGAATATGAAAAGAGTGACCTGAATTTCGTCTGGACATAAAATATCACTAATATTTATTTTTAACTCTACTACTTAATGTGGACAACGCCGCGGCTTCTGAGTTACTCGACTACGCTCCCGCCTCGGAATACCTAAGGTCTGTACCATACCTTCAATAAAAACTATTTTGATGAATAATGCAATACCGGGGGCCGGATTTTTGAACGCAGAAAAATGAAGGATTGCTCCCCCGACCCCGTTCACTTTTCAGTTTCAATGTAATACGAAAGAATACACACAAATGAGATTTCCGTATATTGCGAAATCGGTGAATATGTTTTATTATTGAATCACCGAATTGGCTTCTTTTTATATAATAGATAACGGGGAAAAACAATGGAAGTCTCAAAGAGAATTGCTTTAGTTGCACACGATAACCGAAAAAATGATTTAACCGAATGGGTTCAGTGGAACTGGAAGTTACTCTTAGATCACAAGCTGATATGTACGGGAACTACCGGTCGCCTGGTCGAGGAGGCCATTTCCACGAAGCTGGAAAAAGGAAATCTATTTAAAAACACTATTATTATACTCAAATCAGGTCCGCTTGGAGGCGATCAGCAGCTCGGAGCGATGATTGCCGAAGGTAATATCGACATACTTATTTTCTTCTGGGATCCTATGCAACCGCAGCCGCATGATGTTGACGTCAAAGCTTTGCTGAGAATCTCAGTTCTTTATAATATTCCAACAGCTTGCAACAGGTCTACCGCTGATTTTCTTATTTCGTCCCCGATAATGACGGAAAAATACTCCCAGAAGATAACGGATTACTCACATTACGTAGACAGATTATTGTTGCCGTGAACGGGGATACCGGGATGGCTACACTAAACAAAATACTATCAGAAGAATTAATCTTACAAAAACCATCCCCCGATTACCATGCATGCAATAGGTTTAGAGATTATCACCAGTGTTTATATTTACGTTAAAATTTCGTAGATTTAGGGCAATGTATAACTGAAAGTAAATTCTACATACAGAACACGCTGTACTCTTGTAAGCTACCCGGAGGATTAGATGAAAATGCCACGACCGTTAAAAATATTTTTGTCTGTTATTGTCATACTCTTTTTATGCGCATCTTCGGTATTTGCACATTTTACGTGGATTCATCCGCTTCTCAAGTCGGTTCAAATCGGTGAAACCGCATCTGTCAGGATATCGACCGGACACGCTTTCCCGGAAAGCGAACAGGCGCCGTCGATGGAACACCTGACATCCTTTGCCGTATCTCCATCCGGTGAGAGGGTATCGCTACAGTTTAACAGTGAGGATAATTTTTTACATTCTTCGTACATGGCCGGGGAAGAGGGGCTACACACTCTGTATTTCGAATCCGACCGGGGAATTATCAGCCGAACGACCAGGGGCTGGCAGCCGGGAGGAAAAGATCAGCATCCGCAGGCGACATCAAGTATGAATTTTTACACTTCCGCACTGGCTCATATATATGCCGGAGACAATACACAAAACGGTTCCGGGCCGATCGATCTGAAATTCGAGCTGACCTTTAAAATTGAAAATAACCAATTAGTACTTATTGCATACCGGGATTCCCGGCCTCTGGAAGGCACGGAAATTTCAGTCGTCAAAACCGGTTCCCGGAATGCCGAACCAATCGGGATTACAAATGCTTCGGGGCAACTGTTGTATCCCCAGAACGAGCTGTCGGATGAAGCGTTATTTGTTGCACTATACAGCCGCGATGCACCGGACGGTAGTAATTATGACACGGATTATCTGCGCTCAACACTGTATTTGAATCTGAAATAACGTCATGCACATTTCCGATGGAATAATCAGTGTCCCGGTTTGTCTCGCCGCCAATGCGGCTTCCGTCCTTATTATTTATCAGATAGGGAAGAAAACGGAACCGGAAGACATCCCGAAAATGGGAATGATGGGAGCGGCATTGTTTGTAGCGTCGCTTGTCCATTTTCCGTTAGCCGGTGCTTCAATTCATCTGGGGTTGTTCGGACTTGCCGGCATTATTCTCGGGAAGCGGGCATTTCCGGTTATTTTTACGGCGTTGCTGTTGCAATCGCTCATATTTCAGCACGGTGGTTTATTAACCGTGGGTGTCAATTCGATAAACATGGGAGCCGGGGCGTTTGTTGCGATGCTTCTCTGGCGATGGCGGACGCTTCCGGAATATGTGCGGGCTCTGCTCGCAGGATTTGCGGGAATCATCGTTCCGGTCACGCTGATGGCAGTTGAATTTCAGTTGTCCGGATATGGCAGAGGCATCGTCTACCTGCTCTCAATATATCTCCTGGCAGCTCTCGTTGAAAGCGGTATAACTCTATCGATAGTAAAATTTTTCCGGAGCGTTAAATCGGATATACTGCCATAATAGATTTATTTGTCGAAGTAGTATTCAATGGTACTATAAAAACCGAAGAAAAGTCAAATGCCAAAGTATTTTTTACTGTGTATTATTCTTATTTTCATGATAAATTCTGATAGCTCAGCCCATGATGTTACCGTTGAGATCACGAAAAGTTATCCTTCGGTTATTGTCAGAGCAAGCTATTTTCAGGCAGAGCCGCTTTCCTATGCCGAGGTTATGATTTTTTCGCCCGAAAATGATGTTGTGGAATATCAGTATGGCCGGACGGATAAATCCGGTTATTTTGCTTTTGTTCCAAAGAGTAAAGGCGATTGGAAAATCACGGTCGACGATGAAATGGGACATTTCATAGAATCGGTTGTCACTATTACCGCTGATTTCTTTACCGGCGAAGGAGCAACCGTTATTGTTGCGCATACGAAACACGGATCCACGATCCGGGATCTGCGTCCTTTATATAAGATCATTTTTGGCCTGGCTTTGATATTCGGTATAACGGGGATATTTTATGGATTCAAAGCCAGGCAGATGCTTCAAAGTAAACCGGATAAACATTGAAACACGACTTTTTAGATAAATACAGTAATCTAGACTCCCCTATCCATCGGCTCGATCCGCGGGTAAAGATACTATCGGTGTTTTTGGGAATCATTATCATTGTGTCCGAGCCGCTCGGCGAATTGTTCCATTTTTTGTTATACTTCGTCATTATTGCTCTTCTTGTTGTTCTCAGCCGCGTGCCGTTGAAGTATCTGCTTATGCGATGTCTGATTGTTTCACCGTTTATTTTGATGGCAGCGGCTTTTCTCCCCCTTTCGCGCATGGTATCACCTGAACTGCAGCCCGATTATTCCGGATACTCTGTATATCAGGCGTCACTGACAATTCTTTTCAAAGCGTATTCGGCGGTTATATTACTTGTGCTGCTCACCTCTACGGAAAAATTTCAGAGATTGCTGCTTGGGATCCGTAAACTGAAAATGCCCCGGCTGATCGGCGTTATATCGGCGCTTATGTACCGCTATATATTTTTATTGACTGATGAGGTACTCAAAACCACGAGGGCACGTGAAAGCCGAACACCCGGAACATTAAAAATATCGAAGGTCAAAGTGTACGGAAATCAAATGGCAATGATTTTTATCAGAAGCTGGGAACGGGCACACAGAGTGTATGATTCAATGCTATCGCGGGGGTTCAATGGAGAGTTTCCGGATACCCGGAAACTGCGCTTGTCGCAAAACGATGTATTCCTGTCTGTTATTTTTATCGGTATCCTTTTAGTCATTCGATTGGGGATATAGTATCTATGCCGACCGGGATTAAAATAGAAAACCTGAATTTCTCTTACACCCACGGAAAGAAAGTTCTCAACAACATTACGGTTGATATACAACCCGGCGAACGGTTCGGGGTCATAGGTCCGTCGGGAGCAGGTAAGTCGACGCTGCTTCTTCACTTAAACGGAATTTTATCCGGACAGGGTACCGTACAAATCGGTGAAACAATAGTAGACAAAAAGTCGATTCCCGATGTGCGCAGACAGGTCGGACTTGTCTTTCAGAATCCCGATGACCAGTTATTTAATCCGACGGTGGAAGAAGATGTCGCTTTCGGACCGCTGAATTTCGGTCTGAGCGGGGAAACCGTTTCCGAAAGAGTCCGGGAAGCATTAAAGGCAATGAACCTCATCGGATTCGAGAAGTTGACGTCACACCACTTATCACTGGGCGAACGAAAGCGTGTAGCTCTTGCCACGGTTCTTGCCATGCGTCCGGAAGTGATCGCCCTCGACGAACCGTTTTCAAACCTCGATCCCGCGATGGTGATGCAGCTTATGAAAATATTAAAAGCTCTCGATGCCACCCTGGTGCTTGTATCACAATCGATATTGCCGATAGTCGCGTGCTGTGACCGAATGGCAATTCTTAAAGACGGGGAAATCGTGGCAATCGGTCCGCCCAGACAGCTCGCCGCAAATATTGAACTGATGCGGTCCAGCGGTCTGGATCTTAGTTTTTACCGGAAAATCTTTAAAGAGATTTTTCCTGAGTAAGCATTGAGAGCGACGTTGGTTGGTCGGTTATTTTAAAGTGTTTTTGTTTGATAGGGGATTGTTTGGTTTTAAAAAAGACCCCCCTGTAGTCCCCCCTTGGTAAGGGGGGACGTTTGATGATCGATTTCGTCATTCAGGAAGGATTTAGTGCATTAACAGTAAAATCCTTAAAACTTTAATCTGTGTAATCTGTGGCATTGGAATCCTTTTCGAAGTGGACGCAATTTTGATTTTAATCGGCGATTTATTAATATAAAGATATAATACATGATTTGATAAACCGCCGGGAATCAGGGGAGAGCCCCGGGCGGTACGATGACCTGCCAAAGGAGGCGCATGGTAATTTTTACGGGTTACTGATCTTATACCTGAAAATATGTATTCCGGATTCATGTACCGGTTCTAAAATAATGCGCTCTGTTCGTAAAAATTACACATATAGTATACTAATTATCAGTTTATTTCTCTCATCGGTTGTTCTCACTCAGGATGAACCCGGTATCATTGAAGAGGTCTATCACCGCGTGTACGGCCCCGATACGACCATAATTCTTGATAATAAGTTTATCCTTTCCGGGACCGAGACAATAATGCTCGATCAAACAATCGAACTGGAGCGGGGTACGCATTATCTCATTGATTACCGCTACGGTAAAATAACAATTATCGATATGCCGTTTGAGGCGAAAGATCTTCTGCCGGGGTTATTGTATATATCGTACAGGTACCTGCCGCTCACTTTCAGCGATACATACCGGCTCTACGAATTTACCGGCGATACGATCCCTGATGATCTGCCCGGCCGAACCGTCGGACGCAGCCGCGTATCTGTGATCGACGATATATTCACTTCCCAGTTGCATACAAGCGGAAGTCTGATCCGGGGACTGAGCCTTGGTACCAACCGCGACCTCACCCTGCAGTCCGGATTCAGAATGCAGTTATCCGGCAACCTTTCGGAGAAGGTCGAAATAGCTGCGACGCTAACCGATGAGAACACACCGATACAACCCGAAGGGACAACGCAAACATTGCGGGAGCTTGATAAGGTATATATACAAATTTTCAGTGACGACTATCAGGCGACGTTCGGAGATTTCGATCTGAACGTTTCCGGAACTGAATTCTCACGATTGAATCGCCGGCTGCAGGGAGCGAAAGGGGAGTACCGTTACAATACAGGGTATGGTAACGGCGAGGTCATGGTCACGGGTGCGGGCATGAGGGGGAAATACCATACGATGGAATTCCGGGGACAGGAGGGCGTTCAGGGACCATACCGGTTAACGGGACGAAATAATGAACGCGCGATCATCATTGTGCCCGGTTCGGAACGTGTGTACATCGACGGACAGCAAATGATCCGGGGTGAGAATAACGATTACGTCATTGAATACGGTAACGGCGAAGTCGTGTTCACGGCACAGCGACTTATCACATCGGCAAGCAGAATTGTTGTGGATTTTGAATATACCGACCGGCAGTATAACAGGAATTTTCTTGGGGCTCAAAGCAGACAAAACCTGTTCGATGACCGGTTGTCGCTGAGTTTCGGTTATTTCCGCGAAAGCGACGATCAGGATTCGCCGATCGACTTAATACTGGGTGATGAGGAACTTGCTATTTTAAGCGGTAGCGGAACCGACCGTTTCAAAGCATCGAGAAGCAGTGTGCGGGATGTTGGTTTTGATGAAGAAACGGGCCGGGGGAACGGACAGTACATCAGGCGCGATACGACGATAGCCGGGGATGATAGAGTCTATTTTGAATTCGATCCGGGTGCTCCGGAGGCAATATACAGTATCGGCTTCTCATTTGTCGGCGACGGGAACGGTGATTACCGGCGTGTTGCAGCGGGACAATTTACGTTTGCGGGTCCCGGACAGGGAAGCTATCTCCCTCTCCAGTTTTTACCTATGCCACAGCTTCATCAGATCGGTACCGCCGCAATGCAATACAGCGTTGCAGAGCATCTGCGTGTTTTTGGTGAATACGCCTTCAGCAGTTTCGACGGGAACCGTTTTTCTTCGATAGGGAATGAGTTGAATGACGGGAATGCGTACAGCGTCGGTGTATCTTACTCTCCGGATAATGTCACGTTTATGAACCGAACTATCGGTTCATTTGATCTCGATCTCCGTCAGCGATATGTGAACAACCGGTTTGTTTCTATGGACAGAATAAATGAAATCGAATTCAACCGACAGTGGGATCTCAGCGATACATTAACCGGTGACGAGATGATACGCGAAGCATCGTTCGTTTATAAACCCGCCGATCGGATTTCTTTCGCAACATCGTATGGCACTATAGAAAGAGGGGAGATATTCCAGTCCAAACGGTACGATGGAACGGTACATATCGATGGTGGTTCGCTTCCGTCATTGTGGTACTACATAGAATCGATACACAGCGATGATCGCACACAATTTCGCCGGGGGGATTGGCTGCGTCAGAGAGGACGGTTATCTTATAACCGCGATGTGCGTGAACGAACGCGAATATCATCGGCTCTGTTCTTTGAGCTTGAAGACCGGGATATTCACTCTACATCCGTTGATTCATTGCTTGCGGGAAGTTTTTCATTCTATCGTATTGTTCCGCGCTTTGAGATCGATGAAATTGCGCGTATGAGCGTAGCGACTGAGTTTGAATTCCGTGAAGATTCGGAATTCTTACAGGGTGCAAACATCCCCGAATCACGATCTCTTACCAGCAGAACATCGTGGCGCCTGCGCGACTGGAACTCGCTATCGTCCCGAATCGATTTTACCTATCGCACAAAAAATGTAACGGAAGCATTCCGGCAGGAAGGAGGCGTAGACGACGAGACCATACTTATCCGAAGCCAGACGAGATATTCGCCGCTGCGCAGATTTATTGAGAGCGATCTGTTTTATGAAGTGACGACACAGCGATCGGCACGCCTTGAGCGGGTTTTTGTCCGGGTACCGAAAGGGACGGGTAATTATCGTTATCTCGGCGATCTGAACAACAACGGCATCGCTGATGAAGATGAATTCGAACTCGTAAGATTCGACGGCGACTATATCGTGGTAACCGTTCCCACCGATGAGCTGTTCCCTGTCGTCGATTTGCGATCAAGTTTCCGACTGCGCCTCACGCCGTCCAGAATAATCGGGGAGGGTAACGGTTTGCTCACCGGAATTATTCGCCGGTTTTCTACCGATACAAACCTGCGTCTTGAGGAGAAAAGCCGTGATCCCCGCACAAGCAATATTTATCTGGTGCGGCTGTCTACTTTCAGGAACGAAGCGTATACTATTATCGGTAGTCATTTCATCACTCAGGATGTATTTCTGAACGAACAAAACCGGGATTTCTCGATGCGGTTCAGGTATATGGAGCGTCAGGGGATGAATCAGTTCAGTCTCGGTGTTGAAAAAAGTAATTTTATCGAGCGCTCGGTCCGGTTACGATGGCAGCTTGTCGAAGAGATCGGTCATCAGGTAGATATCATCAACCGGCGTGACAGGGTGAGCGCGACGCAGCCGAGTAACCGCGAGCGGGCGATAACATCGAACACAATCCTTTCGGATTTATCATACCGCCCTCAACCGGTCATTGAAGTCGGTTTCGTGCTGGAAGTTACTTCGGCTGATGATGTTTTTCCCGGGAATCCGGTGGAGGCATCGATTAATGTACAAACGCTGCGGGTACAATATTCAATGCGCGCGAGGGGCCAATTACGTACGGAGTTCTCACGTGAACAGGTGATAGTGAGGCAGAACAGGCCGGAAGGAATTGGCAGACATTCATTTCCTTTCGAATTAACAGGCGGAAGAGTTGAAGGGTTAAGCTGGTTGTGGCGGGCGGCATTTGACTATCGGATAAGCAGATTCATCCAGGCGTCGATTCAATATGACGGTCGTGCCGAACATGACAGTCCGGTAATCCATCAGGGACGCGGAGAGGTACGGGTATTTTTCTGATCCCCGGAGATGTGTTATCGATCCCTGACCGAAAGCGTCATATAGAATGTTGCACCCTGGTTTACTGCCGATTCAACTTCCATCGTACCGCCGTGGTTCTCAATTATTTTTCTGCATATCGGTAAACCGTACCCATGCCCGTTCGGCTTTGTCGTTATTTTGCTTTTCAGCAATTGCTTTAAGACTTCCTGTTCGATTCCCGGCCCGTTATCGCTCACGGCAATCTGAACCAACTCTTTTGCTGGATAATATTTTGTTTCTATCTGAATCGTACATTCTTCCCGCGCTTCCACTGAATTATTTAACAGGTTAAGCAATACCTGGTGCATTTGTTTCTCATCGAACGGTAATGACGGGATATTTTCATCAAGTGATAATTTTAATGTGGCTTTACTATATCGCTTTAATGTTCTAAACAATTTAACGACATGTTTAATGTGCTCGTTTATATTGCCGCACTTTTTCTCGACTTTTGCCGGTGAGGAGTCGAGCAATCTGGTTGCAAACTCGCTTATCCGGAATACCGATGCTATTGAATTCTGAACCCTCTGGATTTCCGGCGATGATGCGAGCGATGGATTTTTCGACATCGAACGTTCCAGGGATTGCATTTGTAATAGTACGACGTTTATAAGATTTTTCAATTCGTGACTGATTTCAGCGACCATCTCTCCTTTGCTCACCATCCGTTCCGATTTGATGAGGTGTTTGTTTACTTCTTCGAGATCCTGAAACGCACTCTGCAGATTGTTAAACAACATTGCATTTTTTATGGCGATCGCTGCCTGTCCGGCGAGCGCTTCATACAAATCGACTACCTCTTCGAGCTCGACCGGCTGCATCGAACGGCTGTCGACATAAATGACTCCGATTTTCTCGTTCCGGACGACAAGCGGTGAACAAAGAATAGATTCCGACCGGTACGATCCGTTGCTCTTTTTCCGGTTATTGAGTCCGGCCTTTTGTTCGTTTTCGACACAAATGGATTCACCAGTCGTAAATACATCGTGCACTATTGTCTCGTTGATTGTATGTCTGTCCGTTGAAAGCATTTTTCCCCGGGCATCGCAGGCGAATACACACTGTAATTTTTTATCGTCATCCAGCAAAACCAGAAATCCCCGTTCCGCCGAGGCTAGTTTGATTGCATTATCTAATACATGTTCAAGCACTTCTGCCAGGACGAGAGATTTATTTATACATTTGACAGCCTGAAGAATCAGTTCAAGATCTCTGATACGGCGTTTAACGGACGAACCGTTTTTGTTTTTTGTTGATTGAAAAGATTCATCGAGTAATAGTTCACAAAAAGTCATGCATTTCCCCTGATGCTAATTATTCTTTGCAAGCCGGCCGGAACGAAGGAAAAAAGTGCAACATCCGCACCAAATGATTTGTTATATTCTTCCGACCCACAGGTCCGGGCTTGTTTTTAATCTATCCATAGCCTGTGACAGTATGCGTTTTTTTATTTTCTATGATGGTAAATTGGCAAACATCGTGCCGCTAATATATCCCCGGTTACATTGAGTCTACATTTTAAAATACATTTTATTCCAATCGCGGGAATCATAGATGCCTTGATTTTTTCGCTATAAGGCTGATTTTATACCGCGTGATACACTATACTGATCACCCAATGTATGGTTTATTTGGTTGTTATATAAAATAATATCCCGCAGTCTGATTTATTGAATGAAATATGCACTTCCATATGTAGTTTGTAGATATTACAAAGTTATCGATCGGGTGATTTTGGATGTTTTGAAACCGTTACTTTTTGAAATCGGTGCCGGTTATAGTTGATTTTTGCCGGAGAAATCATATATTTGTCTATTACTTATTTTACTATAACCACATTCTAAGGGAGGACCTGTATGAATGTACCGGAAAAATCTTATGAAGAGAGACTTGCCGGGTTCGAAGCCCGTATCGCTCGCGGAGAAAAAATCGAACCCGGTGATTGGATGCCGGAAGAATACCGTAAACAACTCATCCGGATGATAGGTCAGCACGCGCACAGCGAAATCGTCGGTATGCTGCCGGAAGGGAAGTGGATCCCCCACGCCCCCGGTTTTCGCCGGAAGCTTACTCTGATAGCAAAGGTACAGGATGAAGCAGGCCACGGACAATTGCTTTATCGTGCTGCCGAAACTCTCGGGAAATCGCGTGAAGAGATGCTTGATGAGCTGCTCGAAGGGAAAGCGAAATATTCAAACGTATTCAATTATCCAACGCCGACCTGGGCCGACGTCGGAATTATCGGCTGGCTTGTTGACGGCGCAGCGGTTGTAAATCAGCGAATGATTGCCAAGGGTTCTTACGGACCGTATGCGCGTGCTATGAAACGGATCTGCTTTGAAGAATCGTTCCATATCAAGCAGGGACAAGACCTGCTGATACAAATGGTTTACGGAACAGAAGAACAAAAACAGATGGCACAGGATGCTCTGAACCGATGGTGGTATCCGACGCTGATGATGCTCGGTATGCCTGATACCGATTCCCCGCATCTCGAAAAACTAAGACGCTGGGGAGTAAAAGTAAAATCCAACGATGAACTCAGGCAGGAGTTTGTCGATCTGGTTGTTCCTCAATTAAGATCGGTGGGATTAAATCCGCCCGATGATGATTTATACCTGAATGAGGAAACGGGTCACTGGCATTTTACGCAGCCGGATTATACCGAATTGAAGCGTGTTATTTCGGGAGACGGACCATGTAATAAAGAGCGAATGGACGCACGGCGGAAGGCACATGAAGAAGGACGCTGGGTGCGGCAGGCATTAGCGGTAGCAAAAAGCAAACGCGGGGTACCGGCGACATGAACGATACTCAATTACCGATATGGGAAGTATTTCACCAGGAAAAGCGCGGTGCACCGCATGTGCACGTCGGTGCCGTTCACGCATCCGATGAGGAAATGGCGCTGCAAATGGCGAAAGAACAATTTGCCCGCCGTCTTGATTGTGTAAATTTATGGGTTGTCCGTGAAGACTATGTTGTGAAAACAAATTACGAGGACCCCTTCTTTTTTGCTCGAAACACCGATAAGAAGTATCGCGAAGTACACAGCTTCCCTTCGCCGTTGAAAGGGAAGCGTCGTGAATAAAGAACAGGCATTGCAAACATACCTGCTTGCCCTCGCGGACGATGAACTAATACTCGGTCATCGCGATGCCGAATGGACAGGCCACGCTCCGCTTATCGAAGAAGATATCGCCTTTGCTAACATAGCGCAGGATGAAATCGGACATGCACAATCATGGCTGCGGA
>Ga0209498_1001428_pt1 | contig 14654 bp, 14 predicted proteins | sample WalLakDeSediment_FD_184131 | JGI IMG/M metagenome (GOLD analysis project Ga0209498, IMG submission 184131) | Lake sediment microbial communities from Walker lake, Nevada to study Microbial Dark Matter (Phase II) - Walker Lake 11/02/13 Deep... | ecosystem: Environmental > Aquatic > Freshwater >... | reverse complement strand
GCCCGACAGCACAGACGGAACAAAATAGGGTTTTAGCGTGGCTCTATTCACAACCAGCCAAACCTGACTGGACTGAAGGTGATACGGGATACAGATTAGTGCCGAGGGAGGAGTGGTTTGAGGATGGGGTAGTCATATTGATTACTTTGGAATTGTTAGGAGCATCCGAAAACGGTTTATCGTCTTTAAGTTTCTAGTGCCTCTAATCAAATATGCAAATCTTATCCTCTGCCAGTGTAGTCTTCCTCTTTCATTTCCGACAGTTTATTAATAAATTGGAATGCTTTAGAACTGCTAAGACGATCTAATTTATAGACCAATTCGTCATTGGCCGTCTTAATAATTATCACTGCATCACTTGATAACAAATATATGACGAACAGGACTATACCGAATACCAATCCTCCAGCGAGTATTCCTGCTGCAGAGCTATCATTATAGCTTCGTTCGATATCACTATATACATACCAGCCAATGCCACCTAATGCAGATATAATTGACAGAAATAGGATTAGTCCGTTTCTCCCCGTATGGTCAACTTTCGCTGTAACTATATCTCGGAGGAAGGCAATCATAGCATAACTGGTGCGCGCTTCTCTGTAGAACTCGATTACCCTTTTATTTGTCAATCGCAGATTATAAGTCTCTTTACCCAGTTTTTTGACCTCCTGTTCTCCTTGAAGTAGATTGATTTTATCAGATTTACGGGATTCGTCTTCCATATGCATCCTCCCTTTTAGCTATAGTGATAGAAAAAACTAGCTTGCGATATTCTAACCCGATAAAGTATACTAGCGCAAGAAGGTTGCAGTCATTACACATGGGGAGTGGCTTAGGATGGGTTCTAGATGGCATGGGATTCTTCCTTAAAAGCATGTAGTTATTATGGTTAGCTCCCACGATGGTCGTGGGTTGACAGTTTTTATTTTAATTCATACAATCTAACAAATAGCTATATCATAATTGGGATGATGCCTTACTTTGGTCCTACTATTATATAGGAGTGTTGCCCATGTCCTACTATGCAGAGGGTTATTACTGTCAATATGTAGAGGGCCCATGCCCAGAAAGCGAAGTGTATCCTACTGGCGATTCTCTCTTTTTCGCATATCCCTCTAAACCTGAAACAAGTACTGATGCCATACAAGGTGCTATTCAGCTAATTAATGATAACGACAGACTTAATGTCGCTATATACGACTGGCGCGATTTACCCATTGAAGGCAGGATAATTTTTTGCGAGATTTGTAAAGCAGTTAGGCAGTCAAGCTGCGTAGTTCTCAATATTACTAAGGCGAATTTCAATGTACTCTTCGAATATGGCTTTGCTCTAGGTTTAAATAAGGCGCTTTGGCCAATAGTAGAAGAAGGAATCGAGAAAGCCAAACGGTCCTACGCGGAAATCGAAACACTAACAACATTAGGGTACTCACGGTTCACTAATAGCCAAAATTTATATAAGAAAATGTCGAAGAAGAAGCCGTGGGCGAAGACGCCATCCTTCACTCTGCCGACACGATTGGGTGAAAGCCCAACGACTGAGACGATGGGCCTTCTCTATTTAAAAAGTCCACATAACAATGAACCCTCCCTACGTGTATCCGAGGCCTTATCCTTGCTCCCTCTGGAATTAATCACTGATGACCCGACCGAGACGCCATTTCAATCGTTCTATTGGTATCTGAAGCGCATAGGCAAGGCCTTCGCAGTTCTAATTAACCTTGGTAGTCCAGAGGTAGTAAGTATTGAGCAACACTGGGCGAAGTGTGCTTTAGTTGCAGGAATATCACTTGCCTTGGGTAGAAGAGTCCTAATGATTGGAGAGAATATCACTCTAAAGCCTATCGACTATCGTGCCCTTATTAGGAATTATAAGAACGCCGCGGAGGCAGAAAGAATCACATTAGAGTTCATGTCTCCCCTAGCTGATTCAATAAAGGCACTGAGGGGAGAAACTGCTGGCCATTTTGTGGGACGACCTACCATTTCCACGAACATTCTAGGTGATATCGACCTTGGAGATTATATAGCCGAGAACGAAGTTGAAGGATTAAGTGACTACTTTGTAGAGACTCCCATATTCGTGGACTCGTTTGAGCCACAGTTTAAAGTATACGTCGGCAGAAAAGGCACGGGGAAGACAGCGAATTTTCTCATGCTGTTGGATAGATTGAATAAAGACAAGCGCAATATAGTATGTCAAATAAAGCCAAAAGAATACGAACTCTATGAACTTCTTGAGTTCGTCAATATTGAACTAAATGTAGCTAAAAAGGGATATCTTCTGGAGAGTCTTTGGAAATTCATGCTTTATTCGGAAGTACTCAAAACACTGTTTGAACGAATAAGCCGAAAGCCTGTGGAAGCCATTTCGGCCAGTGCCGAAAAAGAGGTGCTTCGATATGTACAAGAAAGGGAATTTATTTATAACAAGTCATTTACATCGAGGCTCGTGGAAGTGGTAAGGAACCTCTGTTCGTCTCAAAGTGAGCAGTTCGATATCGCTATATCAGAGATTCTGCATACGGGGGAGATTGGGAAGATTCATCGTATGATATGCGACTGTATAGGGATAGGGAAAATCACGAATTTCACTATCATGATTGATGGGCTAGATGCAAACTGGCGTCTCGGGGAAGATTATAAAATTATGGCTGATATACTACTGTCTTTGATTGGTGCCGCTAGAGATATGTGGCGAGCATGCAAGGCCGACATTGACAAGATGAAGGGCAGTACACGCGTGTCAATACTCATATTCTTAAGGGGAGATGTATTCAAGGTGGTCTTAGATAGGGCAAGAGAACCAGACAAACTGATATTCACGCAATTGTATTGGCCGAATGTAGATTCTCTTGTACAGATAGTAGAGAAAAGAATAATGAGCAGTCTGGGACAAAACGAGGGAAAGACTATCTCATGGCAAGATTTCCTAGAACCAGGTTTCACATTAAAAATAATGGCGGGTATTATTGAGAACAACATCCTTTTTCGGCCACGGGATATTATTTGCTACTACCAGAATGTTATCTATCATGCAAGGAGCAGGGGTACATCTTACCTGACCAAGAGGGATTTCTCTTCAGCTATGCGAGACTACTCAGAATATGCATTTAGGTCTCTCGCCGCTGAATCGCAGCCATATATCCCTAGCATGGCGGACCTACTATTTGAATTCGCTGAAAGACCGCAGGTTCTGTCATTTGACGAGGCTAATACAGTCATGTCAGAAGCTGGTATTGAATCGCCTGATTTTACTAGGACCTTAGATTTCCTGTTAGAATCGAATTTTCTCGGTTATGGTATAGATGACTATAATTACAAGTTTCCTACTTCACCCCCAGAAGTTGAATTAGCACTTAGAAGAGCATTGAGGCATTCAGCGAATCGTGATAAGCCACGAATGTTTAAGATTCACAGGGCGTTTCACGAAGCGTTGGCGATTGTATGAGGGCATTTCTAGCATAGCTCACTCAGGCCACAAGCCCTGCACTCGTTAGGATTTATTATTGCTATAGCTTTCGTAACGGCTCTTATCAATACCCCACCCCACCCACGACCATCCTTTTCGGACAGGATTGGTTGAGATGTTTGCGGGGGTACATATTAACCCTAAATTTAATTGGAGTAGAGATGCCGAAAAGTCAAGACGAGTACTGGGCGAGTAAGGGCGAGAAGAGAATATGGTGCTATAAGCACAACATCCTGCATAAGAAGAAACAACCATGTCCAAAATGCCTGGCGGAAAAAGTGCAAACTGACATTGAATCACAAAGGATTCTGGATGAGGTCTTTAAACCTGATGACAAGTAGGCAGATGGAAAATAAATCCTCTAAAATTAAGTGCTCTACCACCTGAGCTACCTCGGCATCTCAGGAGGTTCCAGCCCAGGCCCGAATTTGTGTCAACCCGGATTGCTTGACGAAAGCTCCTGGGACAGCGAGGAGCACATCCCCTCCAGGGATGCCATCTGCTCACGGCTGGTCAGGTCGTTGTGAAGGGGTGTGATGGAGATCTTCTTTTGCCTTAACGCCCAGACGTCTGTCCCCTTTGCCTCTTTACTCTGGGGTTCGCAGTGCTCTATCCAGTAGTAGTGCCTCTTGCCATCGTGTCCCGCTTTGATGCCCCCTCTCTTGATAGCGTCGGTGTGGCTGCGTTCGCCGAGCTCCGTAATCTCTATCCCCGTGATCTGGTCGAGGGGCAGGTTGGGCAGGTTGACGTTGAGCAGGAATCTTGGAGGCAGTCTGCCGGCAGCAAGCTGCCGGGCGAGGAGGGCGCAAATCCTGCCGGCAACTTCAAAGTGTAAATTGTCGAAAGAGGCCACTGAGACGGCGATCGCGGGCAGCCCGTAGAAGTAAGCCTGGAAGGCAGCGCCCACTGTCCCCGAGATGAGGACGTCGGTGCCCAGGTTTGAACCTTCGTTGATCCCGGAGATCACGAGGTCTATTTTATCTTTCCACAGCATCCTTAAGGCGATGATAACGCTGTCAGCGGGGGTGCCTTCCACGACGTGGGTCTCGATTCCGTCTACCAGGGGTTTCACCGATCTCACCCTCAGCGGCTGGTGCAGCGTAACCGAGGTGCCTACCCCGCTCTGCTCACGGTCGGGGGCGACCACCATCACTTCAGCTATGCTCTGGAGTTCCTCGGCGAGCGCCCACAGCCCCGGGGCAGCGATGCCGTCATCGTTAGTGACGAGGATTTTCAAGGGGGAGACTCCTTCCAGATTCTCAGTTTACCATAAAGGGGATGGAGGAGACAAATCTCCACCACCCCCTTAAAACGATCCGGACCGCAGGGTCCGGAGTCTATCACTTCACTGCGTTGTTTGTGAACGGGCTTCTTTTTTCTGACAGCGTTATATTGTCAATGAGCCTGGTCTTGCCGATTCTAACCGCCAGTGAGACCAGCGCGGAGCGGTCGATATCCTCAAGCTCCTCCAGCGTTTCGGCATCGGCAACGCTCACGTAGTCGATAATAGCCCTGGGCTCGCTCTCGATCAGCGAGGTTATCTCCCTGCGGATGCTCTCTGCGCTTCTCTCGCCTTTCTCCCAGAGCTTCAGGGCTGCATTCAATGCTTTGTAGAGTACCGCTGCTGAGTCTCTCTCCTCCGGGTCGAGGTGGACGTTGCGGCTGCTCATGGCCAACCCGTCAAGCTCCCTCACGGTGGGCACTGCGACGACCTCGATGTTCATGTTGAGGTCTGAGACCATTTTCCTGATCACAACCAGTTGCTGGGCATCTTTCTGTCCAAAGTAGGCTCTGTTGGGTTCAACGATGTTGAACAGCTTGGCTACCACTGTTGCCACGCCGCGGAAATGGCCCGGGCGAAGAGACCCCTCCAACTGCTCGGTGATGTTTTCCACGTCCACCCATGTGCTGCACTGGGGGGGATAGATCTCATCGGCGTCGGGCAGGAAAATTACGTCCACCTTCTCTTCTTTAAGCAGAGATTGGTCTCGCTCGGGGTCGCGGGGGTATGCGGCGTAATCCTCCTCGGGGCCGAACTGGGTGGGGTTGATGAAGATACTGACGGCGACATGCTTGTTCTTGGCCCGCGCTCGACGAACCAGTTCAATATGTCCCTCGTGCAGGTATCCCATGGTAGGCACGAAGCCAACGGAGCCGCCAGCCTTGCGCCGCCATTTTCTCATTTCCGCAATTTCGTAAAGGACCTTCATCGGCTAGTCGGGCGCTTCTACGTGGACTTCCCAAGCTTGGCCAGGACGCTCTTGTCCATAGCATAGCTCTGCTTTTCGGTGGGGAAGGTGCCTGCCTGCACCTCGGATATGTAGTCGGCAGTAGCCTTCTTGATGCTGTCGGATAGTCTCACGTATTGCTTGGCATGTTTGGGAACGAAATCGGTATAGAGACCCAACAGGTCGCTGATTACCTGTACCTGGCCGTCGCAATACTTGCCGGCACCAATGCCGATAGTGGGCGTGTTGACCTTCTCGGTAATGAGTTTAGACAACGGCTCGGGCACGCACTCAAGTACGATGGCGAAGACGCCAGCATCATCGAGGGCTTTGGCGTCGTTGATCAGGCGGATCGCAGCTTCCGGAGTTTTGCCCATTACCTTGAATCCGCCGAGCTGGTTTATTGACTGGGGAGTGAGGCCGATATGCCCCATCACAGGGATGCCGCAGGAGACAATTCGTTTTGCTGTCTCCGCCATAATCTCGCCGCCTTCGAGCTTGATTGCCTGGGCTCCTCCTTCTTGAATGAATCTGGCGGCGTTGCGTAAGGCATCCTCAAAGGAAACCTGGTAGGTCATGAACGGCATATCACCGACTACCAGAGCCTGTTTGGCCCCTCTTACCACAGCTTTGGTGTGATGAATCATCTCATCCATGGTCACGGGAATGGTCGATCCATAGCCCAGAACTACCATCCCCAGGCTGTCACCAACCAGTATCAGGGGTATTCCCGCCTCGTCGATGAGCTTGGCTGTGGAATAGTCGTAGGCGGTGAGCATGGCGATTTTCTCACCCTTTTGCTTCATCTCTTTTATTTGAGTAATGCTAACCCTCATCGTCTTCCTCCCCGGACGTTTGATAAAATCAAGCAGCGTTGCCACTCCTGTGGCAACGAATTCTCTGCCCCGATAGGAATCGGGACGCTACACTGAACAGGATTCCCTCTGTTTATGTACGATGGCATTCTGTGAGTTAACGTAGACCAGCTTGGGGACGAGGTTTAGTGCGTCGGCTTCGGAAATAGTCTGGTAGGAGATGATGATGACCTTGTCCCCCGCTGAGACCAGCCTGGCGGCGGCACCATTAATGCAGATCACACCGGAGCCGCGTTCCCCCTCTATGACATAGGTTTCGAGGCGAGAACCGTTGTCAATATCCAGCACGTGAACCTGCTCGAAGGGCAGGATGTCTGCTGCCTCCATGAGGTCCTTGTCGAGGGTGATGCTTCCTTCGTACTGGATGTTGGCCTCGGTTACAGTAGCGCGGTGTATCTTGCTTTTGAGCATCGTTCTCATGGCTTCCCCTTTACACGCTTTTTTACCTGATGCAGCTCTCTTGTATCAGACTCTATTCGGGTCTCGAAAACAGGGCAAACCTGGATTCTGAGGGGTGCATGGATTTCCGGCTTAATGCGTTTCTCCTTCATCCCATCTGTCCTGCCCAGTAGTTTTTTTAATTCCCAGGCTCTGTCGACATCGATTTTGCCCTTATCTAAGGCTATGGGGATGGATTGCAGTCCTAGCTCACGGTAGGTGGATAGCAGGGCGGGGGCTGATTTCTCCAGGGCTGCGAGGTGCTTCCTTATGGTTCCCAGGTCCCCCCGGGCAATGGGTCCGGTGAGGCAGTTGGGCAGCCCGACGTTTTCGATGTTGTTCAGGGTGCCGCGGAGCAGCGGCATCAGGGCACGGGTGGCCTCGGGGGTAGACACGTCGAAGACCTTCCAGAGATCAGCAGCCATCTTTGTCAACGTCACCAGATAGTTGCAGGCCAGAACCGCTGCGGTGTGGTAGAGCACCTTGTCTTCTGCCCTCAGCCTAACCCAGTTTCCTTCCAGGGCTGAAGCCAGCTGCTTCAGTGTTTCCAGCAGTTCGCCGTCTGTCTCCAGGGCGAATGTGGAACCGGGGAGATTCTCTATGGCGTGGGCGACGCTGGCGAAGGTCTGCAAGGGGTGAAAGCCGCCAACCTGTGCACCGGCCATCCTTGCCGGTTCCAGGGAATCCAGGGAATCGGCGCCGCTACAATGGACCACGCTTTGTCCCGAATGCCACTTGATCTCGGCGGCTACCTGGGCGATGGCATCATCGGGGGTGGTGATGAAGATGAGCTCGGCGACATCGGCGACCGCCTGTTTTGTATCGTATGAAGTGCAGCCGGACACGTTTTCTGCCAGCCTGTCGGCCGATGACTTGCTGCGGCTGGCAACTGCTATCACTGGATAGCCCTTACGGCTCAGCCTCACTGCAAGAGAAGTGCCCACTATCCCTGCTCCGATGAAGCCGACCTTTGCCTCTGAGCCGTTGGTGTTCGCGTTACTTATTTCTCTCAACTAAAAAAACCTTCCCGGGCATACCCAAGAAGGCTCTAGCATCAACGAATTCAGAACTCGATGTTTTGCCGTCTCGGTCGTGCCCGATCCAAGCGACTGGTTTTTGAAAGAACAAGTACCCCTTACCGCCCCGAAGGGTCGATAGGCACGGTAATTATACCAATCCGGGTAGCGTTGTCAAGCTCCAAAAGGTTCCGAAAATTAACAATAGCTACCAGTTTTCGATGTATTTTTGCCATTCCGGGTGGGCTTCATGGCATTGATGCATAAGGTAGCAGGGGCCGGAGGGTGGTGCGACCGGCTTGCACCGGAGCTTCATCCCGGATTTTTCGGGCGGACGCCCTGCCTTGCGCTGGTTACAAGACTTGCACGCGCTTACCAGGTTATCCCAGGCATGTCCACCTCCGAGGAAGCGCGGGACAACATGGTCTATCGTAAGTTCCCTGGTCTCGTGGCCGCAGTACTGACAGGTGTAATTGTCTCGAATGAATATCTCTCGTCGGCTCAATCTCCGCTGCATGCGTGGGCGCTTGATGAAATTAGCAAGGCGGATTACCGAGGGCACACGTATCGCCACGGTAGGGCTGTGAATAACATCCGAGTTGTTCTCCAGAACCTCGGCCTTGCCTCCCCAGAGCATGACTACCGCCCGCCGTGCCCGGCAAACATTGAGCGGCTCGTAATTCTGGTTGAGGACAAGGACCGGGGAGTTGATCATTATGCCTCCACTTGGGGTAGATTTTAGCAGAAGGAATGGCCCTATGCAACGTTGCTTGCTTGACCCATTTCACCGCTTAGGTTATATTTAAAACAGTTTTGTGAGGAGGAAGTCTGTGAGTTTGCGTATTCCAGGGCCTACCCCATGTCCAGAGGATGTTCTTCAGGCGATGAGCAAACAGATGATCAACCATCGTGGGAAAGAGTTTGCGGAGCTGATCCAGCAGGTAACGTCGAAGCTTAAACGAGCATTTCAAACGAATGGCGATGTGTATATACTCACCTGCTCGGGCACTGGGGCTATGGAGGCTTCTATTGTCAATAGCCTGTCTCCAGGGGACAAGGTGCTGTCGCTGTCCAACGGCGTTTTCGGCGACAGGTTCGCAAATATCGCCGAGCGTTTTGGGGCAGAGGTGACCCGGGTAAAGTTTGAGTGGGGGCAGGCCGTTGACCCGGATGCCGCGAAGCAGGCTCTCGACGCCGACCCCAAGATCAAGGCTGTGCTGGTTACTCATAACGAGACCTCCACGGGGGTAACCAGCGACCTGGAGGCCATCGGAGCCGTGGTGAGAAAGTTCGATAAGCTATTGATAGTGGACGCCATCAGCAGTCTCGGCTGCATCGATTTGCAGGTTGATGCCTGGGGATGTGATGTGGTGGCCACTGGCTCGCAAAAGGGGTGGATGGTGCCTCCTGGCCTGGCCTTTGTCAGCGTTAACGAGCGTGCCTGGAAGGCGCATGCTGAAGCAAAGATGCCGCGCTTTTACTGGGATTTCACTGCGTCTAAGGAATACTTGGAGAAAGATCAAACTCCCTGGACCCCGGCGGTTTCGATTTTCTACGCTCTTGGGGTCGCACTGGCGACGCTGGAAAAAGAGGGACTGCAAAATATCTTCGCCCGGCATGCTAGATTAGGGCGGCAGACCAGGGACGGGATCAAGTCATTGGGATTGTCGCTGTTCGCCAACGAAAGCTGTGCTTCCAATACTGTCACTGCTGTGAAATCCCCCGAAGGAGTCGATGGCAAGAAGTTGGTGGCGACTGTAAGGGATGAGCATGGCATAGTCCTTGCCGGGGGACAGGCGAATCTAGCGGGCAAAATATTCCGCATCGGGCATCTCGGCTTTGTAACTGAGGTTGAAATAGATGATGTGATCACGCAGTTGCGCCTGGCTTTGCCCAAGTTGGGCTACAAGGTGCCCGGCTAGTTCCTCTCCTGAGGTTTCTGATATGAAGTGGAAAATCCTAGTCGCAGATCCCATCGCCGAGGAGGGGATAGAGGCGCTACGCTCCGGGGCCATGGTGGACGTCAAAGTAGGGCTGAAGCATGAGGAGTTGGTGGATGTTATTGGAGATTATGATGCCCTCGTGGTTCGTAGTGACACCAAAATCTCCGCTGAGATAATCAAGGCGGGGCATAAGCTTCAGGTTATCGGTCGCGCCGGGATAGGGGTAGACAACATTAACCTTGATGCCGCAACCAGGCGGGGGATCGTGGTAGTCAATGCCCCGGAGGGGAATGTCATAGCTACTGCCGAACATACCCTGAGTCTGTTGCTGGCGCTGAGTCGCCATATACCCCAGGCGTGCGCCAGTCTGAAATCAGGCGAGTGGAATCGAAAGAAGTTCGTTGGCACTGAGTTGCGCAATAAGACGCTGGGTATAGTCGGGCTCGGGCGTGTGGGGACCGAGGTGGTAAGAATGGCCAAGGGCCTGGAGATGAGGCTCATTGCATATGATCCATTCGTTTCCAAGGAACGTGCTGAGCAACTGGGGGTGGAGCTTGTCTCCCGCGAGGAACTTCTGAAGCGGGCTGACTTCATTACAATTCATGTCCCGTTAACCGATGCTACAAAGGGAATCATCGGGGGCAAGGAGTTGGCTCTGGTCAAGCCCTCGGTGAGGTTCATAAATACCGCCCGGGGTGGGGTAATTGACGAAGAGGCCCTCTACAAGGCTATTGAAGAGGGGAAGGTGGCTGGTGCTGCTTTTGATGTTTTCACCGAGGAGCCAGCCTGCGACAATATCTTACTCAAGAGCGATAAGGTCATTGCCACCCCTCACTTGGCTGCATCGACCTCTGAGGCGCAGACGACTGTGGCCGTAGATGTGGCGGAGCAGATTTTAGCTGTGCTCGAAGGTCGTCCTGCACGCTACGCGGTTAACATGCCCTTGATGGCTCCTGAAACAGCCTCAGTAGTGGCTCCTTTCTTGCTCGTAGCCTCAGACGTGGGGAAATTGTGCGCCCAGCTTGCCGACGGGCACACTAATGCCATTGTAATTAAGTATGAGGGCGAAATTGCCGACTACGATGTCACCGCTCTCAAGGCGGCGGTGTTGGGCGGTCTCCTGGAGTCGGTCACTGAGGAGCGGGTCAACCTGGTAAACGCCGGTGTCATAGCCCAGAACCGGGGGCTAAAGGTAGTTGAGCAGAAATCGGCGAGGTGTGAGAACTACACCAATCTAGTCTCTGTTGAGGTTACAACTGACATAGGTACGACAGCAGTGGCGGGCACGTTGATGAGAGGGGGGACACATATCGTCCGCGTCAATAACTACTGGATCGATATTGTGCCTACAGGCGGTTACTGGCTGTTCAGCGATCACCTCGATCGTCCCGGCCTAATTGGTGCGGTTGGTATGGTCGCGGGTAATGCTGATATCAATATAAGCTCGATGCAGGTAGGAAGGCTCGAACCCCGCGGTCAGGCGCTGATGCTGCTTGCCCTGGACAAGGAAATCAGCGAAGAGGCGCGCCAGCAGCTTCTGGCTATCCCAGACGTCTATACCGCTAAACTAGTGAAGCTTTAGCGGATAGCCCACTTTCTGGCCGGGTACAAGTCACCTGACGCCGGGCAACCTGCGTAGTAGGAGTGCCCCGCTGAGTTGCCCCTACGGCTTCTAGCCAATGAGCGCCAAGGCTTTTTCCAGGAGCCATCCCAGACTGATGCATATGGGGAAGGTTATTACCCAGGTAGTTACTATGTTGCGGGCGACTCCCCATCTTACCGCTGAGAGGCGTTTAGTGGCGCCAACACCAATAACCGAGCTGCTTATGCATTGGGTAGTGCTCACGGGAATACCGAAGTTGGAGGCAGCTTCAATTACTGCTGCAGCAGCAGCCTCTGCTGCGGAGCCATGAACGGGACGGAGGGTGGTGATTCTTGTGCCCACTGTTCGAATCACCCGCCAGCCGCCGAAAGCGAGGCCCAGGGAGACGGATGCCGCAGAAGCTAGTATCGCCCAGAGTGGAATATCAAACTGGTCTTTGCTGTAATAGATCATTAACCCCAGCGCGATGATCCCTATAGGCATCTGCCCGTCGTTCTTGCCGTGAGCGTAAGCCACGAAGGCGGCGGCGGCGATCTGCACTTTGCTGAAGATACTATTTACCCTATCCGGGGCACTTCGTCGAAACACCCACGCAATAATAACCATGAAACCAAAGCCGCCGAAAAAGCCCAAAAGTGGGGCGAAGAGGACCGCCAGTAGCACTTTGCTAAAGGTGCCCCAGACGATGGCGCCGGTACCTGCTGCGGCTATCCCTGCTCCCAGCAACCCCGCAACCAAAGAATGAGACACGCTCAGTGGCATCCCGTAGTAGGTGGCAGCAAGAACCCAGATTATGGCTGCAATAACCCCGGCAACCACTGTGTACAATGTAAGTGCTTCGGGCATGATAATTCCTTTGCCGATTGTCTTGGCGACGTAGGCGCCAAATAACGCCCCACTCAGGGTTCCTGCGAGGTTGAAGAAGACCGCCATGATGACGGCGTTGCGAGGGGATAGAACACGGCTGCCGATAACTGTGGCTATGGCATTGGCAGCGTCATTTAGACCATTGGAGAAACCGAAACCAAGAGCAGCTATTATGATTACTATGAGCAGAAAGAGGGAATCATCCATGCTTGAGAACCACGCCCTCGAGGACGTTTGCTACGTCCTCGCCCTTGTCTGCAGCGGTTTCGAGGTGCTCGTAAATCTCACGCCACTTGATGACGTCGGCGATGGGCATGTTATCGAATAACTCAGTCAGGGCATGGCGTATTATGGCGTCAGCTTCGTTCTCCAACCGGTTGATCTCAACACAGTGCTCTAGAATCTCTTTCATTTTGGAGCGGTTGCGGAGAAGAGGCACTGCTACGACTAGTTCACTGGTCATCGTAACCAGGATGGCTGCCATCTCCCGTGCCCTGGTCGTCGGCTGCTCAATACGGTAGAGGAGCATGGCGTTGGCGGCGTCCTCGATGAAATCCAACACATCATCCAGTCTCTCAGTGAGGAGGGCGATGTCCTCGCGGTCGAGGGGTGTGACGAAGGTGCGGTGCAACTGTTCCATGATCTGGTGGGTAATGGCATCGCCTTCATGTTCAAGCTCGGTGATTCGAGCTACTTTCAGGGGCACGTTAGTATAATCTTCCAGAAAGTCGGCGAGTTCCTTGGCGGCTTTCGCCACATTGGCAACGCTCTTCTCAAAGAGGTCGAAGAACTTCGGTTCCCTGGGCATTATTGAGAATTTAGGCAAAATACACTCCTTAGAGACAGCAAATACGTGGCTAAAAGATGCCTGGGAGCGGAGGGTGGGGGAATGAATGTGATAGAGTCAAGAATAAAGCAAGTGCTGATTCGCCTTTCAATCGCTGTAGGCAATATACGCCCGCCTTAATGTGCGCTGGTGACTTTGACTCCACTAGAATACTAGATTAGAGCAAGGCAATTGTCAATATCATTTTGACATTGGGATTCTCTGAAAAAGCTTTACTCCTTATCTGGCAGCACAGGTGTAGACTTAGCAGCACTCTTTCAATTTTGCACTGGATAGCTTAAACTACCCGCGAGCTACTTTAGTCTGGGTGGGGGTTAGATATGACACAATTACTGCGAAGTATAAACTTGGCCACGAAGTTCCAGATCTTGGTAGAGGTAGCTGCAAATCAACCTGATATACAGCAGAGAGACATTGCCGAAAGGCTCGACATCAGCCCTCAGGCTGTCTCAGATTATGTGAGGGAGCTGGTGAAGGACGGCTGGCTTGTATCAGAGGGGAGATCGAAATACAGGGTTACCAGAGAGGGCGTGGGCTGGTTGCTGAGGGGACTCAGGGAATGGCAAAGCTATTCTGATACTGTGCAGAAGGCGATAGCCAGCGTATCGGTCTCCGCTGCGGTAGCGGGCTGTGATATATCTGAGGGTCAAAAGGTTGGCCTGTTGATGCGGGATGGCCTGCTATTTGCTACTGCAGATTTGAATACTGGAGCTGGAGGAGTAGCTGTCTGCGATGCCAGGGAAGGCGAGGACGTAGGCGTATCGAACATCGATGGAATAGTGCCGCTCGACATAGGTAAGGTAACTGTTCTGAGGGTGCCCGGCATCCCAAAAGGCGGCTCGCGGCAGGCGGATTTCAACAGGTTGAAGAAGGTGGTCAAGGGCAGGCGGCTGGTCGGTGCCATCGGTATAGAAGCCCTGGTTGCGCTGAGGAAGGTTGGCATCGAGCCTGCCTATTTGTACGGTGTTAGAGAGGCTGTTGTTGAAGCAGCACGAAGCGGTGTATCTCCGGTAGTGGTCTGCGTGGATGATGACATCTCGGCTTTGCTGAGAATGCTGGAGGAGAAAGGCATAGACTATGAGATCCTGGATGGGCGAAAGACCTAGTTGTATGTAGGCATCTAGTAGATTTGCCATCCTGTCGAGCCTCAAATCGGCGCGGGGGTAAGAGTAAAACCCCAGAGCGCCGATTTTTCTATCTCCTTCGACTGTGTCAAAGCCCCGCGATTTCTTGAAGAAATCCCGCAGGGCACGTGTCAACTCACATAAGAATGTTACCGGAGGTGGGTTGCTCACTCATTTAGAAATGTTACCGAAGGAGTGCCACCTCCTCTCGTTTAGTTGCATTGGCGGGGTTCGGGTGTTG
>Ga0209498_1001427_pt1 | contig 14655 bp, 16 predicted proteins | sample WalLakDeSediment_FD_184131 | JGI IMG/M metagenome (GOLD analysis project Ga0209498, IMG submission 184131) | Lake sediment microbial communities from Walker lake, Nevada to study Microbial Dark Matter (Phase II) - Walker Lake 11/02/13 Deep... | ecosystem: Environmental > Aquatic > Freshwater >... | reverse complement strand
CGGGATGGCCATCCGGTTGAAGATCTCCTCCGATTTCACGTTCCGGCCGATCATGTGAATGGCATAGGCAAAACAGACATCTTTCTCTAAAAATGTCTGGATGTCATCCGTGCCGCCCAGAACAGGGTATCCGTTGATCGTTTTTCCCTTTTCAAAATCGTTGAGAAATCCCTCCACCTGCCATTCAAAATCGTTGAACCTTTTCCGGTTGTCTTCGATGCAGGCTGCGACGATGCCTCCGTTTCCCTCACCACCGATGATGATCACTTTCTTATTCATCTGCTTACAAATTGTGATTTCCTGAAATCAAGAAAAGTGGCGTAATCCCTGATATAATCATTTTCATCATAAATGTGAGACGTCAGAACCAGACAAATCCCCCCCGAAGAAAATCCCTTTTCTGCCGCCCAAATGCCGGGTGGAATGTGCAAACCGTAATAGGGACGGTTCAACAGGACTGTCCGCTTGTTTTTGCCATCGTCCATCTCCACCTCGAAGCTGCCGCTCACGGCGATGAGAAATTGGTGGCATTCCCGGTGGGCGTGCGCGCCCCTGTCCTCTCCCCCGGGGATATCATAAATGTAAAACAGCCTTTTGACATCAAACGGGAGCCCTGCATTGTTTTCAATAATACTGATATTTCCGGCCCTGTTTGCCAACTTGCCCAGTTCAACAACAGAACAGTCGAATACAGTTATTTTTTTGCCACTTTCAACCATTGCCGGTAATCATTAAAATTCCTGATATAATCGGTCTCATCAAAATACGTGGAGGATATAACAAGGGCCACCGCATTTGTGCTGAAGTTTTCCATGTGGCGCCATATTCCATTTGGTATATACAGCCCGTAATATGACCGGTTCAGGGAAAAGGTCTGAATTTCCTCCCCATCATTGACCACAACATCAAAGCTGCCCGACAGGGCCACGATAAACTCGTCCTGTTGTTTAAAAGCATGCCCCCCGCGAATTTGCCCGCCGGGGACATCATAGATCCAGTATACCCTCCTGATTTGAAAAGGGATATGATGTTCCTGCTCAATGAAGGTTAGGTTCCCCCGTCGGTCTTCTACCTTTGGTAGATCATGTATTTTACAGTTAGTGATGCTCATTTGTTGATTTTACTGCGATGTCTTCTTTATAATCCAAGCCGGAGACTGTCCTTTCGGTCAGGAATCCCGCCGAACATGATGTCGTCCCTGGTAATTCCCACAAGGTAAAGCGAATCTGCGGCAGCATTGTAAGCTGCATATCCCTGCCCGTCAAGGAAGTGGTTAAACTTCAATTCATCATCAATGTAATAAAGAGTCCAGGGCGATGATACCTCATTCTCGTCTACCCAGCGCAGGGCATAATGCATCCTCTTGTTTTTATTTTTGTTGGGATGAAAACAACGCAATAAAATGGTCTTCCTGGTTGTATCGATGTCTGCGTTTTTAAAGCCCCATGGATTATTGTAAATTTTGAATGGATCGTAATATGATTTTTCAAGCATGATCTGACCCGCAAACCCTCTTTTTTTCATAATATACTGAAACACTCCTTTGCCTCGTCTAGTGACACCGTTACCTAAAGTTAAGTTACGGAAAAAAGTAGTTACAACTATCTGTGATCCCTCCGGTAATCTATTATTCTGTAAGATGCTACTAAGTTCGCTGAACTGTTCATTCAATTTCCGATGATTTTTTTTGAAATTTTGTTGCCGGTTATATCCGGCTGAGATTATTAAAAGGCATAGAAGGATGAATAATGGAATCTTTCTGTATGTCAAGGTTGCGAAAATGATACCTAAGGAAACGATCAGCATAAAATTCAATGCTATACCTGCAACCAGATAATATCTTGAAGGAAAGTAGATGGTAAAGATTATAAATGGAAGCGATGAAAAAATCAACCAGATTACCGGGAAAATAAAAGAATATGTAAGAAACATCAATTTTTGATTACTAACCGTAATTTGGGTGAGGGGTTGTAGTAACCGAGCCAGTTTCTGATGTTTATACAGCAGAATGACTATTGCAGTCAAAATTATTACGATGACAAGGAGATTCAGAAATCCCGGATCAGCCAAACCATGGAACGGATTGATGAAATCCATAAAGTGAATAATCCTGTGATTTATTTCATCAAGGGATACCTGGTGGCGGACATTATTAACAGTCCCATGAGGCCTTCGCATGATCATGTAAGATTTCAATATGGCCAGAGACGAAAAGAAGAGGGCTAGATAAACTCGTTTTAATGTGACTTTACGAAAAATAAATATGAGGAACAAAAACACCGGCAGCATGAAGGCAAAAAGTTCGGTAGATTCAAAAGCGAGAAAATAGAATACGATGGCCAGTATGAAATTTGGCTCCCAGATCCTGTTGCTTTCAGATTTATTCAAAATGAAATTTATGGAAAGCAGGGCAAACATTATTCCCATCAGTGTGTAGCTGCCAGAAATATAAGCCGGAATCGTGGTCTCGTTTGGAAGGATGAATGGAAGGATAGCGATCGGAATCGCTACCGCAGAGATTAGCTTGAAATGCTTTTTTATAAGATAATAGATGAGGAATGAGCAAGGGATTAGCAGAAAAACCAGTACAATTAGCCGGGCTGTATATATCGATATATGACTAGCTATTTTATTGATCTCTAATGTGTAAATGGCATGTAAGATATTTCGGCTGAAGCGTAAATCACTGAGATCTTTATCATATGTCCGGTAATAATATTCCTGGTCGTCCTGATATAAACCATCGATGCCCCAGATGCTAATGATATTAAATATCAATATGATACATAAAATGATCAGATATGGCAGGAAGTTATAATATGAGCTAATTCCTTTTTTCATTTCAATTTGCTGCCAGTTGTCTGAAAGTCAACTGGATTTATATTATTCTTTGCCATCGGATTAATTAAAGGTTTTTCATAATAAAACACTACTGACCGACTAAAATAATAAAAAAGGGGGTACTCCCTGAGGGTTTCGCCCCCATGTTGTAAGTTTGTTTTTGCATTAAAAACTTCCAACATTAGTAAAAATACAGAAATAAAATTTGTCGGACAGCCGATTTTTAAACAAATTATCAATTTGATCGAAGCAATTGACATAAAAGGACTTGTTCAGAAGCACAATTCTGATTATTATTACAAGGCATATAAGTCAAATATACAGTTGATTGTGATGTTATTTGGCATTTTAAACCGGTGTGATTCGATGAATGAGATTTGTGAAGGTCATAGAGCAATGGGAGGCAAGTTAAATCATTTTGGATTTAAGAGTGCCCCTGCACTAAGCACAGCCAGCGACGGTTTACATAACAGACCGAGTAATTTTTTTGAGGATGTATATTTCTGAGCGCTTGAATTAATCGAAAAGTTTGGAGAATTTGATTAATTATACATTAGTTGCCAACAAGGTCTCTGAGTATTGATGATGCAGGCTAAAAAGGTAGCAGTTAAATTTTTATCATGTCCCGGGATATCGCAATGTTATTTTTACTGAGAAAGGCCCACTTGAAAACATGGCCAGGCTTCTTATTTCATCGCTGCGTGAATTTGGCGGGGTGCTGAAGGATATTCACGTTTATAGTTATCAACCTAGAAAAGGGTGGGAGGTGAGCCAGGAGACCAGGAAATTCTTTGAAACGAATAATGTGACCCTGATAGAAAAGGTACTTAATGAAAAATACACTGATTATCCGTTTGCGAATAAAATATTGGCCAGCAGCCATTCCGAACAAATGCTTAAAAACGAATTCCTTGTATTCCTTGATACTGATATGGTTGTTTTGTCTGAGCCGGTTGAATTTATTATTCCTTCGGAATACGATGCGGTACTCAGACCTGTGGACTCTAAAAACATTGAGGCTGAAAACGAGGAGGATGCTAATTATCCATACTGGGAAAAACTTTATGAAATTGCCGGGGTGAAGAACCTGGCGTACGTTACAACATCTATAGATAAAAAGAGGATTTTTTCATACTGGAATAGCGGCCACCTGTTGATCAGTAACCACAGGAATATTTTTCAGCAAAGGGAGGAGGATTTCCGTAAGGTAATGAAACATAACTCACAGCCGGAGGATGGGATGTTCTATGTGGAGCAGTTTGTTTTTGCAGCCACGATTAGCGCAATGAACTGCAACGTGAAGCAGTTTTCGCATTTGTATAATTATCCGATTCACCTGCAAAGCAAGATTCCGGATACCGGTAAAAAAAATCAAGATCATAAGTGAAGCAGTCAGCGTGCATTACCATCGTATCTTTCAGGAAAAGCATGCGAAAGCCATCCTTACCGCGTTAATCGATCCAAATGATGGCAAAAGCCGCTGGCTGATAGAGAACCTTGTGAATTTAGGACTTTTGGAAAAAGGAGAAATCTTGCTTGACTAGCCAGGGCCCTATTCTATGACAGATAAACGGACGGGATTTAAAAATGAAACTCAAAGCGATATAATTGATAAGGAAGGGAACATAGAATTATTGAAGTCCTGAATTCAGCAAAAGAATAAGCGAATAAAGCGCCTTGAGGAGGATAATATTCTGAAAAAGAGAAGATTAAGAAAATCAAACAGTCTTTGACATGGAAAGCAGGCCGGTTCATCCTTATGCCGCTTATTATGGTTTATAATTTATTTAAAATAGTAAAATGAAATATTCAGGCAGGTGCATCAATTTACGCTGGTGCTGATCATTCCCAGGCGAATAAGTTTGATGAATAGCGGCAAGGCTTGTCCATAGTTCCGATTCTTCAGATTTGACCTGAATTGTTTTCTCAATTGGTTTAAAGCGTGTAACTTATTGTTGTCCAAAGATTTTTTGAATTCAGCCTTACAGTGGGCTGATCTGTTTGGTGAAATCAGACGGGCATTTTTCCGGAATACGAACTTTTTAAGTTTGATGTGTTGCGATTTTGGAAAAGCATAGGAGAAGCCGGTGCCAACCCGTCGATATCCGGTACCAGGCTGGCCTGTATAATAGAATTCCCGGAGATGTGCCAGCCTAATCTTCAGGTCCCAGTCTTCGTAAAGTTTCAGCTTTGGGTCATAACCTCCAATGCGATAATAATCATCGCGCAGGAAAAGAAAATCCCTGGGGATCATGCCCGATCTTGTGATAATATCTTCAAAGATATTCCCTTGTCTGACTTCGGAAACATCCCATTGGGATTTTATGGGCTCACCATTATCATTGATTATAATTACATCCGAGAAGGAGCAGACATCATTGCCATAAATCTCTTTAAACCTCTGTATCAGGGATATTTCGTTCAACAGCTTATCTTTTGACAAGTATACATCATCATGGTCGAGTGTAGTGATATATTTTCCCTGGCTTTGCAAGATTGCCCTGTGCCTTGAAGGGGTAACACCCATATTCTTTTCGTTGCGGATAACCTTTATTTTGTCATGAGTGCGTTGATACTGCATGAGAATGTCATAAGTGCCATCAGTGGAATGATCGTCACAAACGACGATCTCAAAATCCGTAAAACTTTGATTTAAGACACTGTCAATGCATTCATTCATATACTTTTCATTGTTATATGAAGGAATGATAACGGATATCTCTGTTTCCATGCTTTTTTAGCTATCGGGTGAAAAAACGTAAATTTAGTATTTAAAGGATTTAATCTTCTTTTCTGATAGATTAATATCTCGATTTCATGATTTCGTGCCATATAATTATATTTTTGTCAGACCATAACAATTTAACCGGAACCTGCTATGCCATTACCTGAGTTTTTAATTATAGGATTTCCTAGATGTGGGACAGGTTTTCTTATGAAAACCCTGACAAACCACAGCAGGCTGTTCCTGCCGCAAAAAGAAATTCATTTTTTTAACAGGGAAACCATCACGCTAAAAGAATACCGTGAAATGTTCCAGGAGGGTAAGATCAACGGAGAGAAGACGCCGGGTTATGTCAGGTCGAAGAAAGCTATGGAGCGAATACATGCATTAGTGCCCGAGGTCAGATTGATCGTTACCCTTCGGTATCCGGTTCAGGCGGTCCATTCCTTTTATGAACAAAGGGTCCGGTCATTCTATCTTAACAAAGTCCATTCGATAAACCCTGCCGATATTTCTTTTACAGACATCATCCTTGGAGACTTGGATATCCGTGCCGTGTCGATGGCCAATTACAATTATATTCATTTATTAAAGAACAACGTGCTGCGGATTTTTCAAAGAGAACAGTTAAAGATCATCATACAGGAAGATATGCAAAACGACCCTGAAAAAATGCTCAGGGACATATTTGAATTTCTTGGCGTTGAATTTGAGCAATTGAATATAATGAACAATAAATCTTACGACAGCGATTATCGCTATCAGCATATAAATTATGATACACCTGAATATGGATCGGCCCTTCGAAAGATTATGCACTATTATCGTCCGACCATCGATGAATTATACCAATTCCTGGGCAGGAAGATTGAAGACTGGGAAAGCCTGGAAAAAAAGTACAGGGGCATGATTTAGACCGAAGCTTAAAAGTAAATACCACACATTTACTATATGTTTTCAGTATAAAGCTAATTGTGGCATGTTGGGATGGCTAAGTAAATTAGCGGGGGCTTTTGCAGGACAGCAGGCTCAAATATTTTAAATACAATACACGCTGGTCTAAAATTTGTAATTGAAATACGCAATGTCCCTGCGGAAAAGACTATTTACGATCTCATAGGTTTCGGCATCATAGTATTGCTGGTATTTATCTCGTTTTGACTGGTTTGTGTGCTGTAAATTATCAAGGTCAATCCCGGTTCTGTCTTTAAAAATATGCTGGATTGACTTCCATCTTAGGGAAATTTCCTCCAGCTTTACCACATTGTTGATCATCAATTTATTATCGAGATCGGTTAGGCCATCCAGTTGGTTCACATTTTCTTTCCCTTTATCGGGCAAATCAAATTTCCGGGTAATGGATTTCCAGTGTCCATGCGGGATTAGATCATGATCCTTCATGGCCCTTACGAAGAGCCTGAATAGATCATTATCCGGTGAACTGGTAGGTTCCAACAGGCCCTTGTTCACGAACCATTTTCTTTTCATTCTCCATTCCTCGGGTTGCTTTGGTGACCTGCACCGGAAGAAAAAGTCGGAGACCAATTTATCCCAGGGATTTCTGATCAGGGAGAATGAATAACACTTATTGAATTCTTCTGCTCCAAGGACATGGTAGTAAAAATAAGCCTGGGCATGTTTTAAATACTCATGGACCCTCCCGGTACCGGGCTGGTTATTTAATTGCCATATTTCCGGCACATCCTGTTCATAAAACGAATCATTCAGCGCCTGGAGGACGCTCGTTGACCCTGTTTTGTTTATGGCAATAAAAATGATTTTATGCTTTGGGTAATACATAATAATGATTTTTCTTTGACAATAAATAGCAAAAATACACAACGGAAGTTAACTGGAAGAAAACAGGACGAATATTCCACTAAAATCAGAAACTATATTAGCAATTAATTTCATTACCAAATCTTTAAAAAGAATTATTTTTGATGGGAAATGGGCGCACTATTTCAGCCCGGATAAACAGCAGCCAAAGTTACAGCTTCATTTAATTTCATATTTATTTTATGAGTTTAGCATCCATTATCAAGTTATTTGCAGCAAGAGATCGTTCAAAGTACATCAAGATATACGGCTTGCCCAGAAGCGGGACCAATTATATTGCTAAGCTGCTGGAGGTTAATTTTCGCGCTCGCGTCTTGTTGCATGTCGGTCATGGGAAGCACAATGATCCGAAATTCATCACAGAAGAGGATATCAGGAATGTCCGGAATTTTGACAGGGAAGGCTTAAAAGGCCCGGAGGAAATTTACGCAATTCTTAAGTATATGGAAAAGAATAATATCTACTATGTGATGATCGTAAAGCATCCCATCCAATGGATTAAAAGTTACAGGAACTATATTCGCAAATACCCAAATCCAAATCTTCCGCATGTGTTCCGCATAGATGAATCACCAGATGATTTAAAAGCGGCTATTAACTGGTGGAATGAAACCACGAAAGAATACATTCGTATGAGGCAATCGAATCCGGAGATAGTTCATATAATTCAATATGAATCACTGGTAAGTGATTTCGCTGATGTTTTATCAGCATTGAAACATCATTTTAATTTGCAGCTCCTTCATAATGAACTAACTAATTACCATAACATTATGCTTCCGGGCTTCCATGCTTCCAGCCAGGCTTTCAATCCCAATAGCTTGGCACTGGACTCAGATTCAGATTCAGATAAGCTAACCGATCAGCAGTTAGCAATAATTTATCAGGAAATGGATCCTGAAATCATCCGGGTCCTCAATCTTCAGATCAACTTTCACGGATAATATGGGTTTTGTTTTCAGTAACCCAAGGCCCTCATTTCCGGCCCGCAGATCGTATTAAATTCATCCAATTGTATTCCTGACAGGTAATTCTTATAATCACCGACGATGCCTTTTCTGACAAATTTATCATTGTCTTCTTCGCCATGCTTACGGCCGCTGCTCATTTTTTCAAATTCGTAGAAATTCACTACATCCGTCAGTATATCAGCCGGGGGCTTATAACCCAAATAATTGCATACTTTTTCTAATTCACCTTTTGTGTCGGACAAAAGATCTTCATACTTTAAAATGTATTTCTCATGATTCGCCCACGTTAAATAATGTTTTTTCCATTCCTGGGTCACTTCTGACAGCAACTCGCTAAACTTCTCGGTCACCAATTGTTTATTGTAAATATCTATTATTTCTTGGTTTTGGAGTTTTGGCTCATGAAGATTACGGAAATAGAAATAGGATACCAGAACATCTCGCGGATCACGCACCAGGTATATGATTTTATCATATTGCTCAATGTCTTTAACACGATCTCTTCTTTGATGGCTTTTAATGACATAAGCATATGGTGAATTATGGCTTAACGGCTTATCCCCCCAACCCGTCCTCCTTCTTATTTCCGGATCACTGTTCCTTACCTCTGGTTTATGAATATCTATCCATTTTGCCCCAAGCAAATTTGCAAGCATATAATTGAACCAACTGTTGCCTGACCTTGGATATCCTGCAACCAAAACCTTTTTTTCAATTGATTTCGCCTTTTTTTTTAAAAAATCAATGATGTACTTCATATGGCCTATTATTATATATGGTTACACAAATTATAAACATTTTAAGTTACGCTATATTTATAAATGGAAATGGTTTTATTTACGCATGATTTCCATGTGTATCTGTTCGCTTGTGCAACTGATTTATCAGACACTTCCTTTCTTAAGTCATCATCAGCGCATAATCTGAAAATAGACTGGATCAGGTCTTCTATTTTTTTTGGATCGATCAATATCCCGGCATCCCCGACCACTTCCGGCAGCGAAGAGGTATTAGAGCAAATGACCGGAACCCCGCATTGCATGGCCTCCAATGGCGGCAGGCCGAATCCTTCATAGTAGGAGGGGTATACAAAGGCCATGGCGCCGGAATAAACGGCCGCCAGGTCATTGTCGTCGATATAACCGGTGAAAAATACGCGGGAGGTTATCTCAGGATTAGAGTCGATAAAATCGATGATCTCCTGGTATTTCCAACCCTTAGTACCCACCAGCACAAGGTTCAGGTCTTTGATTTTTTCCTGTACTATCAATTCACGAAAGGCTTGAAGAAGAGTTTTGATATTTTTCCTCGGTTCTATGGTTGACAGGGATAAAATGTAGGGGGCATCCGGGACGTTATACTTTGCTATTGTCCGACTGATAAGGCTTTCATCGTGGATTGGCCGGAATAACGAAGAGGCTGCCCAGTGGGTGACGAATACTTTTTCCGGGTCAATGTTTTTATGGTAATTCAACAGGTCATTCCTGGTCGAATGAGAATTGCAGAGTACCCAGGTATCTGGCGTGATGCTTTTCAGGATTCGCATAAACTGAACAACATTGTCTTCGGTGACGAAGTCAGGGAATATGATAGGTATAAGGTCGTGAACAGTGATAAATTTCTTTACCTCCTCTTCTGTTTCATAAGCTGGTGGGATGGGTAGCCATGGGGTATGAAAGATATCTGCTTTGGCATATTGATCTGCGTATAATTTACTTCCATTCGTTAAATTCACCACTTGTGGCAGGTTGTATCTGAACCAATTCGGCAGGTATTTGACCAGAGGAAGCAGCGTGCCGGATCGATGGTCGATCTTACGGCCCGGGTGTATGAGGCCTTTTTGCTGCAGGTAATCACAGGCAGCATCAAGATGGTATGGGCTGGCATTGAATGAAATATGAATATCCGGACATTCCAGCAACTCATCCAGCAGGCTTTCAATGATCCGAAAAACCCCTGTGCGCGCCGCAGGGGATCTGGTTCCCATGCCAAGTACGGATATATCGTAAATAATATTTAGTTCATTTAATGCCATACCTGATATCGCTGTTAATGAGTTCATGTAGCCGGGTTACCCTTTCCACCGTCGGTTTGTGCACCGATTTTCTTGCCATTTTGACCTTCCAGCGGCCAATAGTTTTGAATGGCTTTGTATAATATTTCTTTTTCAACACGGAAATTTCATCAACTTGTATATTTTTATCGGCCATGGTCTTGTTTTCTGCATAAAACCTCGAAGTCGCCAACATGGAATTAATGCGCCTGAATTTCATCCCATAGAAAACCGCACGCATCCAATATTCAAAATCGAAAATCACATGAAATTCAGTGGAAAATTCGCCCAATTTTTCAAAAGTGCTTTTCCTGAAAAAAACGGCAGGCTGGCAAAGGGTACATTGATAGACAAAATTATACTTATTTGGCGGGAATGTGGGGTAAGGAATAAGTTCCTTGCCGTCCTTTGATGTCCACATTCCTTCACCGTAAACAAAATCAGCCGAACCCCAGCGATACAACATGACTTTCTTCAATGTGCCCGGGTAGTAAGTATCATCGCTGTTTAAAAATGCCATTACATAACCCACAGCAATCCTGAGGCCCTTATTGATAGCGTCTGATTGCCCTTTGTCCTTTTCACTAATCCATCTGAAACTTAAACCCTTACATTTTATTGGATTTTGTGCCCGATTGCTTTTGTAAAACTTTAGCCCATTCAACTCAGTAAATTCAGTATCTTTTGTAATGATCTCTTCAAATTTCTTAAGGATATTCACCGTATGATCTGATGAACCGCCGTCAATTACCTGGTAATCGATGTAAAAATCACCTTCCTGTGTAATCACGGAAATAAGGCTTTCTTCGATAAATTCGGCATGATTAAACGAGGGCGTAACTATTGAGATGATTTTTTCACACTCCATAAGACTATTTTTTCAAATTAAATGCATTTTTAATTTTATATAAGACTTTTGCAATTTTTGGATAGCGGTGATTAATATGGATCCTTAAATCAATTAATTTAAAGAGTATTTTGCGGATAATAGCCGGTTGAGAGGCTGTTTTATTGTATCCTGTCTCGTAAAGGGTTGGTAACAAGCAAAATGAAAGGATTCTGTCCTGATCCGTCTTCCATTTTTTGTAGCCTGATTTTACGCTTTCATAGGCATTCTTTGAAATTATGCTTATGTTTTCAAAAGAAAGTGGTTTTAGTATTTCCAAGTTATATAACAGGCCATTTACACCATGTTTGATATACTCGTTCATGGTAGGCAAATTTGGTGCAACAACACACTTTCCCATTGCCATCGCTTCTATGAATGACATGCCAATGCCTTCGTATCTTCTGGGGACAAAGAAAACGTCGCATTTCTCCACTGCATTGAGGTACTCCAGATGATTCTCATACCATTCTGATATGCTTATATTATATCTGCTCATCTCGTGCTCATCAGGCGGATAAAATTCATATCCCGGCGGGTCGATCGCCTTATGGATATGGATTTTTTCAAAAGGTGCATGTTTAATGATCGAACTGATATGGTTCCAATTGATCCGGTTATAACGCTGCCAGAAAAATCCATTTAATCTTTCTTTTTTTCTGATGACCAGATTTTCTTTTGGCTGACAGAAATACTGGATATATATTGAATTCAGGCCAATTTTATTAAATTGATCATGTAATTTTTTACTGAAGTTAATGAACTTATAAGGCGTTAGTTTTATCCAATACTCATTTTTTATGTAATGTGAATTATCATACATGGGTACAAACACAACATTATGTATGTTGTGTTTTCTTAATTCTTTGGGATTAATATTTAGAACCTGGAAAAAGACGACCAAGTCATAATTTTTTGCCCCAATTTCTTTAAGGTCAACACCAGGTAATTTTTTCCATGAATCGTCCCAGTAAATATCCAACTCATATTCCTTTCGCAGGATATCCATGAAGAACTCCGAAGATCTGGAGACTTGCTTGAATGAGTGATCGATAAAGGCTGCCCGTTTCATTTATTTAATATTGGTCAATTATTCATTACTTCCAAAAGGATAATTGCAATAATTTGAATAATCGTTTATTTTTTATTCTGCCTAATTCTGTGTTAACCATAGTAATATCATCCATTAAGCCTTTATGTTGCGATAATAAGGTCGATAGCCGTTGTTTCAGTAACAAGATTTCGTTATTCAGCTTTGCATTTTCTGTTTTTGATAAAGTTAAATCCATTGATACTTTGGAAGCAGTTCTGCTTATGCTCAATGCATTTTTTCCATAATGAGTATTCGGTTTGATTATATCCTGCGCTGAAATGGTATATTTCTTTACTATATCATTATGACTAATACGGTATTGAATATTAAATTCTTTGAGCGTATTGAAGTATGCGTTCAGATAAGGCAATGCCGTATCAAGTTCCTTTTTTGAAATGATGAATTCGCTGGTCACCTCGCTTTTTCGTTCCACTGCATAAGCAAGATATTTCTCATGACGCGGGATTCGCAGGAAATGGCATATGCTTTCCAGAATCCCTGCCGGATCAGCACTCAGTTCCTCCTGGCATAAGAGCAAAGATTCATTCTTTATACCCTTAAATGATTCCAGTGCAAACAGATTCATGTACTTCCAGAACAGGAGCAATTTTTCCTGGTAAGTCAGTGCTTCATCCGGGTTTATGCTGATATTATATATTTGATTGATTTCATGAATAAACCGGGGATAGTCATCGCGATAAAACTCGCCTCCGAAAAAGGAAAACTTTTTATTAAGTGAGTTAATAACATCCAATGGATTCCGGATGATGAAGATAAATTTGCAATCAGGATCAATCTTTGCCAGCAGCCTGACACGGCCATTTGCGCGAATGAACTTAGACAGTTTTACCGTATTTTCTTCCTGATGAAGAATACCGAACAAGTATTCATTTTTTAGATTTCCAAAAGGTTCCTTAATAAATAAGGGCAGTTTCAGGTGATTGTAGATCCCTTCATAAGACAGACTGTTGGTCAGATTAAAGTTCTTATTGACTTCTTCATAAAGTCCGCTCAATACATTAATATCCCATAAAAATGGTTCATAATAAAAGTTCACCTCAGGAAAATTGTCCACTAAAATCTTTTGTAAAAGAGTATAAATGGCAGTAGTTCCGGAACGGGCAGTACCTATAATGCAAATGTTCATATATTGCAAAATCTGATTAAATTGATGAATAATAGTTTTTTAAAGATCCTGGCACAGATATGTTTTCCTATTTTGGAGTGCTAAAAATAATATATTTCATCCAAAGCATCGCAACAGGGCAGGATAATATCATAATAGTGTTATATTAGATTTTTTTAAGAACGAAAATATTATATCATTAATTGAAGATGGAGTTCAAATCAGACCACCCCTCCCTCCCTCTCATCTCCGTAATTACGGTGGTGAAAAATGGGGCGGAAACGCTCAGGGCCACGCTGGAAAGCGTTTATGCCCAGACATACAGCAACATAGAGCTGCTGGTCATCGACGGGGGTTCCGACGATGGTACGCTCAACATTTTGAAGGAACACGACGACCGGATCGACCTCTGGATCTCCGAACCCGACGGCGGCATCTACGACGCTATGAACAAGGCGCTGGATATGGCTTCGGGAAAATATGTCCATTTCCTTAACGCCGATGATCATTATACCTTCAGTCGTGTCCTGGAACTGGTGATGGAGGCCTTTCAAAAACACAGGCCGCGGTTTGTCCATACAAATGTCCTGATGCTGAACGACCGGAAAGGATTCGGCTGGGTGAGGCATAGCAATGTGAGCCGCTATTATTATTTGTTTAAAGGCATGCCCCAGCAGGCTTTCTTCTACGAAAAATCGATTTTCGACGATCTAGGGAAATTCGACACATCATATCCGGTCGTGGCTGACCTGGAGTTCCTTCTTCGCATGACGATGAAACACGGGGTCAGGGGCAGGTATTTGAATACACCGGCCGTGGTGTTCCTGTCGGGCGGGGTGTCAGGTGATATGAAGCGAAAAAAACAACAACGCGAAGAGGTGCTGAGAAAATATTTTCCCGGATGGGCTTTAATATTCCTGCGCAATAAGTTGTTTGAGCGCTTGCTGACACGCAATGAACTCAGGGGGAAAAAGAAATCGATGCTTGAAAAGGTGTTAAAGTAAAGCCGGAAACAGATGCCAGACAACAAATTGCATATTTTGTACATCCTCCGCTCTTTTCCAACAGTGACGGAAATGTCGACGCTGAATGAGATCAGCGGGATGGTCAAAAGGGGTGTG
>Ga0209498_1001426_pt1 | contig 14678 bp, 15 predicted proteins | sample WalLakDeSediment_FD_184131 | JGI IMG/M metagenome (GOLD analysis project Ga0209498, IMG submission 184131) | Lake sediment microbial communities from Walker lake, Nevada to study Microbial Dark Matter (Phase II) - Walker Lake 11/02/13 Deep... | ecosystem: Environmental > Aquatic > Freshwater >... | reverse complement strand
TGGATCCCCCCGGATTAAAAGACTCCACCTTGGCCAGGATTTCCACTTTCCTGTTGGAGCTCAGGTTGCCGATGGGCACCAGGGGGGTTCGGCCGATTTGGTCGAGGATATTGTTGTACCTGGGCGGTTCCAAAGAATTTTCGACGCCTCCTGAATGGGGAAAAAAATAAATTTATTTGATTCAATAGGCCTTTGCAACAACGAAATTGGAAGAAGCGCCTTGACTGGAGCTTTTCAACGTGATAATTCAATAAAGATTTACATCCGGAGAAAAAAGCCTATGAAGATCCTTGTGACCGGTGGAGCAGGCTTCATCGGGTCCAATGTGGTAGACGGTTACATTGAGGCAGGACACGAAGTTTTGGTGGTCGACAACCTGCTCACAGGCAAGGCGAGCAACGTGAACCCAAAGGCCGTCTTTTACCAGGTGGACGTCCGGTCCGAAGCAATAGGCAAGATCCTGGCTGAAGAAAAGCCGGATATCGTCAACCACCATGCCGCTCAAATCAGTGTGCCGGCCTCTGTGGAGAACCCCCTTCTCGACGCAGACATCAACATCAAGGGTTTGCTCAACGTGCTCGAATATGGGGTGAAACAGGGTGTAAAAAAAGTGATCTTCATTTCTTCAGGAGGCGCCATTTACGGAGAAGCAACAGAATACCCCACCACCGAGGCCTATTCGCCGCGCCCCCTCTCTCCCTATGCCATTACAAAGTTTTGCTCCGAGTATTACCTCGCCTATTACAAACATCAGCACGGGCTTGAGTACACGGTCCTGCGGTACGCCAACATTTATGGACCCCGCCAGATTCCCCACGGGGAAGCAGGCGTTGTGGCCATTTTCATGAACAATCTGCTGGCCGGCAGGGCCTCTACCCTGAATCATTTTCCTGAAGAGCCTGAAGGAATGGCGCGGGACTACTGCTACGTGGGGGATGTCGTGAAGGCGAATCTTCTGGCTCTGGAAAGGGGGAGTGCCGATTTTTTCAATATCGGCACGGGAAAGAGCACCAAAACACTTGAGCTTTACAAGACCATCTATAACGCGGTTCAACAGATCAAGCCCGACCTTCCGGAGGAGCCGGCAGATCCGCTCAGGCAGGTGGCAAGGCCGGGGGATCTGAAGCAAAGTTGCCTGGTCGTCGACAAAGCGAAAAGGCTATTGGGATGGGCGCCACAGACCTCCCTGCCCGAAGGCATTCAGAAGACCTTCGAGTGGTGGCGGAATGGTTGAGATTTTTTTCCCAAATCCTATTTGCCGGCCTTGACAGACCAAGGTTGGTTATTAGCTTTTATGCTTGAGAAATTAATGTGTTGTTTAGGTACCGTCTTCGCTGTTTCCCGGGAGAATCGCCCGGAGTTATCGGGGTTCTAATCAATACAGTTCGTTCATGTGATTTAGAAAAAGTATTTTTGATGAGGGAAGGAGAATTGAAAGATGAAAGTAAGACCGTTGCACGATCGTGTTATTGTGGAGAGGGTTAAGGAAGAGGAGAAGACCAAGGGCGGGATCATCATTCCCGACACGGCCAAGGAAAAACCCGTGGAGGGCAAGATTATCGCTGTCGGCGCAGGCAAAGTCCTTGATGACGGGAAAAGGGTGCCCCTTCAGGTGAAGGCGGGCGACCGCGTATTGTTCGGAAAATATGGCGGCACAGAGATCAAGATCGATGGCAAGGACCGCCTGATCATGCGCGAAGACGACATTATCGCCATTGTGGAATGATTGTTCCGCTTTATGAAATAAACCGATAATCGAAGGAGGATAGACAACATGGCAAAGGATATTAAGTACAGCCAAAGGGCAAGGGAATCCCTTCTTAAGGGTGTGGATACCCTTGCCGACGCTGTGAAAGTGACACTCGGACCTAGAGGAAGAAACGTTGTTCTGGAAAAGAGCTTTGGATCCCCAACCATTACCAAGGACGGGGTGACCGTAGCCAAAGAGATCGAACTGGAGGACAAGTTCGAGAACATGGGCGCCCAAATGGTCAAGGAAGTGGCTTCCAAGACATCCGATGTGGCAGGCGACGGCACCACCACCGCAACGATTTTGGCCCAGAGCATCTATAGGGAAGGTTCCAAGCTGGTGGCGGCCGGTGTCAATCCCATGGCCATCAAAAGAGGGATTGAAAAAGCGGTGGAAGTGGTGAGTGACGAGCTGAAGAAACTCTCCAAGCCCACGAAGGATCAGGAAGAAATCGCTCAGGTGGGCACGATTTCCGCCAACAACGACTCGACCATCGGCAATATTATCGCAGAAGCCATGAACAAGGTGGGAAAAGAAGGGGTCATCACCGTGGAGGAAGCCAAGAGCATGGAAACCACGCTGGAAATCGTGGAAGGCATGCAGTTCGACCGCGGTTATTTGTCTCCTTACTTTGTCACGGATCCGGAAAAGATGCAGGTTACTTTGACCAACCCCTACATTTTGCTCAATGAGAAGAAAATCAGCAACATGAAGGACATGATTCCCATTCTTGAGCAGATTGCCAAAATGGGAAGGCCCTTCCTGATCGTTGCCGAGGACGTGGAAGGCGAGGCTTTGGCCACCCTTGTCGTGAACAAGCTGCGAGGGACCCTGCAGTGCGCGGCGGTCAAGGCGCCGGGTTTTGGAGACAGGAGAAAAGCCATGCTGGAGGATATCGGCATCCTCACCGGCGGCAAGGTGATTTCCGAAGACCTGGGGCTCAAGCTTGAAAACATCTCCCTGACTGATCTCGGAACCGCCAAAACGATCTCCATTGACAAGGACAACACCACCATCGTTGACGGCGGGGGCGCAAGAAAAGATTTGGAAGGCCGGGTTAAGCAAATCCGGGCCCAGATCGATGAAACGACCTCTGACTACGACCGGGAAAAACTGCAGGAAAGACTGGCCAAGCTCATCGGCGGCGTGGCGGTGATCAATGTAGGCGCAGCCACCGAGACGGAGATGAAAGAGAAGAAGGCGAGGGTCGAAGACGCCCTGAATGCAACGAGGGCGGCGGTAGAGGAAGGAATCGTCCCCGGAGGAGGCGTCGCTTTCTTACGTGCCTCTGCCGGCCTTGTCAAGACAAAGCTTGATGGGGAGGAGCAGAACGGCATCAATATTGTGATGAGGGCCCTGGAAGAGCCGCTTCGCCAGATCGCCAACAACGCAGGCGCGGAAGGGTCCGTGGTGGTTGAGAAGGTCAAGTCAGGAAAGGGAGCCTTCGGCTACAATGCTGAAACAGGGGAGTATGAGGACCTGATTAAGGCAGGAATCATCGATCCCACCAAGGTAACCCGGTTTGCCCTTCAGAATGCCGCTTCCGTGGCAGCCCTGCTGCTGACCACAGAGGCGATGATCGCGGAGAGGCCGAAAGAGAAGGAAGATATGCCGGCCGGCATGGGCGGAGGCATGGGCGGTATGGGCGGAGGCATGGGCGGGATGATGTAACCTGAAGAAAAACCCCATCTCCCATAGGTAAGGGTTCACAGGTTCCGGGTTCAACGTTCAAGGTTGGGGACAAAGACAGCATGGACGACCCCAAAACCTGCGGAAGCAGGCTGTCTTCGCTAAAGTAGGTTCCCATGGACGCCTGGTTTTCATGGGGCAACGAAAAGAACGGGGTTGTCATAAGACAATCCGCCTCCAACGTGGAATCCGGGGGGCAGAAATGAAACCCTGAACCACGCCGAAGGCGGGTAAACCTCTGAACGCGTGAACGTTTACTCCTATGGTAAGGCCGTATCCGGAAATAGCCCCGGATACGGCCTTTTTTAACGGATATCTGTTCTTTATAGTAGACACCCATAAATGACTGTATATTTATAAGCAATATAAATTTGAAGGTATTCATACAAATATAGTTGACATATGCTTTTATATAAGTATAATTGAATATAATTAGAATGAAGTACATAACGTAATGATAGAGGTCAGTATCGAAGAAATAGAAGTTTTTAATACAGCAATGGAAAAATACCCTGGCATGAATGGTGCATTATGACAAAAACAACACGGTTATTGAAGGGCAAGGGTGAACTGTGATGAGTCTGTCTTATCAGAGCAGGAATGCAGAAAGGCGGAAGATGGTGAGAGAGCGTTACAGCGTAGCCTTTCCGGCAGATGAATCGGCCGTGCCTTTTGAATTGAAGGTATGGCACAAGTCCCCGGAGTACATGTGCCTGGTGGTCCGGGAAGATCCGGCGCCCACGCTTAGCCGTCTCAAAGTGGGAGAGAGAGTGCGAATGAATTACTATGCCATGGATCTTGAGCGACCGTCCGAACGTTTGGAAACAGAGGTGGTGAATGTAAAGGAAAACCGGCGAGGACGGGTGAAGGGCCAATATTTAGTTGATTTACAAATCCTGAAAAGTTACCATTAGCAGAACGTGGCGTTTGAGAAATATGGAGGTTTTCAGGAATGGTTTCTTTCCCCTATGAGCGACGAAGCGGTCACGACAGGCGTGCCGGAGGAGAACGCAGACACCTGGACAGAAGGCAGCCCCGTGACGGTGAAGGCAGAGAGGAATATGAAGAGGATCTTGAAAGAGCTGCGGAAATGACCGCCCATCTTGGGGAGGTGTGGTACGGGAAGGGCAAAGATCTTTTCGAAAAGAACACATACGAAGACGCAAAAAAGGCTCTGAGAAAAGCCGTTGAGATCAGGCCGGACCTAGCCGAAGCCTGGTTTTTGCTGGCCTGTATCGAGTCCGTCAAAGGCGGGAAAAACAATACACTTTCCCTGCTGGCCAGAGCCGTGGAACTGGAGCCGGAATACAGAGAAAAAGCCAGGTCTCACAGTGGTTTTAAGAAGTATGGGGGCGACGGGGATTTCGAAAAAATAATCCAGTGATCCGGCCGGCTGCCCCCTGGCCGATCACAACTTCCTCCGGTAGTTTATCGCCCTCAAAGCCCCTTGTTTTTCCTCGAATAGCCAAACCCTCTGCCCATTGCCCGCCTTCCAGGACGCAAGGGCGGACTTCCTCAGAGCATGAAAGTCGACACCCTTCAAAAGAGGCTGCACCACCTGGCCGACAGGAAAAAAGCCGAGGTCCTCCGCCGCTTTTTTAAGACCGGCCCGGGAGAATACGCAGAAGGAGATGTCTTTATTGGTCTCACCGTACCCCAGCTCCGAAAGCTTGCCGGGGAATACCTTCATATCAGCCGTGTTCAACTGGAAAGACTCATCACCTCACCGGTCCACGAAGAGAGGATGCTCGCTCTTCTTGTTCTTTTGGGGAGGTATCGCAAGGGCGGCGAAGAAGAGAGAAAAGAGATCCATGCCTTTTATCTTGATCACAGGAGATTTGTGAACAACTGGGACCTCGTGGATCTATCAGCGCCACAGATCGTGGGCGATTTCCTCTTGAATAGAAACAGAAAGCTTCTCCGCACGCTGGCTCGTTCCTCATCCCTGTGGGAACGGCGGATTGCAGTGGTGGCCACCTTTGCCTTTATTAAACAGGGCCAATTTTCCGACACCCTGGCCATTGCCGAAAGGCTGCTATCCGACAAAGAGGACCTGATCCATAAAGCCGTGGGCTGGATGCTCCGGGAAGTGGGCAAGCGCGACCTGGATGCAGAAGAACATTTTCTAAAGGCTCATTGCAGAAACATGCCCAGGACCATGTTGCGCTATGCCATCGAAAAGCTTGCCCCATCGAAGAGAAAGCTTTATCTTGATGGTAAAGTTTAATTCAAGAGAAGCGATGCCGACCCAACCTCGACAATCCATCCTGTGTCCTAACTGCAAGAAACTGATCAATGCAGGCGAGGCCCGGTGCCCCTATTGCGGCATTTCCCGCCCGGGATCCGGCTGGAAAAGAGCTTTCAGCTCAGGTTTCTTCCGCGGCGCCGACCAATTGATCGCCTGGATCATCTATGCCAACGTGGGCATGTACCTGCTCTCCCTGGTCCTGAGACCCTCGGCGATTCACATTACTCTGAGCCCTTTTGCCATGCTGTCTCCTTCGAGTGAAAGTCTGTTCTTGCTGGGCGCCACAGGCACGTTTCCGGTTTTCCAGTACGGCCGCTGGTGGACCCTTATTTCTGCCGGATACCTCCATGGGAGCCTTCTTCATATTGTCTTCAATATGCTCGCTTTTCGATTTCTGGCATCGATCGTTCAGGAAGAATATGGAAGCTACCGGATGTTTGCCCTCTTCGCCCTGGGGGGTCTTGTCGGTTATGTCGTGTCGCTCTTTGCCGGGGTCAGGCTCACCATCGGGGCTTCGGCCTCGGTGTGCAGTCTCATGGGGGCCGTCCTTTATTACGGAAAAAGCCGGGGAGGGATGCACGGTCAGATCCTCTACAAACAGGTGGGCGGCTGGGCTCTGGGCACGTTCTTATTCGGCCTCCTGGCGCCCGGCATCAACAACTGGGCTCACGGAGGCGGGATTTTGTCGGGCATAGGTCTCGGGGCTCTCCTGGGTTACCGGGAAAAAATCAGGGAGAATTTGTTCCACAAGGCCCTGGGTGTGGGATGCCTGTTGATCACCGCAGCAGTGCTGATTTGGGCCTTGCTCTCGGGATTTATTCTCCGACTGCTTTAGATGGGTTGATGCATATCCCTCCATCGCTCACATCTTCGGCTCGACATTCGCTTAACCCTTTGATCTTCATTCCTGCATGGAGGGTAGACACTTGTTCAAAAAGGAGTTATCATCCTGTTAAAATGTCTTTACCGTTTTGAAACCGAGGCCTCAGCTTTGATAGGGGTTTAGCCATGCATGAATTCGATGAAAAACGTGTTCACCCAAGGATGAAGGCACGGTGGCCCGTGACGATCCTGACAGAGCATGGGCCCGTGCAGGGAGAGACGGTGAACATCGGCGCCACGGGCGCTTTTGTCAAGTGCCGGGGTGAATTCCGAAAAAACCAAGTCTACTGGATGCTCATCGGATTTGACCGGCAGTCACCCATGTTGAACGGCAAGGCGCTTTTTTCACCCTACGCCCTCTCTTCCAACTTGGGGGAAAGGGCGTGGCTTTGTGTGAGGGTATTGGACCGCAGAAGCGCCAAAGAAAGAAAAAGAGGTTGGCCGCCAATCAGCCAACCTCTTTTGCCGTGGTCTTTTTAAGGTGCCGAGACACAGAATCGAACTGTGGACACGGGGATTTTCAGTCCCCTGCTCTACCGACTGAGCTATCTCGGCATGGTGGGGAGGTTACACCCTCCGAGAATGCAATGTCAAGAGCAAATCGGCGGTCGTCAGCCGTGGGGTTTGCTGTCCTCGAGATCAAGTTCCAGGTCAAGATCTTCCAGGTCCAGGGAAAGGTCGCTATCCTGAGCCGGGCTCGCCTTCTTCCCCTTGGCCTTCTTTGCGGCCTGGGCCTTTTGCGCCAGGGGCACTTCCTCGAGACTGATCTCATCCATGTCTAGGAGATTGTCGAGTTCTTCCGCGGACTCTCCGTCAAGCTTAAGTTCCTCTGTGGAGATCCGGCCTGTTTTTCGATCGCTTTCGTTGTCTCCGCTCAGATCGAGGTCATTCAAGTCCAACGAGCCTTGTTCTTTCGCGGCTTCGCCCAGGTCCAGCGTGAGGTCCTCCGCAAGAGAGCCGGCGCTCTCCGAGTCCTCCAATTCCAATTCTCCGGTGTCAAGGCCTGTTTCTTTGCTTTCCAAACCTCCCAACTCAAGATCCGCAATGGCCTCTTCAGTATCGATATCGGAACCGAAAATGTCATCCGAGGATCTTTTACCCGAGTCGGCGCTTAATCCTGAGGTGTCCTCAAATGAGATTTCCTCCGACCCTAGATCGAAGTCGGTTGAATCGGGGATCGCCACTTCACCGGAGTCAAAGTGTGAAGACTCTTCATCAAAACTGATTTCTGCATCACGGGCCAGGTCGATTTCAGAGGAGCCTGCGGTTCTATCGCTACGGGAATCGTTGGCTTCTCCTGTGAGGGCGCCCAGCAGGGACGGAGGCTCAGGTCTGAAAGAAGGCAGATGCAGTTTTTCTTGCTCTGAGGATATGTCCTTCTCACATTTTGGGCAGGTCAGGTTGTAATCAAAACTCACATAACCGCACTTGGGGCATTTCATGCTGGACTCCTAATCGTTGTTTATCTTAAAGGAAAACCACCAAGCTTGAATTCCCATATATATTCTTATTATGCCAAATTGGTGCATAAATAAATATCATAGTTTTTCATATTGGTCAAGCATTCAAATTTCGAAAGCCCAAGGAACCACGAAATGATAAAAGCACGAAAGGCCGCCTCTCACTGAGCCCACGGAGGCCACAGCGGCCGACTCTTCCTTCTTCTCTCCTGCCTTCTGTCTCCTTGTATTCTGTATTCTTTTTTCATTTGTCTCCCCTGTAAGCGCCGTCGTAGTCCAGGGTGCACATGGGGTCCCCGGTCGAAAAAAGGCGGGCGTCGACCACCTGCCCTATAAAAAGCGTATGGTTTCCCGGGCTCATGGATGTCTTCACTTGACAGTCCAAGCAAGCGATGCAGTCTTCCAGCAAAGGGGCTCCCGTAATGCCCTTTGACCAGCGCAAAGAGGCAAACTTAGCGGCAGGATCAGGTTCCTTGAAGCGCTTTAAAAACTCCTTCCGCTCCCTGGAAATGATGTGGAGGGCAAAAGCTCCTCCATTTTCGATCAGGCGGTGGGAATAGCGGTTGGGATGGACGGCAACCATGATCAGAGGAGGCTCATAGGAAACCTGAGACGCCCAGGAGGCGATCATACCATTGATTTCGTCTCCATAAGACGCTGTCAGCACGTATATTCCATGGACCATGCATCTCAGGCTTTTCATCCACTTTTCATCCATGACGGCCAAAGCCCCCTTTTTTACTGCGCTTGCATTCTTTGATGGCCTTCCTTGCCAGTTCGTCGCACCGTTCGTTTTCCTTGTGCCCCCTGTGGCCTTTTACCCATTGCCACTCGATACGGTGAATCCTGCTCAGGGCGAGAAGCTCTTCCCAGAGGTCTCTGTTCAAAACAGGCTTTTTCTCGCTGTTGATCCAGTTCTTGGCAACCCAGCTTTTGATCCACTGGGTCATTCCTTTCACCACATAGTTGGAGTCGGTCACCACTCTGACCGTGCAAGGCCTTTCTAGGAGGCGAAGACCTTCTATGACGGCCCGCAGTTCCATGCGGTTGTTCGTGGTCCCGGGGTCACATCCGGAAATTTCCTTAACCGTTTCCCCATAACGCAGGATTGCGCCATAGCCTCCGGGCCCCGGGTTCCCGCTGCACGCTCCGTCGGAGAAAAGCTCGACCACCTTGGTTTTTCTTTCAATCATGGGGAAGAACTAATGGGTCAATCGGCCCCTCACAAATATCGCGAGCTGGGGCTTTTCCGGGTAATTGGTCTTTAACAGGAGCCTGCCCCGGTATTGATCAGCCACATTCGGAATGCTGGTGAAGTTGATGCGATAGTGCTTGCCCGGCGAAATCTCCTCGATGCTGTATTTCAGCCTGTGGCCCAGGTTAAAATCGAGAGGTTCGATTTTCAGGGGCTTGGCCGGATCTCCTGTGATCTCCACGAACCTGGTGAGTGTTTCCGTGACTTTGCCCTGGATGAAAACAGACCTTGGGGACACAAGGATGGGCGTTTTCACAAAAACTTCGACGCTCAGGATTTCCGACCGGTTGCCCGGTTCGTTCGTATAAACGCGCGCTGCCTTGCGGACCTTTCCCTCGTAGCCTTTGGTATTGAGCCTCAAGGTGATCTTTCCCTCCCCTCCGGGGGGGATGGCCCTGTCAAAATGAGCCACGGCGCAACCTCAACCGGGGTTGACTTTCTTAATCTCCAAAACCTGATCCCCCCGATTTTCCACCTTGAAGGCATGCTCAACCACCGCCCCTTCGTTCACTTCCTTGAAGTCGTGGTGGGATTCCTGAAAGAACATGACAGGGCCGCTCACAGGCTGAGCAAAGGAAAAAGGGTTTGAAAAAAAAGAGTTCAGGAAGCAGAAAAGTAAAAACAGTAAAATTTTCTTCATTGATTCCTCCAAAAAGGCATTCCCTTCGGGAGTGCCCTAGCGACTGGGGGCTTGTCGCGTAGACAGCATTATTGATAAAGTCCAAGAATATCACAGGAATCGGGAAATTGACAAGAGAATTGTGATGACAAGGGAGACCCCCTTCCGCTAGAATACAACGCAAAATTGAGGATAAGGACCCCCATGAAAAAGGATGAATCCGAGCGCTCCATGAGCAGAAAGGCCGGGAAGACCCCCGAAGCCGCGAAGAAAAAAATACCTGCCCCTCCGGCCCGCAAGAGGTCCGGCAGCGTGAAAAACGCGCTCCCTGATCAAAGAGAGGGGGCTTTATTGGAGAGCACCGCCGGAAGCGTCTGTGAACCGGGCCGCCTGTCTGAGCAGCAGTACAGGGCCCTCCTGGATTTTATGCCTTATCCGATTGTCGTGTTCACCCTGGACGGAAAGGTGAACTATCTCAATCCCGCATTTACCGAGACTTTTGGATGGTCTCTCGATGAATTGGAGGGGAAGAACATCCCTTATGTGCCGCCCGGCCTGGAAGAAGAGGTGCAAAAGGACATTCAGGAGCTTTTTGAAAAACGGGTCATTCATCGACGGCAGAGGCGGCGCCTGACCAAAGAGGGAAAGACGATTGACGTGGTCATGAGCGGTGCTGTTTTCTCCGCAGCAGAGGGCCAGGCTGAAGGCGAAGTGGTGCTCCTGAGAGATATCACTCAGGAGAAGAGACTCGAATCGATCAAAGAGACGATTTTCAATATCAACATGGGCCTTCCCTCTCATCCCCGCCTCGAGGATCTGTTGGACTTTGTTAGCAACGAGATCAGGAAACTCCTCAATGTGGAGGGCGCGCTGGTGATCCTGCTGGATCAGGAGAAGCAGGAGTTTTTTTTTATGGGCGCCGCCTACGATGACCGGAATACGCAGAGGCTGGCCAAAGAGGTGCGCTTCCCTGCAAACAAAGGGGTTGCAGGAAAGGTGATTCAAACAGGAGAACCTGTCATTGTGAACGACACCTCCGCGAATTCCGACTTTTACGGCTTTGTGGATCAAAAGATGCACTTCCAATCCCGGAACATGCTGGATGTGCCTCTCAGAAGCGGTGAGCGGATTATCGGCGTTCTTTGCGCCATCAATAAAAGAGAGGGGCTGTTCGACGAGAGCGATGTGGAGCTTCTGAACCTGATCGCAGGGACCGTGGCCCTTTCCATTGAAAACGCGAGATACGCCAAGGAAATCACGGAAGCCTACAGGGAAGTAGCCAGCCTCAACCGCGCCAAGGACCGGATGATCAATCGCCTCTCCCATGAGTTGAAGACGCCCGTCTCCGTGCTTCTGGCGAGCCTCAAAATCCTTGCGAGAAGACTCCAAGAACAACCCGAGGAAACATGGAAGCCCACGTTTGAGAGGGCATGGAGGAATCTCGACCGTATCCTGGGGATTCAGTACCAGGTGGAAGACATCATGGAGGGAAGGCACTATCAGACCTACGAGATGCTCCATATCCTCCTTGACCAGTGCGTTGACGAGCTGGAATCCATGGTGGCCGAAGAAACGGGTGAGGGTCCGCTGATCGAGCGGATCAGAACAAAGATCAATGCCCTTTACTCCCCTAAGGAGCTTAAAATATCCGAATTTTCTCTGGATCGATTCGTTGAGTGGAGGATTCGGGAACTGAAACCCAAGTTTGCCCACCGCGAGGTTGAAATCATCACGCGCCTTCAACCCGTACCCAATATCTGCGTGCCTGAAGACGTGCTGGCGAAAGTGGTGGATGGGTTAATTCGGAATGCAGTCGAAGCAACCCCCGATGAGGGAAGGATCGAGATCATGGTGCACAGAAAAGGAGAGGGAGCGGAGTTGGTCATCGACGATTTGGGGATCGGAATCACCGATGAAAACCAGCGCCGCATCTTCGAAGGTTACTTCATGACCCAGGATGTCATGGCCTATTCCTCAAAACGGCCCTTTGACTTCAATGCCGGGGGCAAAGGCGCTGATCTTCTCAGAATGAAGATTTTTTCAGAGCGATTCAACTTCAAAATCGAGATGAGCTCATCTAGGTGCCGTTATATTCCTATGGACAAAGATCAATGCCCGGGAAGAATCAGCAAGTGTAAGTTTTGCAAGGTCCGGGCGGACTGCCTTGAGTCCGGACGCACGGTCTTTAAGATCTACTTTCCACCTGCCCCTGAAAAAAGCTGCGCCATGCCTGAGAAGGCGAAATGATTTCACCGCAGAGAACGCAGAGGCCGCAAAGAAAAGAGGAAGAATCAATCACGAAGACGCGAAGAAAATGAAGGTACGAAAGAAGAAAATGGTGCTTTCGTGGTAAAGTTTTTCCATGATTCCACGATTCCCTCCTTGTTCCATCATCCCTGCGCTGCAAGAAGTGCTCTATACTGGTCGTTCGTTTTAAGGAGCGAGCCGTGGTCACCCACGGCTACAAGCCGGTTCTCATCCAGAAGAATAACGAGATCCGATCGGGAGAGCGTGGGGAGATGATGAGAGACGATGATCAGGGCTTTTCCCCTTGCCGCATTGGGTATGGACCGGAGCACGGAGGCTTCCGTTTTTCCGTCCAAGGCGGATGTGGGCTCGTCCAGGACAAGAATATCCGGGTTCTTCACGAGGGCTCTTGCAATGGCCAGCCTCTGCTTTTGCCCTTCAGACAAGCCTAGGCCTTTTTCTCCGATCTGGGTGTCGAAGCCCGAGGGGAGAGTCCTGATGAAGGCGTCGATTCCGGCCGTTTCGGCAGCCTGATTGATTTCTTCTTCGTTCGCATCGGGGTTTCCGAAACGCAGGTTGTCCATGATCGTGCCGGAGAGGAGCATGGCGCTCTGGCTCACATATCCGATCCTTTCCCGTAGCGACCTCACCTCGAGGGTCGATGCGGCCGTACCGTCGAAGAAGATCTCTCCGGCCGTGGGTTTGTACAAACGAAGAATCAGACTGAGCAGGGTGGTTTTGCCCACCCCGCTTGGCCCGATGAGAGCCGCTTGCTGACCGGGCCTCACCCGGAAAGACACATGGTCCAGCACCGGTTCCCTGCCTGGGTAAGAAAAGGAAACATCCCTGAATTCGATCTCCCCGTTCAGTCGCTCCACTTTCTTTCCCGTCCCCAAGTTCTCTTCAGGTACGATGTTGAAAAGGGCTGAGATTCGTTCAAGCGATGCGAGCGCTTTTTGAAGCTCGAGATTGGCGCCGGCAAGGAATTGGGCAGGCCCGAAGACATAGCCGAGATAGGCCTGGAAAGCCAGGAGCGAGCCCAGGGTCCATTCTTCCTTAATCACCCAGTAGGCGCCGAGGGCAAGGGTGGCGCCGCGACCCAAGGCCGGCAGCGAACTGACAACCATGTCGGCCAAAGTGCTGACGGCGGTCCGCTCCAGGGACAGACTGATGGCCGATCTGAGACCGGAGATGAGACGCCTCAAGGTTCTTGCCTCTGAGGCAAAGCTCTTGATTAGGGAAACCGATGAAAGGGATTCCTGGAGGCGGCCGGTCACGAGAGCCTCCTGCTCCATGCTCTGATGGCTCAGGGCATGAACTCTCCGGCTAAAATAACGTAGGCCGAAAATAAGACCGGGTAGAATGAGAACAACGATAAGGGCGATTCTCCATTCCAGGTAAAAAAGAAGAATCAGGCCGCCCGAAAACCGCACCATGTTGCCGACGATATAAACGATGCTGCTGGAGAAGAACCAGCGCAGGCCTTCCAGATCGCCCGACAAGCGAGACATGAGATATCCGGTCCGGGCTTGATCAAAAAAAGCTTTGGGCAAAGAGAGCACGCGGTCGATGAGGTCGGTCTGAACGTCGAGCGTGATTTTCTGCTCGAAGCGGGCGAAGAAAAAATCCTCCAGCACGCGCATCAGCTTTTCAGCCAGCAAGATGAGGACCAGCAAGACCACCGCCCCTGCAAGAAGGGCAACCTGGCGTTCGAGGATCACCTCGTCTACGATATAGCGTGTAATCAGGGGCTGGGGGAAAGCGAGCAGGGATGTGACAAGGATAAAAAAGAGCCCCAGGATGCTCTTACGCCAGTGCCTGGCCAGGTAAGGTCTGAGATTCCCCAGGCCGGCCGATACCCCCGTATATCCCTTGGGGCCCGCCATGGGGTCCTGGGGCAAGCTCCGCGAAAGCCCCTGCTTCAGGCAGGTGAACCAGTTGTCGTCGCTCTTTGTCATGTTCCCTCTATGCTACATCAGCAAGGGCGGAGGATTCAAGCCGGTAATGACAATCACGGAATGGAGAATGAGCCACAAGCCCGCACAGACAAAGACAAGCGGAAAGACCAAAACAAGAAAGAGAAATCACGAAAGCACGAAAGAAGAAAAAGGGGGGATTGCAGAACAGGGCCGTCGAAGGGTACAATATGGCCATGACGGAACCTGCTTCTTCATCTCCTGTCTCCCTCCCCTCCGTTCATCTTTTCGCAGACCTTTGCGAAGAGCTGCTGCGCCAGGGCAAGAGCGTGCGTTTTCGCGCGCCGGGCCGGAGCATGTATCCCACCATCCGGGAGAACGACGTCATCACTGTTGAGCCTGTAGGGCCTTCATGTGTGAGGGTCGGCGACATTGTGCTCTACCGTCTGCAAAGGGGCGTTGTGGCCCACCGGGTGGTCCGCATGATTCAGCATGATTGGCCGCTCCCCGCGCACATTTCCTTTGTTCTAAAGGGCGACACATGGCGCATCGAGGATGAGCCGGTGCAGGAACATCAAATTCTGGGCAAGGTCGTCACCGTGGAAAGGAATG
>Ga0209498_1001425_pt1 | contig 14680 bp, 10 predicted proteins | sample WalLakDeSediment_FD_184131 | JGI IMG/M metagenome (GOLD analysis project Ga0209498, IMG submission 184131) | Lake sediment microbial communities from Walker lake, Nevada to study Microbial Dark Matter (Phase II) - Walker Lake 11/02/13 Deep... | ecosystem: Environmental > Aquatic > Freshwater >... | reverse complement strand
CGGTTGCATCAATTGCCGTATCATCGCCCGCATTCCGGTGTTGTCGTCTACAATCAATAGCTTCATATCCATACCGTTACCTCTGATTACAAGAGCAACTACGGCAATATCCATCAAAAAAAAAATAGGTGGTACCACCCATTTTTATAGGTGGTAGCACCTATATTTCACACAAGAGGAGAGTTTTCTGTGTAAAGTGAAGTACTTGGGACCCGCTCAGCGGCAATCCGGAATGAGGGACGTGAAGGTGGCTGGGCTAGGCCGGATGTCTCAAGCGAGCAATTGTTCCTCAAGACTGTGCAAAGGAGGCTCGAAAGCTTCGTCGAATAATTCAAAATACAGTCTGTCTCCTACCTTTTCGATCACACCCGAAGCTTGGATTGTATCCTGATATGTCTCATAACATGCCAGGGCAGTGATCATTGCATGTACGTCTTCGTCTGTCAGTGCAATGATACAATCTATTTCCTCAGGAGTCGAGTGGCGCAATCGGATTCTGCCGTGTTCAAATGTCGGCTCCCCGCTGTCCGGAAGTGTCAGCAAAGCAAGGCGCCTTGGGGCTGCATTCATTGCATCCCGTAATTCGAGATACACGCGCTTCACCACAGCATGTGTAACGAGATGATCGTGAAACCCACTAATACCGTGTACCGCATACGTGACGAGTATGTCCGGTTGAAGCGAATGAATGTGTTTTTCAACAACAGCTTCAAGCACCCGTGGGTCCATATCCTTGAGGCCACTATCGGGATAATCCAACACCGTCATGCTGCTCAATCGAAGTACATCCTGCACGGCAAGCATTTCCCTGTAGCGAAGCTCCCCCATCTCCTCGACACTCAGGCCAAGTCTGTATCGTTGCCTCGTAGCACCTCCTTTCGTCAGCGTCAGCAAATGTACTTCATGACCAGCACGCAATTGTGCATGCATGATGGCTGCGGGACCGAATGATTCGTCGTCGGGATGCGGAAAAATGTAGAGGAATTTCATGATATGATCCGATTCACGTTGTAGTATGCGGCAATATTCCAAAGCAGCTATGCATTCAAAATATACGATCCTGCCGGTGAACGACAACAAGCAAATAGTGACGACACCTCAACGCTGTTGAGGAATCTTCGGTACGAAATATTTTCGAGGCAACAGGTCATATCTTTCGAGTTCAGCCTCGTGCTTGAACGAGCGCAATGTTTGGCCAATGCCGCTGAGCGAGCCCTTGAAACGATTCGAAATGCTTATCCGCGAACATTCCTTTACGTGCTGTCATTTTTAATTAGAGAATACGGTATGTAAGTCCTCCATTCTTCAGATAAGGTCCGCTACGTGCGGCAGTACTCATGTGGAACACCCCATCTGCTATCCATTCATCAATGGGGCAAGCGGTGCAACGGGGTTTCCTACATCCACGCATGGATGTGACATGAAAGATCGATAGACGCGCTGGACGTTTACTGAATCATCGGACGCGAAGTCCGTGTGCTTTGCAGACCAATCATTCAACTGAAACAAGTGACACGTAGAGTACAACCGTAGCAGTTCGCTTGACTTATATTCAGATTTAGCGCGAATTTATTATGGAATCACGTTGCGAGTTGTTTCGAGCCGAGGCGAATTGTTCGAAAAGTGCTCATGACTGAATGCTCATCGCACGCTGACCAGAAAAAAAGCGCCCACCCGGACCGATCATAAGGAATTCGACATGCTCGTAATCTTCCGTTTGCATACACAGGGTGAAAAACTGCTCGCATCGAGGCCAGCCAATGCTAGGTTCTTCGGGATGGCACTCGCGAGCGTATTCGTTCTTACCATTTTATGCAGTAGCCCGCACGTGAATGCGCAAACGCGAGAGGATTGCTTCATGTCCTTCAACGTTACGACAAATGCGTATGAAGACATTCACGATGCAAACGGAAACGAGTACGGTGTGATGAAGAATTATTGGCTACCAGCAATCGAGATCGTTGCTTTGAATTTGAGCGTAGGTGCGTTCAATACCTACATTACGAAGAAGGATTTCGCGAAAATCACCTGGCGGAGCATAGGAGACAACTTCAGAACCGGATTCACATGGGATGAGGATGGTTATCTGATGAATCAATTCCTGCATCCATATCACGGTGCCGCCTATTTCAGTGCTGCCCGGTCCAATGGACACGGATTTTGGACTTCCATTCCGTACGCCATCTTCGGAAGTCTCATGTGGGAGTATGTCATGGAGAATGAACCGCCCTCGTACAATGACATCATGAACACGCCGATCACAGGTACTATTCTCGGTGAAATATCCTGGCGCGTATCCGATTTGATCATTGATGAGAGTACAAGTGGTTTCGAACGTGTTTTACGTGAGTTCTCCTCAACGCTCATCAATCCGATGCGGGGATTCAACCGATTGGTCAAGGGAGAGATGTGGAGGGAACGCGCGGATGTCGTGAAGGAAAATGTGGATATTGATCTTTCGCTCGGAGTTCTCAATGTGTTTTTCAACGATAGACTTGACGAAAACAGCGCATTTCTCATGATGCGAGCAAATCTCAACTACGGAGATCAATTCGACGTCGACGCCAATAAAAAACCTTTTGATTACTTCTCCTTACAGGCGGAGGTCAATGCCGGTCCCGGGGATAATATCGCCGGCATATTCGCGAGTGGCGTGCTATGGGATGATCCGATCAGGTTGCTCGGCTCTTCGAAGAGTATGATAGGTATATACAAGGATATTGATATCTTGATCAACCGAGTCTACAAATTATCCGCAAGTACCGCTACTGCGCAAATCGTGAGCGGAACCGAACTTTCCTCCAAGGTCAACGTTGAATCCGTACTTGGCATCTCAGCAATTCTAATGGGTGCGACGAATTCCGAGCACGCGTCGGAATACGATCGGGATCATAACGTCGGTCCGGGCGCAAGTGCGAAAGCAGCTATACGATTCAGCATACGACAAGCAGTGGATGTATACGCACACTACAAACGATATTGGATACACACGTTGAGCGGCGCCAAGAGTGAACAGTTTGTCGGCCTCTTGAATGCCGGAGTTAATCTGCATTATTCGACCTCATTGAAATTCGCATTCGAAGCCCTGCTATATGAACGGTACGGAAGATATGTGCGATTACCGAACACAAAATCACACAACACCGGTGTTCGCTTTTTCATTACTCATCGATTGTGATCCAGCATGCCACCCCCACTTCCGCGCCATCCATATCCCGAACCGAGACGAGGAACACAACACACAGGAAGCGATTCCTCTCTCTCGATTTGGATTCACTCAATCCCACTCGTCTTTCACCTCCCCGTTGTTCCTGAATAAGCCGCACGCTGCCTAAGGTCATGTTTGTACTTCCACATTCGTTAAAAAAGCAACCGCAACGATGCAGTGGTGATTCAAGGATTCAAGCCGCTCGGAATCCGTGTGCCGAGCCTATTTTTCTTTGCCTCCGAACTCATTACTTTACATAATTCATCGTCACTGAATCTTCCCACCTCTACGGCGAGATTACGCGATGGCAGATATCGAGGCATTAAGAAGCTGCAATAGGCCGGGTAGCTGGCAGATCGTTTGTGTAGCTATGATCGATACGGACATACTATTTTCACTTCAGCAGAATTCACGCGTCAACTATCAGTAGGTCAAAGCGACAGTGCGACAAATCAACATCTGTTTCAGGCTGTTCATCTTGCATCTCATTTCTATCGCAGTCGCGTCTGCACAATTTTCGCAACCGCCGGTTCAAGCGCCTGTCATCCCGCTCCCCGGTCGTATGATTATCCAACCAGGAGCATTCGCCATAGACGAACAAACAGTGATAGTCGTCGATACCGGGGCAAGTGCGCTGCTGCCCGTAGCGAAACGTCTTGCCGAAATGATACGACGCGTCTCGTCCTTCGAGCCACAGGTAGATATCATGCCCTCAGTCGAAGCTCCACCACGGAGCATACGTCTAGGGTTGACGGGAAGCGATGTAGAGCGCACGCCGGAGATGTACATGCTGCGAGTATTCCCGGGTGGCATGCGTATCGACGCCGGAGGTACAGAGGGAGCGCTGCATGCATTGCAAACACTGCGACAGTTGCTGCCTCCGCGCTTCGAATCCGACGCCGGTCGCGACACGACTACATCATGGTTGGTACCGAATTGCGTCATCCAGGACAGACCTCGTTTCGGTTGGCGGGCTCTGCTCCTCGATTGCAGCGTGGATTTCCTGGGCGTGAACAACGTCAAGCGTATGATCGACGTAATGGCCATGCTGAAATTCAACCGTCTCCACTGGCGTTTGACTGGCAATCAAAGCTGGCGCATTGAAATCCGACGATATCCCGGACTGACACCCAGTAGTCGTGGGAGAAACAGCGGTGCACTACATGAACCCGATAGATACTACTCGCAGGAGGAGATTCGCAGTGTAGTCAATTACGCTGACAGTCTCGGTATTGTTGTAATACCCGAAATCAGAATGCCCGGTCATGCTCTCGCCGCACTGGCTTCATATCCACAGTACTCGTGTACGGGTGGACCCTTCCGGATTACGAGCGATAGCTATACGCATAAAGAGATATTTTGCGCCGGCAAGAACGAAACATTCGATTTCCTGATCGACATCCTTGACGAAGTGATCGAGCTTTTCCCCTCACCATGGATACACATCGGAGGTGACGAGCTGCCCACGTACCGATGGTCACGCTGCGAGGACTGCCGAATGCGAATTCGCGACGAAGGTCTGCATGCTGCCGATGCACTGCAATCGTATTTCATCGGACGCATAGAGCGTCATCTCAGCGAACTGGGTCGCAGAACAATCATTACTTGGCGTAGCGAAATGTACCCGGAATCACGGAACTCGGTCAAGCAGTTCTGGCACACAGGGCAAGAGTTAGCGACTGCCCTGCGTACAGGACATGATGCTATCATTTCACCGAAAGACGTTGCAGTGTTCGACTACGGAAACGTCGTTATGGATCTTCGCAGTGTGCACAATTTCCAACCGTTGCCTGAAGAAACACTTCCATCCGACGCGCACAGAATTCTCGGCGGGGTATGCATGTACGCAACAGGACATGAAACGCAAGGGCGGCCGGATCCACTGCTTTTCCCGCGCATGTTCGCGATGACCGAAGCGCTGTGGTCGCGTATGGAATTACTTGACTACAATCAATTTCACAGTCGTGTACGTCAATGGTACGAGCGCCTCGATACTCTCGGAATACAGTACGGGTACGAAAGTGTTCCCGTGCGCTTCGATGTTCGTCCTGGTGAGGAAAAGCACACTCTGAACGTCTCATTGTACGCAGGCCAATCCGGGATGCGTCTGTATCATAGCTCAATCGAGCACGCTGAGTATCTCGTGCCCTACGAGGAAGCATTGCAATTACAGAACGAGGGAATGCTATCAGCAGTGGCAATTGGACCAGGACAACGCATCAGCGACACCATACGGCTCGTCTACCATGCGCATTCAGCTCTTGCGGTCGGGGTTGAACTACATCAAACACCTTTGTCGGATCATGGCGTAGCAGCAGCCGCCACCCTCGTCGATGGCGTCCGGGGATCAACATCTCATCTCGATGGTCGTTGGATAGGATTCGAAGGGCACGAGATAGAGGCGATTCTCGATCTCGGATATACTACGCCGATACATGAGCTACGTGTCGGCTCGCTCTCCATCAGCGAAGCGAGGATTTTTCCGCCCCTTTCTGTTACATTCTCCATTTCGCAAGATGGCGTAGTATTCGAGGAGTTGCATGCGACAGTTGCGAACACTACTAGCGAGGATGCAGTCGGGCGCATTGTTGAATTCCAAAGCAACGTGGATGGGAGATCCGGCAGATTCGTGAAAATGGCTGCTGTATGCGCAACTGTGTGTCCGGACGAGCATCCTTCTGCCGGTATGCCTGTACGCGTGTTCCTCGATGAGATCATTGTGGAGTAGAATACGTATGAACTGATTCTCTCCCACAGGAACGGAAATAAGGAAGTCACATGCTTGCGGCTTATCGGTATTATCTATACAACACGCCTCTGTCGCTTCCTCGTTTTTCGAGTTTAATGTCTTGGAGCTGCGGTGCTTTCAGTCGCAGCACAAAATAGAAATCCCGATATGGGCCTGCAGGTCTCCAACTGAAATTCATTTCCCAGCAGTGCAAGTCTCTGCGAATATTGATCTGCGGCGCTCCTATTTCCTTGCGGACAATATCGTAGTACCCGTTCATGGAGATGTGCCAACTCGGCGTAAGGCTGAATGTAAGTCCTGCTCGCAGTCCACTGCGTCGAGACACATTATCCGGATCGAACTGGTCGATGTTGTAATCATATCCGAACGTCAAATTCCACGGAATGGAAAAGTCGTACAGATCAGGCGAGGAGCGAACATCCTCCAGCGTATCCGCAGATGTCTGAGCAGGCACATCGCTCCGGAACATTTCGCTGGACAGTCTCGTCGAAAGATTCACCGAGAAATTCGTCATGCGAGCAAGCCCTTCCCCTTCAAGCACCATGAAACGATCGACTTTGCGTCCCGGAATACTGCGTTCACTTCCATCCGGTTGCACCTCCATCCGTCGATGCTCGAACATATACGGTGAGAGGGTGGCTCCGCCGTAGATGTCCAGCAAATTCTGTATACTCGTGCGAAACGACAGACGAACATCGTCGAGGTTCAGACTGTCTGCAACCCAGTTGTACCGCGTATCGGCACCGAGAGTGAACAACTGCAGCTTGCGTGGAGTATGCGTAGTATCGTCTGTGCTCGGCGTCAGCTTCATTTCGAAAATATTGTTCAGACTCAGGCCTATCGACTGCGATTCTCCGGAGGGGACACCACCGAACACCTCACCGGGTCGATAGTCGTAGCCCGTGTAAGGGTCGTAGCGCACGGTGCGTCCTGTACTGTCGGTGTAGTTCTGATAATATCCCCACCAGTCACTGGAAAAGTCGGGATTCCACTGATAACTGATCGAAGGTTGCAAGGTATGACGAAAGCCGAGTATTCCGAACATATTGGGTTCGAACATGCCGTAGAGTTTGGTACTCGCTGTCAGACTGGCGGAAAACGTCCGAATGGCGAAAAATCCGCTTTCGTCTCTCGCACGCACCCGGGTGTCGCCTTCGACGAAGTAGCGTTCCGTTCTGTGATCGTACCAACGCTCCTGGTATCTGAAATTCGGAGAAAGCGTAATGTACCCCAACTTCGGGGAAGCAATCAACGAAATCGAATGATCGACACCTTTTCTATCGAAACTTCCCCGTAAGGTATCTTCATCGACAGTGTACTCTTTAACTTCGATACGATTGAGGGCGCGTGCGTTGTAGTTGAATCCGATCATTTCGTACCATTCCCGACCCATCCCGCCCTTGCGGCGGAAGGGATATATCTGCGATTGGTTGAATGTGATATCCGGAAGGGTCGTGACCGATGTACCGGTCACCGTATTCTGATCCCGTTGAATTCCTACCGACAGACTGCGATTTGTCCCCTCCCATGAAGTGTTGTAGGTCGCGGAGGACAATACGCTCTGAGAAAGTAATTCCTCGAGATTATTAGAGTAATTATCGTAATACGTGTCTGTGATGAAGGTGAAATTCACCGCCAATCGCGACCAAGGGTCGATGTCCTGATTGTGATGTATCTGCAAGCTCCAATCCGTTTTTGGCAAATCATCGGGTGCGTACACATTCCCGATATTGAAGCGCTGTTTCCCATAGCTTGCAGTGATGCCGCCAGAGAAGTTGTATCGCAGAGCATATCGAGCATCGGCGCGTAACAGATATCCTCCTTTGGAGTACCAATCCCCAGTCAACGCTAAATCCCAGTAGTCGCTCAACGCTAGGTAGTATCCGCCCTTCATGAGATATCGTCCGCGGTAGGGATTATCGCCGAATGCCGGGACCATTATCCCCGAACTACGTCCTCTGGAATTCGGAATCACAGCAAAGGGCAACCATAACAGCGGTATATCCTCGACATAGAATGTGATTGGTCGGGCCACGACGACTTCATTCGGGATAATCTTCATTTGGCTGGACCCGAAGTAGTAGTGCTTATGATCCGGATTATCGCAGGTTGTGTAGCGGCCGTCACCGACGAAATACTCGTTGTCCGACATACGCTTGATACGTTCTCCGAGATAAAAACCATCATCGATAGCTGTTACACCCTTCGTGATCACACCGCGCTTGGTTTTGAAATTGTAACTCATCTCCTCACCTTGGTACTGCTCTACACCCTCTCTGAACACCGGTGTACCTTCAAGACCCGTTCCACTTGTATCCGGCACACCGGTCGCAACTATTGTGGATTTGTCCCAGTCTATTCTGATGCGTGCGGATGTGATTCGCGTGCTCCCGTATTCTATATCCGCATCCGCATACATATCCATGAGTTTCTCGCTCAATGCATAGACCACCGAATCGCGGGCCTTGTACGTGATGATGGTATCGACTGCGTCTTTACGTGGAAACACATACACCGAATCCTGCTCGAAGCGAAGTGAGTCGATGGTTGATGCAACCAGCGATGTATCCTGAACTGCCGAAGTATCCATGACCGCAAGCGTGTCGCTGATGCTGAGAGTATCGGCCGTTTTTTCCTGCGACAACGCATGCACGGGGTGGAAGCAGCACAGTGCCCAAGACAGCAGCAATATGGCGGTGTGTGTGTTGGTCATGACGGCGTGCACAGCACGCATCCCGATATATCGTTTAAAAATACGAAATAGCGAGTAGCATAGAAATGCACGGTCGTAGCAACAACGTGGCAGGTCATCGTGGCGAGGTGAAACGCATGATTGATTCTGCATCGAGTTCATTCGCCGCGGCATCGTCATACGCAGTTTCGGTGCTCAAGCATGCCTGGGCACGGGCGAGGTCTGCACGCGTTTCGATTTTGTATATTGTACAGTGTAGCATTTATAGGAATCGGGCGAACATGCATCCGCTGTATACAATTTCCCCCCTGTATGGACCGGCAGATTACGAACGCCGCGGAGCGGCACCGCAGAAAATCCATGATCATCGTGATGCATTCGAACGCGACAGAGCAAGGATAGTACACAGTTTCTCTTTTCGCCGGCTGCAATCGAAAACACAGATTTTCTCTCTGAGCGAATCCGCATTTCTTCGGACTCGACTTACGCATTCGCTTGAGGTGGCGAATATCGGTCGAGCGTTGACGGCAGTAATCAACCGGCGAATCTGGCCGGAGTATCCTAACGGAGCACCAACCGAGGGTTATGCCCGCATCGGAGGAGTGGTCGACACAAGCGTCATTGAAGCCGCATGCTTGGCGCATGATCTCGGCCATCCGCCATTCGGTCACAGAGGAGAGGAAGCACTGAATTACTGTGTCTGGACTCGATGGCCGGAAAACGGTTTCGAAGGGAACGGTCAGACATTACGATTACTGAGCCATGACGATTTGGAAGTACATGGTGAACGCAACGGCTTGAACCTCACGCGTGCCACGCTGTTGGCGATAGTCAAATATCCCCGAATTCATGCCGACCTGGTGAATGCTCCACTCTACCCATCAAATGCATCCTGTCCACCGTTCAAACCCTGGGCACCACCCAAATGCATTCACAACGAAGAGGCCCCGTTGCTGGACTGGTTGCTTGAAGCGTTCGATGACACAGATAAACAGTTACTGATGAGTATCGAGCACCGTGATGGAAAGCATTCCCGCACATTGCACAAAACCCTTGAAGCCGGAATAGTTGAACTCGCCGATGACATCGCGTACGGCACCCATGATGTGGAAGACGCCTTTTTTTCGCGTATGATCGAAGCGGAACAAATAATTTCGTACATGCAACGTGATGAATTCGACGATGCAACTGTATTCGACTACTATGCGGATATCATCAATCGCATGGGACATGGCATAGCGGGGCATCGTCGCCACGAGGTGTATGAAAAGAAACGCGCAGGTTCGGAACTGATTAGTCGCTTGATATCAGCCGTACGACTAGTTGAGAACGAGCGTTTTTCGCACCCCAGATTGCGTTGGAATGTCACACTAGCACCCGACGACGTACGAGCATTGCATGCGTTGAAACGCTCTGTGTTCGATATCGTCATCAACGGCCCCGCAGTACAAAGTTTAGAGTATCGGGGTGGCCTCATCATCCGGGACTTGTTCGATGCACTGTACGGTTCACCCGAGGTGCTCAGTGGAAAGCACGGGCATCTGTTGCGCGAAGCGGAGGATGAGCACACACGAATACGAGTGCTGGCGGATTACATTTCCGGCATGACGGATACATACGCCGAACGCATGTATAATCGCTTGTTCCAACCAGGGAACGGTTCCGTGTTCGATCGATTGTGATGCTTATTGGATATCTCGAAACGGTTTTCTATTACCCTCTGTCGCCCACGCATCACATCGCCGCAGCGAGCGGTTGTCGTGATACGCGGACTCATGGAAGCGAACGCATCGGTTACCGGAGAACAGGGACGAAGATTACGCTCGCGATTCTCGTTGGAAAAACAGATTATTCCAACGTCTGCTTACAGAAAGACCCCCACGGTTTTCTGTCAGTGTTCTTCGCTTTTCAGCGTCCGGAAAAACTCCGTGAGCAAGCGAACTCCAACACCGGTTCCACCTTTCGTCAAGTAGTATTCAGCTTTTTCCAGGAAAGCGGTACCCGCGATATCAAGATGCACCCATGGAACATCGCCCACGAAATGTTTGAGGAAAGCGGCGGCCGTGCTGGTACCACCCCAACGCCCGGCCGTATTTTTCAAATCCGCAACATCACTTTCCAGCATTTTCGAATACTCCTCGAACAGCGGCAATTCCCAGACGCGTTCAAACGTCCGTTCGCCTGCGGCACGCAACGTCTGCATCAGCTTCATGTCATTTCCCAACATGCCAGTGGCATGCGATGCAAGGGCAACGACACAGGCACCGCTGAGCGTTGCGATATCGATTATGCCTGCGGGTTTATATCGGTGCGCATAAGCGATAGCATCGGCGAGTATGAGTCTCCCCTCGGCATCGGTGTTGCGTACTTCCACCGATGTACCATCAAGCATAGTAAGAATATCCCCCGGACATAGTGCTGTACCGCTAGGCATGTTATCCGTGACGGGAATAATCGCGATAATGCGATGCGGCAATTTCATTTTCGCTACGGTTTGCATGCATCCAAGCACTGCTGCCGCGCCACTCATATCCGATTTCATGTCTTCCATAGCCGAAGAGGGCTTGAGAGACAATCCTCCGGAGTCGAAAGTAATTCCCTTGCCGACAAGCACCCACGGTTTGAGTCTTCTTTTCTTGTCGTTGTACTCCATCACGATCACGTAGGGTTGCTGCGTGCTTCCCCTATTTACGGCAATCAAACCGCCCATGCGATTCGCTTCGATTTGCTTTCGATCGAGTATGATCGTATTGATGCGGAACTTCTTTCCGAGACGCACTGCTTCGTTCACAAGCGTCTCGGGATTCAATATATTCCCCGGTGCGTTGACAAGGTCGCGTGCGTGCAGGACTGCTTCAGTTACCATCAGTGCATGCTGAATTCCGCTTTTCAGGCGACCCTGAAGCCCCTCTTCGGCAGTTACAATCTTCAGTTCTGACAGAGCAATTTGCTCTTGCTGCTTCAACTTCGAACGGAAGGCGTTGTATTTATAATCCGCTAATACGACACCCTCGACTAGAGCATTCGCTACATTCTCCAACGAGAGGCCGGGAATTTTTTTCACCGTCTGTTCGAAGGGGCACCAGACGGCCAGAGTGGCAGCCGATGCAACTGCGAGCGAGGCTTGCGCGGCAGCGCGACGCAATCGCTCTGCTGACAACGCCTGCTCGTCACCCACTCCAACCAGAACGAAGCGTCCGGCTGGCGTCGCTATTTCCGTGGTTTCATACAGTTTTCCAGTGAAACGACCCTTCGCACGTAGTGGTTTCACTATAGATTCCAATTCAGGACAAATGCGGGCGACAGCTTCGGTGGACTTGGATGCATCTTCAGGCAGAAGCAACACGCGAACATCGGCCTTCACTCGTTCGGATGTACCGTAATGCGCAGTGCATTTCATCATGAACATTCTCTCTTCTTGAACAGGATTCACCGACAGTGTGCGGACCGTGATTTCGCACGAACATGCTGTCCGAACTCAGCGCTCATTCTAACGCTAAATTATCAAAGAAACAACCTGTTGCAGGGATTGATGCCGGGTGCCTTGATGCCGGTGTGTTTATTCCGCGAGTGAAAGAATTGAATCCGAACAGTGTACGGGAAGTAAAGGAGTAGCAGATACGTATATAAGAAAACGACATTCATCCAGGGTTAGATGGTCGAATATCAATTTCGCTTGATAGCGCTCTACGTGGAGCGGTGATAGCACCGAGAATGACGTCGGCGACATCGGAAGATGTGAGTATGCTCTCGCGCTTTGGAGACATCGGAGTTCCGTCAAAAAACCTGGTATCGGTGGAACCCGGGAACACGCTAATGACACGAACATTGAACTGCCGCACTTCAAGCATCAGTGATTGCGCTAAACCGCGCACGGCGAACTTGCTTGCGGCATAGGCCGCACCTGTCGGGAAGCCCTGTTTTCCGGAAAGCGAAGAGACAATAACTACATCACCAAAACGTCGTTCCACCATGGTCGGAACAGTATGCTTGAGTGCAAGGAAAACTCCGCGAACATTCGTGTTCATAACATCGTCGAAATCCGCCGTCTTCATTTCCGTCAATGGAGAAAAGATACCGAAACCAGCATTTGCAACAACTATGTCCATGGATCCCATTGCCACGGTTGCAGTTTCGATGAATCGGGCAAGCTCAGCTTCCTTCGAAACGTCTGCCGTTCCAGTATGCAACGTGGAAACATGTTCGCCGGCATCGCGTTGCAATTCTTCGAGGCGATGGAGTGAACGCGCGCATGCGGCGACACGAACGCCCCGCTTCAACAGCTCCAGCGTCACGGCGCGGCCTATACCACTGCTCGCCCCCGTCACAAGAGCAGTTCTCCCCTGAAGCGAGGTCACAATGCTCCTCCGGTCGGTTGAAGCATGATTTGCTCGTACAACACTCCCTCAGGAGCTGAACAGGCATGGAGAATTGCCGAAGCTACATCCGACGAGGACATCATTTTCGAGCCGTGTTTCTCGCGAACGCGCTCCGGCCATATCGGCGTATTCGTCGCACCGGGAAAGACATTAATTACCCGGACGCCGGATTTCCGCACTTCGAGGCGCAGGCAGTCCGCGAGCAGCTTCAACCCGGCCTTTGTGGCACTGTACACGGAACTATCGGTGAACAACTCCATGGCGGCAATGGAGGATATCATGACAATACTTCCCTTCCCGCGCTCAAGCATAGAGGGTAGAACTGCTTTCGTACACAGGAACGGTCCTCTGAGATTGGTTGCGACAAGTCGATCGAAATCCTCTATGTCCGAATCGAGAAATGACCGAAACACCGTCGCTCCAGCACTGTTGACCAATACGTCCACCTCTCCAACACGATTGCGTATGCTTTGATGCGCTGCTGCGACTTCCTCGGCCATTGTCACGTCGCATGGTAACACGAGTGCGACATCGCTCCCGAGTTCCTGCGCGACCGAATCAAGTCTTCTGCCATCTCGTGAGCTAAGCACGACGCGCGCGCCGGCAGCTACGAACCCCTCCGCGACGGCTTTGCCGATTCCCGTACCAGCACCTGTGATCCACGCAATATTTCCTGTAAAATCCATGCGCTAAAATCCTGTATTGATAAGTCGTAGAAATTCTTCACGTGTTTTCTGATTGTTTCGGAACGCACCGAGCATCTCACTCGTCGTCGCAACCGAATTCTGTTTTTGCACGCCACGCATCATCATGCACATGTGTCGGCCTTCGCACACGACGGCCACACCCATGGGTTTGAGCACGTTTTGCAGCGATTCCGCTATCTGATGCGTCATACGTTCCTGCACTTGCAAGCGTCTGGCATACATATCAACGATTCTGGGGATCTTGCTCAGCCCGACGATTTTTCCAGCCGGGATATAGGCGATGTGACATTTGCCGAAAAATGGCAACATGTGATGTTCACAAAGAGAAAAGAAATCTATATCCTTGACGATAACCATCTCGTTGTATTGTTCGTCGAACACGGCACCGTTCAGCACATCATCGATGTTCATTTCATACCCCTGCGTGAGAAAACGCAACGCTTTCGCAACGCGAAGCGGAGTTTTCAAAAGACCATCGCGTTCGGGATCTTCTCCAAGTCGTGACAACACCGTGAGAATACTACGCTCGATTTCACTGTCGCCTTGCTCCTCCACACTGACACGGGTCTCGATTTTCTCGTTCATTCTTCGCCTCTGTAGTCAACGAAGTTCTTTTCTGTTTCATACAAACGAATCTGATACAAGCGCCCCTGAGGTATATGATGCACAAGTTGCCGCCATATACCTCTCGCAATATTTTCCGCTGTCGGAATAATGCCGTGTAGAAAATCGACATCCTCGTTCAGATTTCTATGGTCGATTTTGGAAAGAACTCGTTCGTGAATGATGTTCTTTAGCTGTTTGAGGTCCACGACATACCCCGTGTCGGGATTGACCGTACCTGCAACCGTGACTTCAACATAGTAATTATGACCGTGACTTGCCGGATTATTGCATTTGCCGAAAACACTCTGGTTCTTTTCGTCGCTCCACTCGGGTTGAACA
>Ga0209498_1001424_pt1 | contig 14688 bp, 9 predicted proteins | sample WalLakDeSediment_FD_184131 | JGI IMG/M metagenome (GOLD analysis project Ga0209498, IMG submission 184131) | Lake sediment microbial communities from Walker lake, Nevada to study Microbial Dark Matter (Phase II) - Walker Lake 11/02/13 Deep... | ecosystem: Environmental > Aquatic > Freshwater >... | reverse complement strand
TCGTGATGGATGCCAACGTGCGGGCGCTACAAGCCCGCGACCCGGACAGCCTGGCCCTGGAACGCTACGACGATGTCGCAGTGATCCTCACCGGCGAGTGGGATGTCGAGGCGGCGGATGGCGTGGCCTGGGTGCAAGACTTGTGTAAGGCGCTGCGCGTGCCCGGCTTGGCGGAGTACGGCATTACCGCCAGGGTCTTTGCAGACGTGATCGAAAAGGCGCTGGCGTCCAGCAGTATGAAGGGCAATCCGGTCAAACTCACTCCGGCTGAAGTGCGCGGCATCCTGATGCGCGCATTGTAAAACAGTAGACGGTAGACGGGGGCTTTTTCCCCTGTCTACCGTCTACCGAGCGTCATTCCACGAGTTGTCCGTCACGCAGTTGCAGGATCGTATCCACGTAGTCATCGACCAGGCTGTCGTGTGACGCCATGAGCACCGTGACCTTTTCTTCGTCTACAATGTGCCCGAAAAGCCCCAGGATTTCGCGCGCGGTTTCACTGTCCAGTTCGCCGGTTGGCTCGTCGGCCAGGATGAGCTTGGGGTTGTTCGCCAGCGCGCGAGCGATGGCGACGCGTTGCTGCTGCCCGCCGGACAGTTCGTAGGGGCGGTGATCGCTCCACTTCGTGAGGCCCACGAGGTCGAGGCAATAGGAGGTGCGGGTGTGGCGCTTGCGCCCGCCGACGCCCTTAATGCGCAGCATCAATTCGACATTTTCGTAGGCCGAGAGGGTCGGCAGCAGGCCAAACGACTGGAACACGAACCCCAATTCTTCGCGTCGCCAGCGCGTGAGTTGTTGATCGTTCATTTTGGTCAGATCGTTACCGAGCACCTCTACTGATCCCGATGTCGGGCGATCCAAGCCACTCAAGCAGTTGAGCAATGTCGTCTTGCCGCTGCCTGACCGCCCTTTCAACGCGAGGTAGCGCCCCGGTTCGATTTGTAGCGACAGGCCTCGCAAGGCCGGCACCTCGATTGCGCCTACTTTGTAGACCCGCCACAAATTGTCCGTTTGGATGGCGTAGGCGTAATTGGGTTCTGTCTGTGTAGGTTTATCCTTCGCCATTAGTCTTTCACCTCTTTTTTGTGTTCGCCGCGCACCAGGCGGTTCAGCAGGCCACGCAAGCCGCGCGCTTTCTTAGCCTCTACCAATTCTGAGGCCAGGGCTTCGGCGTCTTGCACGTGATCGATGTTCGTGGTCGGCAGGATGAGAATGCCATCCTCCGTCAACTCGATGCGCGCGCGTCCCCGAATGCCGAAGTGCTCCAAGAATTCTTTGGGGATTTGTAGCCGTCCGGCGGAGTCGAGCACGGTCAGTTCCTCGAAGATTTCTTCCACTTCTTCGTGGGCCTGTTCGAAGGTCGATCTTTCACTCCCTTTGGCGCGGACGGTCTCCGTCGCCAACTTGCCGTCGCGGATGGCAACGACGCGGTTGACGTGCCGGGCAATGCTTGGGTCGTGGCTAACGATGAGCGTAGTGAGACCCAATTCACGGTTGAGTTTCTGGAACATTTGGTAGATCGCCAGCGCGGTTGTGGAGTCCAATTCGCCGGTTGGCTCATCGGCCAGGAGCAGGCGCGGCTGGTTCGCCAGGGCCACGGCGATGGCGACGCGCTGTTGCTCACCGCCGGATAGCTCCGAAAGCCGGTGCTTTTTGCGCTCTGATAGCTCCACCATCGCCAACAGTTCCTCGGCGCGTTTTTGCGCCACGCGCCCGGCCTGTCCTGCCAGCGTCATCGGTAGTTTGATGTTTTCGAGCGCGTTGAGGTAGGGGATCAGGTTGCGCGCGCCCTGCTGCCAGACGAAGCCCACGCGCGTGCGGCGGTATTGGTTGAGTTCCTGGTTCGACAGCTTGAGCAAATCCAGTCCATCCACCCACGCCCGCCCGGCGGAAGGCCGGTCCAGCCCACCGAGCACGTTCATCAGCGTGGATTTGCCGCTACCGCTCGCACCGACGATGCCGAGCAGTTCGCCGGGGCCAACGACGAGGTCCAACCCTTGCAGGGCTACCACCTCCAACTCCGCAATCTTGTAGATTTTTACCAGATTATCACAGATAACGAATGCTTCTTGCGCCATTATGCAGTTTCTCCTAACTTGATGGCCTGGAAGATCTTCATGCGCCGCAACATAACGACCAATGCCGCCAGCGCCGCCACGAACAACAGCCCGAACAGCGCGTAGATGCGGAAGATGGCCGACCAGGCAATATCCACGGCATACGGGGGAATGCGTGAGGCTTCATCGACGCCGATTTGCAGGAAGGGTATGAAAAACTCGCTGACAAAAGCGCCCAATCCTGTGCCAAGCACACCTCCCGATAAAATTAAAAAGGCTAACTCCCATCCCAGAAACGCGGTCATTTGCGCGCCGGAAAGGCCGACCGCGCGCAGCACGCCGAATTCGATGAACCGGCGGCGGAACGAAAAGAGCGCGTAGAGCAAGAATCCAATGACGGTGAGCGCCGCCGCCGCCGCGAAGCCCACCGAGAGCAACCCAAACAAGCCTTGCCGTTCGGGAAGCTGTTGCTCGGCGAGGATGGTGACGGTAGGCGCTTTCCAGTCCAGCTGGCGACCCGTCAACGCTTCAGCGCCTAACACCGCGTAATCCGCCTCTGGCGCAGTTTTCAGCCATATACTGTAGGGGAACTGCCCACCGGCGCGTTCAAAAAGATAATCGAGGTTACCTACAAAGAGCACCCCCTCGGAAGGATACCACGTCGGGAATAGCTCGAAGTGCCCAACGATCTCCAAATTCATCTCGTTGTTTTGCCCATACGTCGATACGGTGACGCGGATCGTGTCGCCGACGAGTAGGGCTTGTTCGCGCATAAAGCTGCGGGGGACGAGCACCCCGTTACGGCGCATCGCCAGCGCGTTCATCAACCCGCCGAGACTCTCGGCAGCGAAATCCGCTCGCCAAAAGGCGATTTGCGAGAATTCCAGGCGGTCGATGCCCAAAAAGACGCCGGTATGCGTTCCGCCGCCGCCTATCCGTGAGTGGGCGGGAAAACGGCCGATGCGGGTCACCTGTTCGACGCCCGGTGCATTAAGATAATCGGTGACCGGTAGGAACAGCCAGCGTGGGCCTTCGTCCACAGTGTCTGCATTTTGTTCTTGCCCAAAGGCGAAGAAGGCGCTGGTGCTTTGTGTGCCTTCGCCCAAGTCCATAAATTGCATATCCGCGCCGTACTGATAGCGCGTTTGATCGTTGAGGTGCGCATCCAGCGTGAAGGCCAGCGATGCGGTGAACGCGGACAGGCTGAGCGTCGATACCAGCAGGATGAGCGGCGTCGTGTAGAAACCTGGCGCACGGGCCAGGTGGCGCGTCGCCATCAAAAACCCCATCGCCCGGGTGTGTCCCGCAATCCAGGCGAGGATCGACATCATCACGGGCATCAAGCGCAAGAAGAAGAGGGTCAGTGCGAAGATCCCCAGCGCCGGTACGAGGAAGAGCAGTGGGTTTTCGTAGGGCTTGTTGCCCACCATATTCTCGACCGCGACCAGACTGCCTTGTTGGCGCAGTAGATACGCCCCGTATCCTGCCGGGATCACCAGCAGCAGGTCGAGCCACGCGCGCTGCCACCAGGGTCTACGCAGCATACGCGCCGCTTCGCGCTTGTAAGAGACGATGGTATGCTGCGCCGCGTTGAACGTGGGCAGCACTTGCGCGAGCACCACCAGCCCCACGCCGATGAGGCCAAAGCGCCAGGTCGGGGCAGTCATATTGACCCGCAGGGCATCCAGTTGCGCGGTGAAGTCGAGGAAGCTGCGCGTTTGTCCAATGAGACCGGCGACCAACATCCCCACCGGCGCGCTGAGCGCCAGGGCCAGCAAGCCCAGTAGCAGGCTCTCCAGCGCCGCGATGCCGATCATCTGCAGCGCCATTGCGCCCCGGCTACGCAGCACGGCGACTTCGTTGCGCCGCCGCTCGGCCGCCATCCCTGATGTGAGGGTGATGAAGGCCAGCAGCAGTCCCAAGATGGGGATACTGAAGGCGTACAGCAAGACGGTGAGCTGGTTGGCCGAGCGTTGGTAATCGATGAGCGCCTGCAGCGGCGAGCGGGCGAGCTTGACGTTGGTAAGTAATCCGGAGGCTTGGTGCTGCACAGTCATGCTGTTGCGGATCAGCGTTAGGGCATCGTTGTGACGGATGTGGACGGCGTCCAAAACCAAGTTCCATACGGCGGTGTAGACTTCCCCCGTCAATTGGCCGCTAAGGCGTTGGCCAAACGTGTCCTCCGGCACGAGGAGGCGCTCCTCGAAGGTCGTGGGCCGGAAGAACCAGAACGCATCTCGTGGATCCGTCGCTTCCCAGATGCCGGCGATGCGGATGGGAATCTGTACGTCGCGGATGGTGCCCTCCACGCCGCGAGTCTGCAAATAGGCGATGTACGTCTCATCGACCTGGAAGCCCAACTTGGTCGCCAACCGGTCATAGACCAACACTTCGACAGGGGCGGTAGGGTCTGCCGGCGCTACGGCAGGGAAACGGCCTTCTAACAACGTGATGTGGTTTTCCAGGTCGCTGATGGTCGCAAATCCGGCCCAAACCAGCGGCGCGCGAGTCTCCTTGAACATCGACTCCGCGTCGGCGTAGATGCCGAAAGGATCGGTGCTGAAGTAACTGACGACGAATTGCTGGTTCAGTCCCAGGCCCACAGCGGCTCTCTCGGTCAGATAGGTGTGGACCAAGCGCGTGGCTTCCCATTCGATAGCGCCGTAAATGCTGCCATCGTAGCGGAATAGATAGGTCAACGGCGGAACAGCTCGGCTGTCCCCTTCGGGGTCGGCGATGTTTTTCAGGAAGATGCGGTGGTAGACCGCGTCGGCGTACAACGGGATACTCATCATCAACGCCAGGGCGATGACTAATCCTAGCGTGGTTGCCAGAACTAGCCCCGGTTGTGAGAGGATGCGCTTGGCGACGACGACGATAATTGCCCTTAGGCGTTGGAGCATCTGCATACGTGTACGCTTTCCCGTTTAGCAGGGCGCGAAGATTCGCGCCTCGCGAATCTTCGCGCCCTGCGATTCCTTCGCACCATGCGATTCCTTCGTACCCTGTCTACCGTCTCCTACGGCGCAACGACGAGCTGTCCTTCACTGAGTCCACCGAGGATCTCGTACCGGCCGTCGGAACGGATGCCGATGGTAACGTCGAGCCGGCGCTGCCCGCCCTCTTCTTGGACGACGACGAATGTGCGTCCCTCGAAGGTGCGCACAGCCTGCGGGGGCAACCATAGGGTATCCTCGGAGCGTTCCAACTCGATGGTGATGCGCACCCGGTCGCCAACGTTCATCCCTAATTCTTTGATGTCTTTCTCCAATAAGATGCGCGTGGCTTTGTCCTCGTCTTGTATGCCTTCGAGCCTTCCCCCGCCGCCGTAAGGGTAGGGTAGGCGGCGAATCGATCCCATCACTTGCTCGCCGGGACGATTGACGACCTCGGCTAGAAGCGCCATGCCTTCGTTCAGCTCGCGCATCTCGCTGTCTTGCAAATCCGCCATGATCTCTAGCTCGGTGGGATCGGCAATGATCATCACGCCTCTGTACCCCTGCACTTGCGAGCCGGCAGTGATGCTTGTGGAGAGAATGACGCCGTCGAAGGGGGCGATGATGCGCGCTTCGCCGAGTTGATCGTACAGGCGTTGCAGGCTCAAGAGGGTGCGCGTGATATCAACCCCAGTTTCGATTTCCGCCCGCCGCATCATAGCCAGGTCCAGGTCTTGCTGCGCCAACTCGATGTCGTAAGTCAGGCGTTCGCGGGCGCGCAGCACGTCGTTGTATTGCGCCCGGGCTAAGTCGAGGTTCCACTGTGCGTTGCGCACACCTTCAGCGTAGCGTTCGCGCACTTCCTCTCTTTCCCACTCGCGATCGAGCGACTTGTTATATTCATCCTGCGCGTTTGCCAGCGCTTCTTGCGCGCGTTCCAGGTTGATGCGCGCGCTGAGGAGCTGTGCATCCGACGTACTTGCCCGGAGTTTTGCCAGATTGAGTTCCCGGGTGCGCACATCAGCATTAGCCTCGGCCGTGCGGCGCTCGTTGTTCATTTGCACGGCGAGCAATTCCGCCTCCACCTGGGTGATCTGGTTCTTCAGGTCGGTGACCTCCAACTCGGCGAGCAGTTCCCCTTCTTCGACCTCGTCGTTACGGCGAGCGTAGACCGTTTCTACGTAACCGTTCCGGCGGAAGAAAAGGTCCTCCTCACGCACGGGGGCCGCCCGGCCGGAGAATTGCAGCAGACGAACGACGTCGCCGCGTTGGACCTGGTAGGTGGGATTGGTCGGCACGAGCGGCGTGGGGATAGGGGTGGGCGTCGCCTCACTTGCTTGGGAGCCGGGAGACGCGATTGATGCACAGCCCAGCGGTAGGCTGACGATGCCGATCAAAACCAGGAATGAAAATAGAGATGACAACCTGCTTCGATTCATAAATTTGTTACTCCTTAACTCTTTGAAATTGGCAGACCAATTTACATCGCTTGGGTGGGTCGAAGTCTGCCCTGTAAATAAGCGCGGAATGATGGTCTCACGCCGGCGAGTTTATTGTGCTCGGAAGTTCGTTTCCGCTGCTTGGTAAAGCCCTTTCACGTGTAACAAGGATACCACTTTTGCATGAAACGACAAGTATGAACGTGAAACGTGAGCCGTGGCCTCTCTTCACGTCTCACGTTTCACACTTCACGTCTTAATTGACGGCGCTCAACGCCAGATTTCTGCGTCGCTCGCGGACGATGCGTGCGGCAGACCAGTCATCCCACTGTGGCTCGACTTGATGGTTGCTCAACAACACCTGGACTTCGTTGAGATGCTTGTACAAGCCATCCCGCATCATCAGTTGCTCGTGTGTGCCCATTTCCCTGATGCCGTTACCTTCCAGCACCACAATCATGTCGGCGCTGCGGATGGTAGACAGGCGGTGCGCGATGATGATGGTGGTGCGCCCGACCATCAGGCGTTCCAACGCTTGCTGGATGAGCATCTCGGTCTCGGTGTCCACCGAGGAGGTAGCCTCGTCGAGGATGAGGATCGGCGCATCCTTGAGCACGGCACGGGCAATGGCGAGCCGCTGCTTTTGTCCGCCGGAGAGCTTGACGCCGCGTTCGCCGATCATGGTGTCGTAGCCGTTAGGAAGGCGGACGAGGAACTCGTGGGCATTGGCGACTTTAGCCGCTTCGATGACTTCTTCGTCGGTGGCGTCAGGACGCCCGAAGAGGATGTTTTCGCGGGCGGTGCCGTGGAACAGGAAGACGTCTTGCAACACAACGCTGATCTGTTCACGCAGGCTCTTGAGCGAAAGGTCACGGATGTTGTGCCCGTCCAGCGTGATTTTACCCTCGACGACGTCGTAGAAACGTGGAATCAGGCTGGCGAGGGTGGTCTTGCCGACGCCGGTGGGGCCGACCAGGGCCACAACGCTGTTCGCCGGAATCTCCAGGTCGATGTTCTCGATCACCGTGTCGCCCTTCACGTAGTGAAAGCTGACATTGCGGAAGGTGAGCGCGCCGCTCGCTTTGCCGGGCAGGGTGATGGCGTCGTCTTTGTCGTAGATTTCGGGGGTTTCTTGCAGTAGTTCGGCGACGCGCTCCGCACCCGCCATGGCGTGCTGGACGTTTTCCCACGCGCCGCTCAACATGCGGATAGGTTGGTAAAACATCTCCAAGTAGAGGAAGAAAGCCACCAGGTCTTCGAGGGGCAACATCTGATTGAGCGCCAGACGCCCGCCAAAGTAGATCAAAACGATGGTGCCCAATGAGGAAGAGAATTCCACAAAGGGGTGGAAGGTCGCCATCAGCCGCAACGCGCGCAGCAGCGAATCGCGGTAGTGGCTGATGTGCGTCCCGATGCGCCCGGCTTCCACATCCTCGCGGGTAAAGGCCTTGATCTCGCGGATGCCGGAGAGGTTGTCGTTGAGGGTAGCGTTCAGTTCGCCCAACTCCTTCTGGCGCTCGCGGAAGGCCGGTCGCACATATTTGGAGAAGCCGCGCGCCGCGAACACGATGAACGGTACAGGGATGAGGCTCAACAACATCAACTGCGCGTTCATACTCACCAGCACGATGATCACGCCGATGAGCATCAGGACGTTGACCAGCGTGTCGGGGATGGCGTGCGCGATGAGCGTCTCGAACATGTCCGAGTCATTGACCATGCGCGACATCAGATCACCCGTCTGCTTGTCCTCGTAGAAGTGCAGCGAGAGCCGTTGCAGGTGGTCGTAGATCTGGCGGCGCGCATCGGCGACTACGCCCCAGCCGGCGACGTGCGACATGTAGCTGCGCACAAATTGCAGGCCCGCTCGCACGAGGTAGACGACGAATGCCAGAATCGCCAGGCGGCTCACCGTCGTCAGCCCTTCCGCCAGATTGTCCGGCGTGTTGACGGCGGCTACCATCTCGCGCACGATCCACGGGGCCAGCAATTGCACACCCACCAACGCCAACATGCTGCAAATGGTCAGTACTAGCGGCTTGATGTAATTCCGCGTATAACTAAAGACAAACTTTAACGTTTTCATGTCACCTCACAGTAATACCCGTAATAAAGCGCGATTTGAACTTAGACTTGCCAGAACCCCGCTGGCTAACTGCAGAAAAATTGACGTTGCATAGAACTTTCGGCTAAACTATGCATCAGTTCATCATATTCGAGATCATGGATCTGTTTTGCTGCATCGGGCAGGAAACTTTGCGGCCCCAATCCCGGCATGATATTGATCTCTAGCACGTAACAGCCGATGTGATTCATTCTCAAGTCGATTCTGGCGTAATCGCTGGCTCCCACAGCGTCAAAGGTCCTCGCTGCCAAAGCGTTAATCTCGTTGCGCATAGCTTCGTCTTCGACCAGCTTAATGCGCTCCAGGTCTTTTTGCGCTGCCTCGTAACTGAGGATTTTCTTCTCTACATCCATCGAGTCATAATCGATTTCGACAGGTGTGAAAATTCTGGTTCCATTATCAATAACGCCCACACTGAACTCGCGCATGTCTTCTCCGGTGATATATTCTTCGACGAGTGCGGGTTGCGCGTAATTCTCGACGACATGATTGATCGCCTTACGCAGTTCCTCATCATTGTAAACGATGGACTTTTCACTGATGCCGATGTGTCCTCCTTCCAAGAGCGGTTTGACAATCAATGGGTAAGCCAGATTTTCTGCGCGACGCTCCAGATCGACACGCTCATCGTGCGCTACGAAGTATCCCGGGGTGGGGATTTGATTCGCATCCAGTAACGCTTTGGTCTTCGCTTTGTTCAGCCCAATGGCAACCGTCTCGGCGCTGGACCCTAAATGCGGAACCTGCCATTCATCCAACAGGCTGGGCAGGAATCCTGCCTTGTTCTCTTCGTCAAGGTATTCTGCGATATTGAAAACAAAGGGCAATGTGCTATCCCCACGTCGTTGTTGTGTCAGGAAATCGTGCAAACCTTCCTCTGTGGCAGGGGTAATAGATGCCACATCCCATTGCTCTTGCAGACTGTCTTCTATTAACCGGTAAGTCTCTGGACTGCGCCAGGGTTTATCGGTATATGATTTTATCAAAACTACATTCACGATGATAGCTCCTTAACTCTGAAATTGCATAAATTGTCGTTCATACAGGTCTCGGTACAGGCCGCCCAGGGCGAGAAGTTGGTCGTGCGTGCCGCGCTCAATGATACGCCCGTCTTCCAGCACGCAGATCAGGTCGGCGTTGCGGATGGTGCTGAGGCGGTGGGCGATGACGATGGCGGTGCGCCCGGCCAGCAGCCGGTCGAGCGCGTCCTGGATCAGCCCCTCGGTGACGGTGTCCACGCTGGACGTGGCTTCGTCCATAATCAAGATGCGCGGGTCGGCCAGGACTGCGCGCGCGATGCAGATTAATTGCCGCTGGCCTAACGAGATGTTTACGCCGCCCTCCTGGATGACCGTGGCGTAGCCGTCAGGCATGCCGGTGATGAAATCGTGGGCGTTGGAGAGCCGCGCCGCCTCTTCTACCTCGGCGTCGGAGGCATCGGGGATGCCGAAGCGGATGTTGTCGGCGATGCTGCCGGAGAAGAGGAACGGATCTTGGGGCACGATCCCCATTTGCCGCCGCAGCGACCGCTGTGCCACGTCGCGCACGTCGATGCCGTCGATCAACACGGCGCCATCGCTGATCTCGTAGAAGCGCGCGATCAGGTTGGAGATGGACGTTTTGCCCGCGCCCGTTGGCCCGACGAGCGCTACCGTCTGCCCCGATTCGATGGTCAGGTTGAGGTTGTGCAGCACCGCGCCATCCACGCGGTAAGCGAAGGTCACGTCGCGTAACTCCACCTTCCCTTGAATTTCCGGCATCTCGATGGCTAAACTGGTTCCAGTTTCGTCCGTTTTGTCGGCTACGGCCGGGGCTGTGTCGAGCAGTTCCAGCACGCGCTCGCCGCCCGCCGTCGCCGACTGCATCGCCGTGTAGAGTTGGCTCAGCTCGCGGATGGGCTGGAAGAATCGCGTGACGTAGGCAAGGAAGGCCACGATCACACCCAGGGTCAGTTCCCCTCTGGCGACGATCGGCCCGCCGAACCAAAGCACGATGGCGGTCGCCAGCGTGCCCAGGAAATCCACCACCGGCATAAAGGTAAACGAGAGTGACATAGCGCGCACGTTGGCATCACGGTTGTCACGGTTGGCTTTGTCGAAACGTTCTTGCAGCGTCGACTCTTGCGCGAAGGCCTGGATGACGCGCATCCCGGCAATATCCTCGGCCAGGTCGCCCACCACGTCCGCGTTGGTCGCCCGCGTCTCGCGGAAGGCAGTCTTGGCGTGGCGCGCGTAGATGGACGTAGCGACGACCATCAGCGGCAGCACACTGAAGGTAAGCAGCGCCAGCCGGGGACTCATCGAGACCATGACCGTGACGATGCCTACCAGCAGCAGCGCGTCGCCGGCCAGTGTGATGAGGCCCTGTGAGAGCAGTTCGTTGATCACGCCCACGTCGCTGAAGACGCGTGCGATGGTCACGCCGATGATGTGATTGTCGTGATAGCCCAAGTGCAGGTCCTGCAAATGATTAAACAACGTGTTGCGCATCGTCGCCAATACCTGCTGTCCGGTGCGCGAGAGTGTGTACTGCTGCACCGCCGATGAAATGAACAACCCGGCGAACGCGATGGTCGTCAACAGCGCGATGCGATCCAATCCGGCTATATCGCCCTGGATGATGTGCTGGTCGATGGCAATTTTGACGAGATAGGGCGTCACCAGCCCCAGACCGGTCGAAATCACCATCATCACAAAGGCAAGCAGCATCTTCTGCCAATGTGGTTTGACGAAGGCCAGCAATCGCAGCACGACGCGAGGATCGAAGGCGCGGCCTTCCTCCTCGTGGCGGCCAAACCTGTGCAACATCCCGCGCGGCCCGCCAAATCCGGCGCTTCCTCCAATAGAAATACTCATCGTACCACCTCCGCGTGATGTGTGACGTGTGCGGCGTGATCTTCCGCTCCTTGCCCGTTGCCTCCTGCCTCTTGCCTCTTGCCTCTTGCCTCTTGCATCCTATGTAGCTCCGCTACTTCTTGCGGGCGCAGTTGCCGCTGGTAGATTTCGCCGTAGAGGCCGGAGGTGCGCAGGAGTTCTTCGTGTGCGCCCTGGGCGACGACGCGGCCTTTTTGCAGCACGAAGATTTGGTCGGCCAGGCGGACCGTGCTCAGCCGTTGCGCAATGACGAACGAGGTGCGCCCCTGCATCAGCCGCTCCAGTGCCATCTGGATAAAGCGCTCGGTCTCGGTATCCACACTCGACATTGCGTCATCGAGAATGAGGATGCGCGGGTCTTTGAGCAGCGCGCGCGCAATGGCGACGCGCTGTTTTTGTCCTCCGGAAAGCGTCGCGCCGCGTTCGCCGACGTAAGTCTGGTAGCCATCGGGCAGTTCCATAATGAAGTCGTGCGCCTGCGCCGCTTGCGCCGCTGCGATGATATCCTCTTCGGTGGCTTCTGGGCGGCCAAAGGCGATGTTAGCGCGGATGGTATCGGCGAACAGCGTCGTTTCCTGCAAGACGATGCCGATCTGCGAGCGCAGCGAATTGAGTGTCACGTTGCGGACATCGTAGCCGTCCACCGTCACACGACCTCGCGTCACGTCGTAGAAACGCGGGATCAGATTGATAATGGTAGATTTTCCAGAACCGGTCGCGCCAAGCAGGGCGATGATCTGCCCTGGCGCGGCATCCAGCGACACGTTGTCCAACACCTTGCGACGGCCAAAGTATGCGAAGTCCACGCCTTCCAGGTGGACGTGGCCTTTGACCTGTGGTAGTGGGATGGCGTCCGGCGCTTCTTTCACCTCTGACTCGGCATCGAGGATGTCGAAGATGCGCTCGCCGCAGGTAATCGCCTGCACGATGGCGGGGATGACCCGGCCCATCATCCGCACCGGCCCGGCCAACAGCCCCATGTACGACGTGAACGCCACCAGCGCGCCGAGCGTCAACTCGCCTTGCGCCACCAAGCGGCCGCCGTACCAGATGATGAAAATCGAGCCGATGTTGGTGATAAAGCCCATCAGCGGGCCGTTGATAGATTGCAACCGCGCCGTTTCCGCCGCAAGTTTGAACCAGACTTGGTTTTCGGCCTCGAAGCGCGCTTTCTCCGCGGGTTCTTGTGCAAAGCCCTTAACGATGCGCATCCCGCGCAGGTTTTGTTCCAGACGTGTGGTCAAAATTGCCATCTGCTGCTGTAAAGCCAGCCACATCGGGCGGATCTTGCGCGCAAAGGCAAAGGTTTGGAAGAAGAGCAGAGGCGTGGTCAACATCGCCAGCAGCGCCAGTCGTGGATTCATCGCCAACATCACCGCCAGCGTGGTGAGGAAGGTGAAGACGCCGCTGATCAGGTGCAGGGTGGCGCGACCGGTCAAAAAGCGGATGCGCTCTACGTCCTGGATGGCGCGCGAGAGGAGTTGCCCGGTCTCCGCCTGGTCATGGTAGGCAAAGGAGAGGGTGGAGAGCTTGCGATGGATGTCGTTACGCAAATCGTAGGCTACGTTCTGCGAGGCGATTTCCGTCCACTGGCCCTGGAAGAAGCTAAACAGCCCGCTTAGCGCCGAGAGGCCGAGCACGCCCAATACCATCCATCCCAAGAAAGGGATATCGCCCCGTGCGATGCCCCGGTCGACGATCAGCCGGAGCAACTGCGGGGTGGCGATGTTCAGTGCGTTGATCAGCAGCATCGCCACGTAAGCGCCGATCATCAACAGCGCGTAGGGGCGCAGATAGCCGAAGCAGCGCAAGAGAATCTTCAGGTCGGTCGTTCTGTCGCGTTTGCCGTTTTGGGTGGTTGGGTGGTTGGGTGGTTGGGTGGTGGGGGGATTCGCTTTCTTGCTGATTCGCTGATTCATTGATTCTCTATCTCCATCAGATGCAATAATTCTGAAAACGCCTCGTCCAACATGGCGAGCCGTTCGGACGGCAGGGTCTTGAGGCGCTCGCGCAGCAGCGGGATGCCGCCGAGCGGGGTCTCTTCAGCTAGACGGTGGCCTTCAGGCGTCAGGTCGACGTAGACCACGCGTTGATCCTTCTTGCAGCGTTTGCGTTCGACGTAGCCGGCGTTTTCCAAGCGCGAGAGCATCTCCGAGGCGGCGCTGGCGCTGATGTAGATGTACTCCTGCACCTGTCCAATAGTACGCGGCCCGGCCTCGTGCAGATAACGCAGCGTGGCGAACTCGCGCCCGCGCACGCCGTAATCCTGCGTCTGGCGGCTGTAGCTGCGCAGATAGCGGTACAGCGTGATGAATTTTTGTGTTACGGCCAGGGCCGGGGAGCGTTCGGGTTCGTTCATAAGTGACCTCCTCTCTCCTAACCTTGCGAAGGTTTCTGAACCTTCGCAAGGTTGTATTCCCTTGAGAAGATTCGGTGTTGAAAATTTCGGTATAGAATATTTCGTCTACGAAATAGTATACCATAGCCTAACTTGATGTCAAGTCTGTGCGGCTAAGGCTTTCGCCTCCGTCTGACACTTGCGCCCCTCTACTTCGATGCTAAAATTTCAGGCATATCCATTGTGCTTGAGAAAGGAGACTTGCTATGAAAAAAACTAAGGTATTGATGTGGATGAATGTCGCGGCGACGGTGGGTGTGATTATCGTCAATGTCCTGGCGAATGCCCTGCCGCTCAACGGTCTGAATACCGGCGAGATTTCCGACCGCTTTGAGGTGTACTTTGTCCCGGCGGGTTACGTCTTCTCAATCTGGGGGCTGATTTATCTGGCGCTGTTGGCGTTTACGATCTACCAATTGACGCCGCACAGTGCCGGCGCTCGCGAGCGGATCGGCTACCTGTATGCGCTAAGCGCGGTCGCCAATATCGCGTGGATTTTCCTGTGGCATTATTTGGTCTTCCCGCTGACATTGGTTGCTATGCTGGTCTTGCTCGGCAGCCTCATCGCCATCTACCTGCGGTTGGGGATCGGACAGCGCCGCCCCGCGCAGTCGGAACGCTGGACGGTCTTCTTCCCGTTCAGTCTCTACCTGGGATGGATCACCGTGGCGACGGTCGCCAATGTAACCTCGCTACTGGATTACCTCAAGTGGGGCGGGTGGGGCATCGCGCCGGAAGCCTGGGCGGTGATTATGCTGATCGTTGCAGCGGTTGTGGCGCTGGCGGTCAGTTACACGCGTGGGGACATTGCTTACATTGGGGTTATCGTGTGGGCTTACGTAGGGATCGCGGTGAAGCAC
>Ga0209498_1001423_pt1 | contig 14690 bp, 10 predicted proteins | sample WalLakDeSediment_FD_184131 | JGI IMG/M metagenome (GOLD analysis project Ga0209498, IMG submission 184131) | Lake sediment microbial communities from Walker lake, Nevada to study Microbial Dark Matter (Phase II) - Walker Lake 11/02/13 Deep... | ecosystem: Environmental > Aquatic > Freshwater >... | reverse complement strand
GGGTGTAACTGCCGGTACGGGTCACCGCCGCCTGGCTCCAGTTCATCACGTAGGATTCGCCGCGATACCGGACCAGGTGGTTCCAGATGGCCTCTGCCCCGCTCTGCGGGATCGGGAAGGGAATGCCCCCGGTAGTGTCTCGAAAGGTGAGGCCGTGCTGGGACATCGAAGCGCGCGTGGCATTGGCCATCGTCTGGTCGTAATGCCCCTGCGGGAAGGCAGCGCTGCGCCGTGTCGGGTAGACGTTCATCTTCCAGGTGGGGTAGGCCTCCAGCATCGCGACCTGGCCAGGGGCCAGGTTCTCCCGGTACTGATCGAGATTGGAGGCGTCGATGGTGAAGAGGATCTTGTCGTCGGCGAAGGGATCGGCATAGTGGCCGCCGGGTACCTGCCCTGCTGGGGCACTGGTCAGGCCGCCGTCCCACGCGGGAATCGTGCCTGTTTCGTTACCGGCCCGTTCCGCGCCCATCGGGGTCAGATCCTGCCCCAGGCGGGCCGCCTCGGCCTCGGATACCTGGGCGGCAACGGGGGCAGCCGACAGGGCCAGCACCAGCGCCGTTCCGAGCATGGTCATCTTGATGTACATGATTCTATTGGTTCCTCGGTGCCTGTCGTTGCTCAGAACGAGTAGCTGACGCTGATCGCGAGAAAATCGCGATCCTTGAGGGGGTTGGTGTGGCTGGAGTAGGTCTGGGGCTGGCCAGCCGGATTCGGAAAATCGTCCATGCCGTTGTGCTTGTCCCCGCCAAAGAAGGACGTGTAGGACAGATCCACTTCCAGATTTTGCAAATAGTTGATTCCAAGCCCGAACGTCAGGGACTTCGCATCCTCATTGAAGGTTGGGCTGCGGCCCTTTACGTCGTGTGTGAAAATCAGCCGTGGCGAAAGAGTTGCGGCACCAATCGCGTTCGGATAGTCCATCCGGCCGACAACCCGGTAGCCCCAGGAACTCCGACTCGCATACCCATCTTCCTGAACGGAACCAAAAGAGGTCTCCGTGTCGGATCCCGGAGCCGGCAGAAACACGCCAGGCGCATTGAAGGGTATGGCTCCCGGGAGGTCCAAGTGGGTGTAACCGACTTCGCCCAAGGTCACGAATTGCTGCGCGCCAAAGGTCGGTCCAAAGGCCTTGGTCGCGGTCAACTGAACCTGCTGCATTCTGACACGCTCGTATCCCCGGATCTCCCCGTCGTCACTGATCCGGTTGTCGGGAACCTGACTCTGTCGACCGAGGGCGGCCAGAAGCAACTCCGGGGCTGCAATCTGCACCGGTTGGTTGGATCGATACGAATATTCACCCTGAAGCGCGATCCCCCACGGGCCGGGCGTGTTGAAACTCAATCCCCAAAGGCGGATGTCTTCAGGATACTCCGCGAAATACCGCGCCGTTCCGGTCTGACCGAGCACCTGGTCCAGCGGAACCTCCACACCGGGTGCGACAGGGACCTGAACCGGCGCTCCGGTCAGAGCGGTGGTTGGAGTACCCTGGATACCCGAGGCGAACGGAGTTCTGCTGTGATACTTCACCCCGTAAAGACCGAATTCCGTCGAATTCCAATGATCCGCGAAATAGCGGAACGCGAGGCCGTATTGACCACTGTCGCGCGCTTCGCGATCAGCACCTCGTGGCGCCCACACAGCGGCCTCCGGATCGAACGGGCCGGCGATTGCCTCAGTAATCGGATATAGCGGTGCCGTCGGACCCACCGGTGGCACGGGGTTCGTCGCCGGCGAGTTGAGATCCTTCCGTCGTCCAAACCCCACGAACACGTTTTCCCCACCCGGGCTCAGGAAGTCGTTGCTGCTGAAAAAGGTACCCGCCGGATCGATCCGCGTCTCCTCCCACTCGAGCAACCAGGTGCCCTCGACCGACAGGCGGTCGGTGAGGTCGTGGGATGCCCAGAGCATGTTCAGCGGCATCAGGCCTTCGCGCAGTTCGGAGCCAGGGATGCGCAGGCGGCTGACGTCGATCGGATTCAGCACGTTGATGCCGTTCTGGATGAAGGTGCTCTCGCCCCAGTTCACCACCTGCCGCCCGAGGCGCACGCCCAGCCAGCGGTCTGCTACGTCGAAGTCCCCGCGGACGTAGGCATCGAGCAGTTCGAAATCGCGACCGGCCTGGTCACGGGCCTCCGAACTCAGGCCATCTTTGCTCATCACAGCGTCGTCGTAGAAATAGGTTGCGCGGACGAAGGCCCCGTAGTTGCGGTAGTTCAATTCCAGGTCGTGGGTGGCTTTCGCGGTCAGGGACACCAGATCGCCCCGGTCCCAGTTCAGGTTGCCGTCATCCTCGTTGACTGAGCGGGCGGTTCCCCCGTTCGCGATACCGATCAGCGCGGGATCCGGTTTCTCCATGCGCCATCGAGCCCCGAGTGACAGCGTCGTATCGAAGCTTCCGGTCACCTCTCCGCTTGCGCTGGTTAACTCGAAGGATTGCGACGGCGCTGAAGCGCCAAGGGCAACGGCCACTGCAGTGGCCATGAGGCTCAAACGACAAAGACATACACCGGAAATCCACCGTTTCCGTGACATGCAACGCCCCCTTGGTGGTAAGCCGGATCGACCCGGCGGCTCGTTTTACCTGCCTTATTAGTATTCGCTCTGTTCGGCGATTGGGCATCCCGGCGACCTATCGTGCCCACCTGCCGAAGACCTGCGGGCACGCGGCCCGCGGCGGTCAGGAAGGCGATACGGCATGCACTGAACAAAGGGTCGGGCGCCATTCAAGCGGCTCATGGGAGCATACGAGATATACCCATCAAGTCAACACCTACCAACTCGGAAATCCCGAGTACCTCGGCGGCACGACGCGCGACGCGCCAGCACAAACCAAAACCAAAGCTAAGTCCCGGTACCTTTGGCATCGCGTCGGGGGACGCGCGTGTGGAGGTACACCACGTCGGAGGATGGCTTCCCGGGCTTCGGCGCGTCGCCGAGGCGCGGGACGTCCCAATCGGTGAGCGGTGTGTTCTGCCGCTGTTCCAACCAGCTTGTGAGCGGCAGCCAGCCTGCCAGGTCCTTCTTCGTTCTCGAGGGATGCATCTCGTGAATACTGGAGCCCTCGTCGGCGGCATGCACGTAGTTCTGGCTGTCCCGGAGGGCGCCCACGATCGGGATCTGCAGGCGATCGAGGAAGGCCACGAGCTTGCGGAACCCCAGAGTGTTCTCCCGCACGCGATTCGCCACGACCCCCAGTCTGCCCATGCGCCGGTTGACCTTCGCCACCAGCAACAGGTCCGCAATCAGGCGCGAAGCCGCGTGGATATCGATGGCTGATGGCAGCACCGGCACGAGTATCGCGTGGGCCCCCGGCGTGAATTCGGTGAGGTCTGCCGTCGTCATGGCGGCCGGCGTGTCGACCACGACGTAGCGGATATCCGGCGGCATGCGCAACTGGAAGCTGCGCGTCATGTTCATCTTCTTTTCGAAGGCTGCCACACCGTAGATTGCGGTCTGCGTCGGCGGACGCTTCTTGAGCCAACGGATGCTCGAGCCCTGCGGATCGAAATCCATGAGGGCGGCGGGCCGTCCGAGTGAGGCGAAATAGCCGGCCAGGTTCATGGCGAGCGTCGTCTTTCCCGAGCCACCCTTGGGGTTCAGGATTACGATCTTGCGCAGCTCCGGGTGGCCGGGGATGTTGAGGGTCATGGGTCGTCTCCTTTCCCGCACTCTGCGACGTGAAAGTCCGCCTGCCCCGGTAACCGGCTGCCGGGAGAGAAACGGCTCGCTGTTGATACAGTAACCTGCTGGAACATAACATAATCCGAATTCCGAAGCTGGCCGGTTTCAGCCGTCCAGCCGCCGCCGTCCGCCGTTCCTCGAGGTAGGCGGCGTGCGCGGGGCTCCGGGTCGACTTGCGGCCCTGATGACCGTTGGCGCCTACGGTCGGCCCATAACGGTCTTTACGCGTACGGCCCGTGAGCTTCCGGACAGGCTCCGAAGCCGGTAGCCATTGATGGCAAATGGGCTTCAAGCCACCGACAGGGAGTTCTAGCCTACTCAAGGATGGGTTTGTTCTGCCGACAGATCTGTCGAGCGGTTTGGCCAGCGCGTAGGCCGTTGAACGCCGACCACCTCTCTGTTTTGAGTCGGCTCGGTCAGTCCGCCGACACGCCTTCACTGGCTCTGTTCCGGTCCGAAATCAAAGCCACAGGATAAGCAACCGATGTTCGCTCTCTCCCGACTCACCCAGTCGCTGATTCTGCTTACGGTGGTGCTCGTACTTTCCGCCTGTGGTGGCGGTTCATCCAGTACGGATACGACTGGCTACGTCTACGTGGCCGGTATCATCGCGCCAGATGCTCTGAACAGGGTTGACGGGGATACGAATGACCCTGCGACGCCAACCATTCGCAATAACTCGTTGGAAGAGGCGCAGTTGGTCCTTGCCCCGGCGCTGATCGGCGGCTTCGTTGCGGCACCGGGGACGGACAGCACGCTCGGGCCCGAGGGAGATGAATTCGACATCTATCGCGTGGAATTGCAGGTCGGCCAGCAGATTCTGCTGGAATTTCCCGAGTCCTCGGGGGCTGATCTGGGCCTGTACCTGCTTGACGAAGATGGCATCGCTGTTGATGCATCGGTGGGGCCTGCAGCTTCGCTCAGCCTGGCACCGGATTCTGCCGGCACCTACTTCGTGGCAGTACAGGCCTACTCCGGGCTATCGAATTACTCCTTGCGCCTGGACACCAATCATTCCCTGGCGTTGGAGTCCCGACGACCAGTTCGAGTGTCTGACGATTTCGTGCCCGGCGACCTGATTGTGCGGACGCGACCCACTGGGACAGGTCTTCCAGCAGTTGCAGCACGGCGCATCGGGTTGTTGACCATGGCGGGGCATCCAGCGCGCGAGCAGTTGTGGCGAATCCCGGAAGGCCGGGCCGGTCAGGTGATCGAGGCACTCTCCCATTGGTCCCCGCCGAACCGCAACACGCTTCGCTGGATCGACTCGCTGCATCAAGAACGATACAACACCCTTCGAGCCATTCAGGCGCTGAGCAAGATGCCAGAAATGGAGGCCGTGTCTCCGAATCATGTCGTCCGGCCGACGCGCCTGCCCAATGACCGACTGCAGGGGTTGCAGTGGTTCCATGGCAACATCGATCTGCCGCTAGCATGGGACATCAGCACCGGCGAATCTCCGGATGCCGAGATCGTCGTGGCGGTGATCGACACGGGGGTATTCCTGGATCACGAGGATCTCCAGGGGCAACTCCTGCCCGGCTATGACTTCATCCGCATGGAGCCTACGGGCGACGACCCCGGAGACTCGTCCACCCCGGGCAGGAGTTCCTGGCACGGCACACACGTTGCGGGAATCGCCGCGGCTGCGTCCAATAATCTTGCGGGCGTCGCCGGCGTCTCCTGGGGTGCCCGCATCCTGCCCATCCGCACGCTGGGCGAAGGGGGCGGTACCCTCTACGACACTCTGCAGGGCATTCGTTATGCAGCCGGACTCCCGAACGACTCTGGTACCGTTCCCCAGCGTCGTGCCGACGTGATCAATCTGAGTCTGGGTGGCGGCTCTTTCTCGCAGACCGAGGCGGATCTCTACCAGAGCATCCGTGACCAGGGCATCTTCGTCATCGCTGCGTCGGGCAACAGCGCCGGTGCGGTGAGTTTCCCTGCGGCCTACGATTCGGTGTTCGCCGTGGGCGCCACCGATGCGATCAACGAGCGCGCCTTCTACAGCAGCTTCGGCAATCAGCTCGCATTCGTTGCACCTGGCGGGGACATGCGGGTGGACCGAACAGGGGACGGTTACGCAGACGGCATCCTGAGCACCGTGGCCGACGATACGAGCGGCTTCCGGAAGTCTGCCTATGCCTTCTACCAGGGAACGTCGATGGCAACCCCGGTCGCTTCGGGCGTGGCGGCGCTGGCGCGCTCGGTCGATCCCGACCTGACGCCGGACCGTTTCGAGCAGCTTCTTGTCTCCGGGCGGCTGACCGATGACCTGGGTCCCAAGGGCTGGGACCCCGAGACCGGCTGGGGCCAGATCAACGCGCTCAGGACGCTGCTGGCAGTGACTGACAACGATTCCGATCTCGATCCGGTCCTGACAGCGAGTCCCGGTCGACTGGAATTCGGGCTCACCGAAGATATGCTGGAATTCTCGCTGCGCAATGCCGGCGGCGGTTCGCTTCGGGTTACGAAGGTGACTGCGAGTACGTCGCATGGAATCGATTGGCTGCGGGTTACTCCGAAGTCAGCGGGTGCTGACGGCCTGGGATCCTACATCGTGATGGCCGATCGCGACGGATTGACGGACGGCGCTTACGAGGGGAGCATCGAAGTCCGCACCGAGTCTCTCGACGTTCTGGTCATACCCGTATTGCTCCGAGTGGCAGCGCCAGAACTCGCGGTGGACACGGTCGGACGCATCTACGTTTTGCTCCTGGATACCGATGGACAAACGGTTGCCGAGCAGGGGGTGGATCTGGAGGGCGGCGTTTACCGCTACCGCTTCGACGACGTGCCCGCTGGGGAGTACCGCATCGCGGCAGGCACCGACATGAACAGCGACGGATTCATCTGCGATGAGGGGGAGGCCTGCGGTGCCTTCCCGACACTGTCCCTGCTCGAGAGCGTCCTGATCGACCGGGACCGGAGCGGTCTGGATTTCTCTGTCGGTTTTCGGGCGCGGGCGGGCAACGCGATCCTGGACTCCGATCTGGGTACATCCGCCGCCGGCAAGGACGGATTCGCTCGCCCGTGACGTGGCCGGCTGGACAGCCCTGGGCGCTCAGCCACCGAGCAAGTGCCGGGGCAGTTGCGCATCCACCAAGAAGTGCGTCAGACAACGGACAGCACAGGATGGTCACTCTGACGAGCTGCGTACTCCAGAGCGGCGACAATGTCTTCCGGTTCAAGATAGGGGGAATCCTGAAGCACCTCCTCGTGTGAGGCGCCCTGGTAGTGGTCGGCCCTTAGCGGACACCTGCGCCCCATTCGTGGGCAGCTGCTTGCTGATCTGCTACGGACACCAGACCTCACATCGAGGCAGGTCTTCATGTCGATGCCGAAGACCTGCTTGCGACGTTGCACCCTGGCCATCAAAAAAGATGCGCGCTCTCAGACCTGGCGATGTCCGCGTGTAATGTTATGAAAATGAGAGCACAGATTTGCGCACGACGAGATCAGGCCTTCTTTCCGCCGGGACTCAAGTCGATGCGCACTTGCTGCATCGCGCCGATTCGACCGTCCGGCAGGATGAAGGCCGCGCCGAAACCGGTGACGAACTGGCCGCGGCGCGGGGTCAGTCGGTAGGCATGAAAGTCGCCCAAACCCTCGAGCAGATCGGCGATTTCGCCGAAGCGCCCGCGCAACGCGGCGAACACCTCTTGTCGGGCCGCCCCCGGACTCGGTTTGATCTCGCAGTCCAGCGTGAGGCGGGTGCGCGCAAAGACCTGGCGTGCCGCGGCTTCGTCCTCGATCAGCATGACCGACACACGGTCTGCAGTGGCCAGTGCCGGCTGGTGGGCTGCCAGGGCGCTGACCGCGCGATGGCGGCTTCGATGAGTTGGCGCAGCAAGGCAAGCGGCTGGTGGCCCTGGAGTTCGGCGGTTCGGAACAGGGACAGAAGTAGGGCGTGCGTCTCGGCACCGGCATCTCCCGGACCAGAGCCAGCGTCGTCTGCTCGATCAGCGCCCGGGTGGCGTCGCTCACCTGGCGCAGCGCAAGGCCGCCCATTTCCACCAATACCTCGGTGAGCCGCCGCGGGTCGTTGTCGAAGCTGCGAACCGTATAACCGTATGCGCTCGTGCTCATCGTCAGCTTGTCTCCATTGAGAAATACGGACCGCAGACGGGATTCATCCAGATGGACCAGAACGAGTTCGAACTGACCTATACCCGGTACCTGCGCTGAGGCGGTGCGAATCTCATCCGTCATCGCGAGGAGCAGCGGTCGGCCGCGCGCACCGTGCCCCTCTCTGGGGCCAATTTCAAACCCAGCGCTGTGGAAATCTTCCTCATCGAAGACTACAGTCGCCGAGGGGATTCTCCCCTATAACAACCACAAGATGGAGCGATGGACGATGCGCAAGAAAGGAATGGCACTGCTGCTGTTCACGGCCTGTACCGCAGGCACGGCATTCACCCTGTCCTCGGCCACCGCGGAGGAATTGACCTGGCGGAACAATATCGAACCGATGGTTGCCGCCAAGTGCGTACGTTGCCACGGCCCCGAGGACCCGACATACCGCGAGTGGCGTCTGCTCACCGAGGAAGAGCGCAAGGAGATCGGGCCACGCATGGACACTTACGAGCACTTCATGTCCTTTGTGGTCTGGCCGCCGACCGGGGCGCAGCAGCGGCGCCTTGATGACGGGGCCAACCGGGGCGGTGAGCCGGGCAATATGTACAAATATCTGGGCAAGACCGATGAGGAGCGCGCCGAGAATCTGCAGATGCTGAAGGATTGGCTGGGCGAGGGTGCTTGGAATCTGAACCGCTGGCAGGCTCGGGGTGATGTGCCGGGCATCACCAAGGAGCAACTGGAAGCGATCAGCGCGAAGTACTGATCGCAGGCACGGGGCGTGGGTTGACCCACGCCCGACTCTCCAGAGCGACGCCGCCAGGCGCCCTGCGCGGCCTTCCCGGCCGCCGCGCAAGTCATGCTGGCTCCTGTGGGGCACTGGAATGCTGTCCTGATGGAGGCGAGCATTTGGCGATAACATCTGTCACCGCTCCTGCATGCCGGTCTTCTTGCTGCGCCCCGGCATCCCCCTCAGGCAGTCTGTTTCCACGAACGGAATTCCCGGATCTGTTCCAGTTCCGCCTGTTCCGATTGCTGCGCCTTGAACAGATCCAAGCGCATCCGCCAGGTGGAGCTGGGAGATCTGCATCGGTTCCAGGAACTCTTCCGTCAGCATTGCGCCGGGATGAGTCGGGGGGCGGTGTGTGGGAATGCGGATCCTTCCCGTTTCCCGAAAGACGGGCGCCGCCTGGAGCGCTGTTCGGCTGACGTCACCGCCCTCGTTCAACCCCGGATGCTGGTACCTGGAGGCACACGGCAGGGTACCGACTGGCGGCCCGCCTGAAATGGTGCGGACATGGCACTGGCGGCAAAACCATGTCGATGGGTAATGGCGGAATTGCGCGGGAGCTCGTGCGGTAAGGGGCCGCTCGTTCCGACCTCAATCGGTGGATAAGCAGTTGCCCCTTCCTGAAAAGGGCGTTTATCCTTCCTTCCTATACTCGACGTTGATTTTGATGCTGCGGTTGAAAGAGCAGGGTGGATCACGCCCGTGCCTGGCGGCGTCGGCCCGATGCCGGTTGCCATGCTGATGCGTAACACTCTCGAAACTTACCTGCGACGCGTGTCCAGATCACTGTCCCGACACTTGCGAAAAATCAGTTGCAGCAAGGGCAAAAAGGTCTAGATTGCGAAATTGTTATCTTCAACCGCAACCGCCATCAAGACGGTGTCAGGAATTGCACAACGCATGAAAACCGAAAATCTGCAACGCCGAGAGATCTGGAGTAAGTGGCTGCGCCTGTCGCATTGGACGCTGGCGCTGTCGACACTCGCACTGATGGCCACCGGCTGGTTGGTGCACCACACCCCGAGCGTGGCTCAGGCGGCTGCCGACTGGCATTACATCGCCGGCAGTATTTTCACACTCGGGCTCGCACTGCGTATCTGGGTATTGTTCAGCGACAAGCTCATGGGCCGATGGCAGTTTCTGCTGGCGGATCTGGAGCCGAAAAAAATGCTGCAAATGCTGCAATTTTACCTCTCTTTCGGAAAATCAACCCTGCCACGCTGGTACGCCCACAACCCTTTCTGGCTACCCGTTTACCTTATTTTGTTCGTGCTGATGGTCCTGGTTGCCTTTACCGGTCACCTGCAAGGCTCTTATCCGGTCGTCTTTGGCATTTATCTGCCGTCACTGCATGCCGGCATTGCCACGCTTATTTCACTGTTCGTCCTGGGACACGTCATCGCCGTGTTCATGCACGATCTCAAAGGCGGAAGCGACGACGTGTCAGCGATGATCAATGGCAAACGCCTGTTCGAAGTCAAACCGATGCCGACCCAAGAGGTCAGCGGCGTGCACAAGGTTTCCCTCGATAGCCTCAAGTCCGGCCTGAAAAAACCCGCCGCACCAGGCCGCCAGAAAGACGATCAAAACGACTAAGACGTATGTCCAGAATCTGCCCGGGCCTGTGCCCTCCACCGGAACGCAGCAGGGCTCCTGCTAAACGAACCGGCGGCATGAGCGGATCGGGGGTCACGCGGAGAATGGAGTGTGCCCTGCCCGCGGAAGGTCAGAATACTTCCGGGGCCAGGACGAACAGCATCTTCAGGGCAACTCCGGGCTCGATGCCGGGCATCGCGTTTCGAAAGATGCGTGCCATGTCACCATTCTGGTAGAGCGCGCTCAGCTCCCGGTCGACTGCGAGGCGGAGGTCGCTGTCGCCCCTCTGCAGGACGAGACCGTGCTTCTCGACGGTCAGGGTGTTCTCGGAGATCTGCAACCCCTCCGGAAGGTCACCGGCGATGGCAAGGCCGAACAACTGCGACTGATCGCCAAAGAAGGCGTCGATCTCGCCCGCGGCCAGGGCTGCGACACCCTCCCTGAAGGTTCGGTACGTGACCACCTCGGCCTCCAGGCCTTCCGCCTCGAGGGAGTTGCGCAGGATCTCCTCGGTTGTGGTCGCACCGCGCACACCCAGGCGCTTGCCGCCGAGGTCCCCGAACGAGGTGTCCCCTTCGCCGGCCAGCAGCACCGCGGTGCCGTCGACGAAGGTGGGGATCGAGAAGTCGACCCGCTCGCGACGGCTCAGCGTGATGGTCGCCGCACCGCAAAGCAGGTCGACGCGGCCCTCGGTCACCGCGTCGAAGCGGTTCTGCGCGTCCAGTGGCACCCACACCGGTGTCAGCTTCTCCATCCCCAGCGTGTTGGCGAGCCGCGCCGCGAGGGCCCGGCAGATCATCACCGAGTAGCCTTGCGGCTGACCGTTGGCGTCGACATACGACAGGGGCATGGCATCGGTACGGTGCCCGAGGCGTATCTCGCCGGTGTCCCGTATACGGTCGAGCGTGTCCGCTGCGACAGGGGCAGCCGCGAGAGCGAATACGAGAGTCAGGGTGAACAAAGCGGCGCGACGCATTCGAAACTCCTCATTGGGTGGAGTTTGCATACTAGGGCCTCCCCTGCGGCGAAACCAGTGCTGCGGGCCGGTGATCGGGCCGGAACTGCACCTCGTGCGGCAGCGGCATCAGACCCCCATGCGCCGCTAGTAGGCACGGGAGACGCGGTCGATCAGGTCGTGGCCCCGGTTGGGCGAACCCGTGGTGCTGAACTCCGTCCGGACTGCACCGTCGGGCTCCCCGCCGCGATCGAGTGGGCGCAAGACCGCTTGGTTGTTCTACCCCTGGAAGTCGCCCTCGTTGACCTGCTGACCGAGCTTGAGCGGGCGCCCGACGATCTCAGCTTGGCGCCCGTCGAGGACACCTTTAGGAACAGGCCACGCTGGTCATATTTCTTGTACGACTTGCTGGTTGCCTTCAGCACCCGGACCTTCGCATCGGTCAGCATGTGGGGTACCGCTGTCCCCGGTCGTGGTCGATACCCCACTCTGTACCTCACCCCGTTTGGGGCTGCGAACGTCAGCAACCGCAAGCGATTTGGAGATGATGGACCTAACGGATTGGTTTCATTGGGACAGGAGAGATCTCCTGAGACCCATGAAACGAGTGATGGAGGCTGGGGTCGGAATCGAACCGGCGTACACGGCTTTGCAGGCCGCTGCATAACCACTCTGCCACCCAGCCGGGTGAGGCATCGTCCGTTTGGCGCCTGGGGATAGCGCCTTAAACGGAAAACCCCGGCGGCACCGGGGTTCGCAATGTTCTGGAGCGGGAAACGAGATTCGAACTCGCGACCCCAACCTTGGCAAGGTTGTGCTCTACCACTGAGCTATTCCCGCCCGACAGGGACGCAATAATAGCGTGTGCCGCAGAACTGTCAAGCGCCTTGGCGCGCCGCGAGCATGTACTGCACCATGGAGACCAGGGTCAGGACGGCCGCGAGGTACAGGAGCCACTCGCCAAGGAGAAACATGGGGATCGGCCCGACCGGCACGGCCCAGAGCAGCAGGAAGATCGACACCATCTGAGCGGTCGTCTTCACCTTGCCGACCCAGGAAACCGCCACGCGCGCCCGTTTGCCCACGCCCGCCATCCACTCGCGCAGCGCCGAGATCGCGATCTCGCGGCCGATGATGATGATCGCGGCGACCGCGATGCCGACACCGGCCGCAGTATCCACCACCAGCACCAGCGCCGCCGCAACGATCAGCTTGTCGGCGACCGGATCGAGAAAGGCGCCGAAATGCGAGGTCACCTCGAGGCGGCGCGCGAGATAGCCGTCCAGCCAGTCGGTGAAGCCAGCCAGCGCGAAGATCAGAGCCGCAACGATGCCGCCCCAGGGCGCCGGCAGCAGGTAGAACAGCAGCACCATCAGCGGAATCAGGGCGATGCGCGACCAGGTCAGCCAGTTGGGCAGTTTGCGTAGCATCTCAACTCTCGTGAAAACCTTCGTAGATCGCGCGGGCCAGGCCTCGGCTGATACCGGGAACCTTGGCCAGTTCCTCCACCCCCGCCCGTGTGATCCCACGCAGTCCACCGAATTGACGCAGCAGTGCTGTCCTGCGCTTCGGCCCCAGCCCGGGTATTTCCTCCAGGCGCGACTCCCTGCGCGCCTTGGCACGCCTCGCCCGATGCCCGGTGATCGCAAAGCGATGGGCCTCGTCGCGGATCTGCTGGATCAGGTGCAGGGCACTGGAGTGCGCCGGCAGTATAGAAGGCCCTTCCACCCCACTCAACACCAGGGTTTCCAGCCCCGGGCGCCGGTCGGCACCCTTCGCCACGCCCACCACCTGCAACCCTTCCAACCCCTGCGCACGCAGGACGTCCAGGGCCTGGCTGACCTGGCCCTTGCCGCCATCGATGAACAGGATGTCGGGGACCAGGCCCTCCCCCTTCTTCAGGCGGGCGAAACGGCGCTCCAGCGCCTGGTGCATCGCGGCATAGTCGTCGCCAGGCTCGATACCGGCGATGTTGAAGCGCCGGTAGTCGGACTTGATCGGACCCTCCGGCCCGAAGACCACGCAGGAGGCCACCGTGCCCTCCCCCTGGGTGTGCGAGATGTCGAAGCACTCCATGCGCCCGGGAAGCTCGGGCAGGCTCAGCGCCGCAGCCAGGGCCTCGAGGCGCGCCTGCTGGCCGGCCCTGCCCGCGAGGTGTGTCCGCAGCGCCAGTTCGGCATTACGCTCGGCCATGCGCAGCCACTCCGCACGCTGCCCACGCGTGGACCAGGCAAGCTTGACCCGGCTGCCCCGGCGCTGCTCCAGCAGGGCCTCCAGTGCCTGGGGTTCGTCCGGGCGCTCGGACAGCAGTACCTGCCGCGGCGGTTCCCGTTCCGCGTAGTACTGGGCCAGGATCGCGGTCATGATCTCCGCGTTGCCGGTTTCCTCCGGCAGTTTCGGATAGCGCACGGCGTTGCCGAGGTTCTGGCCGTTGCGCACGAAGAAGATCTGGACGGCGGCGGACCCGCCCTCCCGCGCCAGGGCAAAGATGTCGGCATCGCCCTCACCACCGGCCACGTACTGCTGCTCGGAGATCTGGCGCAGGCTGGCAATCTGGTCGCGCAGCCGCGCGGCCCGCTCGAAGCGCAGCTCCGCCGCCGCGATTTCCATGCGCTGGACCAGGTCGCCGATCACCCGATCGCTGCGGCCCTCGAGGAAACGCTGGCTGGCGTCGACGTCGGCCGCGTATTCCTCCGGATCGATCAGGCCGACACAGGGCGCCGTGCAGCGCCCGATCTGGTGCTGCAGGCAGGGCCGGCTTCGATGGGCGAACACACTGTCCTCGCACTGGCGCACGAGGAAGAGCTTCTGCAGGAGATTCAGGGTGTCGCGAACCGCGACCGTCGAAGGGTACGGACCGAAGTAGCGCACGCCCTTTTTCCGGGTCCCGCGATGGAAGCCAAGCCGAGGGTAGTCGTGATTGGAAACAAAGATATAGGGATAACTCTTGTCATCCCGCAGAAGGATGTTGTAGCGCGGCCGGTGGCGCTTGATCAGGTTCGCCTCGAGCAGCAGGGCCTCGGCCTCCGTCTGCGTCACCGCGACGCGGATGTCGGCGATCTGCGCGACCATGGCGCGGGTCTTCGGGCTGCGCTCGCCGGCCGTGCGGAAATAACTCGCGATGCGCTTGCGCAGGCTGTTCGCCTTGCCGACGTAGAGCACGGTACCGGCATCGTCCAGCATCTGGTAGACGCCGGGCGCCGGCGTGCAGGTCTTCAGAAAGGCCTTGTGATCGAAGGCAGGCGCGGCATCGCTCATGCGTTCAGGATAACCGGGCGCGGATCTCCCGGAACAATCCCTCGAACATCGCAGGCGTCAGGCGGCGGGTCTGGGTGTTGTAGCGCGAGCAATGGTAAGAGTCGAACAGCCGCCGCCCCTGCCCCAGGTCGTGTTCCGCACCGTGGGCGAAGGGGTACGCAGCGAGAGCCAGGCCCTGCGTGCGCAGCACAGCGTCGTGGGCGATACGGCCCAACGCCAGGATGATGCGCGGGGCCACGGCGTCGATCTCCGCGGCCAGGAAACCGTTGCAGGTACGGATCTCGGCCGGCGTCGGCTTGTTCTGTGGCGGCAGGCACTTTACGGCGTTGGTCA
>Ga0209498_1001422_pt1 | contig 14692 bp, 5 predicted proteins | sample WalLakDeSediment_FD_184131 | JGI IMG/M metagenome (GOLD analysis project Ga0209498, IMG submission 184131) | Lake sediment microbial communities from Walker lake, Nevada to study Microbial Dark Matter (Phase II) - Walker Lake 11/02/13 Deep... | ecosystem: Environmental > Aquatic > Freshwater >... | reverse complement strand
CCTCCCTGTCCGTCCGCCGCCCCGTGGCGGTGGCCATGCTCTTCCTGGCGGTGATCCTCCTGGGGATCATCTCCTTCCTGCGCCTGCCCATCGACCTCCTGCCGGACGTGAGCTACCCCCGGCTGGTGGTCTTCACCTCCTACCCGGAGGTGGCACCGGCGGAGGTGGAGCGCCTCATCACGGAGCGGGTGGAGGCCCAGGCCGCCGCCGTCCCGGGGGTGGAGCGGGTGACGTCCGTGTCCCGGGAGGGGGTGAGCATGGTGACCCTGCGCTTCGCGTGGGGCACCGACATGGACTTCGCCATGCTGAACGTCCGGGAGCGGCTGGACAACATCCGGGAGTCCCTGCCCCGGACCGCCAGCCGGCCCAGGATCCTCAGGGTGGACCCGGAGTCCGAGCCCATCATGGTCATCGCCGTGGCGGGGGGGCCGGACCTCTGGGCCACGAAAGAGGCGTCGGAGTCGGTGTTCCGACGGAGGCTGGAGCAGCTGGACGGGGTGGCGGAGGCCTCCGTCACCGGGGGCCTGGACCGGGAGATCCAGGTGGAGGTGGACCCCCGCCTCCTGGAGTCCTACGGCATCACCCTGGACCAGGTGACCCAGGCCCTGGCCCTGGCCAACGTCAGCGCCCCCGGGGGCACCATCCTCCGGGGCCGGTACCGTTACCCCCTCAGGACCCTGGGGGAGTTCCAGACGGTGGAGGAGATCGGGGACGTGGTGGTGGGCCGCCAGACGGCTCCCGCCGGTGCCCGAGGTGGAGACGCCCGCAGCGCCACCCCCCGCATGATCCGCCTCCGGGACATCGGCCGGGTGGTGGACGGCTACGCCGAGCGGGAGTCCATCGCCCGCTACAACGGCCACGAGTCCGTGGGGATCCTGGTGTTCAAGGAGTCTGGGGCCAACACGGTGCAGGTGGCGGAGCGGGTGCAGGAGGTCCTGGCACAGCTCCGGGAGGAGTACCCGGCGTTCCATCTGGACGTGGCCTCCAGCCAGGCGGGGTTCATCGCCGACTCCATCTCCAACGTGGTTCAGGCCTTGATCTTCGGTGGCATCCTGGCCTTCCTGGTCCTCTTCCTCTTCCTCCGGGACCCCCGCTACCCCGTGGCCATCGCCCTGGCCATCCCCATCTCTGTGGTGGGGACCTTCGCCCTCATGGATGCCGCCGGCGTGTCGCTCAACATCATGAGCCTGGGAGGGCTGGCCCTGGGGGTGGGGATGCTGGTGGACAACTCCATCGTGGTCCTGGAGAACATCTTCCGGCACCGGGAAGAGCTGGGGGAGGACCCCCTTACGTCCGCCGAGAAGGGGGCGGAGGAAGTCCAGCGGGCCATCACCGCCTCCACCCTCACCACCATCAGCGTTTTCGGGCCCATCGTCTACGTGGAAGGGGTGGCGGGGGAGCTCTTCGCATCCCTCTCCCTGGCGGTGGCCTTCTCCCTCCTGGCCTCCCTGGTGGTGGCCCTCACCCTCCTTCCCACCCTGGCGGCCCGGTTCGGGGGGCAGTGGGCGCCCCTCCTGACCGATTCCCCCCCGGAGGAGCCCGCAGAGACCCCTGGGGTCTGGAAGAAGGCCGGCCGGGGGGCGGAGTGGCTGTTCCTGGCTCCCTTTCGGCTGGTGGGCCTGGTCTTCAGCGTGCTGAGGCAGCTCCTGGGGTATTGGGCCGGGGCCATCGGGGGCTTCCTGGCCAGGGTGTTCAAACCACTGCTCCGGGCCTTCGACGCCCGGTTCGACGCCTTCGCCCGGCGCTACCACACGGCCCTGGAGTGGAGCCTCGTCCATCGGGCCAGGGTCATGGGGCTGGCGGGGGCCGCCCTGGTGGGTGTGGTCCTCCTGGGCTCCACCCTGGACCGTGACCTCCTTCCCAGGGTGGACCAGGGGGCCTTCGACGTCCGGATGGAGCTGCCGGAGGGCACCTCCCTCATGGCCACCTTGGAGGCGGCCAACCAGGTGGAGGGGGTGCTCCTGGCGGACGAAGGGGTGGAGGCGGTCTTCTCCCGCATCGGCAAGGACGTCCGTTCCTTCTCCGAAACGGAGGCTCCTGCCGGCATCAACACGGCCCAGTTCCAGGTCCGGCTGCGGCACGGGGTCTCCACCCAGGAGGTCCTGGAGCGGGTGCGGCCCCTGGAGCGGAGCCTGGCCCAGGGGGTCCTCACCTTCGAGACCGGCGGCGCCACGGCCCTGGGGCAGATCCTGGGCGGGGTGGACGCCGACATCGCCGTCCGGGTCCGGGGGGAGGACATGGACCGGACCTTCCCCCTGGCTGAGTCCATCCGGGACCGCCTGGGCCAGCTTCCCCAGCTGGCCAACGTCCGCCTGGGGACGGAGCGGGGCCAGCCCGAGCTCCAGGTGGAGATCCTCCGGGACGTGGCGGCCCGCTACGGGGTGGAGCCCCGGGCCATCGCCGAGACGGTGGAGCGGTCCATGCGGGGAGCCCGGGCCACGGAGTTCGTGGACTTCGACCGTAAGATCGGGGTCATGGTGCGCTTTCCCGACAGCCTCCGCTACGCCCGGGAGACCCTCCAGACCCTGGTGGTCCAGGGGGTGCCCCTCCGGGAGATGGTCCTGGTCCGGGAGGCCCTGGCCCCGGCGGAGATTCGGCGGGAGGACCAGGGACGGGTGGTGACGGTCTATGCCGACGTGGCCTCCGGGGGTCTGGACGGGGCCATCACGGTGGTGCAGCGGTCCCTCCGGGACGTCCCCCTGGAGCGGGGGATCCGGGTGGAGGTGGGGGGAGAGAACGAGGAGATGCGCCGCTCCTTCCGGGACCTCTCCTTCGCCTTCGGCCTGGCCCTCCTTCTGGTGTTCATGATCCTGGCGGCCCAGTTCGAGTCCTTCGTGCACCCCTTCACCATCCTCATGGCCGTTCCCCTGGCCCTGGTGGGGGCTGTCCTGGCCCTCTTCATGACGGGAGAGGGGGTGAACACCATGAGCCTCATTGGTGTGGTGATCCTCGTTGGAATTGTGGTGAACGACTCCATCATCAAGGTGGACTTCATCAACCAGGCCCGGACCAAGGGAATGGCCCTGAGGGACGCCATCCTGGAAGCCGGCCGGGTACGCCTCCGGCCCATCATCATGACCACCGTCACCACGGTCCTGGGCCTCACCCCCATGGCCCTGGGGATCGGCCGGGGGGCGGACCTCCGGGCCCCCCTGGCCATCGCCGTCATCGGGGGGCTCATCATGGCCACCCTCCTCACCCTCATCGTGGTCCCCGTGGTCTACTCCCTTGCGGAGGACCTGAAGGTCAGGCTGATGAGGGCAGGCGCGCCGGCTATCCGGCCCGAGCCTGTGGCGGGGGACTGAGGATGATGCGTCCAGCCTTGGCACCTGCCCCGGGACGCCCTGGACGGGTCCGGCCTCTGGCTCCGGAGAGGCGGCGCCCATGATCCGCTTCTCCCTCCGGCGCCCGGTGGCCGTCACCATGACCTACCTGGCCGTGGCCCTCCTGGGGGTAGCGGCCTGGGAGAACATCCCCATCGAGCTCCTCCCCGACACCCGCCTGCCCAGGCTCACGGTCCGTGGCAACTGGCGGGGTGCCTCTCCGGAGACCATCGAGGCCTTCCTCACCTCCCCCATGGAAGCGGTGATCCAGCAGGTTCGGGGGGTGGAGAAGGTGACTTCCGAGTCCTACGAGAACCAGGGGATGGGCTTCGCCGACATCCAGGTGGAGTTCAACCGCCGGACGGACATGGACTTCGCCCGCCTGGACCTTGGGGAGCGCCTGGCCACCCTGAAGGAGGAGCTACCCCCGGGGGTGGGCTCCCTCACCGTGTCCCCCTACGTGCCTCCTGCGTTCGCCGCCCAGGCGGGCCGCCCCTTCCTCCGGTACACGGTGACGGGGCCCTACACCACCGAAGCCCTCCGGGCGTTCCTGGAGGACGACGTGGCGACGGACCTGAGCCAGATCGGCGGGGTGGCGGTGGTGCAGGTGTCCGGGGGGCGGGAGCGGCTCCTGGAGATCGAGCTCCGGGAGAACCAGATGGTGGCCCTGGGCCTCACCCCCGGCCTGGTGCTGCAGCGCATCGGGGAGATGGACCTGGTGCGGGAGGCCGGGGCCGTGCGGGAGGGGGACCGCCAGTGGACCGTCACCATCCGCAACCGGCCCTCCTCCGCCCAGGAGATCAGGGACGTCATCCTGATCACCCAGGGCGGGCGCACGGTGAGGGTGGCGGACGTGGGGGTGGTGAGGGACACCTACGAGGAGGCCTGGAACTACTACCGCATCGACGGCCGCCCCGCCGTGGCCTTCACCGTGACGAAGGAGATCGGGGCCAACACGGTGCGGGTGGCGGACCGGGTGAAGGCCCGGATGGCGGAGATCGAAGGGCGATTCCCCCCCGGGAGCCGGGTGATCCTGGACCAGGACGAGAGCGAGAGCATCAGGGAGCAGCTCACGGACCTGAGGTACCGTGCCCTGGTGGCGGCGGTGGTGATCTTCCTGGTCCTCCTGTTCTTCCTTCGCTCCTTCCGCTCCGCCGGGGTGGTCTTCGCCACCATCGCCTTCTCGGTCCTCATCGCCCTGAACCTTATCTACTTCGGGGGCCTCTCCCTGAACCTCCTCACCCTCATGGGGCTGGCCATGGGGTTCGGCCTCATCGTGGACAACTCCATCGTGGTCCTGGAGAACATCTACCGGAGGTGGCAGAGCGGGGAGAGCCCCATGCAGGCGGCGGAGACCGGGGCGGGCCACGTGGTCCTGCCCATCCTGGCGGCCACCGCCACCACCCTCATCGTCTTCGTCCCCTTCGTCTACCTCCAGGGTGAGCTCCGGATCTTCTACGTGCCCCTGGCCATCGTGGTGGGCCTCACCCTCCTGGCCTCCCTCTTCGTGGCCTTCACCTTCATCCCGGCCCTGGCGGGGCGGATCCTGGGACGGGGCCGGGCCCCCCGGATCCAGTGGAGGGTGGTGGAGCCGGGGGCCGGAGGGGGCGCCCCGGGATCCGCCGGGGGGGCCGGAGGACCAGCCGGGGTCGCCGGAGGGGTCCCTGGGACCGTGTCCGGCGCGGGCGGACCCGTGACCGTCCGCCGGGAGCCCCTCTACGTCCGCTTCTACCGGAGCCTCATCGGGGCCACCCTCCGCTTCCCCTGGGCGGCGGTGGTGGTGGCGGCGGGGTGTCTATGGGCTTCGTGGTATCAGTTCGACAAGAAGGTGACCCGGGGGGTGGTGTGGGGAGGGGGCTGGGGGCAGCAGACCTACATCAACATCCGGATCTCCCTGCCCCGGGGCTCGGACCTGGAACGCACCGACGAGCTGGCCCGGTTCTTCGAGGAGCGGCTGGCGGCCCTTCCCGAGGTGGAGCAGTTCACCACCAACGTCCAGGGTACCTGGGCCAGCATCACCGTCACCTTCCCGGAGCACCTGGAGCACACGTCCGTTCCACCGGCCATCAAGGAGCAGATGGTGGCCCACTCCCTCCAGTACTCCGGGGTGGACGTCCGGGTCACGGGGTTCGGGCCGTCGTTCTATGGAGGAGGGGCATCGCCCCCCCAATATGCCATCCAGATCCTGGGGTACAACTACCTCAGGGTGCGGGATATCGCCGAGGACCTGGGCGCCCGCCTGGCGGCCAACACCCGGGTCCGGGACGTCGACACCAACGCTGCCGGCCGCTGGTTCGTCCGGGACCGGGCGGAGGAGTTCGTGGTGGAGATCGACCGGGCGGCCCTGGCCCGCTACGACCTCTCGGTGCAGGAGTTCGTGAGCCGCATGAACGCTGTCATCCGGGGCCAGACGGGGCAGTCCCAGCTCAAGCTTGGGGGCGACGAGGTCCGGGTGGACGTGAAGGTGGAGGGGTTCCAGACGGTGGACCTGCGCAAGCTCCAGGAAACCATCGTCACCGGAGCCGGAGGCACCGGGATCCGCATCGGGGACGTGGTGCGGGTGGAGCCCACGGTGGTCATGGCCCGGATCCGCCGGGAAAACCAGCAGTACGAGCGCACCGTGGCCTACGAGTTCCGGGGGCCCCACCGGCTGGGGGACGTGGTGCGAAACCAGGTTGTCGAGGCCACGGCCCTCCCGCCGGGCTACACCATCCGGGAGGGCTCTGGCTGGCGCTGGACCCAGGAGCAGCGGCAGCAGATCTACATGGTCCTGGGGGTCTCCATCCTCCTCATCTACATGGTGACGGCGGCCCTCTTCGAGTCCCTCCGGCAGCCCCTCTGCGTCCTCCTCACGGTCCCCATGGCCCTCATCGGGGTCTTCGTGCTGTTCCTCTGGTCTGGGGCCACCTTCACCCGGGAGGCGTACATCGGCGTCATCATGATGGGGGGGATCGTGGTGAACAACGCCATCCTCCTGGTGGACCACATCAACCGGGTGAGGCGGGGGGGGGATCTGCCCCTGAAGGATGCCATCGTGAAGGGCACCCTGGAGCGGGTGAGGCCCATCCTCATGACCACCACCACCACGGTCCTGGGCCTCCTCCCCCTGATCCTCTTCGGCCACGGGGCCGACAGCAAGATCTGGAACGCCCTGGCCTACGCCCTCATCGGGGGGCTCCTGTCCTCCACCATCTTCGTCCTCACCACCACGCCGGCCCTCTACTTCATGTTCGAGCGGGGGCGGCGGGGAGCGGCCTGAGGGGAGCTTCGGCGCTCGAGGCCGGGGGCGGTGGGGAGGCACGCCGCCGCCGAATGACTATGGGTCCTGGATCCTCCTGGGGCCCTCCTGTTCCCGCACGAAGAAGAGGGCGTCCAGGTAGTGGCTCCACGTGCGCTCCTGGGTGAGGTGGCCGTCGGGGCGGGCCAGGAAGGATCCGCCGGCCCAGGTGCCCTCCTCGGCGGCACGCCGGAGATCCACCACGGCGAACTCGAAGCCCGCCGCATGCATCAGCTCCTCGAACTCTGGGAGGGGGTGCTGGTCGGGGACGATGCCGCCGGCGTAGCTCTCCCCGCCCCGGTAGGACGTCATGGCAATGGCGAAACTCTCCTGGCCCAGGGCGTCCCATACCACCTTGCCCATGGCGGGCCCGGGCCGCCCGTCATTGTGAAGCGCCGGTTCCCGCATCACATGGGCGGTGGCGGCCCACGCTATGATCTTCCGGTCCGGATACCGTTCCTTCGCAAGCCAGAGGAGGTGCTCCCCCATCTGGTAGGGCCGAGAGCACTCCGGTTCACGCGGTGCACCAATCCCGCCGTCGGTCCGGGCCGCACATCCCGCGCCCCGCAACGCCTCGGCCCAGAAGCGGGGGCCGTCGCCGGGAGCGGCCTGGAGGGCGGCCACGGTCTCGTCAACCGCCCGGAGAAAGGCCTCCGCCGTGGCCGAATCCGCCAGGAATGCCGTGGTGGCGGCCGGGTCGGGAGGGTATCGGGGAGCCTGGGCCGCGAGGCGTACCAGGACGCCGTATTCCGGCGTCTCGGGGTCCGCCAGGGGCCCAGGGAGGCCCTGGTCCCGGAGGAAGCGGCTCAGGTCTTCGGCGAAGAGGGGCGCCGTGTCTCGGATGGAGGGATACAGCCACGGCCGGTAGTCGAACCCCGTCACTTCCAGGGGCCGCTCTCCCAGGGCCTCCTCCCCCACGTAGGCAATGAGGGATTGCATCTGTTCCGTACCTGACCAGAAGGACCAGTTGCCTACCTCGAGTGCCCTCCGGGGGGAGACGCCCGCCAGGATGCTGTCCCAGGCCACGGTCATTCCATACAGCCCTGCCTCGAAGGCCAGCACGTCGAAGCCCAGCTCCTGGTGGAGGAACTTCACCAGCCGGGAACGGGCCAGCATGTCGGTGCCCGAGGCGTGGTCCGCTTCCCCCAGCAAGACCAGGCGGACCCCCTCCAACGCCTCCCGGAGGGGTTCCAGATCCCGGAAGTCCAGGTCCTCCGACGAAAGGGTCCGGACAGGCATGGCGTTCTCCCGCAGCCACCCCACCCGGGGGTCCTGGGCCAGCGCCTCCCGACGCTCCCTGACCCCTGCCGGAGACTCAACGGATTCGATCCAGACCCTCGCCGGCACGCTGGATACAGTCTGGGACCACACATAGAAGCCATCCAGGATCAGGGTGTAGGATCCGTCCCTGGTTGCCTCCCAGGAGATCCTCCGCCGGAATGGACCGGGTGTCTGTTCCAGGGAGGCCGCCATGCTGCTCAAAGGCCTGGGGACGGAATCCCCCGGAGCCAGGAGCTGGATCTGGAAGCCCACAACCTCTTCCCGGCCCCCATCCATCTCCACCACGGCTCGCACGAACTCCCCCGCCCGGACCTCCACTTCCAGCCGCCGGGCTTCGTTCACCTCCACATGGCCCCGCCAGGGCTGTACGAGGCTGAGGCGGACGGGCTCCTGGGCGGAGACGCGCCAGGGCATCGTCATCAAAAGGCCCCCGAGGGCCAGCAGCGAGAACACGGACGTGGGGTTGTGGGTCATGGTTCCCTTCTTGTCGGGGCTCGGCCCGTCCGGGGCTATTCCTGGCCCGGACGGAGGGTCAGAGCTGGGTACCCGGCACCGGCGTGCGGGTCCGAGGTTCGGTTCCGGCTCACTGCAGCTTGTACTTCTCGATGAGGCGGTTCAGACGGGGTCGCGACACCCCCAGGATCTCGGAGCTTCGGGTCTTGTGCCAGCGGGTGGACTCCAGGACCCGCAGCACATGCTCCGCCTCCAGCTCCTCCAGGCCCCGGAGGGAGGTCCTTTGTTCGGCGGGCCCTCCGGAGAGATCCAGGTGTCCTCCCGCGATCACCTCTCCGGAGGCCAGGACCGCCGCCTGCATGAGGACGTTCTTCAGCTCCCGCACGTTTCCGGGCCACTCATGGGCCATGAGCCTTCCCAGGGCGTCCGGGGACAGGGAGGGGCTGGGCCGGCCCAGGACTCGGCCAACCACCTGGAGCAGGTGCTGGGCGAGCTCGGGAATGTCCTCCTTCCGCTCCCGGAGGGCAGGTACCCGGATCTCCAGCTCACGAAGGCGAACGTACAGGTCCGCTCGGAACGTTCTCTCCTGCACCCCGGCTTGCAGGTCTCTGCGGGTGGAGGAGATGACCCGGGCCTCGGTGCGCGTCGGCCGATCGGCCCCCAGGAGGTAGAACTCGTGGGCCTCCAGCACCCGGAGGAGCTTGGTCTGGAGCTCCGGAGGCATGTCCCCCACCTCGTCCAGGAAGAGGGTCCCGCTGCCGGCGGCCTGGAACTGGCCTTTCCGGTCTGCCACGGCCCCTGGGAACGCTCCCTTCACATGGCCAAAGAGCTCGGATTCCAGGAGGGTGGGAGGGAGCCCCGAGCAGGGTACCGACACGAAAGGCTCGGACGCGGCGTTTGATCTGCGGTGGATGGCCCGGGCCAGGAACTCCTTGCCCGTTCCCCTCTCGCCCCGAATGAGGAGGTTCACCTGGCTCGCCGCTGCCTGGGTGGCGATCCGGACGGCTCGCCTCATCCGGGGGGAGTCCGCCGGCAGCTGGTCCAGGGAGCACTCATCCGGGTGGCTGGGGGCTGCCGGGGGCTCCGGATTGCCGGTCGCTTCCGAGGGCCCCGGGTCAGGGGTGACTGCTGCTGACCCTGAATCGCCGGGCATTCCCGAAGGCCCCGGGTGGCCGGGGACTGCCCCTGGCTCCGGTTCGGGGGAGGGAGAGGTTCGGAGAGGTGAAGGACGCCGGGAGATGTGGTCGTCCACCATGCTCCTGAGCTCCCGGAGGTCCAGGGGTTTCATCAGGAAGTCCAGGGCCCCCTCACGGACGGCTTCCATGGCCGTGGACATGTCGTCGTAAGCCGTCATGAGGATCACCGCCGGGGAGGGGGCCCGTGCCCGTGCCCTTCTCAGTAGCTCCATCCCGCCGATCCCCGGCGTCCGGACGGCGGCAAGGATCAGGTCCGGGGGATCCTCCTCCAGAATGGCCAAAGCCTGGGAGCCGTCCCGGACCGCACGTACATCCAGCCCAGGGCGTTTCAGGGCATCCACCAGGGACTCACGAACCCTTGCATCGTCGTCAACGATGAGGAGGCGCATGCGGCTCCTTTCTTCACCGTGGATCCTTCGTTGTCCAGCGGAAGAGCCAGCTTCGTGCCTGGACAAGAATCCGCGTGGGACAGCGGTTTCCTTCTCCTCCAACCCCCGAAGGTGTTCCGCATCGTAACACGAGGTGCAACGATGCGTTACAGCTGCGGACACCGGGGCGACTGCCCCTCCTCCCTTCGTCCCTATTGCGGGATTTGATTCCCTGGACGCAAACTATGCACAATCGCCACATCGCCAGGATACCGGACCGCCCGTTTTCCAGGGAACCACGAGTCCCCGGGGCCCGTTGCCGCCCCCGGCTTTGCGGTTCCGTCCTGGGCGGGTGAGAGACAAGCAATGCGAGCCTCGGGGGGGAAGGAAATGCGGCGCCGTTGCGGGCGAAGGGGGGCGATGACGTGGGGGGACCGGTCTGTGCCGGCTCGGTGCCTGCGATGCTGCCGCCGCCGAGGGAGAGGGAGGCTGAACCGGTACGTGCCCTGCCGCGCCCCGCTGAGGGGACAGGAGGCTGAACCATGAGCCAGGAGACACCTGAAGACTCTGGCAGGCCAAGGATCGGTCCCTACCGGCTCCTCGATCTCCTGGGTGAAGGGGGGATGGGGGAGGTCTGGCTGGCGGAGCAGACGGAGCCCGTCCATCGACGGGTGGCCTTGAAGCTCATCAAGCGGGGGATGGACACGAACCAGGTCGTGGCCCGCTTCGAGGCCGAGCGTCAGGCCCTGGCGGTGATGGACCATCCCGGCATCGCCAGGGTCTTCGATGCCGGCGCCACGGACGACGGCCGCCCCTACTTCGTCATGGAGCTGGTCCAGGGCGTCCCCATGACGGAGTACTGTGATACCCACCGCCTCTCCCTGGACGAACGGATCCGCCTGTTCGTGGACGTATGCCGGGCCGTGCAGCATGCCCACCTCAAGGGAGTCATCCACCGGGACCTGAAGCCGTCCAACATCCTTGTTACGGTGAAGGAAGACGAGCCGGTGGTGAAGATCATCGACTTCGGGATCGCCAAGGCCCTGGGGCACGACCTTACGGACCGGACCCTGGTGACCAGGGTGGGCCAGATCGTGGGAACCCCCGCCTATATGAGCCCGGAGCAGGCGGAGATGTCAGGCCTGGACGTGGACACCCGCACCGACGTCTACGCCCTGGGCGTCACCCTCTACGAGCTCCTGGTGGGAGCCCGGCCCCTGGAGTTCCCCTCGGGAGCAGACGAAGCGGTGCGCTACGTCATCCGCAACACCGAGGTCCCCAGGCCCAGCACGAAGCTCACCACCCTGGGGGAGGCACAGGACACCATCGCCCGGTGTCGGCGCACCACGGTGGACGCTCTCAGGAAGCACCTCCGGAGCGACCTGGACTGGATCATCCTGAAGGCCGTGGAGAAGGACAGGACGCGGCGGTATGACACGGCCAACGGCCTGGCGGCGGACCTGGAGCGGCACCTGAAGAACGAGCCCGTCCTGGCCCGTCCGCCCTCCGCTCGCTACCGGGCCAGGAAGTTCGTCCGGCGGCACCGCATGGGGGTGGCGGCGGGTGGCGTCGTGACGGCGGCCCTGGTCCTGGGGTTCGCCCTGGCCACGGTGGGGATGCTCCGGGCCCAGCGGGCGGAGCGCCGGGCCGAGGCGGAGGCGGAGGCCGCCACCAAGGTGGCGGAGTTCCTGGTGGAGCTCTTCCAGGTGAACGACCCTTCGGAGGCCCTGGGCAACACCATCACGGCCCGGGAGATCCTGGACCGGGGGGCGGATCGCATCGAGAGGGAGCTGGTGGGCCAGCCCGCCCTCCAGGGTCGCCTCATGGAGACCATGGGAAGCGTCTACACCAGCCTGGGGCTCTATGAGGAAGCGGAGCCTCTCCTCCGGCAGAGCCTGGAGGTGCGGCGGGGAGCCCTGGGGGATGCGAGCCCGGAGGTGGCTTCCGGTCTCCATGCCCTGGCCTGGCTCTACCGCACCCAGTGGCGCCTGGACGAGGCCCTGCCCATGGCCCGGGAAGCGGCGGAGCTCCTGGAGAGATTCGCCGGGCCCGGGGACCCGGACTTTGCCCGCACCCTCCAGCTTCTGGGCATGATCCAGCGGGACCAGGGAAACTTCGAGGAAGGAAGGGCGAGCCTGGAACGGTCCCTGGCCATCCGGGAGGCGGCTCTGGGGCCGGATCACTCGGACGTGGGCGAGACCCTCTACCACCTGGGTTGGCTCACTTTGCGGGAGGGAAACTACTCCCAGGCCAGGACGCTGTACGAACGAGCCTGCGCCATCGCCGAGGAGACGAGGGATCCCAACAGCCCGGAGTTGGGCTGGTGCTACAACGACCTGGGGATCGTGCTGGTGAGGCTGGACGAGCGGGAGGCCGCCATGGGTTACCTGGAGCGAGCTCTGGCCATCTTCGAGAAGGTCCTGAGCCCCGACCATGCCACCCTGGCGGCCATCCACAACAATCTGGGGGGGCTTTACTCGCGGGGCGGCGACATGCCTGCTGCCCGGGGCCATTACGAGCGGGCCCTGAAGATCCGGGAGGTGGCCTTCGGGCTGGAGCACCCGGAGACGTCAGTCACCCTTATGAACCTGGGCCTCGTGACCCAGTATGAGGGCAGCTACCAGGACAGCTATGACCTGTACCGCAGGGCCCTGGCCATTGATGAGAAGACCCTGGGACCCAACTCCATGCGGGTGGCCACCACCCTTGGGAACCTGGGATTCCTTCTCCGAAGCGTGGGGGAGTACGGGGAGGCCCGAGAGGCCCTCACCCGGTCCCTTCGCATCCGCGAGGAGACCGTGGGCCCCGAGAGTCCCCAGCTCCTCTCCAACCTCACCAACCTTGGACACCTTCACCGGGACATGGGCCGGCCCCGGGAGGCGGTGGAGTACTTCGAACGGTCTGTCGGCATCAACGCGCAGACCTTCACCGCCGAGAGCCCCCGACTGGGTCCCGCGTACGCGAACCTGGCCGGGGCCCTCAACGATGCGGGCCAGTTTCAGAAGGCCATCCTCGTGGCCCGCGACGCGGCGGAGATCGGGACTGACTACCCGGAGGGCACCTGGCACCATCTCGCCCGATGGGAGGAAGCTCGGGCCCGGCTGGGGCTGGAGGAGGTGGATGCCGCCGACTCCCTCTTCGCCCTGGCCCTGGAGGTCATCGAAGGGCAGGGCGGGCCCGAAAGCGGGTTCCTGGCTGAGATGCAGGCCCGGAGGTTCGCCATGAAGGGGGATCTGACCCGGAGCCTGGAGTGGTTCGAGGAGGCCATCCGGCGGGGGAACCGGAACCTCACACTCCTTCGGGCCCCGGAGCTGGCCCCAATCCGGGACCTGCCTGGGTACGGACCCCTGGCCAGTGAGATCCGGGTGGTGCTGAGGAAGTGAGGGGAAAGCAGGGAAGGGGAGGGCGTCGGCGGCTCCCGCAAGCTCCCTGCGGCCCAGGCACAGGCGCAGGGCCGGCGGGGGAGCAGGCCCAGGGCAGGCCCCTGACCCCCTCTACTGCACCGGGTGCCCGCTCCTCTGCCAGCCGGCGAAATCGCCCTGGAGGTGCCGCACCTTGGTGAACCCGTTCTGCTTCAGGTAGGACTCCACCCAGCGGGCCCTGGGCCCCACCTCGCAATAGACCACGATCTCCCGGTCCGCCAGCTGCTTCAGGTCCTGGATGCGGGAGGGCACCTGCCGGTCCTCCAGGTTGTAGGCTCCGGGAACGTGGCCCATGCGGAATTCGAAGGGGCTCCGGACGTCCAAAACGATGGGGGCGTCGTCCGTACCCATGCGCTCAAGGAGCTCCCTGGGGGTGATGGTCTCCGGGTCACTGCTGGCTGCGGCGCAGGCCCCAACCAGGGGGAGAAGAAGGAGAAGGATCAGGGCAGGACTTTGGGCGGCTCGGCGCAGCATCGGGCTCCTCTCGGCATTCGTCGTTGATCTCAAGAAAGCTGAGGGATCCATCGGCGCCGTTCAACCCCCACCGGGGCAAGGGTCACGGCCCCTCCCGTCTCTGACGCTCTGGCGTCGTTCCCGGAGGTCCGGGCTGGGTCTCCACGAGCAGGTCCGTGCCGTCATCCAAGACCAGGGCAACGGTGGCCTTCTTGCGGGACTCCTTCAGGGTCCGAACCTCCACGATCTCACGCCCGATGGCTGCCTCGAGCTCGCTGAGGAGGCTCAGTCGGCGGGAGGCGAAGACCTCGGCGAGTTTGTATCGGAGCCGCTTCACCGAGTCCGGTGCGAGAGAGGCGATCTTGAGGCCACCACGAAGGATACGCCGCTCCACCGTCGAGATCCGAGAGAGGTGGACTGCGAACTCCGGGGCGCCAAACCCCGGAATCGGGGGCAATGGAAAGTAGCCGATCCTCTGCCCCGACCGGATGCCCGCATACTTGTGGCCGGGGATCTCATGGTAGGCGAGGAGTGGGGCAACGGTGATGTACCGGTCGAGGTTCCAGTCGCCATCGGTATGTCTGATGGCTTCATCCTCCCTCAGGCCCTCCTCCTCAACCAACCGGTCCACCTCCTCGTTGAAGTCCTTGTCGATCTCGCAGTCGTGGCTCAGGACCATGGCAGGGCTCCAGCGCGTCTCCACGACGACTGCGGGGGCCCCCACCTCCCCCGAGGCGGAGGGACGCCACGCCTGGGTCAGGACACTGGTCCCCACCTCAGGGGGGAGCGGCGGAACCTCGGACAGGGCCTCCGGCCGGCTATCGAAGGACCAGATCATGGGGGTAGGGACCATGAAGAGGTCCCCCTGGCTGAGCTGCTCATGGTTCTCGGGCCGATAGAACCGCTCGGAGGCCCCCAC
>Ga0209498_1001420_pt1 | contig 14694 bp, 11 predicted proteins | sample WalLakDeSediment_FD_184131 | JGI IMG/M metagenome (GOLD analysis project Ga0209498, IMG submission 184131) | Lake sediment microbial communities from Walker lake, Nevada to study Microbial Dark Matter (Phase II) - Walker Lake 11/02/13 Deep... | ecosystem: Environmental > Aquatic > Freshwater >... | reverse complement strand
TACTCCTCGAAATACTCTGTGACGGAGTCGTTCTGGTTCCGTCTCTCGATATCGGGAAGAAGATCATCACACAGCCTGAAATAAGGGAATGTATTACTCCCGAGGGTGAGAAAATAAATTCGACGGGTATTCTTCGCGGCGGCAGTGCGCGGAGTGATGAGGGAGTCTCCATAGGGAAAAAACAACAGATTGATGAATTAACACATGATCGGCATGCTTATCAGGAAAAGGTTGAAAAACTCGAATCCGATATTCGGGAGAAACATGATGAACTTGTCTCTATAGATGTTAAAACCGAAACCGACGCGGTGAAAGCTCTGGAGAAAGAAATTACCGCGATAGAAATAAAAATCGCTCAGTTACAGTTCGAAAAAAAACGCGCTCATGAAGCGGTTGAGAGAAATAAAACGGAATCGACTGAACTCGAAAGTGAAATATTCGAACTCCAAAAAACATTGAAGGGCTTTCAACCTGCGCTGGAAGCACTTGAGATGAAACGATCGGAGACCGAGCAGCATATCGGTATGATTTCAGAAGAAGTGGATAATCTGGAAGACGAGAGACTCGAACGATCCACCGTTGTCAATCAGATATCGGTTCGTAAAATAGACAAGGAAAATCTCCGGAGCAAACTTGAACGGGAAATAGAATTTTCCGATTCAAAAATTCAGGAATTGAACGAGCTTATCACAAGACGCGGTGTCGAAATAAAAGAAGCAGAAGAGGAACTAAAGAATTCACAGCAGACCATTCACGAAGCCGGCAAAGAACTGGAAAGCTTGCATGAAGATCTACGTGCCGTCGAGCAACGGCGTGAATCGATTGAAAAAGATCACAGCGAGAAACGAGAAGATATTCAGAAGATTATCGATGTGATTCGCGATGAGAGACGTCTGCGGGAGGACTCAGTATCGGTAACCCACGAACTTGAGATGAAATTACACGAACTGAAACTGAAACTCGCTGCAATGTCAGAGAAAGCCAAAGAAGAGTTCGATATCGACCTTGTTCTCAAACAATATCCCCCGGATGATCAGTTTGATTTGAACGCGGTGCGTAACCAGATATTCGAAATGAAGAATCGACTCCGGAAACTGGGCGGGGTTAATTTTGCGGCATTCGAAGAATATGAAAATGAATTAGAACGGTTAAAATTTCTGAAAAGTCAGAGTGAAGACCTGGTGGAAGCGGAAAAAACATTAATTGAAACGATCGATGAAATTAATACGACGGCACAGGAAAAGTTCCTGGATACCTTCAAAAAAATAAGGGAAAATTTTATTAAAACCTTTAAGAGTCTCTTTGATGAGGGTGATGAGTGCGATCTTCGTATTCTCGATCCGGAGACCGACTATCATGTATCATCGAAAAACATCGATCTCCTCGAGGCAAAAATTGAAATAATAGCAAAGCCGAGAGGAAAGCGGCCGACATCTATTTCGCTTTTATCCGGCGGTGAAAAAACGCTTACGGCTATCGCGCTTTTATTTGCAATATATCTCGTGAAGCCGAGTCCGTTCTGCATCCTCGATGAAGTCGATGCCCCGCTTGACGACTCAAATATTGATAGATTTACCAATATGCTGAACATGTTTTCGGATAATACACAATTTATCGTGGTAACACATAATAAACGGACGATGGAAGCGGCTGCCGCACTGTACGGTGTGACGATGGAAGAGAAAGGGGTGTCCAAGCTGGTCTCGGTAAGGTTTAATGAAACTACAGTAGCTGCAAATTGATGAAAAAACGTATTAAAATTTTCTGTGATTTTGACGGTACGGTTTGCCTGGGCGATAACCGGACCATTTTATTCCGTGCTTTTGGCGGGGATGACGTTCACGAAGCGGTCTCTCTCTGGCTCAAGGGTGAGATTAGCGGCGATGAGTGCATCCGGCGTGAATGTGCGGCGGTTCAAAATTTTGACAGGGAACGATTCGATAGCATCATCGATGAACAGGAACTGGATCCTTCATTTTTACCGTTTGTGGAGTTTTGTCGGAAGCATACTATCGAAATTGAAATTCTAAGCGACGGATTTGATTATTATATCGATCGCATTTTAAAAAGGTATAACATCAACGATATACCTGTTTACGCGAATGGATTACAGGTTGCTGATAGCGGTCTGGTTCCTTCTTTTCCGCATCTCAATCAGTATTGCAGCAGGGCGGCGAATTGTAAAGGTACTCACGTTTTAAATAATGCGGCGGATGATCAATTGCGGGTTATCGTCGGAGACGGGTATTCCGATCGATGTGCCGCCGATTATGCCGATATCGTATTTGCCAAACGGCAGTTGGTGCAATACTGCCGGGACACAAATATAAGCTACTTTGAATTTTCAGATTTTCATGACGTGCAGGGAAGAGTTGAAGGACTGTTAAAAAAGAAGCGCCTTACACCCCGGCACCATGCAGAAATTCGTAGGCGTGAGGCTTTTCGAATAGAGGCAAATGTGTAATACTTATGGCACATGCATCAGAAGAGATTATGATCGTAGCCGGAGAGGCGTCCGGTGACCTGCATGGAAGTAATCTGATAAAAGAGTTATTAGCGATACGGCCGACTGTATCGTTGTTCGGAATCGGCGGTGACCGGATAAAGGCTCTGAACGTGGAGATTATCTACCATATAAACGAGTTATCGTTTATGGGATTCAGCGAGGTGATAAAAAATATCTCGTTCATACGGTCGGTCGAAAAAACCGTTATAACGTTGATCGAGGAGAGGAAACCTCGTGCGATTGTATTGATCGATTTTCCGGGTATGAATTTGCGCATTGCGAGATTCGCCAAACAACGGGGAGTGATAGTTATTTATTACATTACCCCGCAGGTTTGGGCGTGGGGGAAACATCGCATAAAAAAAATGCGTAAGTATGTTGATCACGCTCTCGTTATTCTACCGTTCGAGCAGGAATTCTTTCGTAATGAAGGAATCGATGCGGAATTTATAGGGCATCCGCTGCTCGACTTGCTGCAGGTGAATGCAGACCGCGAGTCATTCTGCCGGTCCACAGGACTTGATCCGGGAAGGAAAATCGTGGCTCTATTCCCGGGCAGCCGGAAGCGGGAAATCATCAACCATCTGGGTGCGATGACGGAAGCGGCGATACGGTTACGTGATGAGATGAATATACAACCGGTTATCGGAGTATCTGCAAATTTGCCGGCTGAATTCGTGAGATCGCTGATTCCCGCAGGAAGCGGGGATATACCGTTATTAGAGGGCGCGACATACGATCTGATGCAACACGCGGAGATGGCATATGTTAAATCGGGGACATCGACACTTGAAGCAGCGTGTTTCAAAACGCCGATGATTGTATTATATAAAACCTCTGCGTTTAATTATTTTGTCGGACGCCTCATCGTGAACCTGAATCATTTTTCACTTGTCAATATCCTGGCCGGTGAAGAAGTGGTGAAAGAGCTGAGCCAGAGAGAGGTGAATGCCGGAACACTTTACGAATACGGCAAGGAGTTGCTCGAAGACGATCAGAAACGCGAAGAGATGAGGAACCGTCTCGCAAGAATTAAAAAAATGCTCGGAAGGCCCGGTGCCTCTCGACGGGCTGCGGAACGTGTGCTCAGTGTCGCAGGTTTCACCGGTTCATAATTACTCGGTGTGATAAGTATGAGATTTTTAAAAAGTCGGTTGGCCGGAAGAAAAAAAAGAATTATCGGGTGGTTGTTTACCTCCCTGGTCGGTGCTGTCGGGTTAACCTGGCGGGTACGATTTTATGGGCGTGCCTTTATTGATGATCTGACGGCAAAGAAGAAACCTTTTGTCATAGTATTCTGGCACGGCGACATGCTAATGGGTTGGTATTTTCACCGTAACCGGAAATACAGTTCGCTCGTGAGTATGAGCAGAGACGGAGATCTACTTGCAGAAATTTTGCGTCAATGGAAATATACCGTCATACGTGGCAGCAGTTCGAAAGGCGGCAAAGATGCCCGGGCACGGATGGAACATCTTCTTCGAAAAGGACATGTACTCGTTGTGACTCCGGATGGACCTCAGGGTCCGAGATATGAGATGAAAATGGGTGCCCTGCGAACGGCGCAAAAAACCGGAGTGCCGATCGTTTCGGTAACGTTTCAGGTAGACCGGGCATTGTTCTTAAATACCTGGGATAAATTTACAATACCGTTGCCGTTTACCAGGATAATCGTCACGTATAGAGCACCCGAAATGGTTCATCCGGAACTAAACGGCGATGATCTCAATGAATATCGTGAAGATTTTGAGAAGCGAATGAAACCGGGGATTGTCAGCACGTGATCCGGGGTAGCGTCACATATTTTCTTTATCCGGTAAGCTTATTGTATGCTTTTATTGTCGGTCTGAGGAATGTGTTCTTTGATCTACGGTTGTTCAGATCGAAAAGATTGCCGGTCCCCGTTATTTCAGTGGGGAATATCACGATGGGAGGGACGGGAAAAACACCGGCTGTTGCCTATATTGCCCGGTTGCTGCAGGACAACGGATACCGGGTCGGTATTCTGAGCAGAGGCTATAAACGAGATTCGCGTGGATATATAGTTGTGTCGGACGGTGATAGTGTGCTTGTTGATGCAGGCCGGGGAGGGGATGAACCGGTTATGCTGGCGCAAAACCTGCCGGGTGCGGTCGTTGCCGTTGACGAACAACGTTACCGAGGAGGTATGCTTCTCGTAAAAAATTATCACCCGGATGTTGTTATCCTGGATGACGGATTTCAGCACCGATGGATCCATCGGGATCTTGATATGTTGCTCGTCAATGCTTTGAAACGGGAACAGATGCGGGGTACACCTCCGGTCGGCAGACTGAGAGAGAGCTTGTCGGCGTTGAAACGGGCAGATATTATTGTAGTTACAAAATTCACTGATGAAGAAGATTTTTTAAAGATGGAAAGTTTAGTGCAGAATTACACGGCTGCTCCGGTTCTCGGTTCGAGTATCGAGGCGTCTTCGTGTATCAATGTTTTACATAATGCTGTGTTACCGGTAGAAACCATCCGCGGGAAAAAAGCTTTTTTGTTCTCCGGAATAGCAGAGACCGATGATTTCCGTAAAACCTCGGAAACTTTGGGGGTTGTACTATGTGGTGTCCGTTGGTTCGGGGATCATCATCGATTCAGCCGTGGGGATGTTCATAGTCTTCTGGAAGAAGCTGAAAAATCCGGAGCCGAACTATTCCTTACAACGGAAAAAGATGCTGTGCGTTTATCGGTACTAAAGGAATTGATCATTCAAAACACACCACTCTATGCCATACGTATATTGTTCAGGATAAACGAAAAGGACGAGGGTGTATTAAGAAGATACATACATAATACAATGAACAGATATACACACTAATCAACTATCAATATATGGAGGTTAATCAATAATGGCAAAGAAAAAGTACGTTTATTATTTTGGCGATGCGAAAGCCGAAGGAACCGGCGAGATGAAATCGTTGCTCGGCGGTAAAGGCGCAAATCTGGCAGAAATGGTAAATATAAAGTTACCGGTTCCACCCGGATTTACAATATCGACGGAAGTGTGTACATATTATTATGAGCACGGCCGGAAATATCCGCGCGGATTGGAAAAAGAGGTGGTGGCGGCTATCAAAAAAGTCGAAAAATCAATGAAAATGAAATTCGGCGACCCAAAAAATCCTCTTCTCGTGTCCGTGAGATCGGGTGCCCGCGCTTCGATGCCCGGTATGATGGATACCGTGTTGAATCTCGGTCTGAATGATGCAACAGTGAAGGGCTTAATTGAAAAAACCGATAACCCGCGATTTGTATACGATTCGTACCGACGCTTTATCCAGATGTACGGAGACGTCGTGATGGGGTTGAAACCGGAATCGCACGACGATACCGATCCGTTTGAAGAGATTCTCGAACGGAAGAAATGGACGCATAATCTGAAAAATGATAACGAATTAACGACCGAACATCTGAAAGAACTGGTACAGGAATTCAAAGCCGAAATTAAAAACCGGACAGGAAAGGATTTCCCGGAAGATCCGATGGAACAGCTCTGGGGTTCGATCGGTGCGGTTTTCAATTCATGGATGAATGAGCGCGCAATCGCATACCGGAGAATGTACAATATCCCTCAATCGTGGGGGACTGCGGTAAATATTCAGGCGATGGTCTTCGGTAACATGGGTGAAGACAGTGGTACCGGCGTTGCGTTTACGCGTGATCCGGCTACCGGTGAGAACAAATTCTACGGGGAATTTCTGATGAACGCTCAGGGTGAAGACGTTGTAGCCGGTACCCGCACACCGTTACCGATCGAGGAACTCGAGGCGATCAATCCGAAGGTATACAAAGAATTGTTTCAAATCAGAAATAAACTCGACCGGCATTACCGGGAAATGCAGGACGTTGAGTTTACCATACAGGAAGGCAAATTGTATATGCTCCAGACACGGGCAGGTAAACGAACCGGCTTTGCAGCAATACAAATCGCAGTCGATATGGTAAATGAAGGGTTGATTACAAAGGAAGAAGCACTTATGCGGATAGAACCTGAACAGCTGAATCAATTCCTTCGTCCTATTTTTGATATGGACCAGAAGAGAGAAGCAGTCGAAGGTGACCGTTTGCTTGCTAAAGGACTCAATGCCGGACCGGGAGCAGCATGTGGACGTATTGTCTTTAATGCTTCAGATGCAGTTGAAGTGGCGAAGGGCGGAGATCCGGTAATCTTGACACGTGTTGAAACATCTCCCGAAGATATCAAAGGTATGGAAGCATCTCAGGGTATATTAACGGCCAGGGGCGGTATGACCTCCCATGCCGCACTCGTTGCCCGTCAGATGGGTAAAATTTGTGTGGCCGGATGCGGCGCGCTTGAAATTAATTATCGTGAACGAAAGATGTATGTAAACGGTAAGACCCTGGAGCAAGGAGACTGGATTTCGATCGACGGAAGCACCGGTGAGGTTATTGAAGGCAAACTCGATACCCGTCCTTCCGAAGTACTGCAGGTTTTACTTGATGGCACGATGAAGCCCGAAGATTCGGATGTATATCAGAAATATGAATCGGTTATGAAGTGGGCGGATCAATACAGACGTTTAAAAATCCGGACAAATGCCGATCAGCCCGATCAGGCGTTGAATGCCATCAAGTTTGGCGCGGAAGGAATCGGTTTGTGTCGTACTGAACATATGTTCTTCGGCGGTGAACGTATTGTCGGGGTACGGGAAATGATCCTTTCCGATACGCTGGAAGGCAGAAGAAATGCGATTATGAAGCTGCTCCCGATGCAGCGTGAAGATTTTGCCGGTATATTCCGTGCGATGGACGGTTTCCCGGTTACGATCAGAACGCTCGATCCGCCGTTGCATGAATTCATTCCCCATGAAGAGAAGGATATCGTTGCTATGGCAGAATATATGAAGGTCCCGGTCGAACAGGTAAAACGGCGAATTGCAAGCTTACACGAATTTAACCCGATGCTGGGACATCGCGGTTGCCGGTTAGGCATTGTCTACCCTGAAATAACCGAAATGCAGGCACGTGCTATACTCGAAGCGGCATGTGAAGTGAAGAAAGAAGGAGTTGACGTTCTGCCCGAAATTATGATCCCGCTCGTCGGTCATAAAAACGAATTAAAGCACCAGCGAGAAGTTGTTGATCGTGTCGCAAAAGAAGTTATGAAAGAATATGATACCAGTCTCGATTTCCTGATCGGGACAATGATCGAACTTCCGCGAGCCGCTCTAACAGCAGATCAAATTGCGGAAGAAGCGGAATTTTTCTCATACGGTACCAACGATCTTACGCAAACAACGTTCGGTTTGTCACGTGACGACGCGGGTAATTTCCTCCAGCATTATTACGACCATAGTATCCTGGAATCTGATCCCTTTGCAACGGTCGACATTGACGGTGTCGGTGAACTGATGCGTATCGGTACGGAAAAAGGCCGATCGTTGAAACCGAAACTGAAGATTGGAATCTGCGGTGAGCACGGCGGTGATCCGAATTCCGTCGAGCTATGCCACCGGCTCGATTTCGATTATGTGAGCTGCTCACCGTTCCGTGTACCGATTGCACGGGTAGCGGCAGCCAGAGGTGCACTCCGCGAAAAGTTGGCTGAAAAAGCAGCAAAAGCAGAGAAACGTAAGCAAGCGGCAAAAAAAGCTGCAGTCGCACGTAAAAAGGCATCGAAACCGAAGAAAGCTAAGAAAGGTACTTCGGGACGAAAGAAATAAGTAAATGGAAATCATTTACGATCTTAATTAACAAAAAGATAACGGGAACCGTAACGATCGGTTCCCGTTATTGATACTGTATGAACTATCATAAAAAAGGTAATATCAACGAATGGCTAGACGAAAATCACAAGCCTGGAAAACCTCTGATCCGAGCTTAAATGTCTTGGGTGACATACACTCGATGAAGCTCTCGGATTTCCGATATCCACTGCCGAAAAATTTAATTGCAAAACATCCGGCTTCTCCGCGTGATAGCTCACGACTTATGGTTTTGAACAGAGCGGATGAAAGTGTCGAAGAAAAAAAGTTTACCGATGTGGTCGATTATTTTCAGAAGGGGGATTGTTTGGTTATCAACAACACCCGCGTGTTCCCTGCGCGACTCGTTGGGAGAAAAGAGAAAACCAATGCGAAGATCGAGGTATTTCTCCTGCGTGAACTGAATCCCGAAGAACGTATCTGGGATGTTATAGTCGATCCGGCAAGGAAAGTACGGATTGGAAACAAAACATATTTCGACGAGGGTAAGGTATGGTGTGAGGTTATCGATAACACGACTTCACGCGGAAGAACGGTTCGTTTCCATTATGAGGGAGATTTCTATAAGGTCGTGGAACGCATCGGATCGATGCCGCTCCCTCCGTACATAAAACGGGAAGCTACCGAGAAAGACAAACAAACATACCAAACCGTCTATGCGGAAAAAGTCGGGTCAGTAGCTGCACCGACAGCCGGTCTGCATTTTACAAAAAGGATATTGAGCAGATTGAAACGAAAAGGAGTGAAGATCGTGCCGATTACCTTGCATATCGGTCTCGGAACATTCCGGCCCGTTGAAGTGGAAGACCTTACTAAACATAAGATGGATTCGGAGTATTACGAAATACCGATGGAAACCGTCGAAGTCGTGAATAAGACTCTCGGATCGGGTAAGCTGGTCTTTGCTGCAGGGACCAGTGTTACACGGGCGCTCGAAGCCAATGTTATGACCACGGGACACCTGAAGCCGAATCGCGGCTGGACCGATAAGTTTATTTTTCCTCCGTATGACTTCAAGCTTGTTGACCGGATGATTACGAATTTCCACTTACCCGAATCGACGCTTCTTATGATGGTCGCTGCATTTGCAAACCGTGACTACATAATGCGTGCATATAAAAAAGCAATAAAGGAAAAGTATCGCTTCTATTCATACGGCGATGCAATGTTGATAATATGATAGTGGTTGAAATCGGGTAATGTCGGTTGCTATCTGTTACTAATGGTTACTATCGTTTAATAAAGGATGCTATGGCACCTTATGAAAAATTAATTTTTTATCAAAATATCTGTGTGATACGAAAATTAATATTTGGGATAACAAAAAATTTTCCAAAAGTACATTTTAGACGAGTCAGTCAAATGAATGACGCAGCAAGGAGTGCCAAACAAAATATCAGAGAAGGATACAACAGGGACACAGCAGGCGAATTTGCACGATTCATAAAAATTAGCAGAGCTTCTCTTGAGGAGTTACAGGGGGATGTGGATGACTGTTTTGAGGATGGCTTAATAACTCAAAATGATTATAACACGCTCAAGGATTTATGTGGCAAAACTAAATATCAGATTGATCGTTATTTGGATTCACTCTACAAGTTAGATGAAGAAGGCAAATGGAAATCACGTTTTAAAACCAAGCGAACCCGGTAGCTACCGATACCAATACTAACCTGTAGTAACTGATTTTAACTTATACCAACCACGGTAAATAACGCTATGCGTATCTCTGCAATAATAACTGGAGGGGGAACCGGCAGACGTTTCGACGACGATCTGCCGAAACAATTCCATACACTGCCAAGACGAAAAACGAATGAACCGATTATCGTGTGGGCGGCGCGTCAGTTCGAGCGTTGTTCTCTCGTTACGGATGTTGTTCTGTGCGTACCGTACGAATACACATCACACGTGAAACGGCTTGTCAAGCGGCATAAGCTGAAAAAGGTTACATCGGTAATACCGGGCGGACAGACACGGCGGGATTCGGTGCGCAACGCACTATGGTCACTTTCGCAAAATCCTCCCGATGCCGTTCTCATTCACGATGCGGTACGCCCTTTTGTGGATGAAAACCTCATAATCCGCATTATTGAAAGGCTCCAGAGATTTTCCGTTGTCGTGCCGGCTGTGGAACCCCGCGATACAGTCCGCCGTAAAGGAGAACGTGTATCACTCGGCAGGCTTGAGGACCGGCACCATTTACTGCTCATACAAACTCCGCAGGCGTTTCGCTGGAAGGCCATAACACAGATACTGCCGAAGTGGAACCTCAATAAAACCGCGACGGACGATGCATCGATAGCGATTGAGCATGGTATAAAGGTAGGCTACGTCGAAGGATCAGCGCATAATTTTAAAATTACCACAAAAGAGGATCTGTCGCTGGCAAGGTCGTTTGCGAAGACATTGGTGAAATAGTTATTATACTATAACGCACCACCGTCGACGATCTCCTGAATTTTCCCGTTAATATCAAGTCCGGAATGATTTCCCGTCCCCTCGAAAATTATTTTACCGGATGAGATCTCGGTCAATTGTACTTTCGTTGCTGCATCCAGCGATTCCGCGGTGCGCTCCATCATATCGACTCGATGAGGGGAGTACAACATACCCGTTTTCCCGCGTTTGGTTTTTATCGTGAGTCGGTGCTTTTTGTCTTCAACAATAAGTGATACATATTCTTCGATGAGTTTCAGCTGCGTTATTTTTGCGCCGGTATAGGTCGCGAAACGGTACAGCGTGTCGTTGTGATAAAATCCGATGATAAATCCGCGGAAGGAGCTGAACAGCCACGGAATTTTTGCTACGGACGCAACAATTGACGTGCGGGATGTTTCGAAGTGATTCGATTGTATCCATATCCACGCTTCGGGGAAGGATTTACCCCAGTCTTTCTCGATATATCCTCTGCCGCCGGTAAAATCTATCTTTGTCGAATCGATTGTCAGTTCACCTTCAAGGTCGTGGCAGAGACTGACAACACCATGGTTACATTCCATAAAAGGCACATACGAGTACCAGCCCATAATCCCGGGTGACAGGAACGTTACAGGCCAGGGAGTTGTATGTAAGAATTTCAATGTACCGTGAATGATTTGATCTTCGCGGGCGATATCCAGTATAATTTTTTCCGAATTAAAACGATTCGTTGCAATCTGAACATCAAATATCTTCCGGGATGTCGAAAACTCGTTTTTCGTATAGCGGTGATAAAAAGTTTCCCCGGTTTTTCCGTTCATTATCTGAATAAAGGCATGTGCATCGCCTGTCTTTTGTCCGAGGAATATTCCCGGGATAAAAGAATACACATGTTTACCGTCCGGATCGACTACTTTAAAAAACCACCCTTCAAAAAATTTCCTGGATTTGCCATGACCGTGAAAGACGTCAGGTTTATAGAGCGTTCTCAGATAAGAATTGATCATAGAGGTTTATAAAGCTCCAGATTCCACGGTTGAATCCAAAGGTAAATTAGAATACAGGTCTCCGGATTCGTGTGCGGCTTCAGCCGCTCACATAGATACCCTGTGTTTGTATCACTATTTTTTATTGTTTAAATAATATTTTCGTACGTATTCTTCGACCATCCTGTCGGTATTATACTGAGGTATGAGTGTTGCCATGGCATGGCGGACACGTTTCAACCACTTTCTCGGCACCCCGTTGCCTTCGCGGCTGTAGAATTCCGGGATAACCTGATTTTCAATGACATCGTACAGGTTCTCGGCATCAAGTCGGTCCTGTTCTTCCAGCGAGTCGGGATGATTGTCCTCTCCGATAGCCCAGCCGTTCTTGCCGTCATATCCTTCACGCCACCAGCCGTCGAGGATGCTCGCATTGAGACCTCCGTGTATAGCGGTTTTTTGACCGCTTGTGCCGCTTGCTTCGAGGGGCCGGCGCGGATTATTCAACCAGACATCGGATCCGGATACAAGAAGGCGCCCGGTATTGATATCGTAATTCTCGAGGAATACAACCTTGTTGAATAATTCCGGCTCACGTGCGAAGGTAACCAGTTGTTGAATGAACCTTTTCCCCTGATCGTCGCGCGGATGTGATTTCCCGGCAAATATAATCTGTACCGGTCTGTGAGGATCCAATAAAATTTTCCTGGCCCGGTCCGGATTCGAAAAGAATAACGTAGCGCGTTTATATGTAGCGAATCGCCGCGCAAATCCGATCGTCAATGCATCGGTCGATAAAACTTTATCGAATGTTCCTCCGGGATTATTTCCGTATCGTGCACTTTGTTGGCGCAATCGTGTACGAATAAATTCGATCAACTCGCGGCGCAGGATATATCGAAGTGCCCATAATTCTTCATCGGAAATAAATTCAGGGTCTTCGATTCGCTGCCAGAATTCGGGGTTATCGAGGTTATTGGGCCAGTCTAAACCCAATTTGTTCTGCCAGAATCGATAGGCGCGGGATGATGTCCAGCCCGGTACATGTACTCCGTTGGTGATGTAGCCGATAGGAGATTTATCACCCGATTTCTTCGGGAACAGATCTTTCCACATCTCGCTGCTCACCTTGCTGTGAAGTTCACTGACACCGTTGGTGGATCGCGATAATTTAATTGCGAGCACAGTCATACAGAATGGTTCTTCTTTGTTTTCCGGATCGACCCGTCCGAAATGCATTATCTCAGAGACATCCTGCCAGCAGTGTGTGCAAAATTTCTGAAGTGTGAACCGCATCAGGTCTTCACTGAAACGGTCGTGTCCTGCAGGAACAGGAGTATGCGTCGTAAAGACGCAGCGTTGCCGTATCCATTCAATTGCTTCTTTCTCATTTTTCTTTTCCTCGGCGACGAGTCCTCTGTAAAGTTCAAGGGTAAGGAATGCGGAGTGTCCCTCGTTCATATGAAAAACCGAAGGATTAATGCCCATGGCACGAAGCATTCGCACACCGCCGATGCCGAGCACGATCTCCTGAGAAATTCGTGTCGTAATATCACCACCGTATACCTGTGAGATCATCTCCCGGTAATGCAGTTCATTCTCTTCCCGGTTTGTATCGAGCAGGATGAGCGAGACACGTCCGAGGTTGATTCGCCAGGCGTGAAATGTCACTTTGCTGTAACCGATCGTCACGGATGCGACAATAGGCTCACCCGATTCATCGGTAACAAGTTCCAGAGGCAATTTCTTCGGATCTGTGTTTGGGAACTCCTCCTGCTGCCAGCCGTCCGGACCGATACGTTGTTCAAAATATCCCTGGCGGTAATATAGACTGACCCCGATATACGGTAGCCCGAGATCGCTTGCAGATTTTGTATGATCACCTGCCAGTATCCCGAGACCGCCTGAGTAAATGGGCAGACTCTCGTGCAAGCCGAATTCCGCGCTGAAGTACGCTACAGGTCCGTTTTTTATAATCTCCTTGGCATGTTTACTCGCCCACGTGTTTTTTTCTGCCATATAAGCACGGAATTGATTGATGACATTTTGAGCGCGGTCCATTTGTATCGGGTCGAGTAATCGCGCGGCGAGCTCCTGATCGGATATCTCGTCGAACATTGCTATTACATTGTGATTACACCTGAAATATGTCTGAGGGGAGAGTTCGCGAAACAGATCGCGTGCATCCACGTTCCATGTCCACCATAAATTATATGCTATAGTTTTTATATCTCTTGCGATTTCAGTTGCTTCAGAAAATGTAATAGTCGACGGTGAAGTCATTCGTTACTCCTTATGGTAATAATAAATTGATAGTAAAAAAGAAATATGAGCTCTGTATGTACGTAGATAACGCGAATCGACTCTGTAGGAGAGGCTCCGCACAATAATTCAGATTGTTTCCCAGGATTGGTTGCTGCTAAACCCCGGCCGGTGAATGGCCGGGGTTAATGTGCAATGTCGCTATATCTTTTTTACGTTCGTTGCTTGCAGGCCTTTCGGACCTTCTTCAACATCAAATTGCACCCGATCCCCCTGTTTCAGCGTTTTGTATCCGTCCATAACAATCGATTTGAAATGAACAAAAACATCTTCCCCTGCTTCTCGTTGAATGAATCCGTAACCTTTGGAAGCATTGAACCACTTAACAGTACCTTCTTCCATTAGGTTTCCCTCCCCGAAGGAATTATACAATATGTACCCACATTCCATCAGGAATATATTTTTGCAATTTTATAAATCCAACACCGGCACTTCAGAACCCGTCGCGTATAGTTCTGACGGCTCTGGCTTTCTTACTCCTGACCCCCTCCGAAACGTCCTTTTAACTTAAACTGCAATAAAGTTAAATTAAAAGTGCAAAAACCGGAGTACGGTTAATTACCTTTTCAATATAGCAGAATGCCGGTAAAACTTCAAGTTCTATCGGGTTTTTTGGCAGGAGCGGAGGAATTACAGGAATAATCCTACGGGATGTATTTTCGGGCTATTTCGCTGCCGATTTCTTCAAGATATTTATTTGTATTAG
>Ga0209498_1001419_pt1 | contig 14694 bp, 15 predicted proteins | sample WalLakDeSediment_FD_184131 | JGI IMG/M metagenome (GOLD analysis project Ga0209498, IMG submission 184131) | Lake sediment microbial communities from Walker lake, Nevada to study Microbial Dark Matter (Phase II) - Walker Lake 11/02/13 Deep... | ecosystem: Environmental > Aquatic > Freshwater >... | reverse complement strand
ATAGACGAACGAGCCGTCGGTGAATACCGCAGAGTTGAGCGCCGCGAAAAAGTTGTCTCCGGTCGGCACGACTGTGCCGAGGTATTGCTCCAGCAGCTCGGGGTGCTCCCTGACGGCCTCGGAGAATGGCGAGAAGATGACGCCGGCTTCCTTCAGTTTCTTCTTGAAGGTGGTTGCCACCGAGACGCTGTCGAACACCGCGTCGACCGCAACGCCGGCGAGCCGGGCGCGCTCGTGCAGCGGGATGCCGAGCTTGTCGTAGGTCTCGAGCAGCTTCGGATCGACCTCGTCGAGGCTCTTCGGGCCGTCAGTCTTCTTTTTCGGCGCCGAGTAGTAGGAGATTGCCTGGTAGTCGATCGGCGCAATGCGCACATGAGCCCAGTCGGGCTCCGGCATGGTCAGCCAGTGCTCGTAGGCTTTCAGGCGCCAGTTGAGCAGGAACTCGGGCTCCCCCTTTTTCATCGAGATTAGCCGTATCACCGATTCATCCAGTCCGGGCGGCACCGTGTCGGACTCGATGTCCGTGACGAAGCCGTGCTGGTACTTTCGGGCTACGAGTTGCTCGACGTCCTGTTGTCCGCTTGCCATTCGTTACTCTCCTCGCGGCTTCAGCCGCGCTCCAGTCGCGCCGTCTTGCCGGGCGACGACACCAGGGTTCTCAAGTCCACATGCGGCTGGCGGCCCGCCTGCATGCTCGCGAGCTCGGCGAGGCTGATCTCGTCGAGCGCGTGGCGGATCGCGATGTTGATCCGCTGCCACGCCTTGCCGACCAGGCACACCGACTCGAGCTCACAGTTGCCGGCCTCGATCGAGCACTCGGTCAGCGCCACGGGCCCCTCGAGCGCGTCGATGACCTCGGCGGCCGAGATATCTGTCGCGGGCCGCGACAGGACGTAGCCGCCCTGGGCGCCGCGGTGCGAAGTCACGAGCCCGGAACGGGTCAGCAGCTTCAGTACCTTGCTGACGGTCGCCCCCGGGAGGCCGGTCAGTTCGGCTACTTCGCTCGCGCTGTGCGGCCTGTCGCCGGCGCCGGCGAGGTAGGCCAGCACCCCGGTGCCGTAGTCCGTCAGGCGGCTCATTTTCAGCATTTCTGTCTCCGGCTCAGGCGCCGTTCCCGTTAATGCGGACCATTTTAGTCCTGATTCGTCTCCGGGCCAAGTCGTCCGGTCGCCGAATGTGTCCCGGAGGCCTGCTGGGGCATTGACATGCATCCGCCCGGGCCGGGGCCTGAGGGTCTCGCTGTGTTAGCATTTCACGCTTGCAAGGCCGCCCGCGCGAGCGCGACGGCTGCGATTTCGAAGAGCAGGCGGAGGATGTCATGAACCTCGACGGATTGAACAAGATTGCCCGCGCCATGGTAGCGCCTGGCAAGGGGATCCTCGCGGCAGACGAGAGCCATCCGACCATCAAGAAGCGCTTTGACACGATCGGCGTCGAGAACACCGAGCAGCACCGGCGCGCCTACCGCGAGATGCTGTTCACCGCCCCGGGAATCGAGGACTGGATCGGTGGGGTGATCCTGTTCGATGAGACACTGCGCCAGCAGAGCATCGCCGGAGTCCCGTTCCCCGAGCTGCTCGCCGGGCGCGGGATCGTCCCCGGTATCAAGGTGGACGCCGGCGCCAAGCCGCTGCCCGGATTCCCGGGCGAGACGGTCACCGAGGGTCTCGACGGGTTGTGCAAGCGCCTGGAGGAATACCGGGCTCTGGGGGCGGGTTTCGCCAAGTGGCGTGCCGTCATCGCGATCGGCGAGGGGATTCCCAGCGCGTTCTGCATCGAGGCCAATGCCCATGCGCTGGCGCGCTATGCCGCCCTGTGCCAGGAGGCCGATATCGTTCCCATCGTGGAGCCCGAGGTGCTGATGGACGGCGATCATGATCTCGCGCGCTGCGAGGCCGTCACCGGGGCGGTGCTGCTGGAGGTGTTCGGCGCCCTGGCGCGGCACCGTGTCGCGCTCGAGGGCATCGTGCTCAAGCCGAACATGGTCGTGGCCGGCCAGGAGTGCTCCAGGCGGCCAGGCATTGAAGAGGCCGCCGAGGCGACCGTGCGCTGCCTGAGGCGCTACGTGCCGTGTGCGGTTCCGGGCATCGCGTTCCTCTCCGGGGGCCAGTCGGAGGAGGAGGCCACCGCTCACCTGAACGCCATGAACGGGCTCGGCGCGCACCCGTGGGAGCTGTCGTTCTCTTATGGCCGCGCTTTGCAGGCCTCGGCCCTTAAGGCCTGGGGTGGTGCCGACGCGCGTCGCGAGGCCGGCGCAAACGCATTTGCGCACCGGGCTCGCATGAACCACCTGGCCCGCAGCGGCGCCTACCGCCCCGAGCTCGAGTCAGGAATCGACTGAGTGACCTCTGCCGGGAGCAAAAGCCCGTCCCGCACGGCGTCGTCCGGCTGCGCGAGCGACGACAGCATCCTCGTCATTCGCGACCTGGCTTATGCCCGTGGCCAGAACCGGATCTTCGACGGTCTGAACATCGACATCCGGCGTGGCGCCGTGACGGCGGTCATGGGCCCCAGCGGTACCGGCAAGACGACCCTGCTCAGGCTGGTCACGGGGCAGGAGCTCCCGGACCAGGGCAGCATTCTGTTCGACGGCGAGGACGTCGCCAGGATGAGCCGGCGCCAGCTGTTCAAGATGCGCAAGCGTGTGGGCATGCTGTTCCAGAACGGGGCGCTGCTGACCGACCTGAACGTCTACGAGAACGTTGCGTTCCCGCTGCGCGAACACACCAAGCTGCCTGAGCGTCTCATACGCCATATCGTGCTCACGAAGCTGCATGCAGTGGGCCTGCGTGGCGCGTGGCAGTTGATGCCGTCGCAGCTCTCCGGGGGCATGGCCCGACGCGTGGCGCTGGCGCGCGCGATTGTCATGGATCCGGAGATCATCTATTACGATGAGCCCTTCGTGGGCCTCGACCCGATCTCGATGGGCGTGGTCGTGCGCCTCATCCGGCGGATGAACGACGCGCTCGGTCTCACGAGCGTCGTCGTCACGCACGACGTCGACGAGGTTTCTTCCATCGCGGACTGCACCTTCCTGTTATCGGAAGGGCGCGTCGTCGCCTCGGGCACCCCCGAGGACCTGCGGGACCATCACTCGGAAACGGTGGTGCAGTTCATGACCGGGATGGCCGATGGGCCGGTCCCGTTCCATTACCCGGCGCCGGATTACGGCGAGCAGCTGCTCGCCGGCGGCGACCAGTAGCGAGCCGACAGCATGATGAACGACACGGCCCGTGCGCTGCGCCGCCTCGCGCTGGAGGTCGGTTATTCGCTGCGCGGCTTTTTCGAGCATTTCGGCGCGGGCCAGCTGTTCCTGGTGCGCATCATCGTCAACATGCCCTATGCGCTGGCGCGGCCCGGCCTGATCATCAAGCAGGTCTATGTCACCGGTGTGTTGTCGCTGGTCGTGATCATGCTGGCGGGGTTTTTCGTTGGCATGGTCCTCGCCTTGCAGGGTTTCCTGACGCTCTCGCGTTTCGGCGCCGAGGACACGATTGGCATGGTCGCCGCACTCGGGCTGGTGCGCGAGCTGGGCCCGGTCGTGACGGCGCTGCTGTTCGCTGGGCGTGCCGGCACGGCGCTGTCGTCCGAGATCGGCCTCATGCGCGCGACGGACCAGCTCTCGGGGATGGAGATGATGGCCGTGGACCCGATCAAGCGGATCATCGTGCCGCGCTTCCTGGGCGGGGTCATCGCCATGCCGATCCTCGCCGTGATCTTCAGCGCCATGGGAATATTCGGCGCGTGGCTCGAGGGCGTCATCATCCTCGGCGTCGACGAGGGCGCATTCTGGTCCCAGATGCAGGCCCAGGTCGACCTGCGCGAGGACGTCATGTCCGGCGTCATCAAGAGCATCTTCTTCGGTATCGCGGCCAGCCTGCTGGCGGTGTACGAGGGTTACAATTGCGTACCCACCGCCGAGGGGGTCGGGCGCGCCACCACACGCGCCGTGGTTAACACGTCGCTGACAGTCCTGGTCCTGAACTTCATGCTCACGGCCTGGCTGTTGGGAGGAAAGTAGATTTATGCAGCAAACACGCGCTGTGGAACTCGGCACCGGGTTGTTTGTCTTTATGGGCATCCTGGCCCTGTTCTTCCTGACGACACGGGTCACGACCTTTGACACGTATTCGGGGGAGGGCGGCTACGAGCTGACGGCCAGGTTCGACCAGATCGGCACCTTGAAAACCCGTTCACCAGTCTCGATATCCGGCGTGCAGATCGGTCGGGTCACGGCGATCGATTTCGACGTGGAGCGCCTCGAGGCGGTGGTGACGATCCGGATTGCGTCCCGCTATGACCGCATCCCGAACGATTCGGATGCAAGCATCCTGACTTCGGGAATACTCGGCGGACAATACATCGGCCTGCAGCCGGGAGGGGCCGACGAGCACTTTCAGGATGGTGACGAGATCAGTTTTACCCAGTCTGCGGTCGTGCTGGAGCAGTTGATCAGCAAGTACCTCTTTGGCCAGGCTGGCGGCGGAGAATAGAACATGGCAATTAAGCTGGCGGTTACGAAATCTTTCCTGGCGGTGCTTGCCCTCTGCGTGGCTGCCACGGCCGCTGCGGCGTCCGCGGAGCCGGAGCGGAGCCCGGAGCAGGTCATTCGCGACGCCTCCGACCTGACGATGGCGGCGATCGAGAGTCGGCGCGACGAGCTCAAGGCCGATCGGGACGCGCTGTTCCAGCTCGTCGATGAGGTCCTGTTACCGCGCTGGGATCGCCAGTACACGGGCCAGCTCGTCATGGGCCGTTACTGGCGCGAGGCGTCGCGCGAGCAGCGCGAGGCCTTCATCACCGGCCTGTACCGCAAGTTGCTCGACAGTTATGGCGACGGGGTCCTGCAGTATGACGCCGACCAGCTGAGGATCATCGGTACCCGCGGCAATCCCGCTGACGGGCGTGTCATGGTGGATTCGGAGGTGAGGCTCGAGGACGGCACCCCGGTGCCGATCAGCTACCGGCTGCGGATTCATGAGGGCAGCTGGAAGGTCTACGACGTGGTCGTCGAGGGCATCTCCTATGTCACGAACTACCGCAACCAGTACGCCAGTGAGTTTCGTTCCAAGGGCATCGAGCGGGTGATCGAGGAACTGCAGGGCACCGGATCTTGAAGAGTGACGCGGGCGCGGCTGCCGAGGTCGCCGAAGGCCGGGTCGAGTTCCGGGCTCGGGGCGAAGGGCGCTTCGAGCTCGTGGGCGACCTTGGCTTCCAGAGCGTCGTCAAGGCCCTCGACGAGAGCAAGTCGCTCTTCTCCAAGCACTCCAGCATAGAGCTGGACCTGGCAGGGGTTCGGCGCGCGGATAGCGCCGGGCTCGCGCTCATGCTGGAGTGGGTCAACTGGGCACGTAACAACGCCCACGAGCTGCGTTTCAGCAATATTCCCGCACAGATCATTTCGATCGCGCAGATCAGCGAGGTCGAGGACATGCTTTACCGCGCGGAGCGGTGGACCGGCCCCTAGACCCGCACCGCCCGACTGGCACGCGCCAGTCTCAGTCGTCGTCCCAGTCGTCGTCCCAATCTTCGTCTTCGAAATCCAGGCCGATGTCGTCGTCCGGACTTGCGGCCCCACGGATCGCGAACTCCGACCGCTGGCGAAAGGCTTCGCGGACGAAAATGTAAGGGTCCGGCGCCTGCTCGATCATCCGGTCCAGCGGCAGGAGGCGACGACGCGTGTCGACGATATCCACCACCAAGAGCTTGTCGCGGATGCTGCGTCGGTCGTCGAGGTAGTTCCAGACGATATCGGTCTGGAAACGCGCGTAGATGCCGACGCTGCCGCGCACGGTGCTTGGACCGAGGAGGGGCAGCATCAGGTAGGGTCCCGAGGGTGCGCCCCACTTGCCGAAGGTCTGGTCGAAGTGCGCCCGTTTCTTCTCGATGCCGCTGTCGCCGGCCACGTCAAAGAGCCCGAGGAGGCCGCCGGTCGAGTTCAAGACGAAGCGTCCCATCTGCCTGCCGGCTTCAGCGAGCTCACCCTGCAGAAGGTGGTTCAGCGCCCAGATCGGCGTCGTCAGATTGTCGAAAAAATTGGCGACGCCGGACTTCACCGGGCGGGGCGTGACGGCGTCATAGCCCCGCGCGATGGGCCGGAGCACCATGCGGTCCGCCGCCTGGTTGAACGCGAAAACCTGTCGATTCAGTGGCTCGAAGGGGTCGTAGGGGTCGCGTGCCTCGCGATCGCGCGGCGTCGAGGCGCAACCCGCGAGCATGGCCATCGCCGCCACCGCCAGCACGAGCGCGGCTGGGCGGCTGCTGCGCAACTGAGAATTCATTCCGTATTTCCTGTTGAACGCTGCTTATTGCTGGTCGTTATCCGAGCGGGCCCGGCCGGCGCGTCGTTGGTTCAGGAACGGTTCCAACTCCGCGATTCTGGCTTCGAAGCGGGCCCGCTGCCAGGGTTGCAGGTCCGGCTCGAGCAGGGCGAGCCGGAGTTTTTCCAGCGCCATCGGCAGCTGGCCGGTGAGCAGATGATACTCGGACATGTAATAGAGCGCCTCGGCCGTCAGGCCGGCGGCATCGGCGGCGTTGGCAATCAGGCGCACCTGTGGCGGCGTGGGCCGCACGTTGTTGAACAGGTCAAGCAACAGGGCGTGCGCTTCATCGAAGTGGCCTGTACGGATCAGCGCCTCGGCGTAGCGCACTGTCAGCGGCCGGTTGCGGGGGAACAGCCGCCCAGCCTGATCGAAGACCGCCAGGCCCTCCGCGGGTCGGTCCGCGAGGATCAAGGCCTCACCGAGTGCAGAGTGGAACACGACGGTGGCCTCGTTTTCGTCGCGCAATCGCTCGAGGACAGGCACGGCCTCCTCGTACTGCCTTGACCGCACCAGCGCCAGGCCCCAGCCGTAGCGCGTTGCCGGCGTCGCACGGTCGCCCTCGCGTTTCAGGTCGGCACGGAAGCGAGCCAGCGCCTCGTCGTCCGATCTCGCGTTCAGGACGCGAATGCGTGCGCGCATGAGGTCGTAAGCCGGGCTCTCGTACACCTCGCGGGCCTCGGTCCGCTCCGCCCGGTCGCGGGTCTCGGCGATACGGGCGCTGGACAGCGGGTGGGTCTGCAGGAATTCGGGAGCGCGGGACCCGGAAGCCCCTGCTTCCCGGGACAGCACCTCGAAGAAAGAGGGCATGCCCATCGGATCAAAGCCGGCCTGCGCGAGGAAATGCAGCCCGACGCGGTCCGCCTCGTATTCGTTGGACCGGGTGTAGTTGATCTGTTCCTGCACAGCGATGCCCTGCGCCCCCATGATTGCCGCCGGAACCATGTCGCCGGAGGCGCCGAGCATGATGGCCGCCAGGACCGCCGCAGTCGCCAGGATGCTGGTGCGCCCGGTGGCGGCGATACGCCGCGCAATGTGCTTCTGGGTGACGTGGGCAATTTCATGCGCGAGCACGCCGGCCAGTTCGCTCTCGATGCGGGTGGCCGTGATCAGGCCGGTGTTGATGCCGATATAGCCGCCGGGCAGGGCGAATGCATTGATAGCATCGTCATTGACGACGAAGAACTCGAAACGCAGGTCTCCTTCATGCGCGTGGACGGCGATGCGATGACCGAGCGTCGCGACGTAATCCGCGATCTCCGGATCTTCCAGCACGCTGCCCTGCTGGCGCAGCTGGTGCACGATCGAACGCCCGATGGCATTGGCCTGGCTGCGCGAGAACACGGTGTCAGCGGGGCTGCCTATGTCCGGCAGGTGCCGGTGCGGGTCGGCTCCGGCAGTCGCCGTGAGCAGACATGCAGCCAGCAGCAGGAGGAGGCGGTTCAGCATTCAGATTCCAGGTAGGAAGGTGAGGTGGTGGCCTGGTCTAGGACACGCCGGGCCCCTGCACGGTTCCCGATGTCACAGGGCTTCCGAGGCATAGTCCGCCAGGCGCGACCGCTCGCCCCGCATCAGCGTGACGTGTCCGGCGTGGGGCCAGCCCCGGAAGCGGTTGACGACATAGGTCAGTCCGGAGGTCGTTTCCGTCAGGTAGGGCGTATCGATCTGGGAGATATTGCCGAGGCAGATCATCTTTGTGCCCGGGCCGGCGCGGGTGATCAGCGCCTTCATCTGCTTCGGCGTCAGGTTTTGTGCTTCATCTATGATTATGAATCTATTCAGGAAAGTGCGTCCTCGCATGAAATTCAGCGAGCGGATCTTGATGCGGCTGCGGAGCAGGTCGTGGGTCGCGCCCCGGCCCCAGTCGCCGCCTTCCTCGCTCTGGGTAAGCACCTCCAGGTTGTCCATCAGCGCGCCCATCCATGGTTCCATTTTCTCCTCTTCGGTGCCGGGGAGAAAACCGATGTCCTCGCCGAGTGGCACCGTGACGCGCGTCATGATGATTTCCCGGAAGCGGGCCTTGTCGAGGGTCTGGGCCAGCGCCGCGGCAAGCGTCAGGAGGGTCTTGCCCGTCCCGGCCGGGCCGAGGACCGTGATGAAGTCCACGCTGTCGGACATCAACAGGTTCAGGGCGAAATTCTGCTCCCGGTTGCGGGCGGTGATGCCCCAGACGCTGTTGCGGCCGCGGTAGTTGGCGGCCAGTTCAATGATGGCGCTGTCGCCATCCAGTTCCCTGACCAGCGCCTCGAACTGGCTGTCGTCCTCAAGATAGAGGAACTGGTTCACGTGCCAGTTCTTCACGCGTTCGCCCGTGACCCGGTAGAAGGTGCGGCCTTCCTCCTTCCAGGAGTCCATGGCCTTGCTATGCGTTTCCCAGAAGTCCGGCGCGAGCACCTCGGCGCCGGAATACAGCATGTCGAGGTCATCGAGCGTGCGATCGTTGTAGTAGTCCTCCGCGTGCACGCCCAGGATGGTCGCCTTGATGCGCAGGTTGATGTCCTTCGAGACGAGCGTCACGCGGGCGTCCGGGTGCGCCTCCTGGAGCATGAGGCAGTTCTCGAGGATCGAGTTGTCGGCGCGGCTCCCCGGCAGCGTGTCCGGCAGGAGGGGCTGGTTCGGCCGCGTCTGGAAAAACAGCCGCCCGGGGCGGAGGTTGCCGGGGCCGTTCAAGCGGTGCTCGCCCGGGATCTCGATGCCGTGGTCGATGCGGGACTTGTCGGCCCCATGGATCATCTGGTCGATGAATCGACTGACCTGGCGCACATTACGCGCGGCTTCCGACATGCCCTTCTTGCCGGCATCCAGCTCCTCGAGCACGACCATCGGCAGGTGAATGTCGTGCTCGTCGAAGCGGAACAGCGCGGCCGGGTCGTGCATGAGCACGTTTGTGTCCAGCACGAATACGCGACGGGGTTCTGTGGTGATGCTCAATGGGACTCCTGCCACGGTCGGCGGGCGTGCATCGGGCGTGGAAGGGAAGGGTTCAGAGCGCCTTGACGGCCTCGAGGACCTGTTCGACGTGGCCCGGCACCTTGACCTTGCGCCACTCCTCGCGAAGTACGCCCTGCGCATCGATCAGGAAGGTGCTGCGTTCCACGCCCATGACCTTCCTCCCGTACATGTTCTTCTCGCGCATGACGTTGAAGATGGCGCAGAGCTCTTCTGCCGCGTCCGAGATGAGTTCAAAGGGAAATTCGTACTTCGCCTTGAACTTCTCGTGCGAGGCGACGCTGTCCCGGGAGACGCCGACGATGTCGGCGCCGGCCTTCTGGAAGGCCTTGTAGTGATCGCGGAATCCCTGTCCTTCAGTCGTACAGCCAGGCGTGTCGTCCTTCGGGTAGAAGAAAAGCACCAGCTTGCGGCCCTTGAAATCACCGGGGCCGAGCTTCTGGTCGCTCGTGGCGGGCAACTTGAACGCGGGGACTTTCTTGCCAATGACAGCAGTCGACATGTTTCTATTTGCTCCTTGCGGCTCAGCCCTTGACCGGCTCCATGATCGCGTCGAGGTTCAAATGGTCGCAAAAATCCATGAACTCATCGCGCAGCGCCGAGATCTGCAGGTTGCTCGGGATATTGACGGTGATCTGGACGGAAAACATGGGCGCGCCGGTGTGGGCCGCCGAGTAGCTGCGGGTCGCCATCTCCGCAATATCGATCTCCCGGCTCGCGAAGAAGCTGGCCAGGTTAAAGACGATGCCGGGCTGGTCCAGGCAAACCACGTCGATCGCGTAGGGCAGCATATCCGCGCGCGGCGCGCGTTCCTCGGTGCGGCGCATCGAGAGCGACAGCCCCGAATGTTCCTCGACCTTCTTCAGCTCCGATTCCAGCCGGGCGAGCGTATGCCAGCTGCCGCTCACGAGGAGCAACATCGCGAATTCAGAGCCGAGCGCGATCATGCGGCTGTCGAGGATATTGCCGCCGCAATCGAGTACCGCGCGGGTGAGATCGTGCACGACGCCCGAGCGGTCGCCGCCGACCGCGGAGATCACGACCAGTTGCTTCACAGGCTGTTGTCCGGCCATTAGGGGAAGACGGGGGAGGGGAACATGGCGGGCAGTGTACTCGTAACCGCGCCGACTGCGAAGGGCGCTCGGCCTGTAATGGCGCTGTTGTGCTTGCCGCCCCCGGGGCCGGCCGATACCATCACCGCCTGAAAATGATCACGCGCCCAGCGCGGGGAGACAGCCGATGTTCGGCGGCAGCATGGTGGCCCTGGTCACGCCGATGCATGGCGACGGCTCCCTCGATCTCGACGCGCTCGGTCGGCTGGTGGAGTTCCACGTCGAAGCCGGCACAGACGCGATCATCGTCTCCGGCACGACCGGGGAGTCTCCTTGCCTTACGACGGTGGAGCTTGATGCCCTCGTCCGCGCGGCGGTCGAGGCGGCCGCTGGGCGGATCACGATCATCGGCGGCAGCGGCAGCAATTCGACCGCCCGCGCGCTCGAACTGACGGCCGTGGTTCGCGAGGCGGGTGCCGCCGCCGCGCTCGTGGTCACGCCCTACTACAACAAGCCGACCCAGCAGGGCCTGTATCTGCACTACGAGGCGGTCGCCCGCGGGGGCGGGCTCCCGGTCATCCTGTATAACGTTCCCGGGCGCACGGCCTGCGACTTGTTGCCCGAGACCGTGGCGCGGCTTGCCGAAGTGCCCGGGGTCGTAGCCATCAAGGAGGCGGTGCCTGGCACTGAGCGGGTACGGCGATTCAGGGAACTCATGGGTGAGCGGTTGAGTCTGTTGAGCGGTGACGATGCCACGGCGATGGCTTTCCTGTTGGCGGGTGGAGACGGTGTTATCAGTGTCACGGCCAACGTCGCCCCGCGCCTGATGCACGGCCTGTGCGAGGCTGCCCGCCATGGCGAGCCGCGCAAGGCTGAGGCGCTCAACGACCGGCTGGAGGGCCTTCATCGTGCGCTGTTCGTCGAACCGAACCCGATCCCTGTAAAATGGGCGGTCATGCAAATGGGACTCATCCATTCCGGTATCCGCCTGCCGCTTACGGCGCTGGAAGACCGGCATCACGACGAGGTGCGCGCCGCGATGGCGCGTGCCGGGGTGGAATACAGCTCTTGATTTCTCCGATTCGCGGCTTAGGCCTGATTGCCATTGCGCTGCTGTTGACCGGTTGCGCCCAGACCTCCTGTTTCCCGGGGCCCTACCTGGAGGCCCAGGCGCTCCCGCCGCTGGTGGTGCCGGAGGGCATGGATGCGCCCGACCGGCAGATGGCCTTGCGCGTGCCGGCACCCAGGAGTGCGTCGGATCGTCCCGGCGCCGCGCTGGATGGCTGCATTCCCGGGCCGCCGCCATTCTTCGCCGAAGCGGGCGAACCCAATCCCGAGAGCCTCCCCGTGCGGCCGGGATCCATTGTCGCGGTCGCCGGGCAGCCGCGCGCCGCGGCATCGCGGGTCAGCCGTGATGTCATCCGCTTCATAGAAGACTGGGCCGAAGCCTGGGGGCGCCGTGATTTCGACGCGTGGGCCCGGTTCTATGAACCGGCTTTCACGCCCGAGGGTTACGAAAACCATGCGGCCTGGCGCAGCGACCAGGAGCGTCGCTTCGGGGTCGCCGCCACGACCAGGATCGAGCCGGACAGTGTGCGCGTCAACGTGCTTCCGGACGGTAGTGTGCGTGCCAGGTTCGTGCAGCAGTTTGGCATCGGCGATGAAACCCGTGCCGTGGTCAAGGAGCTCGTCCTGATGCCCCGCCCCCGCGGCTCCGGCTGGCTGATTGCCGAGGACTATGTCGTCGAAGTCCTCTAGGCGCAGCCTTGGCCGCCGGGCCCGACCCGCTGTCTTCATTGAACCCCGACCAAGGGTAGGGTACATTTCCCGCCCCCTGACGCGCCTGCGCGGGGGGTCGGAGGGAGAGGTGGCCGAGCGGTCGAAGGCGCTTGCTTGGAAAGCAAGTTTAGGGTAACCCCCTAACGCGGGTTCGAATCCCGCCCTCTCCGCCAAATCAAGCGACGATACTCACCGGGGTTCGAACCCGCGTTAGCAATACAGCCTGGGTTCGAGCCGAGGCCGGCATTGCCGGGGCGAGGCGTCGGCCCGCACGGGCCGACCCATCCCGCCCTCTCCGCCAAATCAAGCGACGATACTCACCGGGGTTCGAACCCGCGTTAGCAATACAGCCTGGGTTCGAGCCGAGGCCGGCATTGCCGGGGCGAGGCGTCGGCCCGCACGGGCCGACCCATCCCGCCCTCTCCGCCAAATGAATAGGGGGGCGTTCCCAGTGGGAGCGCCCCCCTATTCACTTGCAGGATTTCCTGCTGCAGCTATCCTCCCCCAATCCGCGGCGAATCGGGTCGTGGATCATCTTCTTGTCATCCGGCTCGAGGAGCGCAGCAGGAGAGGCCCATGACACAAGTCACCGAAATTGCCCCGGACACCTATCGCATCTCGACCTTCATCCCGGAATTCAATCTGCAGTTCAACCAGTTCGTCGTCCTGGACGATGAGCCTTTGCTGTTCCATACGGGCATGAGGGGCCTCTTCCCGCTCGTGCGAGACGCTGTTGGGACCCTGGTCGAGCCGTCGAAGATTCGCTGGATCGGATTCAGTCATTTCGAGGCCGATGAATGCGGTGCGCTGAATGAATGGCAGGCGCAGGCGCCGGACTCGACCGCAGTCTGCAGCCTCGTCGGCAAGCTCGTAAGCGTCGATGATTTCGCGCCTGCCAGGCCCGCGCTGGGGATGACCGACGGCGAGGTCCTGAGCACGGGGAAGTACCGGTTCCGCTTCGTGCAAACGCCGCACGTGCCGCATTGCTGGGATGCCGGGCTCCTGTTCGAGGAAACGCAAGGCACATTGCTGTGCTCGGATCTGTTTCACCAGGACGGTGACGTCGAGGCGCGCACCAGCGACGATGTGGTGGGTCGTTTCGAGAGCGTGCTGCGACGCTACCAGCAGGGGCCGCTCGCGAACTACATGCCCTATACGAGCCAGACGGACCGGATTCTGCAGTCCATCGCCGCGCTCAAGCCCCGCACCCTTGCAACGATGCATGGCTCGACCTTCGTTGGCGACGGGGAGCGTGCGATCGGCGACCTTGCCAGGGTGATCAGGGACGTCCTGGATCCAGGGCCCCAGGCGCGGGCCGAGCGATCGTCGCCGAGATGAGATAAAGTCCTGCCCGGCGATTCCTGCACGAGACCGGGCCGAATGAGTATCCCGACCGCGAGCGTTCTGCCGCGCCCGACTCCCGTGCAGCGCTGGATGGTGCTGCTGTTCGTCAGCCTGGCGATGTTCGGCAACTACTACATTTACGACGCGCTGGGCCCGGTCATCGACCTGCTGCGCGAACAGCTCGACTTCAGCTATCGCCAGATCGGTATGCTGTCCACGGCCTACAACGTGGCGGCCCTGCTGGTGCTGCTCGCCGGCGGCTACATCATCGACCGCTTCGGCACCAAGCAGGCGATCTTTGTGTTCGCCGTGATCTGCCTTTTTGCCGCGGCGCTGACGGCCGCGACGCCGCGCTTCGAGGTCATTTTGGCGGGCCGCTTCCTGCTCGGCCTGGGCGCAGAGCCGCTGATCGTCGCTGCCACAACGGTGCTGGCGAAGTGGTTCAAGGGCAAGGAGCTCAGCTTCGCTTTCGGCATCAACCTGTCCGTGTCCCGGCTCGGCTCCGCCTCGGCCGACTGGTCAACTTCCTTCGCCAGCCCGCTGTACGCCAACTGGCAGGATCCGTTGTGGCTGGCGACCGGTGTCGCCGCCATCTCGGTCACCGCGGCCGTCCTGTACTGGGTCCTGGAGCGCCGCGCCGAGGGACGCATCGATCTCGGCGCCACGCTGGAGCACGAAAAACTCGAATTCAAAGGGCTGTACTCGTTCAGCCGCTCCTACTGGTACATCGTTGCGCTGTGCGTGGTGTTCTACGCGACGGTGTTTCCCTTCCGTACCTTCGCGATCGACTATTTCCAGCAGGCGCATGGCCTGGACCGCGAGACCGCCGGCCTGTTGAGCAGCATGCTGCCAATGGCTGCCATTATTGCCACCCCGCTGTTCGGCCTATGGGTGGACCGGGTCGGGCGGCGCTCACTGTTTATGGCAGCCGGTTCGCTGGTGATGCTGCCGCTGTTCCTGGTGGTGACCTACCTGCCGCCCGGCCCGCTGGTGTCGCTGGTGCCCTTCGTCGGCGGGCCACAGGTGCCGCTGACCCTGCTGGTGGTGATCCTGCTCCTCGGCGGCGTGTTCTCGCTGATCCCGGCGGTGATGTGGCCTTCGGTCGCCTATATCGTCGACGGGCGCCGGCTGGGCTCGGCGTATGCGCTGATGACCTTCTGTCAACAGGCGGGCTGGGCCATCGTGCCGATCATGATCGGCTTGCTGAACGACCTGAACGGCGCCGGGCCGGACAACCCCGCCGGTTACGC
>Ga0209498_1001417_pt1 | contig 14700 bp, 15 predicted proteins | sample WalLakDeSediment_FD_184131 | JGI IMG/M metagenome (GOLD analysis project Ga0209498, IMG submission 184131) | Lake sediment microbial communities from Walker lake, Nevada to study Microbial Dark Matter (Phase II) - Walker Lake 11/02/13 Deep... | ecosystem: Environmental > Aquatic > Freshwater >... | reverse complement strand
TTACCGTCGGGGGCGCGGAAGGACAATCCGTGCGTCTGACGAACGACACCACCTTCCGTAACGGCACCCTGGAAGACCTGTTCGTCGGCGTGAAGGTCGAGGTCACCGGGCGCGTCACCGACGGCGTACTGACCGCGAACCGCGTCTCCTTCCGCGAGGCCCGGGTCCGCATCGAGGCTCCGCTGCAAGCGGCGTCGGACGGGAGGCTCACCGTTCTCGGACTGAGCGTACAGGGTACCGCCCTGGTTGATGATGAGGACAACGCCTTTGGTGGAGCTCTCGCGGGCAGGGATATCCGGGTACGGGGCTTCGTCGACCGAAATGGCGAGATCTTTGCCACCCGGGTCGACGACCGCGGACGGGCCGGAGACGATGATCTGCGCCTGCGCGGGCCGGTCGATGCCGGCTCCATCAACAGTGCCGCCCAGACCTTCAGCATCCTGGGCATCACCGCCAATCCCGCGCCGGTCTATCGGGACAGCCGGGGAGCCAACGAGGATGTCTTGATCACTGCGGTGCAGTTCTTCGGCATCGTGACGGATGGCCAGCCGGTGCAGGTGAAAGGCGGCAGCTTCAGTGCAGGAAGCATCACCGGCCCCGAAGAGATCGAACTGGAAGACTGATTCATGCCGGCGTAATGCGAATCCCCGGATCGTCGACCTACAGGTCGCCGCCGGGGATTCTTGCTTTGCAGGGCTTGCTGCCCAGAGGACAGCGAAATAGCGCTGCAATACGGTTTCCTGCAGATGATCGTAACGGGAGATAGGAAGATGGGAATGCACCTGCGACAAGCCCCATTGCCAGCGGCAATCGGCCTTCTTCTCGTGACCAGCCTGCTGTGCAGCGGCGCAGCAGTGGCACGGGACGGAGATGACGATGTCACTGCATCGGCGCGATCGGGTCTCGAAAGCCGGAATGCCGATGGCGGCCGGGGCATGCGAAGCCTGACCGTGGAACTCAAGGGGCCCGTCACGCGGCTGAATCCGTTGCAGGTCCTGGGGCAGAGGATCGAGGTCGGGCACGACACGGTTTGGCTGAATACCGCATCAAGCGACGTCCTGCGTATCGGCGATGAGGTGGAAATCAACGGCCTGCACGCAGGAACAGCAGTCCGCGCGACACGCATTGAATACAAGCCGAAGGGCCAGAAGGAATGGAAGCTCATGGGCTATGTCACCCACCTGCATCGGCACGGCGTCGACGTTGGAGCCCAGCCGGTCGCGCTCAATACCAGCACCCGTATCCGGGACTGTCCGGGATCCAGCCTGCGCCCCGGTCAATGGGTGGAGGTCAAGGCCGTCCCCCGTGTCGGGTTCTACCCTGGTGATCCGGTCATGGCAAGCAGAGTGGAGTGCAAGGCCCGCTAGCACTGTGCGATCCGATTCCGTTCATGGTTCGACAGGCTCACCACGAACGGAATCCTCCACTGACCGTTCATCCTGAGCCTACATTGACCGCTCCCCCTGACCCTACATTGACCGTTCGTCCTGAGCCTACATTGACCGCTCCTCCTGACCCTACGTTGACCGTTCGTCCTGAGCCTGTCGAAGGACTCTGTTCAAACCCCGGCGCAGGGTTTTCCCCAAACCTGGGGATCTCCCCCCGCTGGAACCGGCCCGAGTCCCCAATCCCAGCGCTAGAAGCGCCCGGGAGCGCCATCCCAGAGCCAAGCAATTCATGGCATTTTTCTTGCTTCACCTATCGTGTTGCATCCGTGGGAATCCGGCATGCGCAATCTGGACCTGGCATGGCTTCGCGACCACCTCCGAGAACGATGACCTGCCACGCGAGTGCAATATCGAGTGCAATATAGAGAGACCTCCCTCCTTTTGACGCGGGCCTTCGGTCCGCGATTTTTTTGCTCTACCGGCGCAAGCGCGAAGGGCCGGGATCCGCTGATTCGCTGCGCCCTGCCGGCGGCCAAACCGGTGCCCTGTCGTCATCGGACGGTCCCGCAGCCGGCCGCACCCCGTCCAGGAAGTACAGTTCGGCCACGAATTTCCAGTCGGCGTACCTCGTTGCACCCTCGAAGCTGCTCCATCGGGGCGGGAACCCGGCGGTCTTCATGGGCTCGCGTTCGGAACGGCTGTACACGCCAACGATCCGGTCCTCGTATCCGCGAATCAGGCCCCAGTCGGCGGAGCCGGTGACGGGGTCTGGATAGAGTCGGCGCAGGTGACGGCGCACCGATGGATGGCGGTGATCCTCGAGGAGTTCCTCGAGTTCCAGGGGATAGGACGGCACGCCGGCGGCTGGGGCCTGGTAGTAACTGCGCAGGGCCCGCGCATATTGCGTACCCACCCAGATCAACTCCCGCTCCTTGGCCCGCTGGCTGGACGTGGACCAGAGTTCACCGGTACCCGCAAGCGCGAGACCCATCAGCACGATCAGGAACAGGGCTCCGAGATAGGTGAAGCCGCGCTGCGTGCCGTGCATCGCCCTACCATTCCGAATAAGGCGTGTCGTCCCGGCCACGGCCCTCGGCGCCGCTGCGCAGGTCGCCGACCGCCCCGGGTACCCCCGGCGGTGGCGGCAGGATCACCCAGGTCTCGCTGCTTTCGGTGATCGGATCCGTGGGCATGGCACGCAGATAACGCCGGTCCACCAGTTCCGCGAGCGAGTCGGGATACCGGCCGGTGTCCCCGTAATGCTTGTCCAGCGCGTCCCGTACCACGAACAGGGTCTGGCGCAGCGACGCCTCCTGCGAGGATTCCAGGCTGGAGAAGTAGCGTGGCATCGCAATCGCCAGCAGCGTGGCGATGATCGCCATCACCACCATCAACTCGATCAGCGTGAATCCCGAGAGCCGTCGCATCCGCCTCACCATTCCCGGTAGGGAATTCCGTTCAGCCCCTTCCCCTGGGCCAGCGAATAGACATCGAACACGTCCGGTCCCGGTCGGGGATCGTCCGGGGGACTCTGATAACTGCGCAATCCCCAGGTCAGCGCCGGCTCGAGCCGGGGATCGGCGAAGGGATCGCGCGGGATCCTGCGCAGGAAATAGATGCGGTTGCCCTCGATGCTGCGCCGGTCGCGCACGCCGGTGACCAGCACCTCCAGCGAAGGCGGATAGCCCGAGGCATCGGCGGATTTTTCGATATGGCCCGCATCGGCCGCCATCTTGTAGGCATCGAGGGCATCGCGGATCCGATACAGGGCGCTCTTCAGATCCTGCTCCTGGCCCCGACGCACGGTGGTCTCCGCCAGCGGCGCGGCAATGGTGGCCAACAGCGCCACGATCGCGACCGTGATCAGGACCTCGACCAGGGTGAAGCCCCCGGCATGTCGTGCGGGCATGCGCATCACGGCCGGACCGTCATTTCCAGCGCCTGCGGCATGCGGGTCTCGAGCAGGCGGTTGGTCGGTCCCCGCGCCGAAAACGAGAGCAGCCGAACCGTCGTCGCATCGTCCGACGGTGCAATGGCCCGGACCCGCAGTTGGAGCAGCTCGCCATCACCCGTCGTCGCCTCCGCGGCAGCGCGGCCCAGGGCGATGAAGATCTGCCCGCTCCGCTGGTCGATGCGCGGATTGAAGCTCGTCGGACCGCTCCCCCTGAGGAGGTCCCCGGCCCTGAGCTCGACCAGTTCCAGCGCCCTCGGGTCGTAGGCCAGTTGCACCATGCCGCTCTGCATGGGTTGGACTCCGGACGCCTGCAACGACAAGGTGGCCTGGTCACCGACCGTCAGCTCGGGGGGGGCCACCCAGCTCAAGGCGAGGGGGACAACCGGGGCGGCCAGTGGGCTCGCTGCTAGCAGCCCGGGCGCCGGGACAGGCGCCGGGCCCCGCGCGAGCGCGGCGAGATCGACTGCTGCCCGCGCATCGGCTCCACGCAGGTTCATGGTCCCGGTGCGCAGCAGGGCCTCGGTACCGGACGGGAATTCCATCTGGTTCGGGGCCATGTACGGCAGGTTACGGACGATGCGCGGCGTGATCGACAACACCAGCTCGGTCTGGGTCTCGGAATCCTGGTGCTGGCCGAAGAGACGACCCAGTCCCGGGATGTCCCCGAGGCCGGGTATCTTGTCCGCCGAGCGGTTCACATCATTACGCAGCAGGCCGGCCAGGATCTGGGTCTCACCGTCCTTCAGCCGCAGCGTCGTGCCGGCGTTGCGCGTCGCGACCTCGACCAGTGTCGAGCCGGCCTGGGTGCGGCCACGGTCGATCGAATTGCTCACCTCCAGCGTGATCCGTACCCCCACCTCGTCATCGGCGTAGATCGTGGGTTCCAGGTCGATCTTCAGGCCGACGTCCAGAAAGGTGATGCTCTCGGTAAACACCGGCCCCTGGGTCGATGGCGTCGTGGTCGCACTGACGATGGGTATGCGGTTGCCAATGTGGATGTTTGCCTTCTCCTTGTTGCGAACGCGTATCACCGGTGTGGCCAGGGTGTTTACATCGGAATCCCTCGCCTGCGCGCGCGCGGTGGGCGAACCGCTACCTCCGGCCGACCCCGAAAGTCCGATGCGCCGAGAGGAGTCCAGTCCGCGCAACTGATCCAACGTCGTGATCGCGCCCTGCTCCGGGCTCAGGGCCGTAAAGGTATTCGGCCACTGGATGCCGAGGTCGAGCAGGCGTTGGCGCGAGACCTCCATCACCTCGATCTCGAACACCACCTCGGGGTCGGGTTGGTCCTGCGCCAGCAGCAGTTTTTCCGCGAGACGGATCGAATCCCTGGTGTCACGCATCGTCAGCGTGTTCAGCCGGGCGTCGATAAACACATCGCGGGTCTTGAGCATGGTCTTGATCAGGTCACTGGCCACCCCGGCGTCGATGTTGGTCAGAAAGAAGGTGCGCAGGTGCAGTTCCTGGTACTCACGGACCTTCTGGGGGAGGTTCGGGTAGATCACGATGGTGTTGTCGTTAATGACCTTCCGCAACAACTGGTTCTGCACCAGCAAGAGGTCCACCGCATCCTCCACCGGCACCTGCCGGACGAAGATGGTGGCCGTTGCATCGGGGCGGATGTCCCGGTCGAGGATGAAGTTCAGACCGGCCGCCTCGGCCAGCACCTCGAAGATGACCTTGAGATTGGCATCCCGGAACTCGAGCGAGACCGGCCTGGACAGCCGCGACCGCAGCTGCGGGTACGGGACCTCCTGCCGTGCGCGTGCGTCCTCGACGGCGCGCCTGAGTTCGAGCCCGGCCTCATGGTGCGGATCGAGGAAGACCATCGCCGCCGCGTGCCGCGACGCCCCCTCGAGGTCCCCCCTGCGCAGCGCCATCTCGCCCTGCCGCAGCATCTCGGACAGGTGCCGATGCTGGTCGAAGCGCCGCAGGCCCTCGACCGCGCGCGCATTGTCCGGTTCGAGGCGAAGCAGGCGGGTGTAAATGGCGGAGGCCTCCTCGTGACGCCCGGCGGATCGCGCGCTCTCGGCTTCTGCCAGCAGCCGACCGACCACCTCGTCCCGCTGCACAGCGAGTGAGATACGCGAGTCGGCATCGCCCGGCGTGCGACGCACCGCCTCCTCCAGCCGCGCCAGCCCCTCCTCGTAATAGCCCCGCTCAATCAGGGAGACGGCATCCGGTTGGGCGCTTTCGGTCTGCTCCCCCGGCGTGGCACAACCCGCCAAGAGGATTGCGACGGGGAGCATGACCCACCAGCGTCCGGTTACAAGCCCATGCATTCGCATCACAGTTCGCTTCCCACGGAAAGGGTCTGGGGGATGTCGAGCGGAAGATAGATCAGGACCATTTCGGTACTCCCGATGCTCTTGACGCCATAGGTGCCATCGATCACATCGCCCACCTTGACGGTATGCACCTCCGACCCGCGCTGCAGGAACACCAGCACCCTGCCCCCTTCCTCGAGCTTGCCGAAGAACGCGAAGGGCAGCGGCGGCGCCGTTGGTCGGGGCGAAGGCGACGGAGTCGGGTCGGGCCGGGCGACCGGGGCGACGGGTGCCGCCGGCCGGGCCACGCGCCAGCTGTGCGGGGCGAACAGATCCGCATGCAGTGCCTCGCCCCGGGGCCCGGGCAGCAGGCCGGGAGCCCGGGCAACCGCATCCATGCCGGCAGCGCGCTCCACCGGCGCCGTCCCGGCACGCTGGGGCGGCTGGACGACGATCGCCTCCGGGTCCTCGTCGAACCAGGAGGGAATCACCGCGACGATGCCCGCCGCAGCGAGGAACACCAGCCAGAACAGTGCGCGCCGCCGTTCCATCATCGCCTCGTCAGATACAGCGTCATGCGAATGGGCCCTTCCAGTTCCGCCTCGGCGATCTGCTTGCGCTCCAGTTCCAGATGCTCGAGGCCAATCGACGGCACCTCGTCGAGCACCGCATCGAGAAAGCGCCGCAACTGCGGGTAACTGGCGCGCACGGGCATCACCATCTGGTAGCGCGCCATCCCCGTGTCCGCATCGACCAGCAGCGCATACTCTCCGCGCGCGAGCGACAGCCCCTGGCGGGCGGCGGCCTCGAACAGCCGATCGATGGCCGCGGTCGCCTCACCCTGCGGCGGGAGGGCCTGATGGAAATCCTCGAGCTGGCGCGCGGGCGACTCCGGGGGCAGAGCGCCGCCCTCCTGGATCGCCGCGAGGTGGGCCTGCGCGCGGTCCACCCGCTCCAGCACGGCCGCCCGCTCCTGGCTTGCCGGGAGGATGCCCGCGAGCGCATAGACCAGCGCGAACCCCAGCAATACGCCACCCAGCGCCCCGGGCACGCCGAGGCCGCGGAGGAATTCGATCACGATCAGCGGGTGCAGGCGCATCATTCGAGGGTCCAGGTGGCCACGAGGCTGAAGCGGACGGGGCGTTCCGGTACCTGTTCCACGATCTCATGGCTGACCAGGGACACGTCCCGGATGCCGGGACTCTCGTCCAGGCGTCGGTGGTAGTCCAGCATGGCGCCCACGTTCCGCGCCTCGCCGGAAATCCGCAGGTTTCCGTTGCGCGCGTCGGGGGCGATGGAGAGCAGGGCCACGTCGCTGCCGTGCAGCGATTCGAGGGTCGCGAACAGGCCGCCCCATGGAAGGTTCAGCTGATCCAGTACCCTCCGCATGTCGGTCAGCGTAGCCTCCCGCGCGCGCGTCTCCGCCACCGTCGGCGGGGCCCTCCCCGCGCCGGGTACCTGCTGCTCGATGCTGCCCAGGGTATTCAGCTGGGCCGCCGTTTCCTGAGCAATGCGATGCCCGACCGCAAGAGCCACGGCCACCGCCACGACCCCGGCGACCAGCACCATCCAGCCCAAGGGGCTCGCAAGCCGCCGGGGACCGAAGTCGATGTGGATCGCCCGGTTCATGTCGCCGCCAGGGCCATGTTGAACAGCGGATCTCCGGAGTCCGCACCCGCCGGCATCGCGATCGCCAGCGCCCGGGGCGACACACCGCTGATCATCGGTCCGGCGACGGGCACCCGATCCGGCGCGTGCACGAAGACCGGCGGGAGGGCGCCCTCGTCCAGTCCCTGCAATTCGCACTCGCGCGCGATCAGCGCCGCCAGGGCCTCGTCGGAATCCATGGCCGCGGCGGATCGTACACTGGCCCAGTTGCCGGCAAGGCGCACGAGCAGGCTGCCGCGATCCGCCTCGGCCACCGCGAAGATGAAATCGCCCGTCCCGATGGTGCGGCGAAGCCGATTGAACGCGGCCATGAGATAGGGCTGGATCGAACACACCCGGAATCCGGCGTTGCGTGCGCACTCGCCCAGTCCGTCCATCAAGCCCCGCTCCATGGCCGCGGCCAACCGGGGCCGTCCGGCCGCCTCGGGCGACATCCGCACGACCCAGTCGGCGGCGGCCCCATAGATTTCCTCGAACCGGAGCCGGCTGTAGGTCTCGAGTTCCTTCGGCGAACCGATCTCCTCGTTCCAGGGCAACAGCCCGAACCGGACGAACCGGCTCGCCAGAACCACCACCAGGCTGCCGCGCCGGGTCTCCGCTGCGTCCAGCAGTCCCGCAAGCGCCTCCAGCCCGCGCGACCACTCCGGCGCCGGGCCACCGGGCTCCCACTCGGCGCGCCCCACCAGCCGCACCCGGTCCGACACGGCACGCGGGCAATGCGCCAGGCAGGCGGCATGGGCGCCCAGCACGGCGACGTACCGATCACGCCACAAAGGTGACACGATTGATCTCCTCCAGGGTTGTCCTGCCCTGGCGCACCAGGTCCACCGCCGATTCGCGCAGCAGGCGCAGGCCCCGCCGCCGGGCATAATCCTTCACCACCGCAATGGGCTGGCGTTCGATGATCATCTGCCGGAGGGCATCGTCGAGGAGCAGAACCTCGGCGATGGCGGTCCTGCCCCGATAACCGGTGCCGCGACAACGCCCGCAGCCCGCTCCATGCACGAAACGAAAGTCCCCCGCCAGGGCCGGGTCCAGACCCGAGGTCCGCAGTTCCTCGGCGTCCGGCTGCATTGGGGTCGCGCAATCGCCGCAGACCAGCCGGACCAGGCGCTGGGCGAGAATGCCGTTCAAGCCCGATACAAAACCGTAGGGATCCACCCCCATCTGGATGAAACGCCCGATCACGTCGAAGACGTTGTTGGCATGAATGGTCGTGAACACCAGGTGGCCGGTGAGCGCCGACTGCACAGCAATCTCCGCCGTGTCCGCATCGCGGATCTCGCCGACCATGATCTTGTCGGGATCGTGACGCAGAATCGAACGCAGGCCACGGGCGAAGGTCAGGCCCTTCTTCTCGTTCACCGGTATCTGCAGGACCCCGGGAAGCTGATACTCGACCGGATCCTCGATGGTGATGATCTTGTCCACGCCCCGGTTGATCTCCGTGATCATCGCGTACAGCGTGGTGGTCTTGCCGCTGCCGGTCGGTCCCGTCACCAGCACCATGCCATAGGGCTCGGATGCCAGGCGCCGCAGCGTCCGCATCGTCGACTCCTCGAAGCCGAGCGACTCCAGCCGAACGCCATGGATCTGGTCCGCCAGGTCCTGCTTGTCCAGTACGCGCAGCACCGCATCCTCGCCGAAGATGCTGGGCATGATGGACACTCGGAAATCGATCTGCCGCCCCTTGATCGCAACCTTGAACCGGCCATCCTGCGGGACGCGCTTCTCGGCGATGTCCAGTTCCGCCATGACCTTCACCCGAGAGATCACCTGTTCCGCGATTTCGCCGCCCTGCACCCGACTCACGGTGTTGAGCACGCCGTCGATGCGGTACTTGATCACCAACCCGGAACCGGTCACCCCGAGGTGGATGTCGCTCGCATGCAGCTTGAGGGCGTCATAGAGCGTGGAACTGACCAGCTTCACGACCACGCTGGAGTCTTCGCTGATGCGCGCGATGGAAAGGGTCTCGATCTCCTCGCCCTGGTCCGACAGTTCCGCCTCCGCACCCAGCGAGTCCACCGCCTGGTATTCGTCCTCGTGACGGGCGAGATAGGCGGTGAGATCGGCCGGATGCGCGAGATGCAGCGTGGCGCCCTGCAGACGCTCGTCGATCCAGGCCAGTCTGGCGTCATCGAACGGATCCGCGAAGACCCCCCTCACAACCCCGTCCGGGCAATGCACCAGCACGAATTCCCGCTTCAGGGCCTCGGCCAGCGGGACCCGCCCGAAGCTGGGCGCGCTGTCGAACAGGGTGTGACCGTCCAACACGGGATAGTGCAGCGTTGCGCCCAGGCGCTGCAGGAATTCGGCAGGCGGGAGGCCGGCCATCTCCTCCAACTCGCTGATCATGCGGCGGCCCTGGGCGGCGGCACGCTCCCGCGCGGCACGCAACAGCTCGGCATCGAGCCGTTCCGGGGGTGACGGCTCGACTACCACCCGCAAGGCTTCAACAGGGGACATGGCATGATCCATCCAGGTATTCGTGGACGAAATGGCTCCGAATGATGTCGGCGAACTGCAGATCCGTCCGTGCCGCCACGGAACCGACGTTGATCTGGTGGATGGTCAGAACTGTTTCGCTAGTCATGAGAAATCTCGTTCTTTCGGTTGGCTGCCAGAGCCGCAGCAAGGTCGTGAGGGCCCGTGTCCGGACTACGGTTGCCACCGAGAACGACCGCATCGCTGGCAACGCACGCCCCAGACAGATCGCCCTCCCTCCACTCGAATACCAGAGTTCGCGACATCCCTCTCTTTTGGCGGCAGGCGCGGGAAATTCTTGACCGCCGGCATCGGCCCAGCTGAACTCATGCGGGGCTTCTGGAGTTGCAGACTCGCCATCCGGCAGGTCCCCGTCGAAGACCTCGACGCACCCGCGTTGAGGCCACCACGGCACCCGTTTCGCGGGCCGCACGGCCCCGGGCATTCGCAACGCCACGTCGTCGGCAAACCCCTTGCCCAGCTCACGCCCTCCGGGATGACCACGCCGAACCCTCCTTCACAGGTCGAGCAGGACCTCGATCTCCGCGTCCTGCCGCAACGCATCCAGCACCGAACGCTGGACCTCGGCCCGGCGGACATCAAAGAAATAGGCCCGGACCAGGTCCAGCGCCTCGGCCTCCGGCAGAGGCCCCTCGGCCCGGTGATCCTCGACCCGGATCAAATGCCAGCCAAACTGCGTCGCAACCGGCCCACCCACCTCGCCCGGCGCCAGGGCAAAGGCCACTTCCTCGAAGGGTGCCACCATGCGCCCGCGCCCGAAGTACCCCAGGTCACCTCCCTGTTCTGCACTGCTGTCCTCGGAATACTCCCGCGCCAGTTCGGAGAAATCCTCGCCGGCCTCGATCCGCGCCAGCAGTTCCGCGACGCGCTGCTCGGCCAGCGCCGCCTCCGCGGCATCGGGCGGTCTGCGGATCAGGATGTGCCGCGCACGCACCTCTTCCAGGCGCACGAAGGCGTCCTGATTGGCCTCGTACGCATTGCGCACTTCCTCCTCGGAAATCGGGATCTGCCCGATCAGCGTGTTCAATGCCAGGGCGGCGGCGAGGTCTTCGCGCAGGTAGTCGTCATAGGAGGCATCGTCGAAGCCAGACGCCTCGATGCGACGCTGGAAGGCATCGGCGCTGTGGAAACCGGCCTCGACACTCGCGCGCACCTCCTGCACCGCCTCGTCGCTCACCTCGATCTCCAGTCGCTGCGCCTCCTGGCGGAGCAACTCCTTATTGATCAACTGGTCGAGCGCCTCGCCCTTGAGCCGGTTGTAGACCCGGGGATCCCTCATCATCCCGGGATCACGGCCCTGCAGCTTCAGGTAATCCTCGAAGTGCCGGTTCAGGCGGAAGACGCTGATCTCGACGCCGTTGACCCGTGCCGCCACGCCGACCTCCTGTGCCTGCAGGGATCCGGTCAGGAACGATAGGGCGAGGAAGGCCCCCGCCAGTGCCACGGTCCATGCGCCGGCGCGCACGGGCCGCGTATTCAGTGAGCATGCATTCATTGCCTTGATGACTCCAGTTTGATGTAGTGGCCCGTCGGCAGGAACCTTCCCTTCGCGAGATCCACGGTCACGATATGCGCGCCGCGCGCGCCGATGCGCTGGGCCGGCCCAAAGCCGATGGGCGGCGTGAGACCCGTGCGATAGTCGTGCATGCGCTCCAGTGCGGACACCAGCTTCTCCCGGCTCGCATCGCGGCCGCTGCGCTTCAGCGCCTCCGCCAGCACGACCGCCGCCGTGTAGGCGCTGACCTGAAAGGCGTCATGAGCCGCTCCCAGGCCGGCGCGTTCGCGCACGGCCTGGAGAGCGGCCATGCCTGCCGCGGTCCGGTCCTTCGGCAAGGTCGCGTAGGCCAGGAAGACCCGCTCCGAGTACATCGGCGCGATCTCCAGGGCCGCGAGTCCGACCTGGGTCGATGCCGCGAACAGGAACGGCGTGATCATCAAGTCCTGCGAGGCCGCCGCCAGCGCCGCGAAGTCGTCATTGGCACCCAGGAAGAACACCCCCTGGACACCGCTGTCGGAGAGGACCCTGGCGACCGCGCCGGCATCGAACCCACCCGGGGGATGACCGAGGCCCAGGACGTTGTCCCAACCGCCTCGCTCCAGCCGCCCCGCCAGCGCTGCCGCCAGGGCTCGGTTGTCGTCGTCATCGGGATGCAGGACCGCAACCGTGGGCTGCTCCATGCCGAGGTGCCCCAGCGCGAAGTCGGCCAGCGCAAACAGCAGCTCGTGCAGGCCAGGCAATGGATCGAACAGGAAGCGGCTGCCCTCTCCCTCGGCCAGCCGCCCGATCGGACCCACCACCGGTACGCCCGCACCGTCGATGATGGCACGCAGATCCCCTTCGAGCTGGGGCGCGAAGGGCGCGACCAGCGCGAAGATCTGCTCCTCCTCCAGCAGACGCCGCAGCGCCGCCTCGGCGGAATCCCGGTCAGGGCCCGGGTCTGCGGTCACCAGCTCGATGTGGCGGCCATGAATGCCGCCCCGCTCGTTGATGTCGTCGTACACGCCGCGGAGGACCCCGGCCACCGAGGCCCCCAGCTCCGCGAGCCGCCCCGATTGCGGCTGCAGTGTGCCGATGCGCAGGGTCTCCGGCCCCAGGCCCGGATCGCGATCGTATTCGAGCCGCTTGATGTACGCGGTGAGATCCGCCATGTCCCGCATCGACATCACGAAGCGGGGCATCGCCTGGTCGAGGCGGGTCCCGCCCGGGTCGGTGCCGGCCGTCACCGCGCGTGCAAAGGCCGCCTCGTCGTAGGCGGGGTGTTCGCGGCCGCTCGCCAGCCGCTGACCATAGCCCGCGCTCAGGCGTCGCCAGGTGATGTCGGTCGGGCGGATGCCTCCCTCCGCACGGCCGCGGCCGTCCGCGCCGTGGCAGCTCGCACAGGGAACGACAGAGGCCGGCATGGCCATCCCGGTGGGCCCGACCCGTGCCGAGATCGTACCGCCGGACGGACTCGTTCCCTGCGTGTAGATCTGCTTGCCCGCCAACTCCCTTTCGGTCAATTCCAGGGCGGACGCACTCGTGGCGCCGAGCCACGAGGCCATTGCCAGGATCGCCGCCAGCGCTGCGCTGTGCCCGCCTCGGCGCATGGATCACCCCCCCCCGATCGGCACCGCCAGGAGCTTCAGCCTTTCGGCAATGGCGACGGCCGGCGCATCCGGACGGATCTTGGTCCAGCGCTTGTTCGGCACGTCACCGGCGATCAAAAGCGTCGAATGCCCCTCGGGCGTCTGGCTCAACTGGCCCAGGCGCATCAGTACGGCATCGACGTTCGCCTTCTCCCCGGTCAGAAAAATCCAGTTTGGGTCCTCTGCCTGCTGCTTCTGCGCGAACTCGCGCAGCGCCTGCGGCGAATCGTTCTCGGGGTCGCTGCTGATGGAAATGAAGTGGATCCTCTCCCGCATCGATTCGTCGATCGCGGCGCGCACCTGTTTGATCTTCTGGGTGATGAGCGGACAGGCGTCGGAGCACTCGGTGTAGATGACGTTCAGCAGCACCACACGCCCCTCCAGGACATCGCTGTAGAAGCGCACCTGCTCGCCGTGCTGATTGAGCAGCAGGGTGTCGGTGAAGTAGGCCCGCGCATCCGGCGTGCGGGAGGCGTCCACGGTCTCCATGGCCGGCCCCTCGGCGGTTGCGCCGTGATCCTCGCCGTCGTGACCCCACGCGGCCGTGCCGCCGAGCAGCGCGAACGCCGCAGCGAAGGTGATCCAGGTTCTGTTGGTCATGTATTGCTCCTACCGTGTTGAGTGTTGGCTCGCCGCCATGGCTTCGCGGGCCTCGATCAGCTCTTCGACCTTCGCAACGAGTTCGGATGCATCCGTAAAGCCATAGAAGCGCGTCCAGGTACCGGTGCGCCCGTCGCCCACCATCATCACCACCGGATGATCCTCGAAGTTGGGCGTCCAGGTCCCGAAGCCACGCAGCGTGTCATTCACCGCGGGTACCGAACCGGTGATCCACACCCAGTCCGGCCCTGCCCCTCTCGCCTGCGCGTACTCCCGCAGCCGCGCGGGCGTGTCGCGCACCGGGTCCACCGTCATCGACACCAGCCGCACGTCCTCGCCGATCCGGTCGCCCAGTTGCTTCTGGGCCTGCAGCATGATCGCGGTCACGATCGGACACACCGTGGTACAACTGGTATAGACGAAATCCATCACGACGATGCGATCGCCGATCACATCGGATTCCAGGTCCACGGTGCGGCCGTTGTGGTCGAGCAGCGGCACATCGGCGAAGCGTATGGTGACCGCCTCCGCGGGCCGCTCCTCCGGCTCGTGGTGGTGCGCCCCGTGATGACCGTGATGACCGGCATGATCGTGGCCGGCATGCGCCTCACCGCCGCCCGGCGTCGCGTCTTTCGAGTGCGCGACCACCGTGCCCGGACCCAGGGCCGCCAGCACCAGCCCGCCGGCCAGCAACCACAGCAACTGGATTGGCTTGCCTTGTTTCATTCGATTCTCCTCAGTTCGTGTTTCCAGGTTCAGATCGACCCCCCTTCCGGGCCGTCAGGGCCGCGCACTCGCCGCGACCGCGCGCAGGGTCAGATAGGTCTGCTCGCCTGACCTGGGTTTCAGCGACGGCGACTCGACGTAGACGAAGAAGGCGCCGGGCTCGCTCAGTTCCACCTGCGCCTCGTAGACACCGTCGCCCAGCTCGGTCACGGCCGCGACGCGCCGGGGCGAGCTCGGGGCCAGGAAATAGGTGACCCGCAGGTCATCCATGCCGGTACGCGGTTCGCCCTTTGCGCCCAGCGTCAGCCGGAAGCGGACCGGCACCGCGGAGCCCGCCTCCGCGACCAGGATGTCCCGCAGGAACTCCAGGCGCGGCTCCGCATCCCGCTCCGCGGTCGCCGCACCCGGGGCCACCTCGGCCGAGAAGCAGTGCAGGACCTGCGGGCGGTCCAGCATGAAGGCC
>Ga0209498_1001416_pt1 | contig 14701 bp, 16 predicted proteins | sample WalLakDeSediment_FD_184131 | JGI IMG/M metagenome (GOLD analysis project Ga0209498, IMG submission 184131) | Lake sediment microbial communities from Walker lake, Nevada to study Microbial Dark Matter (Phase II) - Walker Lake 11/02/13 Deep... | ecosystem: Environmental > Aquatic > Freshwater >... | reverse complement strand
AAACTTTTAGATTCTGATGTTCTGGCTGGTGCCGCAATCGGCGCGAGCGGTGGTCGAGAAAAGATACGAACGATTCTGACAAGAACGAGCGCGCTGAATCTCACCGTTTCGCATGGTCACCGCGGCGGCGGAGTGGGGCTGACGCCATTCGGGGAGAAGGTCATTCGGCGCGTACTCGGCCTTCGCGCTATGCGGCCTACTGTGCGTCTGGCGTGATGATGTACCGAACGCGTGCGCGCGCGTTCGGGTACGTGTATACGCGGTTTACTGGCGTGCGCTGGGGTTTACTGGGGTTATACGCGTGACTCATGAGTTTTGGCTCGTGAGCGATGTACGCGGAATGCAACCCCAGGAGCCTTACCATGGCTGCCGTGACGATGGCCACCGAGCGTGGCCGTAATCGGGCTGATGTTCAGCCCGAACTGCTCGACGTGGAGGCGGTCGCCCGTCTCTGCGGATGTTCAGCCCCGCATGTGCGGCGGCTTGCCGATGCCGGCCGGATGCCGGCCCCAGTGAAGGTGGGCGCGCTCGTCAGATGGAACCGACGGGCGATTGAGTCGTGGATCGAATCGGGCTGCCCTCGCACGACGAAGGGAGGCGCCCGATGATGTCACGACAGTCACTCACTGGAATCCTCAACGGGGAGCTGGCGGCGGCGTTTGACGCTGCGGCGCCGGCGACCGAAGGGCTGCCGCCGATTACCGACAGCCCTGTGCTGTGTGCGGTGTCGGGCGGGCTGAAAACGTCGCGCGGCGGCACGCCGGGCTACACCCTGGTGTTTGAGGTGGTCGAGGGCCAGTTCACGGGTCGGCGACTCTATCACGACCTGTGGTTGACGCCGGCCGCGATGCCGCTTGCCAAGCGTGACTTGGCTCGGTTGGGGATCACGACGGCGGATCAACTGACGAAGCCGATCCCGCCTGGCATCCTCTGCGAGGTGAAGCACGTCGTGCGGGCGGACGACGACGGCGTTCAGCGGAACGCGGTGAAGGGCTTCACGGTCACTCGGGTCGATGCCGACCCGACGGCCGACAAAGACTTCGCCGCGCCCGCGGAAGGAGGTGGTGCATGAGCGTCAAGCACGTCGAGACGTTGATGATGCAGCTCCAACTGGATGCATTCATCACTATCGTGGCCGGGGCGGCAGGGCCGACGGCCGAACTTCTGGTGAGTTCCCGAGAGGAGCAAAAGAATCCTCTCGGGAACGCCGGGATTCGCCGGCTGCGACACCATGCGTGGTCTCTTTGTAGTTTCCTGCGAATACTGTTCGAGGAAAACTACAAGTCGTTTCCAGATGTGCGGCGCATCGAGTTGTCGGACGAAGCCCGCGATGCGATGGCGGCGCTGAAGGCAGCCATGGACGAGGATGCGGCCAAGGCAAAGCGTGAAGCTGAGGCACGCCGCGCCCGCGAAGAGTCCGAATGGTTCGACGATGCCCTTGAATCGCATTGGGAAGCGATGAGGGCGTGGCATGACGGAGACACTCCGGCATGACCGCAGATTCGTTCTGCGTGGGTTTCCGCGTCGAGGGGCCGCTGGCCGGCCCCCGACGCCGGATTCACCACCCGACGGCATTCGATGCCTATCGCAAGTGTGACCCGCGAGCCGTGAACGGGCGGGAGGCGTATCTATCGGCCTTCTGCTACGACGAGACATTTGCGGACTATCTTGCGACGACAGGGTCTACCAAGGATTTCGCGGGCGCGACGTGGGCGCCGGTGATCTACCTGGACGTAGATCGGGAGAGCATCGACGAGGCGTTTGCTGACACCAGGAAACTCATCAACAGCCTGGTGGAAAATCATGGTGTTCCGCCTGAGAGCCTGATGCTGTTTTTCTCAGGCTCCAAGGGGTTTCACCCTGGCGTGCCGACAGGACTCTTCTCGCCGGCACCAGGCGCATGCTTTCATCGGATCGCGAGGGCATTCGCTGAGCGGGTCGCCGAGCAGGCCAACGTGACGATCGACACCGGCGTGTATGACCCGGTGCGAGCGTTTCGCGCTCCGAATAGCCGGCATCCGAAGACCGGCCTCTACAAGCGAATCCTGCCCGCCGACAAGTTGGATGCGATGACAGCCGATGAATGCATCGAACTCGCTCGCAAGCCGGAACCGTTTGCTCTCCCGGTGACGGACGGCTCACCCGATATGCTCGTCGCGTTGTGGGACTCCGCAGCGGCGGCAGTCGCGGTCGAAATGGAGGCTGCGGCCCAGCGGCGAGCCGATGTCGCCGCAGGCAAGGCGACGGCGAAGTTGAATGACCTCACGCGTCGTCTGCTAGCCGGTGAGCCGGTGGCGCAAGGGCAGCGGCATAAACGAATCTACAGCGCCGCCGCAAACCTGGCAGAACTGGGCGTGCCTCTCCACGCGACTCACGAACTTCTGACGGAAGTCGGCCGTGATAGCGGTGTGCCGCCACGGGATGTGTTTCGGGCGATTGAGAACGGCCACGCTCGCGGCGGTGCCGTATGTTGACACCGGCAAGGTATATCGCAGGCGAGACGCTGTTTGGTCGGTGGCGAGGCGACGTGCTTACCGGGTCGGGGCCAGTCGTCTTCCCCCACACGCTACCGCGGCCCGAAATCTCGCCGGGTTTGGTGACGCTGATTGGCGGTGCGCCTGGAGCCGGGAAAACGGCGCTCACCATGATGGTTGTAGTCGAGGCGTTGCGGCACGACCCCAAACTACGAGCACTCATAGCAAACTGCGAGATGGCACCGACGGCGCTGCTCGATCGGCAGTTGGCGAGGCTGTCGGGCATCGAGGCCGAGGTGATTCGTCATCGGCGATTCGGCGAGGAGCACGCGGAGCGGTTGGAGGCTGGGCTGGCGACCCTGGAAAGCATCGCCGACAGGATCGCTTTTTTGGAAAGTCCGTATGACCTCAACAACGTCGCGGCGGCGGCCGACGCCCACGCGGCGAACGTCCTCGTCATTGACTACATCCAGCGGTTCGCGCCGCCGGGTGATGACGTGGAGGCGCGGCACAAGGTCAACCGGACGATGGATTATCTTCGCCGGTTCGCGGCGGGCGGGCATGCGGTAGTGGTGCTGTCAGCTGTCGGCCGGTCGAAGGACTCGTCAGGGCGGTCGAGCTACACGGGGTCAGGGTTGTCGCTCGCGTCGTTTCGGGAGAGCAGCGAACTTGAGTTCGGTGCCGACGACGCATTCATTCTCGCGCCGTTGGACGATGCGAAGCCCGACGTAGTGCGACTCGCGCACCTCAAGAGCAGGCACAGCGCGGCGCGGACCATCGACCTACGATTTGACCGTGCCCGGCAGGCGTTCACTCTGATCGACGGTTCGGCGGATGCTGCGCCGGTCGCCGGGGGAAAGCGACGCCGACGAACATCGGTCGAGCCTGATCCAGCCTTCAGTCCTGAGCGACTCGCGGAGTTATGGGGCGCGGCAGACACGGCGGCTGCCGACAGCGAGGAGGCCGTACAGTGATTTTGCCACCCGGCACGGTGCTGCCGCCGCTCGATGGCACTGAGGGAGCTGCTCCTCCGGCCCAACGGTCGGAGCCTGCGCGCGGGGGCCGACGGGCTGGCAAGGCGCCGCCAGAGAGTTCGGGGCGTTTCGCGACGATCAACGCGTTTGTAGACGGAACGATGGCTCGGCTGCCGCGGGCCGCTGCTCTGATCTGGCTGGCGCTCTGGCGGGACGAGCGGCGCGGGTTGTCGCGGACGGGGCTGACCGACCTGGCACGGCGGGCGGGCTGCGACCATCGCACGGCCCGTCGCGCGGTCGCGACGCTGGAGAAGCAGGGACTGGTGGAGAAAGTGCGGCGCGGTCGGCTCGGCAGCGGACCGTCTGTGTATCGGGTGTCGCCGGTGTCCCGTAGCAGCGGGGCACCGGGCGACCGTTCGTAGGGGCGTGGATGCCCCATGTCCCACAAGGACAGAACCCGCGTGTGTGCGAGGCACGCACACGCGGGAGGAAAAAAAGATTGACGAGGGCAACCGGGAGTGTAAGAATAATTACATGGCAGGAAAGAGAATTAGTGGATCGATGACCGACCTACTTCGGCGAGCGTTGAACGCGGCGCCCAGCCTCAACGCGGTCGAGAAGGCGACGGGCGTGAAGCGGCAATCGCTCGCACTATTTATGCGGGGTGAGCAACCGTCGCTGCGGTCAGAGGCAGCGGACAAACTGGCGTCCTATTTTCGCATCGAGTGTTCCATGCCGGCGGCAGCCGCGATCAAGAAGGAGCAAAAACATGGGTAGCGTGTTTCGGAGGATGGTCACCAGGCCGCTGCCAGAGGGGGCGAAGATCGTCACCCGCGACGGTAAGCGCGTTGCGGAGTGGATCGATGCCTCGGGGAAGAAACGCCATGCGCCCGTCAACGGGCCACGGGCGAAGCGACCAGGGATTCGAGAGCGGGCAACGACCTATACGGCCCAGTACCGCGACGGCAACGGTGTCGTCCGCAGGGAGCCGACGGGATGCAAGTCACTGGCGGCGGCTCGGGCGGTTCTGAGCGACCTCGAAAGCCGGGCCGAGAAAGTGAAAGCGGGCGTGGTCACCCAGGCCGAGGCCGATGTTGCCGAGCACGCCGACACGGCGATCATCGAGCACATCGACGCCTATGTCGCGGCGCTCGCCTGCAAGCGAGGAAAAGGCGCCCGCGTGAAGGTATCGCCACAGCACGTCGAGAACGTGAAGCGGACACTGCGGGCCGCAGTTGAGGAGTGCGGCTTCAAGCGGCTGAGAGACTTGCGGCGAGAAGCCGTCGAGCGGTGGGTCGCGCGGCTCATCGATCTGCCGGCGGAACCTGTTTTCGACGAGGCGGGGAATCTGGTCGCAGCGGCTCGGCCGTCAGCCCGCACGATCAATGCCAAACTCGTCATTCTGACGGCCTGGGGAAATTGGCTCGTCAGGTCGCAGAGGCTGGCGACAAACCCGTTCGAGCGTCTGCGGACGGATGTGGGTCTGGATGAGGAAGACGACGTGCGCCGCTGCCGGCGGGCGCTGACGGCCGAGGAACTCGGGCGGTTGCTGACGGTGGCCCGCCTGCGGCCGATCGCGGAATATGGCCGCGAGACGGTTCGCGTCGTCGATGCCACGCGGCCGGCGAAGTCGCGGGCGACGTGGCAGAAGGCCGGTTTGACGTTTGCGAACATTGGCTCCGCTGCGGATCGCGGGCGAGGCCGCCTGCGCCCGGATGTGCTGGAGAGACTGGAGCAGTCCGGCCGGGAACGGGCATTGCTCTACGCGGTGTTGTGCACGACGGGGCTGCGAAAAGGCGAGTTGGCGGCGCTCACCGTCGCGGACGTGCTGCTCGATCAGCCTCAGCCCGTCATCGAACTGCCGGGGTCCGAGGCGAAGAACGGCAAGCGGGCATCGCTGCCGCTGCGCGGGGACGTGGCCGCGGAGTTGCAGGCGTGGATCGAGGAGAAGACCGAGGCACTGTGTCCGCAAGGCGTGGGCGTCGCCGGAGTTCCACGGCCGATTGGGACGGTGCCGTTGTTTGACGTGCCGACCGGGCTGATTCGGATTCTGGATCGAGACTTGCAGGCGGCCGGTATTCCGAAGCGCGACGATCGCGGCCGGACGGTAGACGTTCACGCGATGCGAGGGACGTTTGGCACCTTGCTTGCCGCCGCAGGCACCAGCCCGATCGTGCTCAAGGAACTGATGCGGCATCGCCGGATCGAGACGACGCTCAAGCACTATGTGGACCCGCGACTGCTCGACGTGGCGGGGGCGGTGTCGGCGCTGCCGGCCATCGGCCTTGCCAGCGGAGCCGTCGCCGCGATGCGCAGGGAGCCGGTCGGCGGTGCACTGAATGGTGCACCAACCGCTGCCCGCGGTAGCAAATCGCAGGAGATCGCTGATCAAATGCAGGCGGCGGCGAGCGACGCGGCCACGGCGAAGAGAGCGAGGAATCACCGGGTTTCCCCAGTGTTTCCGGCGAAAGATGAAAAGCGGGCGAAGGGACTCGAACCCTCGACATCCAGCTTGGGAAGCTAGCGCTCTACCAACTGAGCTACGCCCGCATGAGCCCCTATGGTAGCAGGCGACGCCTTGCTCCCAAGGGGGGTTGGCTCCGACGTAGAATCATGGAGTCGTTCGACGAGACCGTCTATCCAGAGGCCTGCATGTCAATGGCCAATCCTGCTTCGCCCCCCCCCGCGGCCCCCGCTTCTCGCCGTGGCTGGCTCAGGAGCCTCGCTCGGGCAACGCTCGCCACAGGGCTCGCAGCCGCGGTGCTCACTGGCGTGGCCATCCCCTGGCTGCTTTCGAGCCCGGAGCGTCTCAGCCGGATCATCGCCACGGCGATCCCGGAACTCGTCGGCCGGGTCACGTTTGAGCGTGTGCAGCTCGGCTGGACGGGCCCGATCGTGTTCGAGGGTGTCAGGCTTGTGCCTCCCGACGGCAGCAAAGCACCGGTCTCGATCGCGCGGATCGAGGGAACCCATGGGCTGCTGGCGATGCTCCTCTCGGTCGGCGACCTCGGTCGGCTCTCAGTCGACGGCCTTGTTGTCGATCTCGCCTTCGACGAGGACCATGGCACGAATCTGGAGAAGCTTTTTGCTCCCAAGCAGCCCGCGGGCGGCGAGTCAACGCCGCGGCCACAACGAGCCGCCGTACGGATGCGGCTTGACGTGGAGGATGCCGTGGTCCGGATCTCCGCACCGTGGACGGCCGAGCCGTGGGTAAGTGAACCGCTCGGTATCCGCGTGGCCCTGGCTCCGGTGCCCGCGGGCTGGAGCGAGTGGACGATCGAGCCGGTCCAGCTTTTGGCCGACGCGCGGATGGAGCCGGCCGTTGCCTGGGGCGTGCTCGCCTACATCGCGCCGGTGCTGGCCGACGCGACGCGAACGAGCGGCCGGTTCTCACTGGCACTCGAAGGGGCCCGGCTGCCGGTGGGCGACCCAGCCGCAGGCGAGGTTACTGGGGTGCTCGCCATGCATGAGGTGGTGCTCGGCCCGGGACCGCTCGTCGACAAGATGCTCGCCTCCCTGCCCGGTGGCCTGCCGCGGCCGCCCGCCCTGCGGGTCGCCGACGAGTCGCACGTGAAGTTCCGGCTCGCCGACAGGAAAGTCTGGCACGAGGGGCTCGAGTTCGGCTTGCCCCTGCCGGGCCCGGGGCGGCGGCTCGACATCAAGTCCAGCGGGACGGTGGCACTTGGCAGCCAGGCACTCGATCTGAAGCTCGTTCTCCCGATTCCCACCGACCTCAGCCCGGATCGTCCGCTGCTGGCGGCCTTGGCGGGCAAGACAATCTCGCTCGGTGTGGCCGGTCACCTGGGCGATCCCGAGATCGTGTTCGATGGGTCGATTCGCGAGACGGCTGGGCAGGTTGCCGCCGAACTGCTGGACCGGCTGCGGGGCCAGCAGCCTGTCCCGCGACCCGTGGATGCTCCCCCGTTACCCGCGCCGCCCGGTGTGAATCCGCCGCCGCCCGGTGCGAATCCGCCGCCGCCCGCCTTGGCTCCCGGTGATACCGGGGAGGTGATTGTCGACATCGTTGGCGACGTGCTCGAGGAGGTGGCCCGGCGGCGAGCCGAACGCCGCGCCGCAGAGGCGGCGGGTGAGGTTCCGCCGCCCCGCCGTGGGCGGCTGATCGACCGCCTGCGACGTCCCGATGCCCCGCCCGTGGCCGACCCGTCTGGCAACTGACCGGCTGCCGGTGAGAGCGCCATCCCCGGGCTCGCGCCCTGGGGCTTTTATTCGGTGCCGGGCACTCCGCGCCCGACAGGCTTGGCATTTCCAAAAGCTTCGCTTGCCTGGCCGCATCCCGCGGCGGCAGAGGTTTCTTCCAACCAGCCCGGCACAATAAAAAAACCGGGCCTCCCTTGCAGGAGGCCCGGTCGTTCGTGGTCTTGTTCGCGACTCGGTGCGGCACGCCGCATCAAGCCACGTGATCACGGAGCTCAGGTGCTCTCGGGAGCGGCCGGAGCGGCCGGAGCCTCGACCGGGGCGGCCTCAGTCGGCACGCCTTCGGACACGATCACACCCTCACCGCCGCAGTCGCCACCGGCGCAGCCGCCGCTGACAACCTCGCCGCAGCCGCCGCAATCACTGCTGACGGCCTCGCCGCAGCCGCTGCAATCACTGCTGACGGCCTCGCCGCAGCCACCGCAATCACTGGCAGCCTCGCCGCAGTCACCGCAATCCTCAGCGACAGCAACCTCACCGTGGCAGCCACGGTGCTTGCCGAACAGGCCGTGGCACCGCTCTTTGTGGCGCTCGTGCTTCCGGGCCATCATGCCGCCGTGGCAACGACGGCCACCGTGGCAGCCATGGCCGGCAACGGCACCGCTGTCACCGCCGACGAGGGCGAGGGCAATCAGCGCGAAGAACATAGCGAGCGAAAAACCGAGAAAACGCTTCATAAGAAACCTCCACATGGGGAAACGGAACGCAGCCGCTGCGTACACGAAGCCGTCAGGAAAGGAACCCCGATCCGGGACGGCCACCGGACCGCAGCAACCGATGTCTCACTTGTTCGTGGGCAACAAAGACCCTAGCGATCCGCAAAGATGCGGAGACTGGGATGACCTTGCGGCCCATGAAAACCAGCCGGGAAGGCTAGCATAGGCCACCCAGATGTCAAGAAACCTGGGCAGTTTGCGGCAACAATGCCGATTCCGAAGGCTTTGCAGCCCGATGCTGGCGACAACCCTGGCCCGGCCCGACACCCTTTGCCAGGGAGACCTACTGGGCCGCGGGGCGGCCGGGGGCCGGATTGCCGGCCGTCCGGGGTTCGCCCGCCGGTTGCTGGGGCGCGGAGGCCCGCCGCTTGAGTTCTGCCGCCACCATCTCCTGCTTGGCGAGCATGTCCTCGGGATCCTCGAAGTTCAGGAGCAGCGGAGGCAGGTCCTCGAAAACCCTCATTGCCATCCCCACGACCCGCCACCCCTCGGGATCGAGCCGCACGACCCAGACCACGTTGTCGCTGGTCTCAAAGCCGTCGCTATCGGTGTCGGTCCACGAGGTTGCCACATGCACCACGTCGCCGGCCTCGCTCACCACCTCGCACGCCTTCACAGCGTAGCTGGCGGTATCCTCGACCGGAGGCGCGACCGACAGGCCAAGCTCGTCGGTCTTCGTGCGGGCGGCCACACTCAAAAGCCCTCTGGCAGCGGCGTCGTCACCCCGCCGGATGGCCTCGAGGAAGGTGACCACCGTCCGCTGGGCTGGTGCCGTGGCGTCACCCCCCGCAGGAGAGGCGGAGCAGCCCACGGCCGCGGCAGACACGACGACCAGAACGGCCAACCAGCCGCGGACCGGGCAGGATCGCGGCGACAAGACGCTATTGTGCATGGGAGGACGTAGCTCCGAATGGGCGATCAAGGCAGACTCAGCGGTGGAAACTGGGGCCGACTCAGCAGCCCGACCAAGGGCGGGGAGGGTGACGGGACGGCCCTGCGGGGTCAAGATGAGTCGTTCGCCTCCTCCCTCGGGCATTTGCTAGAGTAAGAAGGTGTTTGCGATGTCGGTTTCTTGGTGTGAGCCCGTCATCAGGAGCTGCCTTGATGCCTCCCCATTGGCCGAATTTCCGCTTTCAGGACCGGGTTTCGGGCCGGAGCCTGAGATTCCTGCTGGCGGCCGTCGCCCTCACGGCGGTGGCGGCAAAACCTCAGCCTCCGCAGCGCCGCGCGGCCCCGCCGCCGGCCCAGTGGGACAAGGCCACGGCGGGCACCTTCTACGATGACGCCTTCGGGGTGCTCACCGGCTCCCGGCCCACTTTCTTAGAAAACCAGCGGTCGGTGGGCGTCTCGGACCCAAATTCTGGTGAGCCTGCCGCCGGCGGCGGCGGCAGTGGAACTGGTGGCGGCTTCAAGTGGTCGGCCCTTATCTCGGGCGACACGCTGATCGATGAGATCAAGGACCAGAAAGACCGCGTCAGCCCCACCGTGGCCAGCCCCTCAACCTTCAAGGGGGGTGGATACAAGCAGGCGCGGGATTCCTTCAGCATGCTCGCGGTTGCCTTCGGCCTCATCGCCGCTCACGACGAGGACGTCCGCTGGCGGAAGGACGCCGCCGCGGCCCGCGACCTCTTCGCCCGCGCGGGGTTCAACTGCAAGACGGCGACCGACCAAGGCTTCAACGAGTCGAAGCTCCGCTTCGAGGACATCGAGTTGATGTTCAACGGCAACCCGCCCAAGGGGAAGCCGGAACGCGACGAGGATTTCCAGTGGGGGCAGACAGCCGCCCGGCCCGCGCTCATGGCCCGCCTCGAGTATGCGGAGAAGGCGGTCAACGCGGGCCTCTCTTCGGCGGCGGAGTTTTCCAAGTCGCTCGACACGATCGCCCACGAGGCCCAGATCGTGGCCGTGCTCGGCGAGATTGTCGGGCAGCCTGGATTCGAGTACCACGACGACGAGTCATATCTCGAATTTGCCCACGCGATGCGGGACGCGGCGGTGCGGGTGCGGGAGGCCTGCGAAAAGAAGAACTACGACGCCGCCCGCACCGCGAGCAGCGGGATCTCGAAGTCGTGCAGCGGCTGCCACGAGGCGTATCGCTAGCGGTCGCGACGGCCCCGCTCGGCAAGATGCGGCAGCGGCCGAAGCGGAACGAGTTCCGCCAGCCCCGCCTCGGCCATCTCCCGGCCGGTCACATAGCGGTGGGTGCGGATCCAGTCGGCGATCAGAGGCTCGGCGGTGCCGAAGAGCTCGCACAAGAGCACGTCCATCTCCCGCTCCAGTTCGGCGAAGTGCCGGGACCACTCGGCGGCCTCTCGGATGCCGATGTGCTCCTCGCTCTGCCACTTCATGGGATGGAAGAGGAACACGCTGTAGGGAGTGACCAGCCGGCGATGGCAGGTCGCGAAGGGCCAGAGCGCGGCCGACGAGCACTCGCCGGTCACGATCGCGGTGGCCTTGAGATCCCGCAACCGCAGCAGTGCGACCAGCGACATCGCACAGTAGGGACTGCCGCCGGGGGAGTCGAAATAGATCGTGCATTCCCCGCCCGGCTCGACGCCCAGCATCCGCTCGGTGAGGTCCGACTCGTTGTCGGTGAGATCTCCCACGATCGCGATCTCGAGCGGACCCTGCTCCTCCTGAGCCTGGTCACGGTGATCGGAAGCCTGCTCGGGGCGTGCCAATTTTGGGTCTCCTTAGCGAAACACGCGGCCGCCCCAGCCCGGCGGGCTCAAGGGGGCCCTAGGGCTTTGAATTCTATGGCCTAGGAGCCTAAACGATCCTGCCTGGGCGGCAAGCCACAGGCGTGTCGCTTGCGGTTTCGCCGCCTCCGCATAACGATAGCCTCGCCGAACACGTCGTGCCGCTTCGAGGTCAGCCGCATGGGTATCGTCGCCTACTGCCCCAACCGGCATCGCATCAAGGTCACGGACGAACTTGCGGGCCGCAAGGGGATCTGCCCGGAGTGCGGGATCCGCTTCCGGATCCCACATGAATCGCAGTCCGAGCCTCCCGGTGCGGCGGCCGCATCGCCGGCCTCCACGTCACCGCCTGCCAGAGAGCCTGGCATAGGCTTGCCCTTGGCGGAGATTGTGTCGTTTGACGCCGTGCTGGCCGCGACTCTGCCCCGGGCCCTGCCGCTGGCAGAGCCCGATGGTGGCTAGCGACCGGTAACCTAGAGCCTGCTACCGTGGCGCAAGGCCGCGGTCGAAGGCTTCCTGGTCGCGGCGGAACACGGCGAGCGTGGTCTCGAATCGCTCGACCGGAATCCGGTACACGGGCTGCTCCGCGGTGTGGGCATGGCAGTGGGCCACGAGCAGCCGGTAGAGAAACTTGAACAGTTGCCGGGGCACCCGCAGGCTCCGCAGCCCATCGATGAGCCGGCGCTGGTCAACCGAGTCGTCGAACAGGGCGCCAAGCGTGGCCGGCGGATTCCCGACGCTGGCCGCCTTCACGCGGGTCGAGGCGATGTCGTAGAGCGTTTCCCCCGACCACTCGAGGGCCGGCACGAGGTTCTGCTTGTCGAGCCGGGCCCGCTGGTTGAACTGTTCGTCTTCACGCTCGATGAATCGATAGAGCTCTTCGGGCAGGAGCAGCTTGAAGCCGAGGCCCGGCATCTTGAGAAACTTGTTGTCGAGCAGCGGCCAAATCACCAGCCGCATCCGTTCGGCCGAGCCATTGATGAGGTGGGGCTCATCGAGCCGGTCGACGACGACGACCATGCCCGACCAGCCGAGGGCCGCGAGCACTCCCTGAAGCTTCCCCAGAAGTTCGTAGCGATCGTCGGAACGGGCGTGGGCTGGGAGCGGCTGGCCGGCAAGGTCGACCTCCGGCAGCGCGGCCAAGGCCCGGGAGAGCTGACCGACCGTCCGGTTGCCAGTTCGCATGCTGTGCACGATCCGCCAGGCCCGCCAGGTTGACTTCAGCCGCCGCAGGCCGGCGGGAAGCCAGGCCGCGGCCACCGCCACCCATGGCCATGGGGTCTTCGCCCACTCGAGCTGGCCGGCCGCAAAGCCGACGGCGAGGGCCACCACGAGCACCGCCACTGCCGCGATGCCAAGCAGCCGCGGCCAGCCGCCGAAGCGGCCGTGGTAGCCAGTCCGCCGCCGCAACCGCCGCCACCGCGAGGGAAACGACTCGGCCGTTGACTGGTCGTAGCAGGCTGCCAAGAGCGCGAGGTCGCGGGCCTGCGGACGGGTGAGCCGCGGCGGCCGCTCTCCGTCGATGAGGCCCGTCACAAGCTGCGTGACGGCCAGCGAGAGGATGGCGTCCATGTGGTCCCAGAGCTTCCACTGGGCCAGGGCCTTCTCCACCGGACGGCCCGGCCCGACGCGGCCCACGAACCGGTCGAGGAAGGGGTTGAAGTCGTCGTACAACACGACCAACGTGCGGGCCTGCGGCTGCGACTCGTTATGGCGGTCAAACTGCCGAACCATCTGCAACTTGAGCGCCGTCTTGCCGCTCCCCTTCTCGCCGAACACGATCGAGGTGCTCGGGTCGGAGGGGCTGCCGAGGATCTTGTCCCAGGCTGGGTGGAATGTGGTCTCGAGACAGTCTCGCTTGAAGACTGCATCAGTCTGGGCATCCTCTTCGGCGAAGGGATTGCCGGCGATGCCGTGATGCTCGAGAAACTCCTGGACTTTCATCGCGCCGCTGGCACCATGCCCTCGAGCATCTTCTTGAAGCCGTCGGCGTGCCGCTCAACAGTGGCCGCCGGCCCATAGAACTTGAGGAAGTAGTTGCCCGCTTCGGGAGTCTCGACGATGCCCGCGAGCATCCGGTAGTCGGGACGCTGGATCGTGGGGCCGCCGGCGAACGGCCCGCCCGGCTTGTCGAGATAGGTGCCGGGGATGTCGACGATGGTGATCGAACTGCCAGCCACCTTGAAGGTTTTGGTGGTCACTTTCTTCTTGGTGTCGCCGCCATCGGGCTGGGCGAACTGGCCGCACCAACGATCGATGTTGGCCCCGACGGTTCCGCCGGCTCCCATCACGGTCATCCGGCCAGCTGGCAGGTCGGCACCGTCGGCTCCCTTGCCCTCGGAGGGAATTGCGAACTCCGTCTCCACCAGTCCGGATGAGGGCTGCGTGCGGTCGAAGCCCGCCGGGGCCTCAAGCGACAGCGATCCATCGGCGATCACGAAGGCTTGGCCCGCGACCGGTGCGGCCGGCTGGGCCAGGGCGAGGGAGTGGATAACGACAAGACACGCCGCCAGCAGACTGCGGCGCGAGAGACTGCTGAGGATGGTCATGGTGGGTTGCTCCGGACGGGTCGCGAGGCGAGGCGGCCAGCCCGCCTCGCGTGCGAATGTACCACACCCGCCGCCGGGCAACCGCATGCCGGGCCGGCTCCGCCAGCCCACGCAGTCTGCACCAACGGGGGATGTTCGCAGTCTGATCTCGCGGTCTGATCTTGAGTCCGCTCTTCTGGTGACCGCGGGCAGACCGCGTTAGGCTCGACTGGGCGGTGAAGCGGCCCAATAGCCCCGGAATTATTCCTGCCATGCCCCTGGCTGATCTGCACACGATCGTCGTTGGCCGCGACGCCATGGGCTGCCGGTTTGAGGTGGCCTTCAACGCCGGGGAGGTTCCCGAGGCCACCGAACTGGGAATCGCCGCGCTCGACCTCGTCGACGAGATCGAGGCGCGGCTGAGCATCTACCGCGACTCGAGTGAACTGGCGGCGGTGAACCGCGCCGCGGGAGAGTGGGTGGCAGTATCAACTGATACCTTTGAGCTGCTCTCCCTGGCCCGCAACCTCCACGCCCAGACCACCGGTGGCTTCGACATCGTGGCCGGCTCGCTCGTGCGGGCGTGGGGCTTTCTCGACCGGCAGGGGCGCACGCCGACCGAAGCTGAACTCGCCGCGGCCCGCTCCGTTTCCGGCACGCGACTGCTCGAACTCGACGCCGCGACGGGCCGCGTGCGGCTGGCGGCATCCGGGGCCGAGCTCAACCCCGGCGGGATCGGCAAGGGATGGGCCATCGACCGCGGCTGCGACCTCCTCGCCGCCGCCGGCGTACCAAGCATGCTCGTTCACGGCGGCCAGAGCAGCGTGCGGGCCCGGGGCGTTCACGGACCGGACCTGCCCAACCGCACCGGCTGGAAGGTGGGCCTGCGACATCCGCTCCGGCCAGGCCGCCGCCTGGCCACGATCACGCTCGCCGACCGCGCCCTGGGGACGAGCGGTTCGGGGACACAGTTTTTCATCGAGCGGGGCCGGCGGCTCGGCCACATCCTCGACCCCCGCACCGGCCGGCCGGCAACCACCGCCCTCTCAGCGACGGTGCTGGCAGCCACGGCGGCCGAGGCTGATGCGCTGGCGA
>Ga0209498_1001415_pt1 | contig 14714 bp, 11 predicted proteins | sample WalLakDeSediment_FD_184131 | JGI IMG/M metagenome (GOLD analysis project Ga0209498, IMG submission 184131) | Lake sediment microbial communities from Walker lake, Nevada to study Microbial Dark Matter (Phase II) - Walker Lake 11/02/13 Deep... | ecosystem: Environmental > Aquatic > Freshwater >... | reverse complement strand
CACCCAGCGGCCGTGGCGCAGCACGCGCGCCGCCCGGAACGTGGGCAGGTCGGCGATCACGACGAGGTCGGCGAAGTAGCCGGGCGCGACGGCCCCGCGGCGCGGCAGGCGGTAGTGCCGCGCCGTGTTCCACGAGGCGCAGCGGACCGCCCGCACCGGGTCGACACCGGCGGCGATCGCCCGCCGCACCAGCACGTCGACCGCGCCCTCCGCCAGCAGGTCGTGCGGCAGGCGGTCGTCGGTGACGAAACCGACGCGGTCGCCGGGAGCGCTCTCGACCAGCGGCAGCAGGGCGTCGAGGTCGCGCGTGACCGATCCCTCGCGCACCATGACGAACATGCCGGCGGCGAGCTTCTCGCGGGCCTCCGCGAGCGAGGTGCACTCGTGGTCGGAGCCGATCCCCGCGGCGAGGTAGGCCTGCAGCGCGCGCCCGGACAGGCCCGGGGCGTGCCCCTCGACGCCCTTGCCGGCGTGGTCGGCCACCGCCACCTTGGCGAGCTGCTCGACCGCACCTGCGATCACGTCGGGGAAGCTCATCAGCTCGGCGACGCCCACCACCCGCGGGTCGGCCAACAGGTCGTCGATCTCCCCCACCCCCAGCTCCGCGCCGGCGGACTCGAGCGGGGTCGAGGGCACGCAGGAGGGCGCGGCGGTCCACAGGTCGAACGGCAGGCCGTCGCCGCTGGCCATCCACCAGCGCACGCCCTCGAGGCCGGCGACGTTGGCGATCTCGTGCGGGTCGTTGACCACGCCGACGACCCCGCGCGGCAGCACGGCGCGGGCGTAGGCCGCCGGCGTGACCAGCGAGGACTCCACGTGGACGTGGCCGTCGATCAGGCCGGGCGCCACGTGCGCGCCGGCGAGATCGAGCGTCCGTGCGGCGGGGGGCGCGTCCGTGGTCCCGGCCGGCAGCACGGCCGCGATCAACCGTCCGGCGACGTCGATGTCCACCGCTTCGATGTCGCCGTTGAAGACGTTGAGCAGGCGCGCCCGACGCAGGCGCAGGTCGGCGGGACGCCGCCCCGCGGCCACGTCGATCGCCGCGCGCAACTCGTCGAGGGTGGGCGCCAGCTCGTCGGCCGGCGGCGGCTCGTGCGTCGTGTCGCGCATGCTGCCGCCAGCGTACACGGGCGGCCCCCGGAGGGGCCGCCCGTGGCCGGCAAGCCGCCATGCCCGATCAGGCGTCGATCAGGGCTCGCCGTCCCAGGGGCCGCGCACGTTCTCGGCCGCCCACTCCATGGCCAGCAACTCGCCGATGGTGGCCGACACGCCGTCGGCGTAGACCTGGTTGCCCTTGCGGTCGCGCATGGGGCCGGTGAAGGGCTCGAACGCGGGCGGCAGCAGGCTCATCTGCGCCAGCCGCCGCTCGGTGAGCTCGTAGACCGAGATGGTGCCGAACTCGGGGTGGTCCAGCATCGCGGCGCGCAGGCGCTCCTCGAAGGCCGGGTTGATCAGCATGCCGGGTTCCGCCCCGGCCTCGACCGCGCCCTCGCCCAGGCCCCAGAAGTAGTCGACGTCCGCCAGCTCGCCGGCGACGTAGGTGCCGTCGAGGATCTTCTCGACCACGTCGATCAGGATGGCGTCCCAGTTGACCAGCTGGCCCGACGCGACCGTCGCGGGCGAGAAGGGCAGCATCGAGGCGTAGTGCGAGAAGCTGGCGAAGCCGCGGGTGGCCGCCACCTGGATGACCGTGGGCGTGTCCTCGGTGAAGCCGAACACGTCGGCGCCCTCGCTCATCAGCGCCTGGGTGGCCTCCTGGGCGCCGGCGGGATCGAACCAGCCGTACAGCCAGCGCACCTCGACGACGGCGTCGGGGTTCACCTCGCGGGCGCCGATCGCGAAGGCGTTGATGTGGCGCTTGACCTCAGGAATGGGGAACGCGGCCACGTAGCCGATGACGTTGGACGCCGACAGGGCGCCGGCGGCCAAGCCGTTGAGGTAGTAGACCTGCCAGAAGTCCGCCATGAAGGTGAACACGTTGGCGCTGCGCTCGATGCCGGTCGCGTGCCCGAAGATCACCTCCGGGTAGCGCTCGGCGGCGGCCAGGAGGCCGTCCCCGAAGCCGAAGCTGGTGCCGATGATGACGTTGTGGCCGTCGGAGACCAACTGGTCGACGAACGGCTCCACCTCGGCCTCGGGCACCGACTCGACGTAGGTGGTCTGCAGGCCGGGGAAGCGCTCGACCAGCGCCTGGCGGCCGAGGTCGTGGGCGTAACTGAAGCCGTAGTCGCCGACGGGTCCGACGTAGAGGAACGCGATCTTGAGGTCCTCGAGCGAGCGCTGCGCCAGGCCGAGGCCGGCCGACAGCACGAGCACGAGGGTGAGGGCGAGGCGGGTGAGCTGGTGCATGCGGGTCTCCTCCGAGGGGGGGTGCGGCCAGCAGCCGCGCGGCTTGGGTTGGTCCCGGCGGCCCGGGTCGGCGCGCCGGTCGCCGGGCCGTCGCACGAGGCGATCGGCGTCGGACCGAGGGGAGGGGGCCGCGATGCCGCGGCTCGGGCGAACGGGGCAGCGGGTCATCGCTCGCCCCGCAGGTAGGGCCGCCCGAGCGCCTCGGGCGCGCCGAAGGCGCGCCGGCCGCGGCTCCAGGCGGTGAACACCAGCGCCAGGACGGTGAAGGCGTAGGGCAGCAGGGTCAGCAGTTCGGGCGGGAACACCGTCTGCAGCCGGAAGGCGAGCGTGAAGCAGGCGCCGAACAGCAGCCCCGCCAGCAGCACCCGCAGCGGGTGCCACATGGCGAAGATGGCCAGGGCGATGGCGATCCAGCCGAGCCCGTTGACCATCCCCTCGCCCCACGAGGGGCGGTACGCCAGCGACAGGTAGCCGCCGCCGATCCCGGCGAGCAGCCCGCCGATCAGCACCGCGGCGTAGCGCGTGCGGCGCACCGGCAGCCCGGCGACGTCCACCGCCACCGGGTTCTCGCCCACGCTGCGCAGCACCAGGCCGCCGCGCGTGTGGAACAGCAGCACCCAGGCGACGACCGCCGCGACCAGGGCGGCGTAGGTGAGCAGGTGCTGCCCTTGGAAGAGCATCGGGCCCAGCAGCGGCAGGTCGCGCAGCCACGGGACGTCGACGGTGCGCATCGGGTCGGGCAGCGGGCGGCCCACCCAGGCGCGGCCCACCAGCGCGGAGAGACCCAGGCCCAGCATCGTCAGCGAGAGCCCCGAGACGTAGGCGTCGGCGCGCAGCGTGATCGCGACCACGGCGTGCAGCGCAGAGCCCGCCATCCCCGCCAGGGCCGCGGCGGCCAGCCCCCACCAGACGTTGCCGGTGGTGAACGCCACCGCGAAGCCGGCGACCGCGCCGAGCGCCATCATCCCCTCCACCCCGAGGTTGACGACCCCGCTGCGCTCGGCGATGACCTCGCCCAGCGCGGCCCACAGGAGCGGCGTGGCGAACGCCAGGGCGCGGGCCACGGTGGCGACGACGAGCAGGTCGAGGTCCACGTCAGCCGCCCCCGCCTTCCGCGCCGGCCGCCCGGGCGGGCGGTCCGGCCGTGAGCGCGTCCGCCACGGGCATCGCCGGCGGCTCGGTCCCCTCGCTTCGCACCCAGCGCCCGCGGGTGAGCGGCTCCGAGGCCGCGACCAGCAGCAGCACCAGCCCGGTGACCACGTCAGGCAGCTGCGACGGGAGCCTCAGCGACACGCGCATGACGTCGCCGGCGGCGAAGACGAAGCCGAGGAAGAGGGCCGCGGGCACCACCGCCAGCGCCCGCCCGCGCGCCAGCAGCGCCACCAGGATGGCGGCGTAGCCGTAGCCGAGCGAGAGCTGGGTGGGCTCGACCAGGCGCCGGTGGATGCCGGCCACCTCGCCCACGCCGGCCATGCCCGCCGCGCCGGCCGCCAGCGCCGCCAGCACCAGCGTGACCCGGCCCGCATCGATGCCGGCGTAGCGGGCGGCCTCGGGACTCCGCCCCAGCACCTCGACCTCGAAGCCGAAGCGCGAGCGCGCCAGCAGCAGCGCGATCACCCCCACCAATACCAGGGCGATCACCAGCGTGGGCCAGTGCAGCCGGGTGGTGCCGAACGTCGGCAGGACCGCCTCCACCGGGAAGCGCTCGCTGTAGCTGAAGCCGGTGGCGGTGCGCGCCTTCCAAGGGCCGTTGATCAGGTAGCGCACGACGTACAGCGCGATGTAGTTGAACATCAGCGTCGTGATGATCTCGTTGACGCCCAGGCGCGCCTTCAGCAGCGCCGGCACCGCGCCCCAGGCGGCGCCCGCCAGGGCGCCCGCCAGGAACATCGCCGGGATCACCAGCGGCGCCGGCAGACCGGCGAACAGCGCCACCGCGGTGGCGCCGACCGCGCCCGCCAGCAGCTGCCCCTCGGCCCCGATGTTCCAGAAGCGCGCGCGGAACGCCAGCAGCAGGCCGATGCCGATCAGCAGCAGCGGGACGGCCTTGCGCAGCGTCTCCGACAGCCCCCGCGGCTCGAGCAGCGTGCGGCGCACGATGGTGCTCCAGGCGTGAACGGGTTCCACGCCGTACGAGACGAACACCCAGGTGACCACCAACGCGGCCACCGCGACCGCCGCCAGCGTGACCAGCACGACGCGCCAGGCGGGCGCCTCGGCGCGCGGCTCCCAGCGCCGGGACCGCCGCCGCGCCGACCGGCCGCCGGCGGCGGGGCCCGCCCCGGTCACGCGGCCACCCCCGCCATCGCCAGGCCGAGCGCCTCGGGGTTCGCGTCGGCCGCCGCCATGGTGGCGACCAGCCGGCCGCCCGCCAGCACGGCCACGCGGTCGGCCAGCGCCAGGACCTCGTCGAGGTCCTCCGACACCAGCAGCACGGCCGCGCCGCGGGCCGCGGCGGCCAGCAGGCGCGCGTGCGTCTGCGCGGTGGCCGCCACGTCGAGGCCGTAGGTAGGGTGCACCGCGACCACGACGCCGGGGTCTCGCCCGAGCTCGCGGGCCAGGATCACCTTCTGGACGTTCCCGCCGGAGAGCAGGCGCGTCGGCGTGCCGGTCGAGGGCGTGGCGATGTCGAACGCGGCCACCGCCTTCTCGGAGGCGCGCCCGACGGCCCGCCAGTCGACCCACATGCCGCGCGCGAACGGCCGCCGATGGGCGTGCCGCAGGGCGAGGTTGCGCGCGACGCTGAGGTCGCCGACCACGCCCACCTTGGTGCGGTCCTCTGGCACCAGGGCCACCCCGGCATCGACCCGGCCGCGCGCGCCGTGGGCCCCACCGACCGCGCGCCCGTCGATCTCGACGCGGCCGGCCGTGGCCGCCCGGAGGCCGGCGACCACCTCGACCAGCTCGGACTGGCCGTTGCCCGCGACGCCCGCGACGCCGACGATCTCGCCGCCGCGGACCTCGAGGGCCGGCACGTCGAGGGCGGTCATCGGCGGCGCCGCGCGCCCACGCCCGGGCAGCTCCACGCGCACGCCGGCCAGCCGCAGGCGCACCGGGCCCGGGGTCGCCGACGAGCGTTCGGCGAGGCCGCGGGCGCCGACGGCGGGCGCCAGGTCGCGGCCCACCATCAGGCGCGCCAGGTCGCGCCGGTCCAGGCCGTCGGCGGCGCTGCGCCTGCCGACGACCGCGCCCCGCCGCAGGACGGTCACCCGGTCGGCCAGCACCTCGACCTCGGCCAGCTTGTGGGACACGAACACCACCGACGAGCCCTCCGCCACGAAGCGACGCAGGACCGTGAACAGCGTGTCGACCTCGGCCGGGGTGAGCACGCTGGTGGGCTCGTCGAGCACCAGCAGGCGCGCGCCCTGGACCAGGGCCTTGACGATCTCGACGCGTTGGCGCTCGCCGGGCGACAGGTCACGCACCACCGCTCGCGGGTCCAGCGCCAGGCCGTAGCGGTCCGAGGCGGCCTTCAGCTGCGGGATCAGCACGCGCGTCGGGCGCCAGGCGGGCGCCCCCGGGAAGCCCAGCGCCAGGTTCTCGACGACGGTGTGGCGCTCGACCAGGTGGAAGTGCTGCGCCACCAGGCCGATGCCGAGCGCGATGGCGTCTCGCGGGGAGCGCAGGCGCACCGGCTGCCCCTCCCACGCCATGCTGCCGGCGTCGGGGGTGACGAGACCGTACACCACGTGCATCAGCGTGCTCTTGCCGGCGCCGTTCTCACCCAGCACCGCGTGCACCTCGCCGTTGGCGACGTCGAGGTCCACGCCGGCCAGGGCGCGGACGCCCGGGTAACGCTTCTCGATGCCGCGCAGCGACAGCCGCGGCGGTAGGGGGGCGTGGGTTCTCATCACGTGGGCTCGGGCCGGTCCGCGCTCCCGCAGACGGGGGCATCGTACCCGAACCAACCCATCCGGTGGCCTGGGCCATCCGACCCGCGTGGCCGGTCCGAGCCGCAGCCACTGGGGCGGCCGCGGCCGCAGCAGCGGCTGCGGCCCTCGGTCAGGCCGAACGCGCTGCGGTCAGGCGATCGGCGACTCGGCCGACTCCGGCTCGGTATCGCGCGCGTAGTACGGGTTGACGCCCGCCGCGTGGTCGGTGGCGTCCTGCACGGCCAGGATCTCGGGAACGGCGGCCTTGATCATGCGCTCGATGCCCTGCTTGAGGGTGATGTCGGCGGCACCGCAGCCCTGGCAGCCGCCGTGCAGCTGGATGACGGCGACGTCGCCGGCGACCTGGACCAGCGACACGCTGCCGCCGTGCCCCGCGACGCCGGGGTTGACCTCGTGGTCGAGCACGTCCTGCACCTTCTGCGCCACCGGGTCGTCCCACGTGGGCGCGGGGAAGAACACCCGGAAGCCCGACTGCATGACGCCCTCGACGAAGTCGACGGTGGCGCCTTCGAGGTGCCGCACCGTCATGGGATCGACGTAGACGTCGAAGCCGTCGAGCGCCAGGAGGCGGTCGCCCTCCTGCAGGTCGCTGGGCTTGACCAGCCACAGCCGGTGCTCCTTGCGGGTCCCGGCGACCCGCAGGGCGGTGACGCCCTGCGCCGCCTGCTTGGCGAGGAAGTCCCGGACGCGGGCCGCGGCGGCATCGGTGAAGTTCAGCATGCGGCGAGGTTACCGGACCGGCGGCCTCGGGTCACAACACCTGCATCACGTAGCCGTCGGTCGCCCGCTCCAGGCCGGCCGGGTCGGCCAGGTACACGCCGCGGGTGCCCTGCAAGGCGCCCTCGCCGCGGAGTTCGCCCAGGATGCGGGTGATCGTGACGCGCGAGCTGCCGGTGAGGTCGGCGAGGTCCTCGTGGGTCAGCGCCAGGGGCAGCTTGACCATGCCGTCGGCCTCGTCGGAGGGCTGGCCGAACTGGCTGGCCAGCCGCAGGAAGGCGCGGGTGACGCGGGCGCCGACGGGCATCTCGGCCTCGTCGATCATCTCGCGCGCTCGCCGCAACTGGCGGGCCATGGCGCGCACGACGTAGTCGCGCAGCTTGCGGTCGTTCATCGCCTGCTGCGGGTCGATGGGCGTGAGGCAGGCCTCGTGGACGGCGACCACGGTCTCGGGGTGCTGACCCCCGTCGAGCGCGGCCAGGCCGAGCACGTCGCCGGGGCCGTAGAGGTCGGCGATGCGGTCGCGCCCCAGGCTGGTGGGCACGACGGCCTTGAGCACGCCGTAGTTGACGACGTACAGGTTGGACGCATCGCGCCCGGCCTCGTACAGCACCCCGCCCGGCTCCAGGTTACGGGTGGGGAGCGCGAGCCCGACAGGCACGACGTCGGGCGCCTCGCACCCGGTGGGTGGGATCAGGTTGTCGAACGTGTGCAGCATCGTCGCGTCCAATCGTTGACGAGAGGTGGCGGGGGGCGTTGGCGGCCCGGTGAGAGGCGGCCGCGGGGGCCGGCGAACGGATCGCCGACCGGAACGCTACACGAAATGTAGCATGCCAGGGCCTCCGCGTCTAGCCCCCGATCGGGCAAGAACGCCGTCCCGAACGCGACTTCTCACCGTTCTCACGCAAGCATGGGGGCGAAGTCCTAGCACGGCACTCAGGATGAGACGCCGGCGCCGAACTTGACAGTAGGCCACGCCACGCCGCAAACTTTACGGTAGCGATGCGACCCCTCTCCCCGCGCCAGCACAAGGTGTACGACCGGCTCCTCGAGCACCATCGGCGCCACGGCGGCACGCCGGAGCTCTCGCAGCTCGCCCGCAGCCTGGGCATCACCTACGTCACCCTCAAGCAGCACCTCGAGGCGCTGGCCCACAAGGGCTACCTGACGTTCGAGGGACGCGGGCGCGGGCGCTCGCCGATCGTGACGCTGCCGGCCGCCGCCACCGGCGTGCCGCTGCTCGGCGCGATCCCGGCCGGCCCGCTGGCCGGGGCGATTGCCGACGCCGAGGGCTTCCTGCCCCTCCCCGGGCTCGACGAGCGGCACTTCGCCCTGCGGGTGCGCGGCGACTCCATGGCCGACCTCATCCAGGCGGGCGACGTCGTGCTGCTCGAGCGCACCACGCCGGCGCGCGACGGCCTGATCTGCGCCGTGCGCATCGACGGCGACGACGTCACCCTCAAGTACCTCGAGCGCGAGGGCCCCGGTCGCTTCCGGTTGCGGGCGCACAACGCCGCCTACCCCGACCTCCGGGTCGCGGCGGCCGACGTCCAGGTCGACGGGGTGTACCGCGGGCTGCTGCGCGGCGAGGTGCTGGACGTGTTGCTGTATACCGGTCCCCGATGACCGGAAGCGACCCGACGATTCGGCGGTTGACAGAACACGTGACGCCTCGCTAAGCTACTAACACGCGTTAGTTGGCCCGGTGCGGTGTGGTTGCGCGCCATCCACCACACCGAAAGGCCTGGATGCTGCCGACCCGTGCCGGCAGCCGCGCCTCGATCACGAAAGGGGGTGCGTCAAGGATCGACCGTTCGCGCCATGACCCGCTGGCGCGCGAACGCCCACGGCCGTCAACCCCTCGGTTCGAGAAAGGACCCACGCATGCGCAGGATCGTCTTCGCCTCCATCGCGACCTTGGTCGCCGTGACGCTGGCTTGGGGCGCCGCCCAATCCGGCGTGCTCCGCTACAACTCGTACATGATGGACCCGGTTCCGCGAGAGCTGGATGCCAAGATCGTGGCGCTGTTCATGGAGCGCTACCCCGACATCCGGGTCGAGCACTCCTCTGTGGCGCACGAGGACTTCAAGCAGGCCATTCGCACGTACTTGGTCGCGAGCCCACCCCCCGACGTGCTGACCTGGTTCGCTGGTGAACGTATGCGGTTCTTCACCAGGACTGGCCTCATCGCCAACATCACCAACGTGTGGCAGGGAAGCGACTGGGAGGACGTCTACCCCGTCGGCTTCCAGAGCATGTCGCAGGACGCGGGAGCGTATTACTTCGTGCCCCAGTCATACTACTGGTGGGCCGTGTACTACCGCACCGACATCTACGACGAGGTCGGCCTCGAGGTCCCGGAGACCTGGGACGCCTTCCTCGACAACTGCCGCGCGCTCGACGCGGCCGGCTACATCCCGGTGGCGATCGGCTCGCGCTACGGCTGGCCCGCGGCAGGCTGGTTCGACTACCTCAACATGCGGGTCAACGGGCCGGAGTTCCACATCCGACTGCTCGACGGACTCGAGAGCTACGAGAGCGAGGAGGTCCGCAACACCTTCGCGCACTGGAAGCAGGCGATGGATGCGGGTTGCTTCATCGACAACCCTGCATCGTACGACTGGCAGGACGCCGCCGAGTTCATGATCCAGGGCGAGGCGGCGATGTACCTCATGGGCCAGTTCATCCTCGACGTGTTCCCCGCGGACGCCAGAGACAGCGTTGACTTCTTCCGCTTCCCCATCATCGACCCTGACCTCCCGGTGGGCGAGGACGCGCCGACCGACGGTTACTTCGTGTCCGCCAACGCGGCCAACATGGAGAACGCCAAGCTCTTCATCGAGTTCCTGGGCTCGCGCGAGGTGAACGAGATGTGGGCCCGCGAGGCGGGCCGCTTGGTGCCTCGTACCGACCTCGACCCCAACATCTACCCGCCCGCGACGCGCAAGGGGCTCGAGGAGATCCTGCGGCGGGCCGACTACGTGGCCCAGTTCTACGACCGCGACACCCCCGAGGAACTGGCCGGCCGCGGCATGGACGCCTTCGTCGAGTTCATGGCGAACCCGGGCGCTCTCGACCGCATCTTGGCCGACCTTCAGCGCGAGGCCGAGCGGGTCTTCGCCGCTCGGCAGTAGCGTCGCCGCCTAGCTGCGCGTTCGTTCTGGCTGGCCCGGGGCGGTCGCCTCGGGCCAGCCGCCACCCAAGGTCGCCTCGAGGAGGTGGTGAGCCGTGCGGCACCGGCCGCTTGCCCCGCTGAGCTTCCTGTTGCTCCCGTTGGGGCTGTATGCCGTCTGGGTGATCTACCCCACCCTTGCGACCATGGCCCTGGCGTTCACGGACTGGGATGGCATCAGTCCGCGCCAGGCCTGGGTGGGGCTCGCCAACTTCGAGCGGCTCTTCAACGACCGCGTGTTCTGGCTGTCGCTCGGCAACAACCTGCGCTGGGTGCTGGTGTTCATCACCATCCCCACGTCGTTGGGCCTGGCGCTGGCGCTGGCGCTCAACCGCAACGTCCGCTTCGACCGCTTCCTCAAGATCGCCTATTACCTTCCCATGGTGTTGGCGTTCGTGGTCATCGCCCTGATGTGGGCCTGGATCTACCACCCGCGTCAGGGGCTCATCAACAGCACCCTGTTCCACCTCTACGGCCTGGCGCAGTCGCTGGGCTTCGACGTGAACCCGGCGGCAGCGCGGCGCATCGGCTGGCTGGGCGACCCGAACCTCGCGATGGGTTCCATCATCGCCGCCGCCACCTGGCAGCACGTCGGCTACGTGATGATCCTCTACCTCGCCGGCCTCAAGACCGTCAACACCGAGTTGCTGGACGCCGGTCAGGTCGACGGCGCCAGCCCCTGGCAACTGTTTCGCTACGTGACCTTCCCACAGCTCGCGCCCGTGACCACCATCGTGCTGGTGATCACGGTCATCCAGTCGCTGCGCGCGTTCGACCTGGTGTACGTCATGACCCGCGGCGGGCCATTCAACTCGTCGAACGTCTTGGCCAACTTCATGTACATCGAGGCCTTTCTGAACTACAACATGGGTTACGCCGCGGCCATCGCCGTGGTGCTGTTCCTGATCAGCATCGGGTTCATCGCGATCTACCTCTACCGTGTGGTGCAACAGGAGGAGCGATAGCATGCGCCGGCTGGTCCTGATCGTGGTATGGGTGGGCGCCCTGCTGTGGCTCTTCCCCATCGTCGGCGCCTTCGTGACCTCGCTGCGAACCCAGGCCGACATCTCCGCCAACGGCTTCTGGAGCGTCCCGCGTGAGGTCAGCTTCGCCAACTACGCCGCCGCCTGGAAACGCGGCCGGGTCAACCGCTACCTGGCCAACAGCTTCATCATCACCATCCCGTCGATCGTCGGCATGCTGGTGCTCTCCAGCATGTCCGCCTACGCACTCATCCGCTTCCGCTTCCGCCTGAACCGAGCGCTCTACTTCCTGTTCGTCGCTGGGATGCTGCTCCCGTTCCAGGTCCTCATGCTGCCGGTCTTCCGGCTCAGCAACCAGTTGGGCCTGTACAACACGCACCTGGCGCTGATCCTGTTCCACACGGCGTTCCAGATCGGCTTCTGCACGTTCGTCCTGCGCAACTTCATGCGCACGATCCCGGTGTCGCTGTTCGAGTCGGCCGTGATCGATGGCGCCGGCGAGTGGACGATCTACCGGCGCATCGGCCTACCGCTGATCCTGCCCGCGTTCGCCGCCTTGGCGACGCTGGAGTTCACCTGGGTGTTCAACGACTACCTGTGGGCCCTGGTCCTCCTCAGCAGCGACCGCCTCAAGCCGGTCACGGCGGGCCTATCCACGCTCATGGGGCAGTTCGTCAACGACTGGCCGCTGATCGTCTCGGGAAGCCTGTTGGCGGCCGTCCCGACCCTGATCGTGTTCTTCGCCCTGCAACGCTACTTCATCGAGGGACTGACCATGGGCGCGACCAAGGGGTGACCCGCACGTGCGCCTCTCGTGCCCACCGCGGAGGTTGACCATGCAACTCGGCGTCTGCTACTACCCCGAACACTGGCCCGAGGACACCTGGGCCGAGGACGCGGCCCGCATGAAGTCGACTGGTCTCAGCTGGGTCCGGGTCGGCGAGTTCGCCTGGAGCCAACTCGAGCCCGAGCCCGGCCGCTACGACTGGGGCTGGCTCGACCGCGCGATCGACGGCCTCGGCGCCGCCGGCCTGAAGGTCGTGCTCGGCACGCCCAGCGCCACCCCGCCGAAGTGGCTGGTCGACCGCATGCCCGACATGCTGCCCGTCGGTCGCGACGGCCGCGTGCGCGGCTTCGGCTCGCGGCGCCACGTCGACTTCAGCCACGAGGGTTACCGCGACGAGGCCGCCCGCATGGCCGCCGCGATGGCCGAGCGCTACGGCCGTCACGAGGCGGTCGGCGCCTGGCAGATCGACAACGAGTACGGCTGCCACGACACCGCGCGAACGGCAGGGCCCGTGGCTACGAGCGCCTTCCGGCGCTGGCTGGCGGAGCGCTACGGCACCGTCGACGCCCTCAACGAGGCCTGGTGGACGCGATTCTGGTCGATGCGCTACCGCTCCTTCGCCGAGGTCGAGCTGCCGGTGGGCGCCGTGACCGAGGCGGCCCCTGGCGCCCGGCTCGACTACGCCCGCTTCGCCTCGGACGCCGTGGTCGCCTTCCACCGGCGGCAGGTGGACGAGATCCGCCCGCGCTCGCCGGGCCGGCCGATCACCCACAACGACATGGGCTTCTTCACCGACCTCGACGCCCACGCGCTCGGCCGCGAGCTCGACGCGATCACCTGGGACAGCTACCCGCTCGGGATGCTCGAGGAGTCGCCGCTGCCGGCCGAGGTCAAGCGTCGTTACGCCCGCACCGGCCACCCCGACCTGATCGCCTTCAACCACGACGTCTACCGCGGCGCGCTGGCGCCCGAGCCCGGCGCGCCCTACCGGCCGTTCTGGGTGATGGAGCAGCAGCCGGGCCAGGTGAACTGGGCGCGCACGAACCCGCTGCCCGTGCCCGGCGCGGTGCGGCTGTGGACCCACCAGGCGATCGCCCACGGCGCCGAGGTCGTCAGCTACTTCCGTTGGCGCGCCGCCCAGGGCGCCCAAGAGCACATGCACGCCGGCCTGCTGCGCCACGATCGCACGCCCGACCGGGCGCTGCTCGAGGCCGAGGCCTCCGCCCGCGACCTCGCCGCGCAGCCGGCGCCCCCGGCGCGCCGGCGCGGCCACGTGGCGCTGCTGCTGCGCTACGAGGACCTGTGGGTCGCCCAGATCCAGCCGCACGCCGAGGGCTGGCGCGAGTGGCTCGTGTGGGTCGAGGTCTACGGCGCGCTGCGGGCCCTGGGGCTCGACGTCGACATCGTGCCGCCGGACCGCGACCTCTCGCCCTACGCGCTCGTGGTGGCGCCCTCGGCGACGATCGCCGACGACGCCCTGGTCGCCTCGCTGGGTCGCGCCGTCGACGCCGGCGCCCGCGTGGTGCTCGGCCCCCGCAGCGGCGCCTACCGGCGCGACATGGTCGTGCACGCCCCGGCGCCCGGCCCCCTCGCCGAACTCAGCGGCACCCGCGTCGGCCGCGTCGACACGATGCGGCCCGGCACGACCGGCGCGCTCTCGGCGCGCGAGCCGATGCTCGGCGTCCTCGAGCCGGCCGGCTACCACACCTGGGCCGACCTGCTGGAGCCCGAGATGGGCACCGAGGTGTGGGCCACCTACGCGGAGCACGCCTACGCGGGCGAGGCCGCCATCACCATGAAGCCCCACGGCGCGGGCATGGTCGTCACCAGCGGCGCCTGGCTCGACGGCGCCACCTGGGCACGGCTGCTCGGCACGCTGGCATACCAGGCCGGCCTCCCGGTCCTGTCGCTGCCCGAGGACGTTCGCTTGAGCCGGCATGCCGGGCGGCCGCTGCTGCAGAACTTCGGCGCCGAGGCGGCGCGCGTCGACCTGCGTCCCATCGGCGGCCCGATCGTCGAGGTGCCGCCCACGGACGTCGCCTGGGTCGACCTGCCCGAGCCGCTGGGCAGCTGAGCGCCGGTCGAGGGTGAGCCCCTACCGGCGGCCCAAGGTCACCAGCCACACGGTCGCGCAGCGCGCCGGGGTGTCGCGCACCACCGTGTCGTTCGTGCTCAACGGCCGCGAGCAGGGGATCCCCGAGGAGACGCGGGAGCGCGTGCTGCGCGCCGCCGCCGAGCTCGGCTACGTGCCGTCCGCGGCCGCCACGACGCTGGCGAGCGGGCGCACCCGCACCGTCGGCTTCGTCGTGTGCGACGCCCGCCACCTGCTGACCGACGCCTTCCTGCCGCAGGCGATCTTCACCCTGACCGAGGCGGCGCACCAGCGCGGCTTCCGCGTGCTGGTCGAGGCGATCGACGACCCGCGGCGACCGCACGTCTACCACGAGCTGGTGCGCGCCGCGCGCATCGACGGCATGGTCGTGATGAACCCGCGCGGGGACGACGCGCCCCTGGCCGAACTGATCGACTCCGGCTACCCGGTCGTGACCATCGGCCGGCCCCCGGGCGGACGCGGGCATGCCCTCGACGTCGACAACGTCGCCGCGGAACGCATGGCGACCGAGCACCTGCTCGCGGGCGGCCGTCGGCGGCTGGCGCACCTCGGCTACGGCGCGGCTCGCTACACGACCGTCGCTGAGCGCCTCGCCGGCTTCCGCGCGGCCGTGGAGGCCGCCGGCCTCCCGTTCGACGAAGAGCGCGTCGCCTACGGCAACTACTCTGCCGACAGCGGCGCGGCGGCCACCCGCGGCCT
>Ga0209498_1001413_pt1 | contig 14721 bp, 13 predicted proteins | sample WalLakDeSediment_FD_184131 | JGI IMG/M metagenome (GOLD analysis project Ga0209498, IMG submission 184131) | Lake sediment microbial communities from Walker lake, Nevada to study Microbial Dark Matter (Phase II) - Walker Lake 11/02/13 Deep... | ecosystem: Environmental > Aquatic > Freshwater >... | reverse complement strand
TGACGTAACAGCCCTGCAGCCGCAGCGGCGCGGCCGCATCCGGGCTTTGGAAAAGCATATCCCCCTGGCCCAACAGCCGTTCGGCGCCGGTGGTGTCCAGGATAACCCGGCTGTCGGTGCTGGAGGCCACGGCAAAGGCAATGCGGGCCGGGAAGTTGGCCTTAATCAAGCCGGTGACGACATCAACCGACGGCCGCTGGGTGGCAATGATCATGTGAATGCCGGTGGCCCGGGCCATTTGCGCCAGCCGGGTAATGCCTCGCTCCGTATCCTCTGGGGCCAGCATCATCAGGTCGGCCAATTCGTCAATAATGATGACAATGTGCGGCAGCCGATCTTCCCCCTTGGCGGCCATTTTGCCATTGTAATCAACAATGTTGCGGGCGGCGATAGCCGAAAAACGCTGATAGCGGCTGTCCATCTCGCGCATGGCCCACTGCAGCGTGCCCACTACCCGCTCCAGATCCACCACCACCGGCGCTACCAGGTGGGGAATGCCATTGTAGCCGGTCAGCTCCACCCGCTTGGGATCGACCATCACCATTTTGAGCTGGTCAGGCGTATTCTGCAGCAGCAGGCAGGCAATAATACCGTTGACGCAGACCGACTTACCCGAACCGGTCGTGCCGGCAATCAGCAGGTGAGGCATGGCGGTCAAATCGGCAGCTACCGGCTGTCCGGCCACATTCTGTCCCAGACCAATGCGCAGGCCCGGCCTCAGCTTGTTAAACTCGGCCGACTCCATGACATCACGCAGGGAAACCATCGCCTTGTTGACGTTGGGCACCTCAATGCCCACATACCCCTTGCCCGGCACCGGCGCCTGCACCCGGATGGTGCGGGCCGCCAGAGCCAGGGCCAGGTCATCGGCCAGGCTGGCAATCTTGCCCACCTTGACTTTGGTCCGCTTACCGCTGCGCTGTTCGATGAAATTGGGCTCGACCCCATACTGAATAACCGTCGGTCCCTGGCTGATCTCGACCACTGAAGCCGGGGCGCCAAAGCTCTCCAGAGTGTGTTCGATGATCTCCACCTGTTCGCGAATCGTGGCGTCACTGTTGGCCTGCTCGCCGCCGGATTCCAGCATCTCCGTTAGCTGCGGCAGCGTCCAGTTATGGGGCGCGTTGCGGCCGACAAAAATGGGTTCGGGCGGGGCCGGTTCCGCCTGGGTCTCAGCGGCCGTTTCCCGCGCCGCGCGACGATTGCCGCGGGCTGGCGCCGGTTCGGCGGCCGTCTGCGGCTGAGCGGCGGTCTGATTTGCGGCTGGCGTGGCGGGAGCAGCCGGTACCCGTTTGCCCGCCTGGCGCCGGATAGGTGGCAGGGGCGATTCTTCCAGCTCGGGGGCGGCCGTGGCTTCCCGCCAGCGCTGCCACCATACGCGGAAGAACTCGGCTACATCCGTTCTGGTGAGACCGGTCATCAAGACCACGGACAGAATACCTAGCAGCAGGAAAGCCAACAGCGCGCCCCAATATCCGGCGAGGCGCTGCAGCGCCCAAACCAATATTCCCCCCAGATAACCGCCGCCGGTTTGGGCCTCAGCCACCGCCCAGACGTCGGCTAGATCGACTCTGAAGCTGACGTAGGCCAGGCTGGCAAAGGCTTCGGCCGTCAGGAAGAAAAGCAGCAGACCGGTTAGACGCCGGTAGGACAGTTCCGGCGCCTGCTGCATGCCCCACAGCACCAGATAAAAGCCGCTCAGCCCCATGATCACCGGCACCACCAGCCCACCCCAACCAAAGAGCTGCCACATCATGCCAGCCAGCGCCGCGGTTAGCTGTCCCTGGTTGGGCGACAACATGCTGAGCACAATCAGAGCGGTCAAAAAGATGAGACCGATGCCGCTAATGAGCGCTTTTTGTGGTAAATTTAGGCGAATGCGCGGTCGTTTGGCTTTACTGCGTGAGGTGGTTGGGCGACGTTTACCGCTGTTTGTACTTCTTTTCTGAGCCATAGCTTGGGTGTTCCTGCTGGGCAGATTATAACAATGAATGCGTATCTTAACCAAACAGTCCCCTATCTTCAATTTGCCAGTTGGCCGGAAGACGGCCGTCAGGCCCACGCCATTTATACCCGTCTGGGCGGAGTAAGCCCGGCGCCCTATGATTCGCTCAACCTCAGCGTCTCCGTTCAGGACACAAAGGACAATGTCTATGCGAATCGCACCCGGGCGTTCCAACTGGTCGGCCGGGCCAATGACAGCCTGGTACATGCCCACCTGGTTCACGGCGCCGCCGTGGCCCGGGTGAGCCGGGCCGAGGACGGCCAGCACGTCGGCCCGGTAGACGGCCTGATTACCAACGAGCCGGGCTGCGGTCTGACGATGAACTATGCCGACTGCGCTCCTATTTTCCTCTACGATCCGGTCAAGCAGGCCATAGGATTGGGACACGCCGGCTGGCAGGGGGCGGTTAAGGATTTGCCGGGCGCGTTGGTGCGGGCGATGATGGCTGAATTTGGCAGCAACCCGGCCGATTTGCTGGCGGGTATTGGGCCGGCTATTGGCGCCTGTTGTTATGAAGTGGGGGAGCCGTTGGTGACGGCCGTACACCAATCGTTTGCCAATGCCGGGCAGCTTTTCCAGGACAATGGCGGCCCCCGCCCCCACTTCGATCTGGTGGAAGCAAATAGAAGAAGGTTAGCGGCCGTGGGCGTCCAGCAGATCGAGTTACCCCATCTCTGCACCGCCTGCCGGACAGATCTGTTTTTCTCTCACCGGGCGGAAAGAGGCCGGACCGGCCGTTTTGGGGTGGTTTTCATCCTGCAATGACGTTGGCTGATGAACGGCCGACTGCTTATCCTCCTTCAACCATTGTCATTCATCGCCACTTTACGCCCGTGTTGGTTTAAGCTATACTGCTTCGGAAATAGAGGGAGAATAGGCCATGAGCAATGTTCGTGAGTTAAAGGAAACCGGCATACCTTATTCAGTGACGACTGAGCTTGACCAGCCCATTATTTTGGAGCGGGACGGTGAAGCGGTGGCTGTTTTGATGAGCGTGACTGAATACCAGGCGCTAGTTACCCGGCGGGAGCAGTTGACGGCTAGCGAAGCGCGGCGCGCGGCGGACAAAGCTGTCTTCGGTGAACTGGTGGGCTGCGCTCTGGCGAGCGGTGAACCAATCTGGTCTCCCGAACCAGACCCCCACTGGCGTATTCCTTACCGGCTCCCCAACGGCTCGCTGCTGAGAATAGTCGGCGTGGACGCTGGCAGCGGCGAAGTCTGGCTTACGGAAACGGAACGAGAGCTACTTTTGCAGCAGGTAGAAAACTGGGCTACAGAACATGCCGTCTCTGCTGCCCCCTGAACATGTCATCCAAATTGGGTGGGGATATTGCCTACCTGCTTGCGCTCAGATGGCGTTGGCCCAGCTGGGTATTGTCACCGATCAGAGAGAGTTAGCTCTGCGGCTAGGAACGCGGCCAGGTGTCGGTACACCATTTTCCCGAATACGACAACTCCAAAATGTAAACGTACAGCTGACGGAATGGGGTGGGCTGGCAAAAGTAGCGGACGCTCTATTAGCCGGAACGGCCGTCATTGCCGCCGTTATCACCACGCCGGGATTAACCGGATGGCATCAGATTCGCACACAGCACACTGTTTTGATCAGCGCAGTGAACCCGACCATGGTTGTGTATCACGATCCGACGTTGACTTATGGTCCGGTTACCGCTTCGCGCGATGAATTCTCGCTGGCCTGGAGCGAGATGGCGGAAAAGGCAGCATTTATCAGCCAGGGGTAGGGGAAACGGTGTTCTGCCCTTTTGGGGTGGTTCTGAAGTTGTGGTAAACTGGCCATCGATTTTTGCGGGTTTGCGGAGATTAGCGCCAGTCACCGTGTGAATGACGGTTTGGATCACGCCATTCCGCAGTTCAAATCCAGAAAGGAGAAGTGATGGTCTCTACCCCCAGCCAAATCGAAAGCGCCCTGGAGCGGATTTTGCCCCGCGTGACTAAGCCCGGCCGTTACACCGGCGGCGAGTACAACCAGGTCGTCAAAAATTGGGATGAAGTCGGTTACAAGGTCGCCCTGGCCTTCCCCGACATCTACGATCTGGGCATGTCCAACCTGGGGCTGATGATCCTGTACGACATCATCAACAAACATCAAAATCTGCTCGCCGAACGGGTCTACTCCCCCTGGACGGACATGGAAGCGCACCTGCGCCAGGCCGGCATCCCCCTCTTCTCCCTGGAGACCAAACATCCCATTCGCCAGTTTGACATGCTGGCCATCAGCCTGCCCTATGAGCAGCTGTTCACCAATGCCCTCAACCTGATTGACCTGGCCGGCATGCCAATCCGCTCCCAGGAGCGGGATGCCGGCGACCGGGTCGCACATTACCCATTGGTCATTGCCGGCGGCCACGCCTGCTACAACCCGGAGCCAATGACCCCCTTCATTGACCTCTTCGTCATTGGCGAAGGGGAAGAGGCGATTCTCAACATTATCAGCACGATGCGGGCCGCGGCTCATCTGGACCGCGAGAGCCAGCTGCGCCATCTGGCCCAGATCGAAGGCTGCTACGTCCCCCGCTTTTACGAAACTGATTACCATGCCGACGGCACCATCGCCCGCATTTATCCTACCGTCCCCGAAGCGCCGGCCAAAGTGTTAAAGACGATCACGCCGGTCATGCCGCCGCCAGTGACCGATTTCATCGTCCCCTTTGTGGAAACGGTGCATAACCGCGCCCCCATCGAGATTATGCGCGGCTGCACCCGGGGCTGTCGCTTCTGCCACGCCGGCATGGTGACGCGACCGGTGCGGGAACGGCCGGTAGACGAAGTGTTACAGGCCATTGACGAAATCCTGGTCAAAACCGGCTACGAAGAAATCAGCCTCCTCTCCCTTTCCTCCAGTGACTATACGAATGTGCTGGAGTTGACCGAAAAGGTGGGGCAGCGGTTCGGCCATTTGGGCTTAAACATCGCCCTGCCCTCGCTGCGGACGGAATCCGTTTCCACGCAGTTGATGGACAATTTGGGCGACAACCGGCGCGGCGGCTTTACCCTGGCCCCCGAAGCGGCCACGGAAAAGATGCGCAACATCATCAACAAATACGTCAGTCACGAAGAGCTGCTGGAAACGACGCGGGAAATTTTCCGGCGCGATTGGCGCACCATTAAGCTCTATTTCATGATCGGCCATCCCCTGGAAACGCTGGAAGATGTGCGGGCGATTGTGGCGTTGTCTAAAGCGGTGTTGGCCGAAGGGCGCAAATTTCATGGCAAGAAGGCGGGGGTCAACGTGGGGGTCAGCACCTTCATTCCCAAGCCGCACACGCCGTTCCAATGGGAGCCAATGGATACCATGGACAGCATCAACGCCAAAACGGCTTTGCTGCTGCGGGAGATGCGCGGCCATGGGCTGCGGCTGCGCTGGAACGATCCGCTGGAATCGATTTACGAGGGCTTCCTGAGCCGGGGCGACCGGCGGGTGGCGAATGTTTTGGAGCGGGCCTGGCGGCATGGGGCCAAGTTTGACGCCTGGAAGGAGCATTTCAGCCTGGATTTGTGGCGGGAGGCGTTCGCCGCCGAGGGGCTGGAAATGGAATTTTACACCCACCGCCGCCGGCCGATTGACGAGATCTTCCCCTGGGAGCATATTGACATCGCCGTGACCCGCCGCTTTTTAACCCAGGATTATCTGATGAGCGGCCGGGGCGAGACGCGCATCGACTGCCGCGACCAATGTTTTGCCTGCGGCATCCTGCCCAAGCTGAAGGATTTGCGCCGGGAAACGGCGCCGGAAGCGTGGGAATGTCCGCCGGTGAGTAAGGTTCGGGATAGACGGCCGTCGTCTAAGGCGATTCCGCTGCCGGTGGTTTCGTCGGGTAGTTGGCAATTGCGTGAGGTTTAAATGGCTGTGTCTGGATTGGTGATATTTTTGGCGATCTGTGGGGCGGGGGTGTTGGTGGCGGCGGCGGCCGTGGCGGTGTACTTCATCTTGCAGGAGCGGAAGAAGTAGCCGTTGTAGCGATCAACCTATCAAGTCGGGATAACGCCACAAATCCAGATACCATTTCTGTCAACTGTCGATCCCGCTCCTTGAAACTCCCCCGACAACCAGCGTCAAAGCAAACGCCAAACCGCCCACCCTATCTCTATCTCTAGCTCTACACTCTAGCTCTAGCGCTATCTCCCAACAACTATCAGAATCTACCGCCATCTCCGGACTCACTTTACTCGCTGCCCGCCTTAGCATATAATCCCGCCCAATGGCCCATTCCCCAGCCAAGCGTCCCGTCAGCGTCACCTTCACGGCCGTACTCATCTTTACCCTGGCGCTGATCAATGTCTGGCGGTTTGTCGCCCTCAGCGGGCAGCTAACGCTTTTGCTGGAGCTGGACGGATCAATTGATCCCCGCTGGCGAATGGGGCTGGCCCTGGTGTGGGCCGTTTTGTTTTTGGACACGGCCGCGGCCATCTGGCGGCGGCGTGCTCGTAGTCGCACAGTAGCGCCGCTGATTCTGTTCCTATACGCGGCCTACGAGCTTAGTTTACTGGCCTGGTTCGTGCAGTCCCCAGTGGCTCGCCAGGGCTGGCTGGCCGACCTGTTGTTTTACCTGCTGGCTATTGGCTGGAGCAGTTGGGCGCTGAACCGTACGGCCGTTCATTCATAATTTCGAGGCAAACCATGACAAACCCATCTATTGAGAAGCTCCGCCAGCTCAAAGCCGAGTCGCAGCAGGGAGGGGGCGAAGCACGTATTAAGAAACAGCGTGACGCCGGCAAGATGACCGCCCGTGAACGCATTGATCTCCTGCTGGACCGTGGTTCATTCCGTGAAATTGATGCCTTCGCCACCCACCGCGAAACCAATTTCGGCATGGATAAGCAGACCTACCTGGGAGACAGCGTGATCACCGGCTGGGGGACGATTGACGGCCGTCTCGTCTACGTCTTCAGCCAGGACTTCACTATTTTCGGCGGCAGTCTGGGCGAAGTCCATGCCGCTAAAATCTGCAAAATCATGGATATGGCCATGCGCAACGGCGCACCGGTCATCGGCCTGAACGACTCCGGTGGCGCCCGTATTCAAGAAGGGGTGGGCAGCCTGGGCGGTTACGCCGACATCTTCCTGCGCAATACCCTGGCTTCTGGCGTCGTGCCCCAAATCAGCGCCATCATGGGGCCCTGCGCCGGCGGCGCCGTCTACTCCCCAGCCCTCACCGACTTCATTTTCATGGTCAAAAACAGCAGCTACATGTTCATCACCGGCCCGGATGTGGTGAAAGCGGTCACCGGCGAAGCGGTCACCTTTGAACAGCTTGGCGGCGCCATGACCCACAACGCCACCAGCGGCGTGGCCCACATGGCCACCGAATCGGAAGCAGACTGCCTCTACCAGATTCGGGAAATGTTGAGCTATTTACCGGCCAACAATATGGAAGACCCGCCCTTTGTGGCTACTAAAGATGACCCACTGCGTACCGAGGCGGCGCTAAACGAGCTGGTGCCGGAGAATCCGAACAAGCCGTATGACATTAAGGAAGTCATTCATCTGATCGTGGATGACGGCCGTTTCTATGAAATTCAGGAGCATTACGCCCAGAATATCGTCGTCGGCTTTGCCCGGCTAGGCGGCCATGCTGTCGGTGTCGTGGCCAACCAGCCGATGGTGCTGGCTGGGGTGCTCGATATCAACGCCAGCGAAAAGGCGGCCCGCTTCGTCCGCTTCTGCGACTGCTTCAACATTCCTCTGGTCGTCTTTGAAGACGTACCCGGCTTCCTGCCCGGTCTCGACCAGGAATATGGGGGCATTATCCGGCATGGGGCGAAATTGCTCTTTGCCTTCTGCGAGGCCACCGTGCCCAAGCTTACCGTCGTCACCCGCAAGGCGTATGGCGGCGCCTACTGCGTCATGAACAGCAAGCATATCCGCGCCGACCTGAATCTGGCGTGGCCAACGGCCGAAATCGCCGTTATGGGGCCAGATGGGGCGGTCAACATCATCTTCCGGCGGGAACTGGCCGCCGCCGAAGACCCGGTAGCCCGCAAAGCGGAGCTGGTGGCCGATTACCGCGAACGTTTTGCCAATCCCTACACGGCCGCCCGCCAGGGCTACATTGACGACGTGATCGAACCCAGCCAAACCCGCCCCCGGCTGATCAACGCTCTGGAAATGCTGCAAAACAAGCGGGACCACAATCCGCCAAAGAAGCACGGCAATATGCCGCTGTAGTCAATTAGTCGTTTAGTCGTTAGTCAAATAGTCGTCAGTCAAGCAACCAAAACTAACGACTAACGACTAATGACTAACGACTAACGACTAACGACTTGAGACTTACCATGAAAAGCACAGACAAACTTCACACCAAACGATTTGAGAAACTGCTGGTGGCGAATCGCGGGGAGATTGCCCTGCGGATTATTCGCGCTTGCCACGAATTAGGCATTAAGACGGTGGCCGTCTATTCCGATGCCGACCGGAACGCCCCCCATGTCCGTTATGCCGACGAGGCCTACCATATCGGCCCACCACCCGCCCGCGAAAGCTACCTGGTGGTAGACAAGCTGCTCGACGTCGCCCGTCGCTCCGGCGCGGAGGCCATTCACCCCGGCTATGGCTTCCTGGCCGAACGGGCCTTCTTCGCCGAAGCCTGCTATGACGCCGGACTGGTTTTTGTAGGCCCGCACCCCCGCGCCATTGAGGTGATGGGGGATAAGCAGATGGCCCGTCAGGCGGTGATCGCCGCAGGTGTGCCTGTCGTTCCCGGCACCGAACCGGGGCTGAATGACGAGGAACTGCTGGCGGCGGCCGAGAAGATCGGCTACCCGCTGCTGGTCAAAGCGGTGGCTGGCGGCGGCGGCAAGGGAATGCGCCCCGTCCATGAAGCCGACAAATTGGCCGACTCCCTGGCGGCTGCCCGGCGCGAAGCGGAAGCCGCCTTTGGCGACGGTACCGTCTACATCGAAAAGATGATCACCGAGGGGCGGCACATTGAAATCCAGGTACTGGCCGACAGCCACGGCAACACCATTTACCTGGGCGAACGGGAATGCTCCTTACAGCGTCGCCACCAAAAGCTGATCGAAGAGGCGCCCTCCTTCGTTGTCGACGAGGATATGCGCCAGCGCATGGGCGCGGTGGCCGTCGCCGCCGCCCAGTCGGTTGATTATGTCAATGCCGGCACAATTGAGTTCCTGGTAGACAAGGATAAGAACTTCTACTTTCTGGAGATGAACACCCGCATACAGGTGGAGCATCCGGTCACGGAGCTGGTGACGGGGGTGGATATTGCTCAGGAACAGTTACGGATCGCGCGCGGCCGTAAGCTGCGCCTCAGTCAGGACGACATCCAGATTCGCGGCTGGGCCATTGAATGCCGCATCAACGCCGAGGACCCGCACAACAATTACCTCCCCTCCACCGGCGTCATCACCACCATTCGCATGCCCTCCGGTCCCGGTATCCGCGTGGACAGCGGCGTCTACGCCGGTTACCAGATTACGCCCTTCTACGACTCAATGATCAGCAAACTGGTCTGCTACGGCGAAACGCGGGGCGAGGCGGTGCTGCGTATGCGCCGCGCTCTGGAGGAATACCGGATCATGGGGGTGAAAACCAACATCCCCTTCCATCAACATATGCTGGACAGCCACCGCTTCTTGACGGCCCAATTTGACACCAAATTTGTTGAGGATCGGTTCAGCATGGATGATCGGGAGATGAATCACGAAATGGAGGCGGCTATCTTAGCCGCTCTGGTGGCCCACAAACACAGCCAAAAAGCCAGCCAGATCGTCGCGCGCGGCGAGCGGGACACGAGCAACTGGAAATGGTTGAGCCGCTGGGAGCGGTTGCAGCGGTAAGCAAAGAAAGTGACACGGAGATTCACGGAGGAGGCGCGGAGATAGACGGAGAAATCAGCGAGAATAGTTGTCATGGCGAGGGCGAAGCCCGAAGCCATCTCCTACATGCGAACGCGGGGATTGCTTCGTTCCCGCGGTCGCTCGCAAAGACAGTTCAACCTCTCCGTGTATCTCCGGGAAAATCTCCGCGAAACTCCGTGTAACTCTTCAAGGAACTCAGAAAGATGAAATATATAGCTACTGTCAACGAGAAAGAGTACATTATCGAGATTGACCGGGACGACGAGATTGTGGTCAATGGCGAAACGTATGCCATAGATTTCCAGGAACTCACTGAAGGCGGCATCCTGTCATTGCTGCTCAACAACCGGTCGCTGGAAGGGCTGGTGGATGTGCAAGACGAGTACATGGATGTCCTCATTTTGGGCGGCCTGTACGAAGTAAAGGTACAGGATGAGCGCGTCTACCGGTTAATGCAGGCGCGGGGCGAAGCCGGCGGCGTCACCGGTGATGTCATTGTGACTTCACCCATGCCCGGCCTCATCGTGGCCACCCCGGTGGCTCAAGGGGCACAGGTTAAGAAGGGTGACAAGGTAATTGTCCTGGAGTCGATGAAAATGGAAAATGAACTGCGCTCACCCCGTGACGGGGTGGTTCATCGCGTCCACGTCACGGCCGGGGCCAGCGTGGAAAAAGGGCAGCCGTTGGTCACGATTGGAGATGAGTAGTTGTAAGTGAATAGTAAGTCAGTAATCAGTGAACAGTGGGTTTACTGGCTACTGCTCACTGATTACTGATTACTGAACACTGCTTACTGAAGACTGTCCCCAGCAAGGCAATTAGATGGCTGAACCATTACTCCTTACACCAGATGAATTTCGCCGGACCGCCGCGGCTATTGAAGCCGAAGTGGGTCAGGTCATCGTCGGTCAGCATGAGGTCATTCGCCACGTGCTGACGGCCATTATTGCCGGTGGGCACGCCCTGCTGGAAGGGGTGCCCGGCCTGGGCAAGACAATGCTGATCCGCACCCTGGGACAGGCATTACAACTCCATTTTAGCCGCATCCAGTTCACGCCTGACCTGATGCCGGCCGATATCACCGGTACCGAGATTATGGAGGAAGGGAGTGACGGCCGTCGCGCTTTCCGCTTCCAGCAAGGGCCAGTTTTTGCTAATCTGGTGCTGGCTGACGAGATCAACCGGGCCACTCCCAAAACCCAGTCAGCCCTGCTGGAGGCAATGCAGGAGAAGACGGTAACTGTGGCCAACGAGACCTACCGGCTGCCCGCCCCCTTCTTCGTCCTGGCTACCCAAAATCCGCTGGAAATGGAGGGGACTTATCCGCTGCCCGAAGCCCAACTCGACCGGTTTATGTTCAAGATCAACGTCCACTTCCCCTCCACCCAGGAGCTGGGCGAGATTTTGCAGCGGACAACCGGGCGGTCAAATCCGCAAGCGACGGCCGTGGCCGGCGGTGAACAGCTGCTGGCCATGCAGCAGCTGGCGCTGCAAGTGCCGATCCCGGAACAGGTCAACGCCTTTGTCAGCGAGCTGATTGTGGCCACCCATCCCCAGCAGAGTCCGGCCGAGATGACCCGGCGCTACGTCCGGTATGGCTCCAGCCCGCGAGGTGGTCAGGCAATTGTGCTTGGCGCCAAGATCAGGGCCTTGCTAGACGGCCGTTACAACGTGAGTTATGATGATGTCATGGCCGTGGCGCCCGCCGCCCTCCGCCACCGCCTCCTGCTCAACTTTGAGGGTCAGGCCGAGGGCATTCAGACGGATGACGTGATCGCCGACTTACTGGCCAAGCTAAACCAGGTTATCGAGTAACCCTCAACCGCAAGCTTGTACGGCTGGCAATCACTAAGGCGACACCTGAGTCTGGTCGGTTGCGACAGGCTCAGCCTATAAGAGGGCTCTACAAGAGGGTCTATGAAAGAGATAATTCAGGATATTGTTCTGCACCATTACCAGGATGTGCAAGCCATCTATCTCTTTGGCTCTTACGCCAGCGACGATGTTCGAGCGGAGAGCGACATAGATATTGCTTTGCTTTTGCCACACCAGCAGGCCAAAGAAGTGCCCAGCCTGTTGCTAACCCCCTGTCACCTTGATTTAGAAGACGCACTACGCATCAAGGTCGATTTGGTCAATCTGCGCCAGGTTTCCACTGTGTTTCAGAAAGAGATCGTCTTCAAAGGGCAGCTCCTCTATAACGCCAACGCCTACGCAGTAGCCGAATTTGAAATGCTCACCCTTTCCTTTTACCAGAAGCTGAATGAAGAACGACGCGAGATTTTGGCGGAATTCTTCCGCAGCAAACAAGCTTATTCAGTATGAACGACATCGTCATAAACAAAATCCAGAGTATTCAACGCTGCATACAGCGCGCCCGCGAAGAGTATGCCGCCGACCCAGACACCTTTGCCAATAATTACACTCGGCAGGACGCAGCTATACTCAATGTTCTCCGCGCTTGCGAACAGACCATTGATTTAGCCAATCATCTTGTGAAAGAGTACAAAATGGGCATTCCCACGGCCAGCGCCGAAAGCTTTGAACTGCTACAGGCACAAAAAGTGATCGATAAAGCGTTGGCCCAGAGGTTGCGCAGAATGGTCAGTTTCCGGAACACTGTTGTCCATCATTATCAACGTTTAGAAATGGATATCGTCAAAGGGGTGATCACCTCTGGATTAGATGATCTGATCTTATTCGGCCAGCGCGTTCTGGAGTTCTTTGACGTAGAGTAACCCTGACTGGTGGTAACGGCTGATTATGGCATGGCCAAGGCCATAGCTCGAATCCGTTTTCTATATGCCTGGTTGGAGGTTACTCCGTTAGCGAAGGTCACCGACAATGACAAGCTTCGCATAACCTTGTAAATAGAGCCTATGTCCCTCTTTGATGAGGCAACTTTACGCAAACTAGAGCAGCTTACCCTGGTCGCCGACCGGGTGCGGGTGGGGGTGATGAAGGGGGATCGCCGCAGTCGCAAACGGGGCAGCTCGGTTGAGTTTGCCGATTACCGCAACTATGTCCAGGGGGATGATCTGCGCCGGCTGGATTGGAACATCTACGCCCGGCTGGAACGGCCGTTTATCAAACTGCTCGAAGAAGAGGAAGATTTAGCCGTGCACCTGCTGCTGGACTGCAGCGGCAGCATGGCCTGGCCTCCCGATGATCCGGAAACCCACAAACTAAGCTATGGCCTGCGGCTGGCCGGGGCGCTGGGTCACATTGGCCTGAGCGGCGGCGATCTGGTGCAGGTTGTCCTGCTGCAAGGTGACAGCAGCCGGCGCTGGGGGCCCTTTCGCGGCCGGCAGAACAGCCTGCGCCTGTTTCAATTCCTGGAGTCAGCCACGGCCGCCGGTCCGACCAATCTCAACCTGACCCTGCGCCAATACGCCCAGCGCGCCCGCCGGCCAGGCCTGATCTTTATCCTCAGCGATCTCTTTTCGCCCGACGGTTACCAGGATGGTCTGAATGCTTTGCAGAGCCGGGGCTACGAGGTTGGCCTGATTCACATTCTCTCGCCCGACGAAGTGGCCCCGGAAGCGGGTGGCGACCTAAAGCTGGTGGATGTGGAAACCGGCCGACAAACAGAAATCAGTCTCGACCAGGCAACATTGGCGCTCTATCGTGAACGGCTCCAAAGCTGGCAGACGGAAATCGCCGCCCACTGCCGCCGCCGGCAGATCCATTACATCCCCGTCGTTACCGATCTGGCCTGGGATAAACTGATCCTGCAGACAATCCGCGCTGCCGGTGTGGTAAAATAGTAATTGGCAAATGGTAATTGGTAACCACCCGGCGCTCGCCCAATTGCCAATTATCCAATTACTTTAACCCATGTCCCTACTCGCCCCCCTCGCCCTCCTGCTTGGCCTGCTGGCCGGGCCGATAATCCTGCTGTATATGCTGCGGCTGCGGCGGCAGGAGATGCCGGTCAGCAGCGTCATGCTGTGGGAGAAGCTGCTGCGCGACCGGGAGGCCAATGCGCCCTGGCAGCGGCTGCGCCGCAATCTGCTCCTGCTGCTCCAACTGCTGATTCTGGCGGCGCTGGTGCTGGCCCTGGCCCGGCCGTTCTGGCCCATTCCTACCATTGCCAGCGGCAGCGTGGTGGTGCTGCTGGATGGCTCCGCCTCGATGCTGGCCACCGATGTCGAGCCGAACCGCTTCACGGCCGCCACGCGCGAAGTGGAGCGACTGATAAGCAACCTCAGCGGGCAGGATCGGATGACTATCATCCTGGTTGGGCAGACGCCAACGGTGTTAGCCGCCGCGGCCAACGATCGCAGCCTGCTGCGGCAGGCATTGAGTGAAGCCAGCGCCCTGCCGGTCACCGCCGACTGGGAGGCCGCCTTTGCCCTGGCGGCAGGGGCAGCCCAGGGCTTCCAAGATGCCACCATCCTCCTGATTTCTGATGGTGGGGTGCGGGGAAATTTACCCCCGCTGCCGGCCGAGCTGGTTTATCTGCCAATTGGAACGGCCAGCGAGAATCTGGCTATCTCGGCCCTGGCAACCCGGCCAATAGCCGGTGACCTGCAGTTGTTAGCCAGCGTGACCAATTACGGCCGTCAAGCCCAGCAAACATTACTTACCCTCAACGTTGACGGCCGTCTCTTTGATTCCCGCCGCCTGAACGTTCCGGCTGGGGAGACAACCAGCTTGAGTTGGGCATTGCCGCCGGGCACGACGGCCGTCAATGCCCAACTCGAACCACAGGGAGATGATTTTCTGGCCGCCGACAATCAAGCCTGGGCCGTTAACCAGGGCGGCCTCAACCGGCGCATTCTGCTCATCACTGCCGGCAACTTGTTTCTGGAGCAAATCTTCACCGTGCTGCCCGGCCTGACCAGTTTCAAAGCCTCGCCGGCGGCCGTCGCCAG
>Ga0209498_1001412_pt1 | contig 14722 bp, 8 predicted proteins | sample WalLakDeSediment_FD_184131 | JGI IMG/M metagenome (GOLD analysis project Ga0209498, IMG submission 184131) | Lake sediment microbial communities from Walker lake, Nevada to study Microbial Dark Matter (Phase II) - Walker Lake 11/02/13 Deep... | ecosystem: Environmental > Aquatic > Freshwater >... | reverse complement strand
ATCCTGGTCTGATGTCATTCTACAATATTGATCAGACCTGAGAAAAGACGGGTGCATTTTCAACCATCACAGTGGGTGTGTTTTCGCTTGACATTCACATTGAGCGAAGGTTTGCAATTGACATTGGTGCTGGCGGGTTTCGTTTCACTTCACCTACCATGCTTTCATTTTCATGTCATTGCGAGGAGCCCTGAGCCTGTCGAAGGGTGACGAAGCAATCTCTGCTTTTCATATCCGCACTAGCGTTTAGATTGCTTCGCCTTCCAAGGAAGGCTCGCAATGACAATTGAGTTAGGCCGAAGTTTGCTCGTGACGTGCTCTGTTGAAATGGCCTGTGGTTAAAAGTTAGCGGGAAACACTATCCAATACTTCGGCGAATCGCTGTGCCATCTCTCTCTGGCTGTATCTGTTAATCTCGGTCGCATCGCCTTTGTATCCCACTTCCCCAGCCGTCTTATACTCGCGGTAAAGTTCCTCGAGTATGCCTTTTACCTCCTCAGCCGTCGAGCCACAGAAACCTGCCCTGGTTTTATCCAATAACTCGCTGGCAACATCGTCAACCCCACCGATTGCGAGAATTGGCCTCTTGGCCGCCAGGTATTCGAAGATCTTCGCTGAGTAATACCCTCGCTCCCTGGGGTCGTTCCACTTTAGCAGAAGAAGCACCTGCGACTCTCTTTGCTTTTCCAGGGCCAACCGTCTGGGCACTATGCCGAACTGTTTTACTACGTCTCTCAGTCCGTGACGTTCGGCTCGTTTGTCTATCCATCCAGCCTCAGCGCCATAGAACTGGACCAGAACGTCTCTGGCATCCATAACTCGCTGGGCGAGCAAGTCTCTCAGAGCTATGAAGAGTGGTTCGGGGTCTTGCTTGCCAGGATATAGGTTTCCCGTATAGGTAATCGTAAATTCGTCTGTTAAATCTACATCAGGGCTGCTTGCTTCCTCGGGGTCGAATCCATTAGTGATCATGTGTACAGGCTTCCCTCTGTGAAGCGCGCCCAATTTTTGCGCGGCGGGCTCGGAAACCGTCACCAGTGCGTCAGCTTTATACATTGTCTTCAACTCAAGTCTCTTCTCGATGACTCTGCGTATCGGGCTATAAGGGTAGTAAAGATTCTGAGTCCAGAGGTCGCGGAAATCAGCTACCCAGGGAATTCCAAATTTATCTTTTAATTCTCTGGCTACGATGTGACTCGTAACGGGTGAGGAAGTACTTATCATTGCGTCCACATTTACCTGTTGCAGGAATTCGTTGCCTGCCTCAACCGCGTAGCTCCGCCAGCCCTTCTGTGGATCGGGATAGGCGGTTATCTCCCCCCAGGGGGTCAGAAGAAGATCCAGGACGGATTTTTCGGACCTGATGCGCAACTTTTTCTTGAGCTGGGCTATCTGGGCCATCAGGTTCTGCTCTGAATCGAGGCCGAGGTATCTCTTGGCGAAGCCGAACGTATCATCATAGCGTGTCTCGATGACCTTGCACTCTGTCGCTGTTTTGTTCGGTAACTTTGCTGTTAAAATTACTGCTTCCCAGCCGAATTCTGGGAGGTATTTGGCCAGTCCGGCAGGGCGCAGGCTGCCCACAGCGGGACGTGGGGGAAAATAATAGGTTACTATGAGAACCCTTTTCAATTCAGGAGCACTCCCGGTCCCATGTCATTCGAAATAATCGTTAACTGTATGTACCTGATCGGGCTTTCCATCCTTGGGCATTCGGGCTGCTTGAGCAGAGCATTGAGATTGTATGTTGACGTGTGCTTGAGGTAAGTGGTGTTGGCTCTATTCTCCTTCGGTGGACTCCTCGGCGGGAGTATATCCCCTTACTTCTTTTGCTAAGCGGGCAACTTCCCCACGCATCAGTTCTTTCATTGCCTGCAGCATCAGCGCGGTGAACAATGCCAGCAGACCTGCCTGGAAAAGCAGAACCATGCCTAAGGCATTCCCTACCGCCAGTTCGCGAGTCTCGCTATACCTCGCCAGTACACGTACGCCAAATGCCACCCCTCCTGCCATGAGAACGAACCCCGGTACTCCGAAGAGCAATAACGGCTGCCTCAAGCTGATTAAAACCAGTAACCTGCTTAGTACACTTACCGCGTGCCCTATCGGGTTCCTCTTTGCCCTGTCTATGTAAGAAACGGCTATAGGCACCTCGGCTACCCTGAGCCCACTTTTGCCTATGGCGAACTGAATCTCTGAACTTACAGACATCCCGCTTTCGGCCAGGGTCAGCTCTCTGAGGGCTTTTGAGGAGTAGGCTCTGAATCCGCTCTGGGAGTCGCTCACTGTCTGACCCGATCCCATGTTGGTAGCAGTAGTCAAGACTCGCTGCCCCAGACGCCGATAAAGAGGCGGCCTCTTACCTTTTCCCAGGAAACGGGAGCCCACTACAACGTCCGCTTCTCCCTCAACCACGGGCTTAACTAGGTTAGGGATATCGCTGGGATCGTGTTGCCCATCACCGTCAAGAACTACGAGGACGTCTGCTCCGAGTTGCCTCCCCTTTTCCAGTGCGCTGCGAATCGCGGCTCCGTAACCTCTATTCTGGTCGTGTTTATGAACTGTCGCTCCAGCCTCGGCAGCAACCTCAGCAGTAGCATCCGTGGAGCCGTCGTCGATGACTATGACGCTGTCGACAAACTTCTTCGTCATGACCACCACGCTGCCTATACACCGTTGCTCATTAAAACAGGGAATGGCGGCGATGATCTTATGCTTATGCTTGGGTTGTTCGGAGGCTCCTCGCTCTTGGTCCATGGTTGGCTTTCCTGTGCCTGAAACGATTATCTTGGAAGTTGGATGTAGTGTAGCATAGGGTAGCTGATTTGACAAACACTTGTTTCCTCTGGTGGCAAGGTACCGAATTCCAATGGAATACCTCTTGGGTGAGTCTGTATCGCAATTCCTTGGTGCTGGGGCCTCGGGTATCAGGATGGCGCAATCCTCAAGAATCAAGTGCAGTTGAGCCCTTCGTATGCTGATGCAGCCCTTTTCTTGTAGGTGCGGGGATGCGTGCGTGAAGCATTCTCAAGGGAAGTACTCGAATATCTCAACTTCGGAGATTGTCTCTTCTCCCCGTGTCAAGACTGAGGTTGGCGATTTGTAGACCAGGTCGTAGTGCTCCAGTTCTTCAAGGGGCACAGGGCTGATGTATGGGGTTTTCCCTACTATTGTGTATTCTGGATTTGCTCTTACAAATGCCGCGGCGTCCTCATAGGCGGTAAATGATATCTCATCGGAGATGACCTTGACCATGAGCCTGTTTCCTTTTGTATCTATTACAGGCTCCTCAGTGAAGGAGACGACCGAAGTCTCTTGGGGGCCCCACTTCTCACCGCCGAAGATATACAGCCTGGAGCACATAGATTGATAATACGCAGGATAGTATATTAGTACTGCGCTAAGTCTCTCCTCCTCCACTTGATAGCATACTTCGTAAAACTCGCTTTGGTTCCTGTTCGCCCACGCTACAAAGGCGTGGAATTCGCCGAGAAGGCGAAGGTCTTTGGTCAGTATGACGAAGGAATTTGTGTTATCTAAAATTACATATTTGGAGCCCAGCTTGTCCAGTATCTCATTGGCTGATGTTTCATCCTGCGCGAGGAGAAATGAGGCTGCATCATAAGCGCCTCTGCTACCGGATGGATTGGCGTTTGGTATGCGGTGGGCGATGTAGGTGATATGGTAGCCGGGGTCCCACCAGCTCATGACACCGTATGCTGATTCCGGATAGCTGTAGCTTTCTCCGGCGGCGGGCCTCTCGTACAACTCATAGTAGAAGTCGGCATCCTGGAATGGTTCCGGGGTATTTTCCTTCATCCAGATCAGCGCATCGTACCAATCGTCGCTGGGTCCTCTCTGAGGCTCTGCCCAGTCAATTGCCTTCCCGATATTGGGGTAGAAGACCAGAAAGAACACGATTACTAATGCAATCAAGCCGTAGATATGGCTAACGCTAAATACTCTGGCACCGAGGGCTTCCTGTCTTCTTTTCTGAGTCTTCTCCTTCTTACGTTTTGCCTTCTTGGTTATCTTGTGTTTCTCCATCTCCTTTTGCAGAGTTGTACTCCTGTCAAGCTCTTCCCCTGTGACCTCTTCAGGGGCTTCTTTGAAGCCGGCAAATTCCAGCATTCGCCAGGAAAAATATGCTGTGAGAAGGGCAACGTTCACCGCCAGGTAGTAGGCAAAGCGCTGTTGCCCAAAAGACGCTATCAGCATTATCAGGCTCCAGACAAGGAGCAGAGTCTTGTCAGCGGTGCCCTCCTTTATAACGAGGTAGGCTATTATGAAGAGGGATAATATAGATAGGTAAAAGCCTGTACTGAAGAATTCCCACGCTGATGACAGCGAGAGCCCTTTCATCTCGGAAACCGTTAGTTCGCCCCCCGTGGGGTTGAGCACGCCCAGTTTGCCGAGCATTGAGTCGAGCAAGGAAGGGTCTATCAGATAGAACAACCCCAGACCGATGCCAACAAGTGCGGCGAGTGTCAGCGGGTAATAGGCTGGCCTTATGTTCCTGCGGATCATCAGAAAGGAGACCCCACTGAGGGCCAGGAGTGCCAGAATCCCGATGAACAGGGATGCAATCTGAATATTCCACAGAGAGTATCCACCCGGGGCAAAGGCGATCAGCACCAGGGCAACGAGAAAGACAGGCACACTGACAACACAGAGGTAATCGGTTGGCCTTCCTCTTAAGTGGTCTATGATGTATTGAAAGATAGCGAAGACAAAGATTATAAATATAAAGAATGCCCCACCCGTCCACGAAAGGAGGTAGAGCCCCAGCGCTATCCCGGTCAGCACCGAATATATAAGGGGTTCTCTCAGGATTGCCCAGTCTTTCCTGCGCAGGCTATCGAAGGAAACATCTTTCTGCTTTGCGCTTTTCACCGCCAGTATCAGGAACAGCACGATAATGGTGCTGAACAGTATCTCAGCGGCGTGGTGATCGTTAAAGCCGAGTAGAGTTCGGAAGAGGAATTCGCCGGGCAATATGGCAATGAGAGCCGCGGCGAGGAGCCCCGCTTTTTTGTTGAATAGCGCTTTACCTATAAAGAACGTTGGTATAGTGACCAGGGCTCCCAGGATTGCTGGGAAATAGGCGCCTAATGTATCGATAAGCCCCTTCGATGGAGAGCCCGCGCCGAACACCCAGATAAAGAAGCCAAGGAGCAAGTCATAGAAAGGTGCGGTGACTCGTACTTGTCCGTCAGGAAAGAATCCGTATGGGTCGAAGGAGAGGAGGTGTGGAAAATTGTGGACAAGACTCTCCACGAGGCGCATGTGATACCAGGGATCATTTTGCTGGAACCTGACCCAGTCTCCGGCGAATACGTGCTCGTAGGGGAAGTATACACGCAGGAAGAAGGCTAAACCGAGGATGAAGGCCAGCGCTATGCCATACTTCGCGCGGGTTGAGGATCTTATTCCGATAACAAATCTGCTCATACTGCTGTGCAATGTATTGTTGTCACCAGGTGCTTAAAAGCATGTTTGGCGTTAGCTTGTGTTCTTCACATCGATCCAGAGGTGAAGCGAACTGTAAGGTTCCTCCTCACCATTCTTGTATAGAATGAATTCCACCTTTTGATTGTCCCCCACCCCCTGGAGTACGAATCCTACTTCGTTCTCCCACTTTTCATCGTGATCCAGTGCTAATGGCCCGGTCGTGCCGTTGTCTTTGCCATCCACTAGAATTTCAACTCGGTAGGTTATATTGTCTTCGTGTTCGTGGTTCACTATGCCTAGGATTACCTGCCCTTCCTCTCCCACCGTCAGCTCGTTGGGGTAATTCGCGGCCTCGCCGTCGAGTCCCAGAACGTAGAACTCGGTGAATTTCTCTCCAGTCTTGGGAGTGACAATTACATAGGCAATGGTGCCGACAGCTCCAAGTATCGACGCTACCAGAATAATGGAGAGCACTTTATCCCAGCCTCTCATAGTTGTCCATTGCGACGGGTTGATGTTGAAGCTGATAGAGAAGCGCTCCTCTTCTGATGATCTGTGGCGCCGGTACCAAGCAACGCCGGAGGTGGCCAGGATAACCATGGTAATAGAGACAAGGATGGGATATAGTTCTATGCCCCATGGGGTGTAATTCAGGACTAGCCCGACTAATGGCACCACAGCGATGCTGAGCCCCAAGCTCAGGGCAATCCTTTCGATCCCTCCCAGATCGGCTTTCTTGGGGAAGAGGGCTGCTACTAGCGTATATCCGGGGAAGAAAAGGATAAAGGGCAAGCCGAGGATTATGCGTAGAACATTTGAGGGCAAAAAGGCGATGATGATAATCAGGAGGACGGACAGGATGCTTATAACCGCAAGCTCAGTTTCTGGTTTTATCCTCAAAGGGCCCCCGTGCTGTGGCTCCAATTAGCCTCGAATTCAGTGAAGACTATAATCCGGGATTTACCATTTCAATTTGCGGTGAGGCCATTCTTATCCGTCATCGCTCTTGGCGTCAATGATATGCCCATGTCATTTGGCTGTCAAGCCATCTCAGCGCCTCGCAGGCCGACCAGAGCGTCCTTGTCCCAGGCTGCCCCAAAATCCTCTCCGAAGCTCCATCCGAGCCCCTGAACATCGCGAGAGCCAATACTTCCCCCTTTGTCACCCCACCATACAGCTTGTCCCGGTGTACGCTTAGCCCGGAGCCGGACGTAGCCGGGTTAGGCGCTCCAGGATAGCAGCAAACAGGTCTCTAGACACGGCCACCTCAACCAGCTGGAAAACGACCCGCCGGGCATGGCGCACAATCCGGCCCCCCATCTTGATTAGCTTCACCTGAAGGCTGCGCAATGACCGGTCCTTGACTGCCTTTGGCAAGCCCAGCCTGCGCATGAAGTTCCCCAGGTTGTAGGCCAGAATGAAGAGCTGGAGCTGCGCCTGGTTGGCAACAAACCGATGGCAGGAGAGCCGTGTCCAGTTTAGGGCATACTTGCCCTCCTTAATCCACTGCTTCGCCGTCCCACGCCTGTTGTAGAAGGGAGGCCATGGCACTGGTAGCTGAATTCAACGAAACCGAAAAGGTAGAGGAACAGATAAGAGCACTGGCGGGAAAACTTGTCAAGTCAAAGGACATTCTTTATCCCTGCAAGTTCTGCAGGCATCTTTGGACGTAAAACATAATGTATAGAAAGATAAAGAGTATTCTAGATCCTAGGCCTGTATCTGTGCCTGCGTAGCTTCGGTGTCTATAGCTATTTCTCTCAATTCCCAGCTTTGCCGGCCGCTTCAAATCTGTGTCTATCAGCTTAGCGATTTTGATAAAATCGCAATATTTAAAAAAACAAGGGGGAAATAAGGGGTTCTTATCTTTATTAACATGTACTGGAGCATTGCATTAACTAATCTCCGGAAAAACAACGATAATTCAAGGTTGGGAATGATTTATCGACCCAGCGTGTTAAATATCACCGCCTCTGAGCCTGTTGCACAAACCCCCTCCATAAATTAAGAGGTATTGGTAAGATAGAGTTAGCGATTGAAGGGGGCAGAGATGGCGTACAACTTGATTGAGTGCAACAGGGAGCAGCTGTATCTGATGCCGGTGAGCCTGAAGGACTGGTTACCGGAGGGCCACCTGGCATGGTTCATTCTTGACGCAGTAGAAGCCATAGATCTGTCGAAGTTCTATCTAAAATACAGAGCAGATGGCTGGGGACGCGCGGCCTATGATCCTCAGATGATGGTATCCTTGTTGCTATATACCTATTGCCTGGGTGTGCGCTCATCGCGGCAGATAGAACGGGGCTGCGAAGTGGATGTGGCATTTCGGGTGATCTCCGGGAACCTGAGACCTGATTATTCCACGATTTGCCGCTTTCGGTCGGAGAATGAAAGGGAACTGGGGATATTGTTCACCGAAGTATTGCGATTGTGTGCCGAGGCAGGGTTGGTAAAGGCGGGGGTGGTGGCGCTGGATGGGACGAAGGTCAAAGCCAATGCGTCTCTCTCAGCCAATCGGACACAGGAACATATTGAGGAAGAAGTCAGGAAAATGCTGGCGGAAGCCCGGGAGAAGGACGAGGAGGAGGACCGGCTGTTTGGGAGAGACTCTCGTGGGGATGAGATCCCTGAAGAACTCAAGGACCGAAGGAGTCGACTGGCGCGATTGAAGGAATGCCGGGAACGACTGGTGAGGGAGAGGGAGGAGAAGGCAAAACGCCAGGCTGAGGTGATGGAGAAGCGGGAGGCGGAAGAAGAGGCTATGGGTCATAAGAAGAGAGGACGCAAACCGAAGGAAGTTGCCAAAGTAGTGGAGGGAGAAGCGAAGGCGAAGGCAAACGTGACTGAGCCTGATAGCCGGATCATGAAAACAAGGGCAGGTTATATTCAAGGATACAATGCCCAGGCAGCGGTAAACAGAGGACAGATAATTCTTGCCGCAGATGTGACACAGGAAGCAAACGATGTACACCAATTGCACCCAATGACAGAGGAGGCTCAACAGGAACTTAAGGCGGCAGGGGTCGAATATGAGATTGAGATCGAGTTGACTGATGCCGGGTACTGGAGCGAAAGAAATTTAGCGGGGTTATCACCCACAGACCCTGAGTTTTTGATAGCCACAACGAAGGACTGGAAACAAAGGAAGGCGATGCGGGGGCAAGGAGCACCGCGAGGCAGGATACCTGAACATCTATCACCACGTGAGAGGATGGAACGGAAGCTACTGACCAAACGCGGCAAGAGCCTATACAAACTTCGCAGCCATATGGTTGAGCCAGCGTTCGGTCAGATCAAAACCCGTGGTTGTGACATATTCATGCGGCGTGGCCATGAGGCAGTGCGAAGCGAGTGGCGGCTGATATGTGCTACACACAACCTGCTGAAGCAATTCCGCAGCGGGGGCTCGAAGTTCGCCCAGATTAAGACTATTGCCAAAGTGCCTGCCTGTGCATGACCGACACAGGGGGTATTGTTCCTCAGACTTATCACAGGGGACAAAAGTCGACTTAATGATGCAGATTCGTCACGGCCAAGGTGGTCTCACAAGCTGCTGATGATTTCAACCTTTGTGCAACGGGCTCTAAAGACCCTTTAAAATAATCTACCCGTATACAAAACACTATACAGTTGGCGGGTTCCCAATCTAAGTTGATAACGTATGGTTGTTTTACGTCCCTCAATCCCCTATTTCCAACAAACCCGTCTTTCCAGCTATAATGACAGGTGGTAGGAGAAATACATGCTCAATGTTACCAGCATCTCCAAGTCCTATAACAACTGTGAACTTTTCAGTGGGGTAAGTTTCACCATTGGCATGAGCGACCGGATTGCGGTTATTGGCCGGAATGGCACCGGTAAGACCACTCTCTTCGAGATAATCGCCGGTAACGTCACACCGGATTCAGGCAGCGTATCTCTGCGGCGCGACACAACCATCGGCTACCTTCTCCAAGATACCAGGGCATCCTCCAGCCGTACTTTGCTGGAAGATGTTTCCCGCTCATCCGATGCCATCACCAACCTCGCGCATAAAATCCACCTCCTCCAGGAAGACCTCGCCGAGGAAAAGGACGAGGAAACCGTCGGCCGATTGCTTAAAGAACTGAGCGAGCTTCAGGACTTCTATGAGTCGAAGGGGGGCTACGATTCCGAGCACGAGGCAAAGATAATCCTCTCCGGACTGGGTTTCGCCGAATCAGATTTCGGACGTGCGCTGTCCGAGTTCAGCGGCGGCTGGCAGACACGTATCGAACTGGCCAGGCTCCTTTTTCTTAACCCGGATATCCTGTTGCTCGATGAGCCGACGAACCATCTCGACCTGGAAACGCAGCGCTGGTTCGAGAGTTACCTTAAACACTATCACGGTGCCGTCCTCGTTACATCGCATGACCGCGCTTTTCTCAACAATGTCGTATGTAAAATCATTTCCATCGAGGCCGACGATGTCATCTTCTACCGCGGCGGCTATGATAGCTACGTTCTCGCCCGACAGAAGGATATCGAGACACGGCAAGCCTCCGCCCGGCGGCAGGAACTTAAAATCAGCCGGGAGAAGCGCTTCATCGAGCGTTTCCGCGCCAAGGCAACTAAAGCCACCCAGGTCCAGAGCCGCATCAAGAGGCTGGGAAAAATCGAACGGATCACGGTTCCCCACTCGACGAAGAGGATTCACTTCAAGTTTCTGGAGCCTCCACGGAGCGGCCACACTGTAATCGAGCTCAAACAAGTTAGCAAGTCGTATGGCGATCATGTTGTTTACCGCGAACTTAACCTGGTATTGGAGCGCGGCGACCGTGCTGCCATCATCGGAGTGAACGGGGCGGGTAAGACGACCCTCCTGCGGATTCTGGCGGGTGTCCTGCCGTTTGAAAGAGGGAAGCGCGTTCTCGGTCACAACGTCACTACCGCTTACTTCGCACAGTATTACATTGAATCCCTCAATCCGCGCAACACCCTCATTGAAGAGCTGCGGAGCGTAGCACCGGACGAATCCGAGCAATATTTGCGCGGGCTACTGGGGGCCTTTCTTTTCAGTGGTGATGAGGTCACTAAACACATTTCCGTGCTCTCCGGTGGTGAAAAGACACGCGTCGCTATTGCCAGGATGCTCACCAAGCCGGCAAATTTTCTCCTTCTCGACGAGCCAACCAACCACCTGGATATCCCGTCCCGCGAGATTTTGACCGATGCGCTGGACGCTTACAAAGGTACCATTTGTTTCATCACCCACGACCGCACGCTCATCCGGGAAATTGCCAATAAAATCATCGAGGTACGGGATGGACGGATAAAAGTTATCCCGGGTAATTACGACGATTATCTTTGGCAGAGCGAAGCCGCCGGTGCAGGAACGAGTGCGACAGAAACCCTGCGTGACCCCCAGCAGTCAGGACGTCCGTCGAGTGCAGGAAAAAACCGCCAGCGTAAGGCGTTCGAAGGCCATCTCCGGAACGAACATTACCGAGCCATGACGCCGATAAACAAACGCATAGAAGAAATCGAACAGGAATCCGCATCGGCTGCGGAGCGAATTAAAGAAATCGAGGCCATGATAGCCGATCCTTCACACTATAAAGACTCTAAGAACGTCGTGGCCGTGAACCGTGAATACCTGGCGTTGCGAGAACGGGTATTGGAACTGACCGCCGAATGGGACGATCTTACCGCCGAGGCAGAGCGTATAAAGCTGGATTTCCTCCGGGCGCAGAAAGCCTTGTGAGGACGGTTAGGCACAATATTCAGTAGCCGTCACTGGAGATATAAATTAATGAATGAAACTCATGGCATGATCATTGCCAAGCAGGCTGGAGTCACACCCCAGCAAGTAGAGGCTATTAGATCCCTGCTTGATGCGGGAGCGACTATCCCATTCATTGCGCGCTATCGCAAGGAGAAAACGGGGTCACTCGACGAGGTGGTGATTAGCGAAATACGGAATGGCCTGGCACGGCTGGCAGTGCTCGATAGCAGGCGTCAAGCGATCCTGGAATCTCTTGAAGAACAGAATGTACTCACAGCCGAGTTACGCAGTTCTGTCGAATCGGCGACGACCCTGACCGCATTGGAGGATATTTACCTTCCCTACCGCCCCAAAAGGCGCACCCGGGCCACCATGGCTAAAGAAAAAGGGCTTGAGCCTCTCGCTGAACTGATACTGGCTCAGGGGGTTGCTGATCCGTCTCACGAAGCTCTCGCATTCGTGAGCATGGAAAAAGGTGTCAGTTCGGTTGAGGATGCCCTTGCCGGAGCGCGTGACATCATTGCCGAGTGGGTCAATGAAGACACCCAGGCAAGGCAGATCATACGCAGGCTTTTTTACCGGGAAGGCATCATTCAATCAAGCGTGATTAAAGGTAAGGAAGGCGAAGGTATCAAATATAGCAATTATTTTGACTGGCAGGAGCCGGTTTCCCGGGTGCCCAGTCACCGGGTGCTGGCTATGTTGCGTGGCGAGAACGAGGGGTTCCTGAAACTCAGGATAAGACCGTCTCAAGAAAAAGCGCTGTCATTCCTGCACCGACGCTTTGTTAAAAGTACCGGTGCCGCCTCGGCACAGGTGGTTCTGGCTATGGAGGATAGCTATTCGCGGTTACTGGCGCCCTCTATTGAAACTGATATCCGTCAGCAGGCTAAAGAGCGCGCCGATGACGAGGCGCTACGTGTCTTTGCGCGCAACCTGCGTGAAACGCTCATGGCTCCGCCAATGGGGCCGCGGTCAGTACTGACCATCGACCCCGGTTATCGGACCGGCTGTAAGGTGGTCTGCCTGGACCCTCAGGGCAAGCTTCTGGCTAATGCCGTTATCTACCTGAGCCAGTCAGCGGCGCGGAGCCGGGAAGCTAGCCAGACGATACTCGATCTCATTCAACGATTTCACATCGAAGCTATCGCCATCGGCAACGGAACGGCCAGTCGAGAAACCGAGGAATTCATTCGCGGGCTGAGCTTACCGGACAAAATGCAGGTCATCATGGTCAACGAAAGCGGCGCATCGATCTATTCCGCATCCGCAGTCGCCCGTGAAGAGTTCCCCAACCAGGATATCACCGTGCGCGGGGCGGTATCCATCGGGCGGCGGCTCCTGGACCCTCTCGCAGAACTGGTAAAGATCGACCCCAAGTCCATCGGTGTGGGGCAATACCAGCATGATGTCGATCAAGGCAGGCTCAAGAGTAATCTCGACGAAACCGTCATGAGCTGTGTAAACGAGGTCGGCGTCAAGGTAAATACTGCCAGTCAACAGCTTCTCACCTATGTTTCGGGCCTTGGCCCCACGCTGGCAAAAAACGTTATCGCCTACAGAAATGAGAACGGCCCGTTTCGCAACCGCGCAGACCTCAAGAAGGTACCCCGGCTGGGCCCGAAGGCGTTTGAGCTGGCCGCCGGGTTCCTCCGTATCGATCATGCCGAGAATCCCCTCGATGCCAGTGCCGTGCACCCGGAAAGCTATCATATCGTAGACCGCATGGCCAGGGACATGGGCTGCATGGTGGCCGACCTCATGCGCCGCGATGATCTGCGCCGCCGGATTAATCTGGAGAGTTACACCGGGGAAAGGTATGGGCTGCCGACATTGCAGGACATCATGGTAGAGCTTGCCAAGCCGGGGCGTGATCCTCGTGAACAGTTTGAGGCGGTCGCTTTCGCCGCGGACATCAGGACTATTGACCGGCTCACTCCGGGAATGAAGCTGGCCGGAATCGTGACCAATGTGACCAATTTTGGAGCTTTTATTGACATCGGTGTGCACCAGGATGGACTCGTGCACATTAGCGAACTGTCTGATAAATTTGTAAAAAACCCGGCTGATATCGTCAGCGTTAATCAAAAGGTTACGGTCACGGTGCTCACGATCGATCCGGAACGTAAACGCATTTCTCTGTCAATGAGGTCGGATGCGTCCCCGCCCGGACAACCCGGGTCAGACACTTAATAACAAAGATTATGTTGGATTGGCACTTATACCTGGTTAGATGTCACGATGGAAGTTTGTATACAGGAATTACGACTAATGTTGCCCGCAGATTTGCGGAGCACCAGGAAAACAATGGTGCGGGAGCAAAGTACCTGCAAGGCAGGGGACCTCTGTTGTTGGTTTTCCAAAAGAAATTAGGGAGCAGAAGCTTGGCACTGCGTGTGGAAAGTAAGGTTAAGAAGCTGTCAAAGGCAAGGAAAGAAGAATTGATAAGAACCAAGAAATATATTGAGGTGATAATCAAACAGGTCGGGCCGTAAATAACCGTTTAAATTTTCCTGCCTGCTTCACGGCTGATTTTTCCTGATTGGCTTCAGAAGATATTCCAATCCGTTAAGTTTGATTTCATAAAGAGCAGACAAGAGCATGCCAATTTTTCCCGGAGGAAAACCTTTCCGGTGAAACCATACCAGATAAGGTTCAGGTAGATCACAAAGGATACGATTTTTGTATTTCCCGAAAGGCATACGCATACGCACCAATTCAATCAACGTTTGAGGATCCATAGGGGTGGCGTCCTTATTTTGTTCCATTCTTATTTAAATCCCAATACACTATGAGGAGCAGGCGGGCGGATTGCCCGAGACTACACATAAGCCTGAAATGTAAAATCGTAGGTAAAAAAGTAGGATAGTCCTTGGAAGCACTGCTTCAATTGTACGAACATTGTTGAAACCATTCAGCAAACCTTATTGAAGCTAACCAAATCGCCTGAGGTTTCTTTGAAAACGATCAATATTAGATAGAACCTCTCTGGTCACATTGCTATTGGGGTCAATCCTCATCGCTGTTTCAGCATATTCGCGCGCTTTATGAAATTGAAGGTCAGAAAGGTAAGCAGTTGCCAGATCAGTCAGTATGTTCACATCGGTTGGCGCGAGGTCGACTGCCCTATGAAGATATGCTAAGCCTTTCGCTTTATCACCAGCACTATGGAGGGCCCATCCTAATCCACGTAAATGTTCACTGTTATTCGGTTCTTTATCAAGAGCCACCTCGAATTCACCGATTGCCTTGCTCCATTCGCTCTGTATGGAATATGTGAAGCCAAGAATGTAGTGGTAGCTCGGGTTGTCCGGACTACAATTAATGGGCAGTGTCCCGAATGTGGTGGAAAAAGGAATCGGCATATCCTACCCTATAGGAAAGCCAAGTAACAGAAAGGTAGGATATACCGATGAAGGAAGGATATCACAAGGGACCGGAATTGACTATGTCAGAGTTGGGGTTATCGCTGGAAGAGCTTGCTGGCCAACCGCTGGAATTATTTGCTCGTGAAGGAGCCAGATTGCT